>Ga0207670_10001704_pt1 | contig 11465 bp, 9 predicted proteins | sample KBSS23HmetaG_FD_184339 | JGI IMG/M metagenome (GOLD analysis project Ga0207670, IMG submission 184339) | Switchgrass rhizosphere microbial communities from Kellogg Biological Station, Michigan, USA - KBS S2-3H metaG (SPAdes) (version 2) | ecosystem: Host-associated > Plants > Roots > Rhizosphere... | reverse complement strand
CCCCGGCCGCCTGCGTCCAATGCTCCTCAATCTGCCTCCTCCCACCGGGCTCCGTCTGCCAAGCCCCCGCCATCCAAGCGAGGTCCGCGAGCGTTGGGGTTTGTGTTGAAGCGTTGGTTATTAAAAACAATGTAAAGCAAACTGCGAGGACATATCGTCTGAGCATTGTTCTCTCCTATGTGCTTTTTGTGCCTTTTGCGGCTACCTGATTATCCTTTTTGTGGCCTATTGCGGGGCTTGCCAGACGTGGCCGTCGGCGTATTTTACACGGACCAGGATGATTTTTTCCGTGAGGCGATCGCGCTCTTCGAGGTTGAGGGAGGTGACGCTGATGGTGCGTGTGGGTGGTGAGGTGATGGTTACAACCAGCTCTTTTGTCTTTCCTGGTCCAATCTGCTCGTCGCTGGTGAACTCCTGCCGTCCGAGCTCGTTCTCCGTGCCGCGTTCGAAGAAGACGTAGTCCCAATCGATCTGCTTGATAGCAGCGGTGTGGGTATTTTTGATCCTGGTCTTGTAGATGAAATAGTACTGCGGCGGCTTCTTCTCGCGTTGTACGGCAAGGTTTGCTTCGTCAGCTTTTGCTTCTCGCTTCGCGCGTTCGCCGCCGCCGGTTGCAACACGTCGCTCGTTACGCGCGCGCGAACGCATCTCGTCGAAGTTTTCGAGTGGACCACCAAACGGATCGCGTTCCCAGCCGATCCGGATCTTGCTCCAACTGGCTTTGACGACTTCTACGCCACTCGGCTCCTGTGCGCAGACAATCGACGCCGCCAGCAGAATGAGCAAGATCCGTGGCCGTAACATTCTTCCCTCCGAGAGTTAGAAGACGTAACGCAGCCCGACGATTATACGGCGGTTGCCTCCGTCTGTCCCCCATTGATTGAGGAAGTTCTGCGAAGTAACGATCGAGTTTGGAATACCAAAATCTCGAGAGTTAGTGAAGTTGAAGAAATCAGCGCGCAACTGCAAGCGTTGATTCTCGCCGATGCGTGTGTTCTTCAGGATTCCGAAATCAATGTTGTTTATTCCGTCGGAGCGCAGGATGTTTCGTCCTGCATTTCCAACTCGCTGCGCGGCCGTGATCGGGCGGAACAAAGCACCTCCGCCGGCGGCCACTATTTCCTCAACACTCATCGACGACAAGTCGAGCGTTGTATTCAAGTTTGGCCTGATCGCGTTACCCACCAACGCTGAAATGCTGGCGAGTGTGGCTGCCGGATCGGAACCATTCAGTGCCGTAAACGGCGAACCACTTTGCAGCGAGAACTGCGAGTTGAACTGCCAGCCGCCGAGTACATGGCCCGTGAAACCCTGCTGATCGCGGAAGTACGGCAACTCGTAAACAAAGTTGCCCGTGATGCGGTGCGGACGATCGAAGCTCGAACGCGCCCGATCCGCGCGACGATTGTAAGAGTCCTGCGCCACGGCGATCTCACCCGACGACACGTTGAAAATCTCTGACATCGTGTCGATGAATGTGCTGTAGGTGTAGTGAAGCCCCCCGCTGAATCCGCTGCTCAACCGTTTTTCGAGGCTTGTTTGCAACGAATGATAGATCGACATACCGGAGTTCGTGCGCAGGCGGGTCGGTCCCTGGTTTGGTATCGTTCGGCAGAAGTTGTTAGCTGCGTTCGCACCGGTGCAGCCAATGATTGCCGGATTCGCGTCAACCGACTCAAACAAACCCGTTCCCTTCGTGCCAACGTAGCCCACGCGTAACACAAGGTCGCGTGTGAACTCGCGTTGCACTTCCAAACTAATCGAGTCGTAAACCGGCATGTGGAAGTTCTCGTCCACAATAGTGCGATTGACCGTGTTTGGATTGAACGGTGGATTTTGCAGCACTGTAAATGCGTTCGGAATCACGGTGACAGCCGCCGTACCATTGAGAGGCACTGTCGAAGTGGTTGGGAACGACGACACCGCCGCCACAAATGGGAACGAGCTCCAGATGTTGAGCGCGATGTTTGTGTAAGCGTAGTCGTGCGTGCGCGTGAAACCGCCACGCAGGACGAGCTTGTCGCCACCCGTCAACCAGCCCAATACGCCATCGCTGCGCGTCTGCGGGTTCCAGTTGAAACCGACTCGCGGCTGGATGTTGTTGTTATCGCGACCAGGAACCGGTCGCAACACGAATCGCGGATCGTTGTTGAATGCTGCGAGAACCGGTTGATTGAAGTCAACCAGATCCTGGATCGGCTGGCCTGGATTTTCGTAGCGCAGTCCGAGTGTCAACGTGAAATTTGGTCTGATTCTCCACTCGTCCTGGCCATAGAAGAAGAAGTCGTGCCAGTCGTTGTGAAGCACTGCTGCTGTTCCGGGCAGGTCTTTGTTGATGTTTGCCCGCGTGCCGAAGTCTTTTACAAGAAAGTCGAGCGAAGCATACTCGAGCAATCCGCGCGTGGTTGGCTTGAAGAGTTGATGCAACTGGTTCCGGCGAATATCAGCGCCAAACTTCCAGGCGTGATTACCGTTGGTGTAAGAGATGTTGTCCTGAAGTTGATAAGTGTTTCGCACTTGGTTCTGCGGCAGATTCACGCCAAGCCCGATCGCCGTGCGCGTTGGACCAGCATTGAATCCTTGCAACCCAAGTTCGACCACCTCGATCGAGGGAATCAACTCCGAACTCGGATCCAACGCGAGGGTCGCCGAAGCGCTGCGCAGAAACGCACCGCGAATTTCGTTGATCCATTTCGGCGTGAGTACGCTCGTGAACTGCAAATTAACGCCTTGTGTTCGCGAGGGCACGATTGAGGAGAACCCCGGCGGCGTGATTTGCGAAGCTGCCACTCCCGGAATACTGCCCAACGCGCCGGAATCCTGATAAAGGTAGCGACCGTTCAGCGTGTGCTTATCGCTAAGGCGATGATCGATCCGAATCGAGGTCTGCCAATCGTCGTAGGTCGAAGACTGTGAGCCGGTCAACGATCCGAGCGGCACGGTAAACCTCTGTCCGTTTCGTTCAAACTGAGCTGTCCGGTTCAGAGGCGTCGCGGCGGCCGGCAGAAAGTCGAGCAACGCTCGAACCTGCGGCAAGTCACCCGCGGCCTGACGAATGATCTCCTTACCTGCCGCAGTCGGTGCGCCGTTTAGAGCCTGGCCAACGCCGAGCTGGCGATCCCACCAACGCTGGATCGAAAAGAAGAAGAACGTCCGATCCCTGCCGCTGATCCAACTTGGTCCACCTTCACCGAAACGTGGTAGATGAAGTGGGCCGCCAATCGTTCCGCCCAATTGATTCTCAATCCGAAACGGCGCTTTGCGATGCGACGGATCGGCGTTATTTGGATTGCAGAAACCATTCGTGCCGGCTTTTTGAACGTTGCTGCATGCGTTCAGCGCGTTGTCGTTGTGAAACCAGAAACCGGAACCGTGATAGTCATTCGTGCCGCTGCGCGTGATCGCGTTGAAAACTGCGCTGGAGTTGCGGCCATACTCGGCGCTGAACTGGTTCGTCACCAGTCTCACTTCCTGGATCGCGTCAGGATTGTTCAAGGGGATCGTCGAACCGGCGACACCGAAGTTGTTATTGTCCTGACCATCGATCATGAAGTTGTTGGAACGTGTGCGCCCGCCGTTGGAAGAGAAGTTTGTGCCTCCGGCAAAGGCGGTTTGACCGATGTTCAATTGGCTTACGCCCGGAGCGGAGAGCGCGACGTTGTAGACGCTGCGCGTTGTAGCGAGTGGCAGTTCAGACAAACGCTTCTCGTCGAAGCGCGTGCCGACTTCGGGCGTCGAGGTATTCAACATCGACGCGTTCTCGACGACGTTCACCACTTCCTGCACCGCGCCAGGTTTCATAGTGACGTCGACTATGGCGTTCTGGTTGAGAGCAAGAGTGATCCCCGACTGCTGATATTTTGCGAAGCCGGTACTCTCAACTGTAATCTCGAAAGCACCGACAGGCACGCTTGCAAAGTGGTAGCGACCATCGGAGTTGGTCTGTGTGGTGCGGGTTTCGTTAGTCTGGATGTTCTTCAGGGTCACCGTAGCGCCGGTGATGACGGCCTGCTTTTCATCCCTTACTTCACCCGCAATCGACCCGGTGTTTTGTGCTAAGGCGGGACAGCAAAGACCCACGAGCAATGCTGTCATTAGCATCAATAGTCTTGTAGCTTTGATCATATGCATTCTCCCTTTTGGAACGACTGACGGCCTGTCGTTTGTTAATTGTTTCGAATGATGACGGCCCGGGTGAACGCAGATGAAGTTTTGCACGCTAGTACAAAACTTTGCAGACGAGTGGGGTCGTGTTTATTTTAAGGCAACGACCATTCCAAGCGAGGCGCGGATCATTAAGAGTGCCGCACTGAGTAACTTAACGTCCGCGACTCGATTGGAGACTTGTTAATACAAGCCAAAAACCTAAAGACAATTCAAATTCAGCAACAAGATTGTAGGGGTGGCCCTCCGTGGCCACCCCAGTGTGCGCATTTCAACGCTGGGGCGGCCACGAGGGCCACCCCTACAACGATTACTCGTTGTCTATTGCGGCGCTGAGGCGAACGCCACGTCCGTGATCAATAACCCGCCTTGAAGTTTTTCATTGAACGTAAACTGCACCGATCTCACGTTATTAAGGTTCACACCGCTGAAAGCACTCAACGGCACGCGCACAGTATTCAAAACTACTTTCGGAACCGCCAGAATCTCGCCCGGCGGGTAGAACAACGCCGACGAAAAATCGCTGACGCGCACCGATGCACTCGCTCCAGAGGCATCCGTCAACACCACGCGAAAGTCCTGCGCGAGACCCGGAACGTTGCGAACATCGGCAAAGTTGACGCTGACGCGAAACTGCACCGACTGAAATCCGGAAACATTACCCAGAGTCGCAGGGATATTGTTTCTGTAATTGCCGGTTAAGTTATTCCAACCGGTCTTCAGTTGAGTCATACCGGGCGCCGACGATCTCGCGCTCGGAGTCGTGTGTGGCTGCTGTGCGTTGAGGGAATCAGGCAAACACTTATTTGCCGGCGGTGCATCTCCACCACACAGCTCATACGGCGTTAGATCAATTTGAGTTGCCGCGCCGCCAAGAGTGTTGATTGAGAGATTGGTGTCGTTCAGTAATCTGTTCACGTCTAACCGTAAAGCGGCCGGCGCGTGATACGAGACAAACAGATTATTCGTCTGCGCTGAAGGTGGCGGTGGCGCGTCGCCGGTCAGTATCGGAATGAACTGGCTTTCTCCACCAACATACGCGCGGAAGAACGCACTCATATACGCCAGGCCAGTGCCACGTTGCTGTGCTTCGGTCAATCTCTGATTGCCTTGTTTGGTGCCGCAGTGTGAATCATTTTGACCGTTAGGCACAAAAAGCCAATCATTTGTCGCCCCCGGAATAGAAGTCGAACCTGGTGACCAGATGGTGTTATAGAAATTGTGATTGGCGCCCATCACGAGTTCGTAGTGTTTAGGAGCCTGATCACCCGGCACGTTGTAACGCGCGTCATCATAAAAGTGGACGCCTTGAAGATCGGCGACGTCGCCGTCGCAGTAAGGGAGCAACACGTTAAGAGCCGCGTTGTTTACTACAAAGCGATTGAAATCTACCGGCGCTAACGGGAAGACGGCCTTGATGCCGTATGGCGCACCGAGGGAATTATTCAAAACGTAATGACGCACCACACCTTCACCGCCACGCGAGTGGCCCATCGTGCCAACCTTGGTCAGGTCAAACTTGCCGACAAACTTGTTGCCGAAAGGCGCACCTCCGGTGGTGTTGAAAGTGTTGAGGATGTCGAGATGTTTTTGGATCAACTCAGCGCGCGCGAGGGCGCCAAGATCAAACACGCCGTTATCTACCGCGTTGGTTCCGTTTGCGCTGATCGAGACCACGACGTAACCGTGGCTGGCAAGCACCTCTGAAACGTAATCGTATCCTTTGTAACTCGGGATCGGTTGGCGATTATTCGTGCAAGGCCACTGTAGGAATTGGCCTCCAGTGCCACTGAAGCACGTGGCATGGCGTCCGTGTAGCAAAATAATCACGGGATATGGACCAGCCAGCGCGGTTGGGTAGTGAATTGAAGCCAGTAGTTCCACTGGTCCGGGAAAGTTTGAGGGTTGAAATGCCGTGTCGCCAAAGTTGTATTCTTCGCGCGTTACGGCCAACGGACCCGGCGCTCCGGGATCCTGTCCCAGCACCGGTGCTACACCGGCAAGCAGGAAAAAGAAAACGGCGATGGAAAGAGTGCGAATGTAGCTTTTCATTGGTTTTCTCCTCCCCGTTTAAATTGGAGACCCTGCGGGAGTTTTCGTCGCGTCTCTTTGTCTTCACCATAAGAGACTGAGACTACGCCTCCTTCGCGTATCAAGGTACTGTCGAACGTGATCGCCGTGATCTGCGACAGCGTTTCGTTTTCTATGCCGTTGCCGACGATCTGATCGTCGATCCAGACAACTGCGGGGAGTGCGCGAACGGGGAATGGACCACCTTGCACAGTGACGCGCCAGGCTTTATCGACGACGGCTTGTTGACCACGAACTTCCACGGTCAAACTGCGCGGCAAGCGCACTTCTTCAACGCGATAGCCTGTCAGTTTTAAATCACTGCTGGGGCGAGCAGCTTTTGTCTCGCTGATTATTCGTCCAGGCAGTTGCAACAGTTCGCGCATGGGTGGTTCCTTGTCGGGAGTGTTATTTCGTTGCGAAAGGGTAGAGACGCCGGTTGCAAGGAACAGCGGCAACGCGACGATCGCGATCGCCACACGGCGATTTATGAAACTTCGCATCATTATGAGCTCCTTTGAATGGGCGAGAGAATTCGCTCAAGCAATTACGGTTTGGGCCAGCCTCTTAAGAGAGGTACAGCGGGGGAATACACAAAACCGCTTGCACTTTTCTGGGTTGGGAGGTGTGTTGTCGGGTTGAAGCAGGCGATACCTTAATCGCAATTCCGGGTGCTGTCAACAGAACGGATCGTCGCTGAAAAAAATGAACCTCACTGCAATAGCAAGATCACGTGAATCAATTTATAGTCTCGCCTGTCCATCGATCACGACCACGCCAGTAAGGACACTCCGGACAAGCTTCGCCGTCCGGATAATCAATGCCCTCTTGATGTGGGCAACCAATTATTCGATCAATTATTGTGACTGACAAAGCATGATGGTCACGAATGAACCGAACAATCTCAAAGCCAATCTCGTCATCGTGGCGCACATCACGATCCTCGCTATGCCATGTCTCTAAAATCTCCGGTTCCGTCGCTTCGTGCTCAACAATTCCAACCGCTACTTTGCTCGCTCGCTCTGAAGAGGGTCCATAGAAGGCAATCGTGGCGATAGGATATCCGCGAAATCCGCGCTTCGCTCGCTTCGTTAATTCATTTTGTTTGCGATGCTTAATCTTCATTGCGTTCATGGGCACTGCATCAGCATACGCTTTTACTGACTACTAACATTTGTTACAGATCGCCAATTGTAACACCAGCGAAATGATTCGATTTAATCTCAGCGGACTGGATTTTCCTCAATCAATTCACGAAGCGTTGTGAAGAGTCGATTTCCGTGCCTTAGTGTTTTTACGTTGTCTGGGTTAACGAGTTCGATGATTTCATGTGCCTGGCCATGCGTATAAGGCCCTTTTTTTGTGTCCTTAGTTGCTTGCTTCAATGCTTTCTCGATTTCGGTTTTTGACCGGTTTTCAAGATTTGAGGTTGGCAGGACATTTAAGTTCAGTCTTTCCTTAAAGAACTGCTTTAGAGCGTCTTGATCCGTCAATAACCATGTTTCGACGAAATGCACCATTAGGTAAAGGTGGCGATCAGTGGCCCAGGCTGGCTTCTGCCATTTGTCTTGGTCAGCAACGATTTTCCACACACTGGCGTTATTAGGAACAGCCGTCTCTGAATCGGCTAGCAGTACCACTAGATCATTGGGCCAAACGGCTTTGTGCTTTACGAAAAGGTGGAATGCGTTTCCGCGTGCTTTGCCACGAACAACTTCGAGCGAGCGGTACCCATGTTGTCGCGCGAATTCATGTATCTCCGAGAGAAATTTTTTCCAGCCCCGCCGAAAATCGCTGTCCGCAGTTTTCCCTTTAGCGCCACCCTCGATGTACACACGGACATGGCGCTTCACCATCGATTGCCCCCGAGTTCTCCAGAGGTCCAAAGCTCACCGAGCGAGTGTTCCTCACGCCAATTCTTATATTCCTCTCGGCTAAATCGCCTGACTATAGACCCCGTCAAACCGGCGTCAAACGCAAACAGCGCATCGAAATCATCTTGCAGGGCAGTGAGTAAGTGTTCGGAGTGAGTTGTGACAATCAACTGAGTCCTCGCCGTTGCATCAACAATCATTCTTGCCACCATTCGGATCATGTCCGGATGCATTCCTAACTCAGGTTCTTCGAGGCAAATTAAAATCGGAGGTTCGGAATTCAGCAGGATGGCGGCCAAGGCGAGAAATCTCAAAGTTCCATCAGACAGCCGGGTAGCGGGCAACGGCTCCTCGAAGGGGGCCTCTACTAATTGAAGTCCCACGCGACCAAACAAGACGCGAGTAACGTAGTCCAAATAGGTTTCTTTTAATTCGTGCAGGAGATCTTTGATCTTCTCGTGAGCGGCCGTCTTTTCAAGCGCATTCAATACCAAAGCAAAATCGTTCATTGATTCCGAAAGCGTAGTTTCCGAACGGCTTGCTGGAGTGGCCTCTCGCAACTTTGAGTTACGACCGAAAGACCATTCAGAGTAGATGCGAAAGTTGGCATAAAGAGATGATAGCTGTGTGACCTCAGGATACTGGGCAGCGTCTCGTATTTGGCTGAGAATTGATTGGAATGGATCGTACTCTTTACTGCTGAGCTCTCTTTCACGCCGGCGCTTGGACGATCTGGCCACGCTGAGAGTAGCGCTCCCGCGATAGCCGCCAATAAAATACGGATCACTCAATTCATCTTCGGCACTAACTATCACCTCTTCCAGAGGGGCTCTGGATCGTCTTGGTGGACCAAACCTCAACTCATGGTGAATTCGTTCTTGGTGCCCGATTATATTTGCGATAGTGTCAACAAAGGCAATCCTGTTCTGATTACCCCGAAAGAGCCAATCTTCAAATCCTGAATCTCTAAACGCCTCCTGAATGTTGAAGGGCGCATAGCGTAAAACACGGATGCAATCGATAAGATTCGATTTGCCGGATCCGTTTGGTCCTACCAAAATGTTGAGCCAGCCAAATTTAAATTGGGTTTCCTCGCCAAAAGAGAGCAATCCTTTGACAAGAAGTTCCTGAAGAGGCAGAACACGGTCGCCTTCTTTCGGCGGTTCTTCACGTTCTAACAAATCTTCCGCCGTTAGTGAGCGGACCTTGTCCGGGCTCCGCTTAGGACTTAAACGCTCTTTCGGTTCCAAAATTCATTCCTCTTCAAGCCAGTCTTCGTCCCACGTTTTCGCGGTGTCACGGCTAAAAAGTTTCTGAAAATTTGCATTGATTCTTGCGCCAGGCTTGTTGGCATAACCAAACTCATACGCAAAAACATCTATTAGATCGTTAACGGTGAAAGGATCCGTAAACCCAAAATCGCGATAAAGAAAGGTCGCGAGATCGGCAACTTGTATTCGCGTGTTGTATAGAAGATATTGAAGTGCTCGTTCGGCATGATTCAGTGGAAGAGAATATTTTTTACCATCAATAGAAACTACCTTGCGAAAGGGCTGGTCAGGACGAAGTGAGGCTGGTGCGTACGAGCCGGCGACATTCTTATTCAGCCAAAGATTCCTACCACTGGGTTTCTGTTCGGTGAACGGTTTAATGTAAGGCGCACCGAGTGGATGATTGTCCACGAGGTAGAATTTTTTAAAAAACGACAGGAAGTCGGGCCGCAGATCATCAAGCCGGCCCAGTTGCGATGCACGTTGTTGCAAGTAAAGATAACCGGCGAAGAATGTGTGGGTTTTCTGTTCGCGAAGGCGTGCGAGGGAGTTGGCCACTATTCGTTTACGGATTACCTTCATCCTTACGCTTCTGTTTCGTCAGGCGCAGCTAAATCAATTCCGATTGCGGAATAGCCCATCCGTTCCGCGACGTCCAATGTTGTGCCTGTACCCATAAACGGGTCTAGGACTACGCCAGGCATGAAATCAACTCCGCAACCGCAATCAGTCCAGCCACTAGACCTGCGCTTCGCGAATGTAAACTCGCGAAAGTAGCCACCCAGCATTGCCTTTGCCTCCGACGCAAGCCGGCGAACGTTCTCAGCATTCCTGTCCGTACCATTCTGAACAAGCCGGGCCTTGCCTGCGTCAGAGATTCCCGTCGCTTGAATTGCGGCAATGTGTTCAGGAGTCAAATTCTTCTCCTTTGCAATCTCAAGCGCTCGTTTAGCTTGTGGACGAGAAGGATCGAGTTCAGCAGTACGTTCGACGATGCGCCTTCGCGGTCTCCCACACTCCGTACAGACGTACTTGGGACAAGCCAATGTGATAGCTCGCTTTACAATCTCACCAGGAAAAGGTGCGAGGTGTCCACCAAGATCTCGTCCCGACGTAATCCTCCAAACGTCCCCCGGATTAGCTCCTTTTTTCTCGTGACTGTATTCCTCAGCATATCCAAAAAGGTCGTAGTAGTAACCGTTCAACGCGAAATGCAGAATATATTCATGTCTACTTGCTAATCGATCCTTTACCGGATCGGGCATGCCTCCACTCTTTACCCACGCAATGCGATTGCGCAATCTCCACCCTGCATTCCTCGCCTTTACTTCGATTGAACTAGGAATGCCTTGTAGACTTCTATGCCAATAAGTATCGCCAATGTTAAGAAACACGGATCCAGATGGCCTTAAAACCCGCCGCCATTCCTTCATTGCCTTCATTATGTTAGTTACGTATTCGTCAGGCGTTTTCTCTTGGCCAATCTGGTTTTCGAGGCCGTAATCTCGCTTTCGCCAATAAGGTGGTGAGGTGACTACGAGATCGATGCTGGCATCAGACACTTTCAAAAGGTCCCGTGCGTCTCCCTTGTAAACCCTGCGGAATGATGGTCGCAGAGATCCGATCGCCTCGTCAGCCAGCTTTGCCAGAGGCAATGGATGTGACTGCACTTGCGGTAAGGCATTCGTGGTTAGTCCGTTAGTTTTCATTGTCAGCGCAACGTTTAAGATACGATAGAATCAAACAATCCGGTCGCGCGAGAATCAGTGAGTGCGTCGCTCCACTTGCGAGTGAACTTTACAGACAAAAGGTCGCTGAGTCGATCCCAGCGACCTTTTGAAAAGCAAATTGCTTCCGCAGTGGGCACTCTTGAACACTCGCGCTCGCGGGTAAGACTACCTCATATAGATTTTACTCCTCGGGCTCCGTGGGCCAACCTTCGCATATTCTATAGCGAATCTACGCAATGCCTCCAAGTTCGCGAGGATTATACAAGACACGTCAAGCTTCGAGGAATGAAAATACAATGTGCTTGCGTAACATCTGTCGGACAGGATCCAGATACGCGGAATGTCGTGTTCTTATG
>Ga0207670_10001703_pt1 | contig 11466 bp, 6 predicted proteins | sample KBSS23HmetaG_FD_184339 | JGI IMG/M metagenome (GOLD analysis project Ga0207670, IMG submission 184339) | Switchgrass rhizosphere microbial communities from Kellogg Biological Station, Michigan, USA - KBS S2-3H metaG (SPAdes) (version 2) | ecosystem: Host-associated > Plants > Roots > Rhizosphere... | reverse complement strand
GCCTGACCCAGAGCAGAATGCTTGTGTGGGTCAGGCTTCAGCCTGACTCTTATCTGCCTATAATGCCGGCCCGCCGGACCAAACCGCATTTTCGAAAATTTTCTTGAGGGGAGACTCACGATGGGGGCCATCAATGCCGTTACGGATCTGACCGCGCAGGGCGACGTCGCCGTGCTGACCGTCAATTCGCCGCCCGTGAACGCGCTGTCGCAGCAGGTTCGCGATGGCATCGTCAAAGGCATGCAGCAGGCGATCGCCGACAGCGCCGTCAAAGCCGTCGTGCTGATCTGCGATGGCCGGACGTTCATCGCCGGCGCCGACATCACCGAGTTCGGCAAGCCGCCGCAGTCGCCGAGCCTGCACGACGTCTGCGACGCGATCGAGAATTCGAGCAAGCCGGTCGTTGCCGCGATTCACGGCACCGCGCTCGGCGGCGGTCTGGAAACTGCGCTCTGCTGTCACTACCGCGTCGCTGTGCCGTCTGCGAAGTGCGGCTTGCCTGAAGTGCATCTGGGTCTGCTGCCCGGCGCGGGCGGCACGCAACGCTTGCCGCGCATCGTCGGTCCGGAACAGGCGCTGCAGATGGTCACGTCCGGCGCGCACGTCGATGCGAAGACGTGTCTCGCCGCCGGCCTGCTCGATGAGATCGTGCCGGAAGGCGAGCTGCGCGCGGGTGGCATCGCGTTCGCGAAGAAAGTGATCGCAGAGAAACGTCCGCTGCGCAAAGTGCGTGACATGAACGAGAAGGTCGAGGCCGCGCGCGGCAAGCCGGAGATCTTCGCCGAGTTCCGCAAAGCCAACGCGCGCAAGTTCCGCGGCTTCCTCGCGCCCGAGTACAACATCCGCTGCATCGAGGCAGCGGTGAACCTGCCGTTCGATCAAGGCATCGCGATGGAGCGCAAGCTGTTCATGGAGCTGATGACCGGCACGCAGTCGGCCGCGCAGCGCTACGTGTTTTTCGCCGAACGCCAGGTGTGGAAAGTGCCGGACGTGCCGGACGACACCGCGACGATTCCCGTCAAGAAGGTCGGCATGATCGGCGCCGGCACGATGGGCGGCGGCATCGCAATGAACTTCGCCAACATCGGCATTCCGGTGACGCTGGTCGAAGCGAAGCAGGACGCGCTCGATCGCGGCTTCGGCGTGATCCGCAAGAATTACGAGACGACTGCGAAGCGCGGCAAGCTCAAGCCCGAGGATGTCGAGAAGCGCATGGGCCTGCTGACCGGCACGCTGCAATTCGAAGCGCTCGCCGACTGCGATCTGGTGATCGAAGCCGTGTTCGAGAACATGGACGTCAAGAAAGAGGTGTTCGGCAAGCTCGATCGCATCGTCAAGCAAGGCGCGATCCTGGCGACCAACACTTCGGGTCTCGACGTGAACGAGATCGCAAACGCGACCAAGCGGCCCGAGTCGGTCATCGGTCTGCACTTTTTCTCGCCGGCGAACGTGATGCGCCTGCTGGAGATCGTGCGCGGTGCGAAGTCCTCGAAGCCCGTCATCGCGACCTCGATGCAGCTCGCGAAGAAGATCGGCAAGATCGCCGCGCTCGTGGGCGTGTGCCCCGGTTTCGTCGGCAACCGCATTCTGTACGCACGCCAGCAGCAAGCGCAGGCGATGTTGATGGAAGGCGCGATGCCGTGGGACGTCGACAAAGTGCTGTACGACTTCGGTCTGCCGATGGGACCGTTCGCGATGTCCGACCTCGCCGGTCTCGACATCGGCTGGAGCAAGGAGAAGTCGAAGAGCTCGACCGTGCGCGAAGTGCTGTGCGAGATGGATCGGCGCGGTCAGAAGACCGGCGCTGGCTTCTACGACTACGACGCCGAGCGCAACGCCAAGCCGTCGCCGGTCACCGAGAAGATCATCAAGGACTTCATGGCGAAGGCCGGGGCGAGCGCGCGCAAGATTTCCGATCAGGAGATCCTCGAGCGGTGCGTGTACCCGATGATCAACGAGGGCGCGAAGATTCTCGAAGAGAAGATCGCGATCCGCCCGTCGGACATCGACATCGTCTGGATCAACGGCTACGGCTGGCCCGTGTATCGCGGCGGCCCGATGTTCTACGGCGATACCGTGGGCTTGAAAACCGTGGTCGCGAAACTCAAAGAGTATGGGCCGAAGCTCGGTGCGGGCTTCACCCTTTCACCGCTGCTGGAGAAGCTGGCCGCTGAAGGCAAGCGTTTCCAGGATTTGAAGTAAACCGGGGCAATTTCAATGCGTGAAGCAGTCATCGTCTCTACAGCGCGCACGCCGATCGGCAAGGCCTATCGCGGCGCTTTCAACAACACCCAGGGTCAGGAGCTGATCGGCCACGCGCTCGCGCAGGCCGTGAAGCGTGCGGGCATCGCTGCGGCCGAGATCGACGACGTCGTCGTCGGCTGCGCCATGCAGCAGGGCTCGACTGGCGGCAACGTCGCGCGCCAGGGCCTGCTGCGTGCCGGATTTCCGGTGACGGTGTCGGGCATGACGATCGATCGGCAGTGCTCGTCCGGCCTGATGGCGATCGCGACGGCTGCGAAGCAGATCGTGACCGACGGCATGCAGATCACTCTCGGCGGCGGCGTCGAGTCGATCTCGCTGGTGCAGAACGACAAGATGAATCGCTTCCGCGCCGCCGATCCGTGGCTGGTAAAGAACCTGCCGCAGATCTACATGACGATGATCGAGACCGCCGAGATCGTCGCCGACCGTTATGGCGTCAGCCGCGAGGCGCAGGATCAGTACTCGCTGCAATCGCAGCAGCGCACGGCTGCGGCGCAGGCCGAAGGCCGCTACGACGCGGAAATCGCGCCGCTGACCTCGATCATGACCATCACCGACAAAGAGACCGGCACGACCTCCGAAAAGGAAGTCACGATCAAGCTCGACGAAGGCAATCGTCCGAAGACGACGCTCGCCGACCTGCAGGCGCTGCAGCCGGTGTTCAAGAACGGGCAGCGAATCAAGGAAGGCCGCTTCATCACCGCGGGCAACGCTTCGCAGCTGTCCGATGGCGCGGCCGCGATGGTGTTGATGGAGGCGAAGGAAGCGTCGAAGCGCAACCTCAAGCCGCTCGGCGCCTATCGCGGCATGATGGTCGCGGCGTGCGATCCCGATGAGATGGGCATCGGCCCGGTGTTCGCCGTGCCGAAGCTGCTCAAGGCGAACGGCCTGTCGATGGACGACATCGGTATCTGGGAATTGAACGAAGCGTTCGCGAGCCAGGTGCTGTACATCCGCGACAAGCTCGGCATTCCGAACGACAAGCTCAACGTCTCCGGCGGCGCGATCTCGATCGGCCATCCGTACGGCATGTCGGGCGCGCGCATGGCCGGCCATCTGCTGATCGAAGGCAAGCGGCGCGGCGCGAAGTACGGCGTCGTGACGATGTGCGTCGGCGGCGGCATGGGCGCTGCGGGACTGTTCGAAATCTTCTGACCCGCAACATGGCGACGACCGCAGCCGCCACCCGTACCGCCGCGACTGCGCGCTATGAGCGCAAGAAGCAGGCGATCATCGCGGCGGCGAGCGACATCCTCAATCACCACGGCGTGAAGGGGATGACGCTTGCCGGCGTGGCGAGCCGCGTCGGGCTCATCACGACCAGCGTCACTTACTACTTCAAGAAAAAGGAAGATCTCGCCGTCGCGTGCTTCCTGGATGGAATCGAGCGCTGCGACGCGCTCGCAACCGACGTTCTGAACGCGAGCGGGCCGCACGCACGCGTGCAACGTCTGCTCGATGCGTGGCTGGACCTGCGACGTCGCATCGCCGCCGGCGAAGCACCGGCGATTGCAGTGTTCAACGACATCCGCGCGCTGGAGAAGCCGCAGCGTGGAGTCGTGCTGAAAGCGTACATGCGCTTCTTCGCGAAGATTCGCGAGATCTTTACTGCGCCCGAGCTGGCGTGGCTCGACGAGCCCGCGCGCACGGCGCGCGCGCAGATCCTGACAGAGCAGATCTTCTGGGCCGTCGCCTGGCTGCCGCGCTACGACCTGGAGGACTACGACCGCATTCGCGAGCGCATGTACGACATCTTCGTGCATGGTCTCGCAGCGCCGGGCAACACCTGGCAGCCGCAACCTCTATCGCTCGACGCGGTGCTGCAATCTGCTACGCAAGAGCTCACGCCGCGCGAGACATTCCTGATCGCGGCGACGCGCCTGATCAACGAGCAGGGTTACCGCGGCGCCTCGGTCGAGAAAATCTCCTCGCGCCTGAACGTCACCAAGGGCTCGTTCTACCACCACCACGAAGCGAAGGACGACCTGGTGGTCGATTGCTTCAAGCGCAGCTTCGAAGTCATGCGACGTGTCCAGCGCGCCGTTGGCGACGGCGAGCAGAACGAGCTGGCGAAGCTCGCGACTGCAGCCTCCGCGCTGGTCGATTACCAGCTTTCTGATCGCGGCCCGTTGCTGCGCACCTCGGCGCTTACGGCGCTGCCAGAGTCGATTTGCCTGGAGATGGTGGAGGCGTCCAATCGTGTGAGCGATCGCTTCGCCTCGCTGATCTCCGACGGTATAGCGTCGGGCTCGGTGCGCGCGGTGGATCCGTACATCGCCGCGCAGATGCTCACGGCGACGCTGAATGCGTCGGCGGAGATCAGGTGGTGGATACCGGATGTCGATCGGGCGCGGGCGCCGGCGCTGTACGCGAAGCCGGTGCTGACGGGATTGTTCTCGAGATAAACGAGATGAAGAAGTCGGCCGCTCCAGCGCATCCTGCGCCCGCGGCATTCGCGCATCCCTGCGCAGCAGGCTGAAACCCGACCTACAGCGCAATGACTGTAGGTCGGGCCGTCGCCTTCTTGTTAGTTACCGAAGCGGAACTGCAACTCGAGGCCGTACGTGCGCGGCGCCGTCAGTGACAGCGTGCGGCTCTGCGTGCCCCACGCCGACTGCGTGGCACCCGCGGCTTCGTAGCCCACGTCGTCGAACGCGTTGTTGACGAACGCGATCACCGTGTAGCGATTGTCGCTGCCGTTCCACATCGCGCGGAAGTCCGTCTGGTCGTACGACGGCGCCAGATAGGCTTCTCGCGAGAAGACCGAGTAGTACGCCTCATCCTTGTAGATCCAGGTCGCGCCCAGCGTCAGGTTGCCCAGGCCGGTGAAGAACGTGTAGTTCGCGTTGAACGCGACCTTGTTCTTCGGAGCGCTCGGCAGCGAGCCGCCGTCGCTCTTCTGACCGACCTGCGGACCCGCCAGCGCGGCGGTACCCGTCGGCGGGGTACAGAACCGGGAATCCGGCACGATCTGGCCCAGCACGCCGGTGTCCGCACCGTCGATGAAGCAGCGGTCGTCCTTGATCTCGGTGTCGAGGTAGCTGTAGTTGAAGCGCACCATGAGCGCATCCGTGATCGCCCAGGTCGTCTCCAGCTCCGCGCCCATCGAAGTGGCCTTCTCGAGGTTGAAGAACCGCGATTCCTGCAGACCGGTGTTCGGATCGCGCACCGTCGAGGGGTACTGCGCATCCTGGTAGTCGTACATGAAGACCGAGATGTTCGTCGTCAAACGCTGCGCGAAGGTTTCCTTCAAGCCCACTTCATAGGCGTTGATGAACTCCGGCTTGGTGTAGCTGTTCGCGCCAGCCATCGCGCCGGCGTTGAAGCCGCCGCTCTTGTAGCCGCGCGTGTACTTGCCGTACGCGAGCGTGGCTTCGCTGGGCTGCCACTCGAGGCCTGCGGTGCCGGTGACCGCATTCCAGTCGCCCTCGAGGTGGCCGCGCACGTCCTCCTGGTAGAACGAGAACGGCAACGCCGGGTTGCCCAGGAACACGACGCGCGTGCGGTACTCGTCGGCTTCCTTCTTGTCTTCGGTGTAGCGCAGGCCGACCGTCGTCTTCCACGTCTGCGTGAACTGCCAGTCGACCTGGCTGAACACGGCGGCCGCGTCTGCTTCGAGCAGCGCGCCGGCGATCTGCAGGTTGTGATCCGGATGCTCAGGCCCGGGCGGCGGGTTGAAGCCGTTCGCCACCGACGGCGGCGCCGCGCGCGGGTTCTGCAGCTCCGGCTGCAGCGGCGCACGGATGCCCTGATTCTGGTTCACCTGCTCGTGGTACTGGTACAAGCCGACGATCCACTGGAACGGTCCTTCGCCCGTCGAGATCAGGTTCAGCTCGTTGCTGTAGTACTCCTTGTCCTCCATGTAGAAGGCTTCGATCGTCGGGAAGATCGTGATCGAGTTGGCGCCCACGGTGCGGACGAACGGATCGCGGTCGATGCCGTCGAAGTCGGAGATCTGCTGGTAGGTGTAACCCTGGTAGCCGCCGACGTACTTCAGGTCGACGCCGCTGAAGTGGTTGACCGTCTCCAGCGTGAAGATATCGACGCCGTCGAGCGTCGTGCGGAACGGCGTGTCAGTGTCGTAGGTGCGCTCGTCGGTCAGCGCGGGATTCTCACCCGTGAAGCCGAACGTCGGGTTCGGGAACAAGCCTGCGGTCGCGCCGGCGGGCCCGAACACTGTGGTCGGCACGCCGAAGAACGAAGGCGCGATGTCGTTCGGCGTGATGCGGCGATCGACGCGGCGCGCCTGATCCCACTCGGACTTCGCATATTTCAGCCACACGTCCATGTTCTCGCCGACGTCGAACGCGAGCTGCCCTTCGATATACGTGTCGTCGTTCTGGCCGCCCTCGGTCTCGTTGCTGTTCGCGTCCTTGAAGAAGCCCTCGCCCTGCCCGCCGCCATAGCCGACGACGCGATAGCGCATCCAGTCGGTGATGGGCCCGGAGATGGCGCCCGAATAGGTCTGCGTGTCGTAGTTGCCGACCGTCGCGCGCACTTCACTCTGGAACGTGTCGGTCGGCCGCTTGGAAACGATGTTCAGCGCACCGCCGATCGAGTTGCGGCCGTACAGGGTGCCCTGCGGCCCGCGCAGCACTTCGATGCGGTCGGTGACGATCGGCGGCTTGCCGGCTTCGACGTTGCTCGCGGTATAGAAGCCGTCCGAGTACGTCGCGATGCCCGGGTCCGAACCGTAGTTGTTGGTCAGACGGCCGACACCGCGCAGGCTCATGCGATCGAGCGTGCTGGCGTACGACAGGCCGGGCGTGAAATCGGTGAGGTCCTGGATGTTGGTGATACCGAGCAGATCGCGCGTCTCGCTGGTGAACGCGGAGATTGCAACCGGCACTTCCTGCAGATTCGCCTGGCGCTTTTCCGCGGTGACGACGATTTCCTCCAGCACCATGGTTTCCGGTGCCTTGCTTTCCTGGGCCACAACGGCGCCCGCCGAGAGGGCCAAGATGCCCGCGATCGCGACGCGAAGCTCCATTCGGTTACGCATGCTCATTCGATGACTCCCATTCGCACGCGGGTGCCGGCGCGCGTTGCCTTTGACGGTGGTGGTGGCTACCCCGACGCCGCTCGGGCACCCGGCGTCGGAAATTTTTACAGGCGGGAAGGTGCTAGACCGAGTCGCAGTGCGTCAACGGCTTTTCGGCGAAAAGAATGCGTTTGTTGCGTCAGGAATACACAAGAAACGTGAAACTGTGACCGACTCCGCACATCTGGCGGCGCTTGCTTTTTTACAGATGCGTGAGGGAGTTGAACGCGCCCTTCAGCTCGTTCTTGAGGATTTTGCCCGCGGGGTTGCGAGGCAGAGTGTCGCGCCAAAACAAGACTCGCACCGGGACCTTGAAGGCGGCGAGCCGGCTCGCGACCCACGCACGGAGCTCTTCTTCTGTCGCATTCGCGCCTGGCTTCAACTGCACGACTGCGCCCGGCTCCTCACCCAGCAGGCGATGGGGAATGCCGACAAGCGCCGCATCCATGACCGCCGGGTGCTCGAACATAACGTTCTCGACTTCGATGCAGTAAATGTTCTCGCCGCCGCGGATCAGCATGTCCTTCGCACGATCGACGATGTGACAGAAGCCGTCGGCATCGATGCGCGCGACGTCGCCGGTGCGCAGCCAGCCCGCGACGAACGTCTGTGCGGTCGCCTGCGGATTGTTCCAGTAACCCTTCACGATCATCGGGCCGCGCACCCACAACTCGCCGACTTCGCCGGCCGGCAGCTCGCGCGCTCCGTCCGCGCTCATCACGCGCATCGCGCCGACAGTCGGAGCCGGTCCGCATGAGGCAGGCCTATTGATGTAGTCCTCTGCGGTGTTGCCGCAGAACGATGCCGACGTCTCCGTCATGCCCCAGCCGTTGCCGGCCTGCGATTTCGGAAATGTCTCGACGATGCGGCGCACGAGCTCCGGCGCGGACGGCGCGCCGCCGTAGCCGATCTGTTCGATGCTCGACAGGTCGTAACGCGCGCGTGCGGGATGCTCGATCAGCTGCCACGCGATCGTCGGCACGCCGCCGGTGAGAGTGACGCGCTCGCGCTCGATCAACTGCAGCGCTTTCTCCGTGTCCCACTTGCGCATGAGCACGAGCTTGCCGCCGCCGAACACTGCGGGAACCATCGAGGCATTGCAGCCGGTGACGTGGAAGAACGGCACGGCGAGCAAGTTGATCCGCTGCGGCAGCGTGGCCGGATCCGGCGGAGTCTGGCCGCGTCGCAGGAACGCGCGTGCTGCCACGGCCGCCGCGGTGAAGATGCCGGTCGTGATGTTCCGATGCGTGCCGAGCGCGCCTTTCGGTTTGCCGGTAGTGCCTGAGGTGTAGAAGATCGTCGCGTCGTCTTCCGGCGCGAGCCCAACGTCCGGCAGCGCACGCTCAGGCAGGCGGCTCCAGTCGTTCACCGCTCCGATCACGCTCTCCAGTTTGATCACGCGCGGATCGGCGACTTCTTCGCTCTCGCGACAGACGTACACGCGTTCGAGATCGCGACAGTTCGCGAAGTGCTCCTTGAGCCGCTCGAAGCGCTCGGCGTCGACCAACGCCACCTTCACGCCGGCGTTGGTCAGTCCATATTCCAGCTCCGCGCCGGTCCACCACGCATTGAGCGGCGTGACGATCGCACCGACGAGCGCAGCGGCGAAGAAGGCCGCCGGCCACTCGGGCAGATTGCGCATGATCACCGCGACACGATCGCCCTTACGAACACCTTGCGCCTGCAGCTCGTGCGCGAGCGTGGCAACGGCACGCGCGAATGCGGCGTACGTCGCTCGATCGTTTTCGTAAACCAGGAACTCGCGTTGCGGGAAGGCGCAACCGGCGAGGAACACTTCACGCAGCGTCGGCGGGCAGTTCTTCCACACCTTGGTGCGCAGGCCGTCGATCGTCACGTCGAGCATCTCGAAGCGTGCGCCGGGCGCAGTCAGGCGTGTGTTCGCCTGCTCGATCGTCATGGCCGGCCAGCCTGCCGGGAGCGCGGCGAGAGTCATCGTCAGCGTGCAGTACTGACGATGCGCGCCGTTGCGGTCGCGGTGGCGATGAGATCGCCGGCTGCGGTGCGCAGCTCGCCGGCGAGGAATGCGATCGTGCCGCCGCGCGCGACGAGACGACCTTCGCCGATCAGCACGCCGAGCGGCGCGGGCTTGATGAAGTTGACCTTGAGCTCGATCGTCGGCGCGAAGTGACCGGGTGGCAGCGTGCAGACCAGCGCCGGGCCGAGCGTGTCGTCGAGCATCGCCGCGACGAAGCCGCCCTGCACGACGCCCATCGGATTCAGAAATTCGCGCTTGCCTTCGAACTGTACGCGGATCGTGCCGCGACTCGGATCGATCTCGAGCAGCTTGAAGCCGAGTGTCGTGGCCGCGGGCGGCGGTGGCACGCGACCTTCCATCGCGTCCCAGAACGGACCCTCACGACCCTCACTCATCAGAACATTTCCGACGCGTCCGGCGGACTGATCGTGGTGTCGTGGCGCGCAGCGATGTGATCGCCGGTGATCATCTGGTCGTACCCCTGGCCCGGGCCGACCATCGGATACACGCCGGCATCGGGATCGATGATGACTTCGAGGAACGCCGGGCCTTTGAAGCCGATGAACTCGGCGACCACGCGCGCGACGTCCTGCTTGTGCTCGAGCCGGACGGCGTAGCGGAAACCGTCGGCCTGCGCGGCCTTGATGAAGTCCTTCTTGTGCAGCGACTTGTCGCTCGCCGACAGGCGGCCCTTGAAGAACAGCTTCTGCCACTGCTTGACCATGCCGTCGCCGAAGTTGTTGAGCACGACGATCTTCACCGGCAGCTGATAGGTCGTGACCGTTTCCAGCTCGCCGAGATTCATGCGGATGCTCGCGTCGCCATCGATGTCGATCACCAGCTTGTGTGGATACGCGAGCTGCGCGCCGATCGCGGCGGGCAGGCCGAAGCCCATCGTGCCCATGCTGCCGGACGTCAACCACAGCCGCGCCGAGCGGAAATCGAAATACTGCGCGGCCCACATCTGATGCTGGCCCACGCCGGTCGCGATGATCGCCTCGCCGCGCGTCAGCTTGTTGATCTCTTCGATCACGTGATACGGCTGGATCAGTTTGCTGTCGCGGTCGTAGTTCATCGGATGCGCGCGGCGCAGCTCGGCGCAGTGCGCCTGCCAAGCGGACCAGTCGCGCTTGAAGCCGCTGCGCCGGCCGTACGCGAGCAGCGCGCGCAACGCTTCCGGCAACAGGCCGATGTGACTCCAGCTCACCGGCTTGACCTTGTTGATCTCGGACGCGTCGATGTCGATCTGCGCGATGCGGCGCGCGTTCGGCGCGAACTTCGGCGGGTCGCCGGCGACGCGGTCGTCGAAGCGCGAGCCGCACGCAAACAGAAAATCGCAATCTTCCACTGCGTAGTTCGCGAACGCCGCGCCGTGCATGCCCAGCATGCTCATCGACAGCGGATGCGTCGTGTCGAATGCGCCGAGACCCATCAGCGTCGTGACGACCGGGATGCCGTGCTCGATTGCGAACTCGCGCAGCGCAGCCGCGCCGTCGGAACGAACCACACCGCCGCCCGCATAGATGAGCGGCCGCTTCGCCTCGCCCAGCATCGCGAAGAAATCGGCGCACTGCTGGTCCGACACGACACTGCGCATCAGACGATTCATGCGATGGCGATAACCGCTGACCGGCAGACGGTTCGTACCGTGGAACGTGCCGCGCCAGTTCTGCACGTCTTTCGGAATGTCGATGACGACCGGGCCTGGACGGCCGGTGCGCGCGATCTCGAATGCCGTGCGCAGCGTGGCTTCGAGCTTGGTCGGATCGGTGACCAGGAAGACGTGCTTCGCGACCGATCCCATGATGCTGGCGACCGGCGCTTCCTGGAACGCATCGCTGCCGATCGCTGCCGTCGCGACCTGACCGCAGATCACGACGATCGGAATGGAGTCGGCCATGCAGTCGCGGACCGGAGTGACAGTGTTGGTCGCGCCGGGTCCCGAGGTGACGACGCAGACGCCGACCTTGCCGGTGGCGCGCGCGTAGCCGGCTGCCATGAAGCCAGCGCCCTGCTCGTTGGCCGGAACGACCAGCGGCATCGGGCGGTGCCCTGCACCGGCTTGGTTGTATACGAAGATGGCGTCGTAGGTCGGCAGAATGGCGCCGCCGCTGTAACCGAAAACGGTTTCGACACCCTCGTCGGCCAATACCTGGATGATGAT
>Ga0207670_10001702_pt1 | contig 11475 bp, 16 predicted proteins | sample KBSS23HmetaG_FD_184339 | JGI IMG/M metagenome (GOLD analysis project Ga0207670, IMG submission 184339) | Switchgrass rhizosphere microbial communities from Kellogg Biological Station, Michigan, USA - KBS S2-3H metaG (SPAdes) (version 2) | ecosystem: Host-associated > Plants > Roots >... | reverse complement strand
TCGAGACCAAGAAATTCCCGAAGCGCATCGCCTTCAACGTCATCCCGCACATCGATGTGTTCATGGAGGACGGCTACACCAAGGAAGAGTGGAAGATGGTGGTCGAGACCAAGAAGATTCTCGATCCCAAGATCAAGCTCACCGCCACCTGCGTGCGCGTGCCGGTGTTCATCGGCCATTCCGAGGCGGTCAACATCGAGTTCGAGAATCCGATCTCGGTCGACGAAGCGCGCCAGATCCTGCGCAGCGCGCCGGGCTGCATCGTGATCGACAAGCACGAGCCCGGCGGCTACGTCACGCCCTACGAGTCGGCAGGCGAGGACGCGACCTATATCAGCCGCGTCCGCACCGATCCGACCGTGGACAACGGCCTGGTGCTGTGGGTGGTCTCCGACAATCTGCGCAAGGGCGCCGCGCTCAACGCCATCCAGATCGCCGAAGTGCTGATCAACCGCAAGCTGATCAAGGCGAAGCAGAAGGCAGCGTAAGCGTTAAGCGCACGCTACATAAGCTGATGGGCCGTTTGGCCAGGAAAGAGCCGAAGCTTCATAAGGCGAAGCAGCCATAGCCGTCTATGAGCAACCAACTTCTCTGCGAAGCTATCGCCAAACGGGCTCGGGTATCATTCACGCACAAGGGCGAGCGATACACTGTCGAACCGTACTCCACGGGGTACCCTTTCGCGAACGAGAGGCGGCCGGGGCCTCTGCTGCTAAGGGCACGGTTTTCGAATGCTTGGTGGGATTTCGAAGTGAAGTTTATGAGCTGCTTGGCATTGGAGGCCGATAGCTTCGAGCCGGACCCTGTTGGCCTTAATTTGCAGCCATTGGGGCATGTGCTTTGCGACGTTCTCGGGAAGCGATGGCCGGCCTAAAGCCGCTTTTACTTTTCAAGTAATATAATTCCCCTCCAGGGGTGGGCGACAATGTGCTCGGTAGCGCGGTTACCCCGGTGTGATTGTGTAACGTCGTCGTCCGCGCCTATATCCCGTTCATGAGCGCGGACTGCTGCGGCCACGACCACCGCCACGTCGACCCCCATCGCGGTAACGTGGGCTATCGCCGCGCGCTCTGGGCCGTGCTTGCCATCAACGCCACCATGTTCCTGGTCGAGGTCGCCGCCGGCGTCGCGGCTGGCTCGGCCTCGTTGCTCGCCGATGCGGTCGACTTCTTCGGCGACGCCGCGAACTACGCCGTCAGCCTGTTCGTCATCGGCATGGCGTTGCGGTTCCGCGCCTACGCCGCGCTCGGCAAGGGCATCAGCATGGGCCTGTTCGGCCTGTGGGTGACCGGCACCGTGGTCTGGCATGCGGTGCACGGCACGCTGCCCAGCGCCGTTACGATGGGCGCCGTCGGTCTGGCTGCGTTCGCCGCCAACGCCGCTTCGTTCGGATTGCTATGGGCCTATCGTGCTGGCGACGCCAACATGCGGTCGGCCTGGATCTGCACGCGCAACGACGCCGCCGGCAACCTCGCGGTGCTGTTGGCCGCAGCCGGTGTGTTCGGCACCGGAACTGGATGGCCCGATCTCGTCGTGGCGGCCATCATGGCTGGCCTGGCGTTGCAGGGCTCCTGGCTGGTGCTGCGGCAGGCCGCGGGCGAACTGCGTCAGCCGGTTCCCGCCGCGGTGCATCGCTAGCCTGTCGCCCCTCGTTCCCGGTATATTGCCGGCAGAACGACAGAGGGAGCCATCCATGCTCGAGCGCACGCCGCCGCAGTTCCGCGAACTGCAAGAAATCAGCATGCAGACGGACACGCGCGACATCCTCGCGCACGCCACGCGGCAGGCGGAGAGCCACGAGGACTATTTCCTGGTCGATATCGACGCCCACGTCACCGAGACCTCGTTCTGGCCGGAAATCCTGGCGATGATCGACAACGACGTGATCCGCCAGATGGGGCAGGCCAACGCGGAGCGGCCTGGCACCGCGAACGTCTCGCTGCTCAACAACCAGCCCGGCATCCTCCACCAGCACGCCTGGGGGCGTATTCCCCATCAGCAGGCGCTGATGGAGAAGGTCGAGAAGAAGGGCAGCCACCATTTCACCGAGCTGGCGCGGCGCTCGATGGACGCGCTCGGCCTCGATTACCAGGTCGTATTCCCGACGCCGATGCTGACCCTCGGCATGCACCCGCAGGACGACATCGAGGCGGCACTGGGCGCTGCCTACAATAAATGGCTGGTCGAGCGGATCCTGCCCGAGGACGATCGCCTCAAGGGCATGATCTATCTGCCGTTCAACACGCCCGAAGCCTGCGTCGAAGAGGTCAGGAAATACGCCGACGTCGACAGCATCATCGGCTATTCGGTCTGCTCGACGCGCAACAAGGCGGTGCATCACAACAGCTACATGAAGCTCTATGCGATGATGGAGGAAAGCGGCAAGCCGTTCTCCTTCCACTCCGGCTTCAATTGGAACGACCCGTCGTTCCTCCAGCTCAACCGCTTCATCTCGATGCACGCGCTGAGCTTCGTGCACTACAGCCTGATCCATATGACCAATTGGATCATCAATGGGCTGCCCGAGCGCTTCCCGAACCTGAAGGTGCTCTGGATCGAAAGCGGGCTCGCCTGGATCCCGTACCTGATGCAGCGGCTCGACCACGAATATCAGATGCGCTCGTGCGAGGCGCCGCTCTTGAAGAAACTGCCGAGCGAATACATGTCCGACATGTTCTATACGAGCCAGCCGATGGAAAAGACCAACCTCAATCTGCTGAAGGCCACGATGGAGGCCTTCAACGCCGAGACGCAGCTGATGTACGCGTCGGATTGGCCGCACTGGGACTTCGACGCGCCGAGCTCGATCACCACGCTGCCGTTCCTCAGCGATCAAGCCAAGCGCAACATCCTCGGTTTGAATGCCGCGCGCGTGTTCAATCTTGAAGTGAAGCGGAAGCGCCCGAGGGCGAAGGACGTGCTGGCGGCGCGGCCGGGCGTGTCCTGACAATGGCGGTCCCGGCGCAGGCGGAAACTCATTCGCTTGGCGACGACTTCGTCGAAGCGGCGGAGCGTGCACTGGCGGCCGGCCAGCCAGGACAGGTGTCCGATGCCGAGCTCGAGCGGGTGCTGACCGCGGCGGTGCGGCTTTACGCGGCCAAATCCGAGTCTGACAAGCCGCCGGCGCAGCCGATCACGCCGTCCGCTGTAACGCCGACCGAGGTGGTTGTGATGGCGAGCGATCTCATCCGCGCCGTTGGCTTGAATCTCTGGGACGTGTCGATGTGGTTCAATCGAAAAAAGAGTTGAGGACGCATGATCCCGAAAAGTGGAAACCGGTTTTCGGTAAAGATCATGCGCAAGGAGGGAAATCCATGCGTGAAGTAAACGTCGGCCCGGCGTCGGAGATTGCGGATCCCGGCCGCAAGCTCATCGGCTTCGAGAATTTCGAGGTCGCCGTGTTCAAGCTCGACGGCGAGTTCTTCGCCTATCTCAATCACTGCCCGCACATGGGCGGCCCGGCCTGCCAGGGCAAGATGATCGCCAAGGTCGAGGAGGTCTTTGCCCCGGACCGCACCAGCAAGGGCATGGCCTTCTCGAAGACCAAGCTGCACGTGGTCTGCCCGTGGCACGGCTTCGAGTTCGATATCCGGACCGGCGTTCATCCCGGCAATTCGAAAGCACGCCTGCGCAAGATGAAGGTCGCGGTCTCCGATGGCGACGTGATCGTCACCGTGCCGGATGCGCGCGAGCGCGTGCCGGTGATGGCGGAATCGGATATCTCGGTTTCGCCCTGATCATTTTCCGACCGGGCGGAATTCCCCGGTCGCCCGATCGAGCACCGAAAGCTCGCCCTTCGCCACGCCGAAATAGGCGCCGTGCAGCGTGACCGCGCCGCGCTCGACCAACTTGCTGAGCCGCGGAAACGTCATCAGGTTGTCGAGCGTGTTGAGGATCGACGCCTGTTCCATCCGCTCTAGATATTCGGTCCGCGACATCGATCCACGCGCGCCGACCTTTTCGGCGGCCGGCGCCATCAGCGACATCCAGCGGCCGATGAAATCGCCGGGCGAGATCGGCGCGGTATCCTCCGCATAGGCGCGGATGCCGCCGCAATGGGCGTGGCCGAGAATGACGATGTGCTTGACCTTGAGCACACCGACGCCGAATTCCAGCGCCGCCGAGACGCCGTGGTACTTGCCGTCCGTTTCATAGGGCGGCACAAGGTTGGCAACATTGCGCACCACGAACAGCTCGCCGGGCCGCGCGTCGAAGATCACCTCCGGCGACACCCGCGAATCGCAGCAGCCGATCACCATGATCTCGGGCGTCTGGCCGTGTTCGGCCAGCTCGCGATAGCGATCCTGCTCGGATTGCAGCCGGCCGCTGGCGAACGCGCCGTAGCCGTCGATCAAACGCTGCGGAAAACTCATGCGCGGTTCCTAGCAAACCTTAGGCCCAGATGGCCATCGCCAATCCAAACGCGTCACGCGGCGGCGGGTTCGGGAACGGTTCTGCGGTTCCGGCATGAATGCGGCGCGCGACGGCGGCACACGCCAGCGCGTCAAGCAGGTCGTCGGCCGCCGCGCCTTTGGGGGCTAAGGCGTTGACGACATCTGCCGGGAGGCCGCCGCCAATCAGCAGGCCCCGCCGCAGCGCCATGCCGGGCTCATAGGGCCGGCTCTTGACTTTCTTTGGTTCGGTCAATGCCCGCGCCCCGTTCATTCGCCAGAACGCCAACTCGGGGTGCACCTCGAACACCCGCTTGGCAGCCCGCGAATTCATCCGCAGGCATTCATCCACCTCGCGGATTTTCGCGGCGATGTTGAACAGCTGCTTCGACACCTTGCGCGGCGGGTCAGACGTCGCTGCGGCGACGCTGCACGCCTCGCCATAGTCGGCGGCATAGATCGCCGCACGCGACGGCACCGAGAATACCGAAGATTGCCGCGCGCCGAGCAGCGGGCGGACGCAATTTTCGGCGGCCCGCCCGCCGATGCCGACGCGCTCCGGCAGTCCGATCGGCATGTCGACGGCGACAATTTCAGGCCGCTCCGGCGCCGACAGCACGTCGGCAAAGTGCGGCACGATCCGCACCCGCGCCTCGCCGTCCTCCGGGCGGACGAAGGCCGCGATCCATCCGCCGGCACAGCCATCGACACCGGCGAGCCACGTATTTGGGTTGTTGACGTGCATTGCTGCCCACGCTGGCACAGCTTTTGCGATGCCGCTACGTTACCAGTAAGGAGGCGACCCATGATCTTTCGTCCACGCCGCAGCGTGCTCTACATGCCGGGATCGAACGCCCGCGCCATCGAAAAGGCCCGCACCCTGCCGGCCGACGGCGTGATTCTCGATCTCGAGGATGCGGTGGCGCCCGAGGCCAAGGAGCAGGCCCGCCAGCAGGTCGTCGACGCGGTGAAGGCCGGTGGCTTCGGCGGGCGCGAGGTGTTCATCCGGGTCAATGGCATCGAGTCGCCCTGGCACGCTGATGATCTCAACGCCGCCGCCCACGCCGGGCCGGACGGCATCCTGGTGCCGAAGGTCGGTCAAGTTGACACGCTGGAACTCATCGGCCAGCGCCTGCTCGACATGAAGTGCGATCTCAAAACCCGTGTCTGGGCGATGATCGAGACGCCGGAGGCGATCTTCAACATCAATGCACTGGCCGCGAAGGCGCACGATTCCGAAGCGCGGCTCGCCGGCTTCGTCATGGGCACCAACGATCTCGCCAAGGAGACGCGGGCGCGCCTGGTGCCCGGCCGTGCGCCGATGGTGTCGTGGCTGGCGCGCTGCCTGCTCGCTGCTCACGCCCACGGCATCGACATCCTCGACGGCGTCTACAACGATCTCAGCGACGCCAAGGGCTTCGAGACCGAATGCGTGCAGGCGCGCGACATGGGTTTCGATGGCAAGACGCTGATCCATCCGAACCAGATCGGCCCGTGCAACACAGTGTTCTCGCCGAGCGCCGACGAGGTTGCGCAGGCCCGCAAGCTGATCGCGGCGTTCGAATTGCCGGAGAACAAGGGCAAGGGCGTGGTGCAGGTCGACGGCCGCATGGTCGAGATGATGCACGCCGAAATGGCGCGCCGCACGGTCGCGATCGCCGACGCGATCGAGGCGAAAACCGAGCTCAACGCCTAGGCTTTGCCCCTCGGCCTGCGCTGCGCGGGGAAACCCGCGGGACGGTCACTGCGTTGTCGCAAAGGACAACCAGGAGGTCAGTCATGCCCGATATCCGCCAGAGCGCCGGCATCGTCACCCAGATCACCACCGTCAAGATGCGTCCCGACAATCAGGATGAGGTTCTCAAGCTGATGAAGGAGCGGGCCAAATTCATGGCCCGGCAGCCGGGCTTCGTGTCGGTGAGCCTGCATCGCAGCGAGGACGGCAGCCATGTGGTGAACTACGTGCAATGGACCGACAAGGAGCGCCTCGCCGCCGCGCACCATTCCCCGGAGTTTCGCAAGAAGTGGCCGAAGTTCGGCGAGCTCGTCCAGGACGTCGAGCCGGGACTCTACGACGTGGTGCAGATCGAGGCTGCTTGATAGAGTTCGCCCCGTCGCGAGAAGCGTAATCGCCGGAGGTGTTATGAAAATATTTCTGCTGGCTGCGGCGGCCGTAGTTTGCGCCGGCGGTTCGTCCGCTGGGGCGCAAGCCGATCTCGCGCCAACCGGCACGCTGCGCGCGGCCTATCTCGGCACCAATCCGGCCCAGGCCATGAAAGATCCGCAGACCGGCGAGTTGCGCGGCGCCTCGCTCGACCTCGCCCGCGAACTCGCCAAGCGCATCGGCAAGCCGCTGGACTTCAAGCCGATCCCCAATCCGCCGGCCGTGATCGAGGCAGTCAAGAGCGGCCAGGCCGACATCGGCTTCGTCGCTTACGAGGCGACGCGACGCGGCACCGTTGAATTTTCGGAGACCTATATGCTGGTGCAGCAAAGCTTCCTGGTGCGCGGCGATTCGCCGATGCGCGCGGTGGCCGACGTCGACCGCTCCGGCCAGAAGATCGGCGGCACGCGAAACGATTCCATGATGCTCTGTCTCAAGCGTGTTCTGAAGCAGGCGACGCCGGTCGAGCTCGACAACAATTCCGAGCTGCTCGTCAAGGCGCTGACCAATGGCGAGATCGATGCGCTCGGCGCCAACCGCCAGCGCCTGACCACGCTGATGAAGGACGTGCCCGGTTCGCGGCTGTTGTCCGACAACCTGTTCAATGTGCCGCAGAACATCGTGGTGCCGATGGGCAAGCCCGAGGTGCTCGCTGCGGTCAACGCGTTCCTCGACGAGGTCCGCGCCTCGGGCTTCCTGCGCGACGCGGTGGCGAAGGGCGGTGCGATCGGTGTTGAAGCGGCGCCGAAAAGCCCCGGCAGCCAGCACGGCTGCCCGGGATGAAGGTTCTAGCTGGCCGGCAGCGTGTAGACGAACACCGCGCCGCGGCCGCCACCGCCGTGCATACAGATAAAGCGGGTCGGTAGCGGGCCTTTGGCGGCCTCGTAGGTCGCCTTGCCGTGGTAGATGGTCGACACGAACGTCGTGCCGACGCTGTCTGCGTATTTGTCGTCCGCGACGTTGGCACGGTCGATGAGGAAGCGCCGGAACGCCGGATTGTGACGCTTGAACTGCACCGCGGCGAGCCGCTCGCAATCGCGGATGCCGTCGAACCGCGTCTTGGCGCGCGGCGCCGCGGTCGCCGGCAACGCGAGCGCCAGCAGCAGCGCCCCGGCGAGCAGGATCTTCACAGGCCCGGTGCCGTTACGCCCAGGGCCGCGCAGCCTTCGACTTTTCCTCGAAGCTGTCGATCTTGGTTTGCTTCTGCTTGGTCAAACCGATGTCGTCGAGACCGTTGAGCATGCAGTGCTTGCGGTGCGGATCGATTTCGAACTTCACCACGCCGCCGTCGGGCCCGCGGATCTCCTGCTTCTCCAGGTCGATCGACAGGGTGGCGTTGGCGCCGCGCTCGGCGTCGTCGAACAGCTTCTCCAGGTCCTCGGGGCTGACCTTGATCGGCAGCACGCCGTTCTTGAAGCAGTTGTTGTAGAAGATGTCGCCGAACTGGGTCGAGATCACGCAGCGGATGCCGTAGTCCATCAGCGCCCAGGGCGCGTGCTCGCGCGAGGAGCCGCAGCCGAAGTTGTTGTCGGCGACCACGATCTTGGCCTTGCGATAGGCCGGCTTGTTGAGCACGAACTCCGGGTTCTCGCTGCCGTCGTCCATGTAGCGCAGCTCCGAGAACAGGCCCTTGGCGAGTCCGGTGCGCTTCAACGTCTTCAGGTACTGCTTGGGGATGATCATGTCGGTGTCGACATTGACGATCCGCAGCGGCGCGGCGACGCCTTCCAATTTGTCGAATTTGTCCATTTCGGCCTCTCCTAAGCCTTTTGAATGGCGTCTCGGTGGGCGCCGGTCAAGCCCCTGTCTGGGCCTCAATTTTGCGCTCGTGATGGCGGTGGTATGTCACCTGCGCGACCTTGATATCGTACATCTCGTAATATTTCACCCGGCCGAGCTTTTGCGCCTCGAGATGCTCCGGATGCATCCGCCAGGCCGTTTGGCCTTCCTCGTGCTCGAACTCGACGATGGTGACCCGCTCGCCGTCATCGGACCAGAAGCCTTTGTGCGAGATGTAGCCCGGAATGGTTTGAGCGATCTGCTGCATGCGCTCGACCAGCGCGACGTATTCGTCCTGCAAGCCGGGGCGCAGGCGGGACCGGAAAACGGTGACGATCATGACGGGCTCCTGATCTGTCGGCGCCGCCATTGTGGCGGCGATGGACGGATTCGATCCAATGCAGAATATCGATGGCCGCCATCAATTCCGGCGATAAGTCTTTTCTCGGGCCTCATCCTGAGGAGCGGCCGAAGGCCGCGTCTCGAAGGATGGGCTGCAACCTCCATCCACCCTTCGAGACGCCCTCGCTTCGCTCGGGCTCCTCAGGGTGAGGCCCCAACAAACAACAGCGAAAGATCATGCCTGCTGCTTCTGGTTTTTCGGAATGGCATCCATGTGGGTGACCCAGTCCCGTGCCGAGCGGAACCAGCTCTGCTTCTTCGGCGCGAGCTGGTCGCGCTCCTTCAGGATGCCGACCCGCACCATGTAGGACGCCTGCTGCCCTTCGCCCGGCGTGGTCGAATAGATCGGCGAGCCGCATTTCGGGCAGAACGCCTGGACGCGCGGATTGCCGCTCTCTGACGTGGTCTTCACATAGTTGGTCGGCTGGCCTCTCATCTTGAACACGTTGCCCGGGATCGGCACCGAGACCCGAAACGCCGAGCCGGTGCCGGTCTGACAATCGGTACAATGGCAAACGTTGACCTTCTCCGGATCGGCCTCGCCTTCGATGGTGATGAAGCCGCAATGGCATCCGCCGGTAACCTTCATCGCATTCCTCCGTTATTCCGCCCGTCGTTCGATTTCATACATATCGTCGTCGGACAGTCCGAAATGATGCCCGATCTCGTGCACCAGAACATGCGTGATGATAGCGCCGAGCGTTTCCTCATGCTCGGCCCAATAGAGCAGGATCGGCACGCGGTAGAGCCAGACCATGTTGGGCATCTGCACCGGCGCGCTCTCCGACTGGAACGGCAGGCCGACGCCCTGGAACAGACCCATCAGGTCGAGCTCGCTTTGGATGCCCATGGTGTCGAGCACCTCATCGGTCGCGGTGTCCTCGACATGGATCACCACGCCCTCGCACTTGGCGCGAAATTCCGCCGGCAGGCGGCGGTACGCCTCCGTCGCGATGACCTCGAATTCGATCAGCGAGGGCGCCTTCAGCGGCCGCCAGGACAGCGGATCGGGCAGGGTCTCGTCGGACATGGAGTGAGCATAGGCGGTCGCCGAACCGCGTTCCAAGTGACATTGCTTGCGCGGTTGACGCCGCGCTGCCGATGCGGGACCGTTGGGCCATGCGGCTCGTTGCCACAATTGTCATCGCGTTGCCGCTCGGCCTGTTCGCCGCGGCGCCGTGCCGCGCGGTGTCGGAAGTCCAGACCGTCGGTGCCGGATCGGTGGCGGATGCGCGGGCGCAGCAAACGAGTCGCCCGAGGACCCGGCTGCGGGTGCGGCCGATCTATCCTTACCGGCACTTCCACTCCGTCTATCCGGTGCCTTATCGCTTCGAGTATCCCGGGCCCAACGCCAAGCGCGAATGTGTTGCCCGCTATGTCGAGGAGCGCCGCCCGAGCGGCACCGTGGTTACGCCACGCATGCACTGCTGGTGGGTGCCGGGTTAAATCTTCCTAAATCGTTGCGCTGCCACGAGTCCTGCGCGCTTTCGTCCCGGGGAACCGGTGCGAAACCAGATGGCATGTTGGGACGTTATTCTGCGGGGTACGGCATTGGAGAAACAGCACATGTCCAAGATGCTAGCGACTTGTGCGGCCATCGCGGTTACGGCGATGATCGCACTTCCGGTTCCCGCGGGTGCGGTCGAAAAGAGCGCCCCGGGCGTCAAGCAGACCGAACTAACCGATATCAGTGCGGCGCGCCGTTACCATCGGCGTTATGTCCGGCACTACTATCGGCCGTATTACAGCTACCGCCGTGGGTACTACGCACCGTATAACGCGTATGCCTATGATCCGTACTACCGGCCCTACTATCGGCCGGGCGTTTCGATCGGCGTCGGCCCGTTCGGCTTCGGTTTCGGCTACTAGTTGAGCTCAAACGAAAAGGCCCGCCGTGAGGCGGGCCTTCCGTTGCCATCGGGGCGACCCAATCAGTGCCAGTCGCGCACGTCGACGAACTTGCCGGCGATCGCCGCCGCCGCCGCCATCGCGGGCGAGACGAGATGCGTGCGGCCCTTGAAGCCCTGACGGCCTTCGAAGTTGCGGTTCGAGGTCGAGGCGCAACGCTCGCCGGGCGCAAGCTTGTCCGGATTCATCGCCAGGCACATCGAGCAGCCCGGCTCGCGCCAGTCGAAGCCCGCGGCCTTGAAGATCTTATCGAGACCTTCCTGCTCGGCCTGCTCCTTCACTAGGCCCGACCCCGGCACGATCATCGCGTTGACGCTGGCGCTGACCTTCTTGCCCTCGGCAATGCGCGCCACCTCGCGCAAGTCTTCGATGCGCGAATTGGTGCAGGAGCCGATGAACACGCGGTTGACCTTGATGTCGGTCATCCTCTCGCCGCCGGTGAGACCCATGTATTGCAGCGAGCGCTCGGCGGCGCGGCGCTTGTGCTCGTCGGCAATCTCGGATGGCACCGGCACGCGGCCGGTGATCGAGGTGACCTGCTCGGGGCTGGTGCCCCAGGTCACGATCGGCGGCAGCTTCGCGGCGTCGAGCTTGACCTCGCGGTCGAAGAACGCGCCGTCGTCGGTCGGCAGCGTTTCCCAGTAGCGCCGTGCGTCGTCCCACATCTTGCCCTTCGGCGCCTTCGGCCGGCCCTTCATGTATTCGTAGGCCTTCTCGTCCGGCGCGATGAAGCCGGCCTTGGCGCCGGCCTCGACCGACATGTTGCAGACCGTCATGCGGCCTTCCATCGACAGCGCGCGGATTGCCTCGCCGGCGTATTCCAGCGAATAG
>Ga0207670_10001701_pt1 | contig 11478 bp, 8 predicted proteins | sample KBSS23HmetaG_FD_184339 | JGI IMG/M metagenome (GOLD analysis project Ga0207670, IMG submission 184339) | Switchgrass rhizosphere microbial communities from Kellogg Biological Station, Michigan, USA - KBS S2-3H metaG (SPAdes) (version 2) | ecosystem: Host-associated > Plants > Roots > Rhizosphere... | reverse complement strand
GTCGGTCTCGGCATTCACCGCCGTCACGACGAGCTTGCCCTCGATGGGCGAGAAGGTGAAGCCGAGCGTCACGGTCTCGTCCTTCACGCGCAGGGCGACGCTCTTGGGCGACTCGACGCGCGTGTGCGCATCCTTGAGCTCGCCCGTCATGCGGTCGAGCAGGTCCCAGAACTCGTCATCGTTGGCCGCGGCGAGCGCCATCGGCCGGAAGCGCTCCCGCACCGCCTTCCAGTCCACGCCGTTCAACGACGGCTCGTAGTAGTGCTCGTTGATGGTCGCCCACACGAAGTCGAACGCGCGGATGCGCGCCTCGGCGCTCAACGTCGGCGCCGGCGGCGACGGCACCGGCTCCGTCGGGATCGCCGTCGCCTCGCCCATCTGCCGCCCGATCATGTTGTGGGGGTCGATGACCTGGCACGCCGATAAATGTGCCAGGCACAAATAAAGGCCTATTTGTGCCAGGCACAATTTCTGACAACCGCGGCGCGCGAAGCTCGTTATGAAGTCATGGGCAGACCACGACGCTGTTTTGCACCGGGCTATCCGGCTCACGTCATTCATCGGGGAAACAACCGGCAGGACGTCTTTCACTGCGAATCGGACTTTCGGTATCTGTGGCGATCACTGAAGGAGGCGTCCGCCCGTTTCGAGGTGGACATCAACGCCTACGCCTTCATGACCAACCATGTGCACTTGATCTTGACGCCGGGCGATCGCGGATGCGTTTCCCGCATGATGCATTGGACCGCTCGGCGGTACGCCGGGTACTTCAACCAGCGCTATGGGCGCACCGGCCACTGCTGGGGCGGGCGCTTCCGCTCGTTCCTGATAACGCAGGAAAACTATCTCCTCGAGTGTCACCGCTACATCGACATGAACCCCGTTCGGGCGGGATTGGTTCGCCATCCCGCCGATTATGCATGGTCGAGCCACCGGTTCTACGCCTTCGGCGAGATGAACGACCTCGTCACTCCGCACAGCGCGCTCCTGGAGCTGGGCATCAACGACGCCACGCGCCGGATGTCCTATCACGCGCTCTTTCGCGACGGGCTCGATCCGGGACTGCTCGAGGAAATCCGCAGGAGCGTGAATTCCGGCTATCCGATCGGTGAATCCGTGGATCGGGGCAGGCCCCGGCGGCCCGAAATCGTGCCAGGCACAAATATCGGGTTATTTGTGCCTGGCACAATTTAGGCGGCCGGGCACGTCACCGCGCGCAACTGGGCGCCGGGGTAGTCGCGCTGGAGGACGGTGAGGCGGGCGACGGTTTCGGTGTCGGGCTCGCGGATCAGCATCACGAGCTCGCGCATCTCCTTGGCGAAGGGACCGGCTTCGGCGCCCTTCACGCCCTTCGCATCGAGCGATGTCATGAAGCGGCGCGCGGCCTCCTCGGTCGAGAAGACGCCGAGCGAGATCGCGTTGTCGGGGCGGATCGACATGTCGTTCACGCCCTGCTTGCGCAGGTTGGCCATGGTGGTCTCCGCGGTCTTTCGATCACGCGCGGGCGCAATGAAGACCCAGTAGCGCGTGATCTCCTCGACACGGCGCTCGGCAAGGCGCGTCCCGAGCTGCAGCGTGTTGAAGGCGTCGCGCGCGCGCTGCGCGTCCGCTGCGGCGATCCCGGAAAACTCGACGCATGCCGAACCCGCCAGCGATTGCACCGTGCGCCGCGTGTCCTCGGCGTTGAGCGCCGCCATCGCGGGCGAGGTCACGGCGACGATCCGCACCTCGTCGCGATTCTTCTCGCGCGTGGAATAGTCGGCCGTCTCCGTCTTCGCGGTCAGCCAGATGTGGGAACCGAACGCGATCGCCGCGATGAGGAGGAGAAAGAAGATGAGGCGCGACACGTCAGGTGTTGCGGGCGATGAGCTGGAGGCCGTCGAGGACGAGGTTTTCGTGCAATTCGTGGGGGAGGCCCAGCGCCGGCGCGATCTCCTTCGCCGCACCTCCTGAAAGAATGATAAGGCCGGGCGGGGTCCCGTGCGCAGCCATCGATTTCGCGAGGCGGTCGGCCGCGCCGGCGCAGGCGAGTATCGCCCCGGTCGCGATCGCTTCCGGCGTGCTTGCCGGGAAATCGCGTACCGCACCGTCCGATTCGCGCAGCGCCGCCGTCGCGCGGTCCAACGAGCGGCGCATGAGCGCGGGGCCGGGGACGATGACCCCGCCCAGGAATCGTCCGTCGTCCGAGAGCGCGTCGATGGTGAGCGCCGTCCCCGCGTTGATCACCAGCTTGTGCCCGGGACGCGCGTGGTGTGCGGCGACGAGGGCAACCCATCGATCTGTGCCGAGCTGCGAGGGATCTCGATACCCGTTGGTCACGCCGAGCTCCTTCGCCCCGCTGCGAACGAACCGGACCGGGACGCCGGCCGCCTTGCACATGGCTTCGATGGCGCCCTGCGCCGCCGCCCCGGCGACGTTCGACGCGATGGCCTTGTCCAGGGACTTCGCGCTGCGAAGGGAATCCTTCAGCCGATCCGCGTTCGCCGTCTCGACCGCACCGGTAACGCGCCAGGTCGTCCCGTCGTGGACACCCCACTTGATGCGAGTATTTCCCGCATCGATCGCCAAGACCGAAATTGTGCCAGGCACAAATATTGGTTTATTTGTGCCTGGCACAATTATTTGGCGCGGAGCGTGATCTCGGCCGACGCGAGCGGGATGGTGCGGCCGTCGGCGGTGGAGACGACGAGGGCGCCGTCGGGGGCGACATCGACGACTTCGGCGTCGAAGGGGGCGTCGCGGCCGGGGGTGACGCGCACGCGGCGGCCCTGGTAGGCGTGCAGGGCGCGCCACGCTTCGCGGGAGGCGGCGAAGCCGGCGCGGTCGAAGGCATCGAGCGACGAAGCGAGCGTCGCGAGCATGCGCGCCAGCAGCTCGCTGCGCGAGGGCGCCGCCTCGGCGCATTGCCATACGTCCGTCACGGGTTGGTCGATGCGATCGAGCACGCGTTCGGAAAGCCGGTAGTTCACGCCCACGCCGATCACCGCGACACTCGGTCCCTGGATCTCGCCGCTCGTCTCGACGAGGATGCCGGCCACCTTCCTCAAGTCGACCACGACGTCGTTGGGCCACTTCACCTGCACGCGCGGCACGCCGCATTCGGACAGGGCGCGCGCGATCGCCTCGCCGACCGCGAGCGACAAGCCGCCCAGGTGACCCGCACCGCGCTCGAACCGCCACAGCATCGAGAACGTGAGGCTGCCGCCCAGCCGCGAGATCCACGCGCGCCCGCGCCGCCCGCGCCCGGTGCTCTGCCACTCCGCCGCGATGCACGTGCCGGAGGCCGCGCCGGATGCCGCGAGCTGCAGCACGCGCGTCGATGTCGACTCGATTTCGTCCACCACATCGAGCCGCAACCGCTTGTCATGGCGGGCGAGCTCGGCAGAGATGGCCGCGGCGTCGAGGAAATCGATCGGCTCGGCGACGCGATAACCCTTGCCCGGCACGCTGAAAAGCTCGATCCCCATCTCCGGCGCGCGCTTGAGCGCCTCCGAGAGCGTGGCGCGCGAGCGCTGGAACGATCGCGCCATCTCCTCGCCGGAATGGAAACGTCCGTCGGCGAGCGCGCGCAGCGCCTGGAAGGTGAGCGCGCTCATCGCTTGCCGCGGTTTTCCTGCCGCGCGCGGAACGCTTCGTGGCTGTATGCGATGTTCGCGATGATCGAGTCGAGCAGCAGCTCCACGCGCCGCGACAGTTTGGAGCCGCGCGCGTAATTCGCCTCGGCGATGAAATCCACGCGGCCGGCATCCAGCAGCTTCACGCACGAGGCGCGCCCGCCGGGCTTCCTCGGGTCGTACACCGCGACCGCATGGCCGCCGCTTTTCTTGGTGAGCGCCATCGACGGCACGTCGGACATCCCGTCGCCCACGTAGATGATGTTGTGGAACGGGATCGGGCGCTGCGATTCCGGCATGTGCTCGTTGATCGACTCGGTCACGTTCTCGAGTCCCTTGTTGATGCGGAAGAGGAACTGCGTCTTCAGCGTGTCGGTCACGAGGAACTTGGGGAAAGTCGCCACACCGTGGTGGTTGAAATGGTACTCGGAAGCGTAGATGCGCTTGAAGTGCCGGCGGATCGACACGCCGTCGAGGATCTCCTTCTGTCCCGCGCTGATGAGGTAGTGCTGCACCTTCACCTGCGCGCGGCTGCGCTTCCTCACGTGCGCGTTCATCCGCGTGAACCACGCCGTCACGCCGGGAAAATACTTGATCTTGCGCGCCATCGCGGCGAGGTCCTCGCGCTTCACGTCCACCTTCGCGATCTCGAGCGCCTCGATGATGTGGCGCATGTACACGAGCATCGGGTCCGACTCGGTCTCGCGCGCCTCGCGGTTCACGCGCGCCCAGAACTGCGAGGGCTCCACGCCGATCTTCGGCAGCACCGTGTATTCCTGCATCGGCTGCGGCGACAGCGTGCCGTCGAAGTCGTAGACCAGCGCGATCGTGTTCTGGAAGAAGCGGTCGGCCATGGCGCATTCTAGTCCGCGGCTAGCGGACCTCGGTCCACGCTTCCTGGTCGCGGCGCAGCAGGTACTTGTCGCCCTTGCGCATCACGGTCGCGCTCTCGCCCTCGGCCACGAACGGCGTGACGGGCATGTTGGCGGTGTAGTCGGCGGCCTTGAAGGGATCGCCGAAGGGCGGCTTGGCGAGCATCGCGGACACGATGTGCGAAAGCGCGAGGAAGCTCGTCTGCTCCTCGGATTGCACGCTCGCGCCGGCGCGCTGCGCATCGGGCCCGATCACGCGGATCCCGACCGGCACCAGCGTGATGGCGGGCGTGGGGATCTCGCGCAGCCCCGCGATCTGCCCGTCGGCGCCGCGAATCGCCGCGCCGTGCTCGGGAATGAGGACCACGACCGCGCGCCGCCCGCTGCGATCGAGCTCGTCCATGAACTTCTTCAGGTCGTCGAGCAGGTCCTTGAGGCGCATCTTGTAGGTGTCGCTGCTCTTCGTGTACGGATCGTTGGCCATGTGGTTGCCGTCGTGCAGGCTCAACGTGTTGTAGTAGAGCGCGACGCGCGCAGCAGGGGACTTGCCGCGCATCTCGAGCCAGCGCTTGAGCACCGCCACGTCGTCGTAGATGCGCGAATCGTCGAAGCCGCGCTGGGGCGCCTCGATTCCCTTCAGCGATACCGGCGAGGCGAGCACGCCCTGCGCGCGCACGTGGTCCAGGAAGCCGTCGAAGTGGCCGTCGTGGTTCAGCGCGAGCTGCGGCTCGAGCCCGGCCTGCTGCAGGTCGGGCATGAGCAGGCATTGCGCCGGCGCCGGCGTCCACAGCGCCACGTGGCGCGGCTGCCCGCACGGGGCGCGCAGCAGCCGGATGGCCGCGGGGCCGCTGTAGGTCGAGACCGAGTTGAAGCGCTTCAGCAGGATGTCGAATCCGGAGAAGAGCGGATGCTGCGCGAGGCCCGTGGCCTCCAGGTCGTCCCACGAAAGCGAGCAGACGTGGATGAAGATCACGTCGAAGGCGACGCCCTCGGCTTTCGCGAAGGTCACCTTGCGCTGGCCCTCGGCCCGAAAGAAGTCCGCGAGCATCGCATCTGGACCCTGTGCCGCGGCGCCGGCGCCAGCGCCGGTGGCCGCTCCCTGGGTTTGCGCGGCCGGCTCGTCCACCGGCTTGGGCTTGGGCATGGCGAGGACGAGGAGCGCCATCGCGGCGACGACCACGGCATCGAGGCGCACGATGCGCCCGATCGCCACGCACACGCCGATCGCGACGACGACGAGCGCGATCACTTTCCAGCTCACGAAGCGGCCCGCAAGCTCCCAGAGATACGCGCCGCTGAACGACGCGACGAGGCTCGCCTGGGAAAATGCGCGCGCGATGCCCGGCAGGCGCGAGTCGTAGTAGAGGAGCGCGATCGCCGCGGGCACGCCGATCCAGGGACGCACGGCACGGGCGCGCGGATGGGCCATCGCGAAGAGCGCGGCCGCGAACACCAGGTTCTCGACCAGGTGGAAATCGATGAGGCCGAGCGCGAAGAGCGCCGCCTTGGCGGCGAAGTAATAGCTCCATGCGCCGAGCCTGTCGGAACCTCGCTTCCAACCCAAAGCCGGCGCTTGCATCGTTCTCCCCGGGGCGACGCGGGATTCTAGACTAGAATCTGCGCTCGCCTTAAGGGGGCATGACGATCGGGGAGATGATCGCCGTTTCGCGAGCGCTGGTGGCCGCGCTCGCCGCCGTGGCCATATCGGCGGTGGCAGCGACCACGCCGTCGGCTTCGCCCGCGAAAGCGGGCGCATCGTCCGCCACGCCTTCCGTTCCCGCCATCACCCGCAGCGCGCGCTTCTCGCAGCTCGGCGCCCGCACGGCCCTGCAGCTGCGCGGCGACGGCGACAGCGCGACGCTCGACTTCGGCTGCCGCTCCGACGAGCTGGTGACGCGCGCGACGCTGCGCCTGCGCTACGTCGGCTCGCCCGCGCTTGCGCCCGGGGTCTCCCACGTGCGCCTCGCGTTGAACGGCGACACGATCGCAACGCTTCCGTTCGCCGCCGCCAGCGCGGGCGCGCTCACCGAGCGCACCGTCGAGGTGGATCCGCGCCTGCTCATCGGCTTCAACAAGCTCACGCTCACGCTCATCGCCGCGCCCGGAGGCGAGGCGCCGCAAGCCGCCGCCGAGCCCGGACTGTGGGCGGACATCGCGGTGTCGAGCGAGCTCGAGCTCACGGTGCAGCCGCTCACGCTCGCCGACGACCTCTCGATCCTTCCCGAGCCTTTCTTCGACACGCACGACCAGCGCCGACTCGTCGTTCCCTTCGCCTTCGGCGCGAAACCTTCGCAGGCGACGCTGCGCGCGGCCGCGGACGTGGCTTCGTGGCTGGGCGTGCTCGCGCGCTGGCGCGGCGTTCGCACGCCGCCATCCTTCGACGCGCCGACCACGGGCCACACCATCGCCTTCGTCGCGAACGACGAACGCCCGTCGTTCCTCGCCTCGGTGCCGCCCGCCACGGGTCCCGAGCTGCGGCTCATGACGCATCCGGGCGACGCGCGCTCGAAGCTGCTCCTCGTGATGGGGCGCAACGGCGAGGACCTGAAAGTCGCCGCGGATGCGCTCGTGAGCGGCGTCGCGTTGTCGGGCGCGCGCGTGCAGGTGAAGCGCGTCGAGGACAAGGCGGTCGCGCCCTACGAGGCACCGGCGTGGGTCGCGCTCGGCGAGCCCACGAAGCTGGGCGACCTCACCGATTGGGCGCAGCAGCTCGAGGCTTCGGGACGCCCGCCCGAGCTCGATCCGGTGAAGGTCCAGATGCGCCTGCCGCCCGATCTCGCCGCGTGGCGCGGCCCCGGCATCCCGCTCATGCTGAAGCTGCAGTACACGCCGCCCGCGTGCGCGACCGACGCGTACCTCGAAGTCGCGATCAACGACACGCTCATCCAGTCGGTGCCGTTGCGATTCGCCAACGAAGCGATCATCGACACGAAGCAGCTCTTCATCCCGTACTACCGGTTGCGAAGCCGCAGCGAGCTCGCGTTCGCGTTCCGCTTCCCGGTGAAGGACGAGCCGCAGTGCCGCGATCCCCGTTCGCCGCCGATCAAGGCGGTGGTGCTGCCCGAGTCCACCATCGACTTCACCGGCATCCCCCACTACGTGCGCATGCCCAACCTCGCGCACTTCGCCTCCATCGGCTATCCGTTCACGCGCCGCGCGGACCTGGCCGAGACGGTGGTGGTGCTGCCCGACGAGGCCGCGCCCGCCGACATCGAGACGATGCTGGCACTCATGGCCCGCATGGGCGAGGCGACCGGGCGGGCGGCCACGCGCGTGCGCATCACGACGCCGAAGGACGCGGGCGCGCTCGCCGATGCGGACATCCTCGTGATCGGCGCGCCGCCGCAGCAGACGCTCCTCGCGCGATGGACGGAGCAGATGCCGATCACGTTCTCGGGCATCCAGCGCGCGAGCGTGTCGTCGGTTCGCCTCGATGCGGTGTACGACTGGCTGGGTCTTGCGCCACCGCCCGACACGGCCGTCGCGACGCAGGTGAATTTCGAGGGCACGGGGCCGGCCGCCGCGCTCTACGCGTTCGAGTCGCCGGTCACGCGCGGGCGCAGCGTCGTCGTGGTCACCGCGCTCGTGCCGGACCAGATGGCGCGCGTGGTCGATGCCCTCGACGATCGCGACATGCGCCGCGCGGTGAAGGGCAGCGCGGCCTTCATCCTCGGCGACAAGGTGCAGAGCGTTCTCGTCGGCCCGACCTACACCGTGGGACGCATGCCGTTCTACACGGGATGGGGCTACTGGCTCTCCCAGCGCCCGGAAATCGTCGGCACGGGAGCCACCGCGATCCTCATCCTGCTGGGATTCCTGGCCTACGTGATTCGCGGCCGATTCGTGGCGTGGCGAAAGAGGCGCCGGGGCTGATGCGCGCGCGTGTCGCGGCCGCCGCGTTCCTCGCCTGCTGCGCATGGCCGCTCGCCACCCTCGCGGCCGATCCCGAGGTCGAGCGGCTGCTGGAGCGCGCGCAGTTCTGGCGCGACCGCGCGCGCGACGACCTCGCGCGCGAGGAGCTCGCGAAAGTGTTTCGCCTGGCGCCCGACAGCTCGGAGGCGCTGGAGCTTCTCGCGCGCATCCAGCTCGCGGCCAACCAGGACCGCGACGCGGAGGCGACGCTGCAGAAGCTTCGCGCGGCGCGTCCCGGCGATCCGGCGGTCGCGCGCGTGGCGGCGCTGCTTCGCGCGCATGGCCCCGACCGGGAGAAGCTTCGCGATGCGCGCAATTTCGCGCGCGTCGGACGCTTCGACGAAGCGGTCCAGGCGTACCGCGCGCTCTTCCCCCAGGGTTTCCCCGACGACGAGCTGGCGCTCGAGTACGCGCAGTCGCTCGCGGCCACGCGCGCGGGGCGCGAAGCCGGCGGCGCGATGATCGCGCAGCTCGCGAAGAAGCACCCGGGCGATCCGAGGTTCCAGGTGGCGCTCGCGTCCGACCAGAGCACGCGCAAGCCCGTGTCCGCGGCGACGTTCGCGACGTTGAAGGAGCTCACCGCGGTGCCCGCGGTCTCGCGCCAGGCGCGCGAGGCGTGGCGGCGCGCGCTGCTCGCGCTCGATCCTGTCGACGAAAGCCTCGCGCCGCTGCGCGAATACGTGGCCGACAATCCCGGCGACACGGCGATCGCGGAGAAGCTCGAGAAGGTGAAGGAGGGCATCGCCGCGGCCCGCCGAATCCGCGACGATCCCGGCTTCAAGGCGAAGCGCGAGGCAATCCAGGCGATGGAAGCCGGCAACCTGGCCGAGGCGGAGCCGCTTTTCGCGCGCGCCATCGAAGCGCATCCCCACGATGCCGAGGCCGTGGGCAACATGGGGGTGCTTCGCCTCAAGCAGGGCCGGCACGACGAGGCGAGGGAATTGTTCCGCCGCGCGCAGGGGCTCGATCCGAAGGCGCGCTGGTGGGGCGACCTCGAGCGCACCGCGCGCTACTGGGGCTTGTTGAAGGAGGCCTCTGCCGCGCGCGAAATCGGGGCGTATGCCGCGGCGCGCTCGCGCGTGGCCGAGGCGATGGCGATCGACGCCGCCGAGCCCGCCGCGAAGGCGGAGCTCGCGCGCATCGAGGCCGCGGAGAAGACGGCGCGCGCCGGCAACCTGCGCGACACGGCGCGCGAATTGCGCGAGAAGGGGCGCGACGACGAGTCGCTCGCGATGCTGGAGCAGGCGCACGCGCTCGATGCCGACAATCCGTGGGTCGTCCACGACCTTGCGCGCATCTACGCGGCGAAGGGCGACGCGAAGCGCGGCGATGCGCTCTTCGAGGAGATGAAGCGCCGCCGGCCCGCCGACCTCGACGTGCGCTACGCCAATGCGCTCTACCTCGCGAGCGTCGAGCGCGATGCCGAAGCGCTGGCGCTGGTCGAGGCCATCCCCGCGGCCCAGCGAAGCGAAGGCATGACGAAACTGGCTCGCCGCATCGAGCTCACGCGCGAGGCGCGCAGGGCCGAGGAGCTCATCAAGGCGGGCGACATGGCCGGGGCGGACGCCATCATCGCCGGGCTGCGCGTGGCCGCGCGCGACGACCCGGAGCTCTCGCAGAGCCTCACGCGGCTCGACTCCAATTCGCTCGAGGCGGCGAGCCGCATCGCGCAGCGCGAAGGCGACGTCGACTCGGCGGTGGCGCTGGAGCAACGCGCCCTGGCGCTCGTCCCCAGCGACGAGTACTGGCGCATGCGCAGGCTCGCGGAGCTGCGCGAGCAGCAGCTCGCGTGGTTCGGCGGAGCGCTGGATGCGTTGCGCCGCTCGGGTACACCCGGCAAATCGCAGCTCGACGCCGAGGAGCTGCCCTTCGGATATCGCGATCGATGGTCGCCCTCCGGCCGCGCGTTCTTCCGCCTCGCGCCATCGCGGATCTCGAGCGGCACGCTCGACCTCACGAACTCGTTCGAGGTTTCCACGTACGGAAGCCTCCTGCTGTGCCAGCCCGGATGCCCCGCGACGCCGCCGTCGTCCGTCGAGAAGGGCGTGGCGATCACCGCGGGGACGCAGTTGCGCGACGTGCGGCTGGACCTGGGCTCGACGCCGATCGGATTTCCGGTGGTGAACGTGGTGGGCGGCCTGCTCTACGAGGGGACGGGCGCGGGATTCTCGTACTCGGTGGACGCCTCGCGCCGGCCGATCGTCTCGAGCCTGCTCTCGTATGCGGGCGCGCACGACCCGAACACCGGCCAGGTGTGGGGTGGCGTCGTGCAGAACGGCGTGCGCGTGAACGCCTCGCGCGACAGCGGCGGAACCTACGGCGCCTGGAGCCTCGCGGGCCTGTATCGCATCACCGGCAAGAACGTGGCCGACAACGTCAAGGCCGAATTCATGGTGGGCGGCTACCGGCGCTTCATCAACGAGGAGAATCGCCAGCTCGCCGCCGGCCTCACGGCGATGTTCTGGCGCTTCAGCGACGAGGCGGGACAGTTCACCTTCGGCCACGGCGGCTACTACAGCCCGAAGGAATACCAGTCGCTGTCGATCCCCGTCACGTACGCCATGCGATGGAACGACACGTCGTTCTACGTGCGCGCGTCGGTCTCCGTGTCGCGATCGGAGTCGTGGCGCGCACCCTATTTCCCGACCGACGGAGCGTTGCAGGCGCAGGCCGAGGCGCTCACCCCGGTGAACGGCGTCGATCCGTTCTATGCGGGCGGGAACAACGGCCGCTCCTACGGCCGCTCGTTCGCCGCCGCCGCCGAGCACCGGCTCGCGCCCAACGTCTACATCGGCGCGCGCCTCGACATCGAGCGCTCCACGAACTACACGCCCAGCCGCCTGCTCCTCTACGTGCGCATGACCCCGGGCGTGAGCTCGCGCCCGCCGTCGATGCCGCCGGAGCCCGTGGTGCTGCCGGGATTCCAGTACTGATGAAGGCGATCGCCATGCTTGCGTGCATCGTGGCGCTCGGCGCGAATGGCGCCGACGCCGATTGGGAACGGTTCCGGCAATCGTTCGTGCAGGCCGACGGCCGTGTCGTGGACACCGGGCTGGCGCGGATCAGCCATTCGGAGGGCC
>Ga0207670_10001696_pt1 | contig 11486 bp, 13 predicted proteins | sample KBSS23HmetaG_FD_184339 | JGI IMG/M metagenome (GOLD analysis project Ga0207670, IMG submission 184339) | Switchgrass rhizosphere microbial communities from Kellogg Biological Station, Michigan, USA - KBS S2-3H metaG (SPAdes) (version 2) | ecosystem: Host-associated > Plants > Roots >... | reverse complement strand
GCCGGTGCCGAGATTCCTGGGCGCCAAGGTGTTCAACGACGTGCCGCTGGCTGCGCTGACGCCGTACATCGACTGGATGCCGTTCTTCAATGCCTGGGAGTACGGCGGCAAGTTCCCCGACGTTCTGCAGGATCCATTGCGCGGCGAGTCGGCGCGTTCCCTGTACAAGGACGCGCAGGAAATGCTCGCCACCATCCTGCGCGAGCACTGGCTGACGGCGCGCGCCGTGGTCGGGTTCTTTCCCTGCAACAGCATCGACGAAGAGATCGAGGTGTACAGCGATACCACGCGCTCGCGCGTGTTGTACCGCCTGCATCACCTGCGCCAGCAGAAGGGCAAGCCCGCCGGTCAGCCTCACTACGCGCTGTCGGATTTCATCGCGCCGAAGGACTCGGGCAAGGTCGATTACATCGGCGGCTTCGCGGTCACCGCCGGTATCGGCATCGAGAAACATCTGGAGCGTTTCGCCAAGGCCCATGACGACTACAACGACATCCTGCTCAAGTCTCTGGCGGATCGGCTGGCGGAGGCTTCGGCAGAGGCGCTGCATCTGCGTGTGCGGCGCGAACTCTGGGGCTACTCGCCCGAGGAACGGCTCACCAACGACCAGCTGATCGCGGAGCAGTATCGCGGCATCCGCCCGGCGCCGGGATACCCGGCCTGTCCGGATCACACCGAGAAGGGTACGTTGTGGCAGTTGTTGGATGTCGAACGCGCCATCGACCTGCGAATAACAGAGAGCTACGCGATGTATCCCACGGCCGCGGTCAGCGGCTGGTACTTCGCACATCCGGATGCGAAGTATTTCGCGGTGGGTCCGATCGACCTCGACCAGATGCAGAACTACGCCGCGCGCAAGGGCTGGAGTCAGGCCGAGGCACGCAAGTGGCTCATTTCCAATCTGGAAGCCCGCGCCCAGGATCCGCACGACGAGGCGGCATAAGGCGGTAAAGAAGCATCGTCGTACGGTAAATCAGGCATGGCGGGAACTTCGGCGCGCGCCTACAGTGGCGACGTGTCTCGCGGAACCACATCGTTTCGGCCACGCCACTGGTTGATAGCCGGGCTGATCCTGCCGGCGGTGCTGTTCCGCGCGGCGATTCCGGCTGGATTCATGCTGGCATTCGATGCGCAGGGCCGGCTGTCACTGCAGATCTGCCCAGGCGCGGTCGAAGAGCCCGCGGGGCGTGGCGCCGCCGCCGATCCGCACCCGCACCATCACCACGATCACTCCGGCGCTGGCGGCAAGGGCGACGCCGAGCATGGCGCCCACTCCGGTGTCTGTCCGTTCGCGCTTTCGGCCGGCCCGGCGCTGGCCGGCAGTTTCCTGTCCGCAACCATCGCGGCACCGCTCGCAACGCAAGTCGCGGGTGAGGCGCCATCCACCCGCACCGTCGCAAGTATCGACCGCGCGCAATCGGCGCGCGGTCCGCCCGCTCCGCACTGGATCTGAACACAACGACTGTTCTTCCTTTGCGGAGTAAGACTCATGAATCTTGCGATGAAGTCCTGCATCGCGGGCGCAATGGCTGCCATGGTGGCGCCGGCGTTTGCCTGTTCGATCTGCAGGTGTGGTGATCCGACGTTCAATGCCCTCGGCAAAGAGGGAGTGGCGCAGAGCGGTCTGCGCCTGGCCTTCGATTGGGACCAGGTCGACAAGACACAGGGCCCACCCGACGCGCGCGATGTGTTGCGCGAACAGCGCCTCACTGCGCTCGCGGCATATGGCGTCAATGACTCGTTTGGTCTGTTCCTGCGCGTTCCGTACAGCGAGCGGCGGCTCGAGGAGACCGAAGACGGAGATTCCGAAGTGACCCACGCTTCGGGATGGGCCGACCCCGAGTTGTATGCCCAGGCACGCGTCTGGAGTTCAGGGTTCGAGGGGGACGTGGGCACGCGCGCCAGTCTCTACTTGATCGGCGGCGTCAAGACAGCCTGGGGCGAGAATGACCTCAGCCACGATGGTGAACGGCTCGACGAACACGCGCAGCCTGGCACGGGCTCCACGGACTGGTTCGGCGGCGTGTCCGGCTCTTACCAGCTGAATCCCAGGTCGGCATTGTTCGTCTCGGCGCAGTATCGCCATACGGGGCGCAATGATGAGGGGTATCGGTACGGCCCGGTCGCGCTGTTCAACATCGCGTATGAGTACAAGCTCGCGGCGAAATGGGATGCGGTGCTCGAGGCAAATTATCGGCACGCTGACCGCGACGAGCTCGATGACAGTCACGAAACCGATCCGGACACCGGCGGCTCGATCGTCTATCTCACGCCGCGCCTGTTATTCGATGTCGGTGGCGGCTGGGTGGTGCGTGCCTCCGCGCAGATACCGCTTTCACAGGGCGGCCTGTACGGTGAGCAACACGAAAAAACCGTGGTGAATGTCGGTGTGACCTACCTTTTGTCGAAGAGATAGGGAAATTGGGGACATTCCTCATTTTCCTGTAACAATCCAGCATCCAAGCTCGCCGGCAGTCCGGCAGGGATTGTTACAAGAAAATGAGGAATGTCCCCATTTCCGTGCTCCGCCGCGTCATTCCGCTCGCCTGGTTGCTGGCCGGCGCGCTCGTCAGTGCGGAAGAACCGGTCGCTCCGCCCGCGCCGCCGCCCAGCGGATTCGAAAAGGGCCTGCGCGAGGCCATGGCGCTGCCCGCGGATACCAAACTCGTGTACCGCGACGAGGATGGCAAGGAGCTGTCGCCCGATCAATTCTCGAAGCGCGTGCAGGAGGAAAACACACAGTTCGACGTGCAGCGCGACGAGAAGTCAGGCACCGCGACGCTGAAGATCCGTCCCAAGGCGGGATCGGAAGGCGAGATCGGTCCGGTGACGCAGTTGCCGCCACTCGACCTGAAGGATCTCTATGGTCGCCGCGTCCGCAACCTCGACCTCGCGGGACGGCCGACGCTGCTCAGCTTCTTCTTCGAGACCTGCGTGCCCTGCATCAAGGAGGCGCCGGTACTCACTGCCTACCGGCGCCGGCATCAGGAGTTCAACTACCTCGCTGTCACGCCGGACAATGCAGAGTCTGCGAAACGCTTTGTCCAGAAACACAATCTCGACTGGCCGGTGGCCTACGACGGCAAGCCGTTCATCGATGCCATGCAGGTGAAGGGATTCCCGACTTATGTTCTGGTCGCCTCGGACGGACGGATCCTCGGACGCGGCTCCGGCATGAACGAAAAGGACATGGCGGACCCGTCGCGCGCACTCGGAGAGTTCGAGAAGTGGGTGAGCTCGCGCCTGTCGCGACGTGACTGATGGTGCCGGGTGGGGAAAGTGGGGAATCGCGTTGCGCGTCGAGCGTGAGGTTGTGACCGGCGATTCCCCACTTTCCCCACCCGGCACCGACGCCCTGCGTTTCTGGCTGAAGCTGGGATTCATCAGCTTCGGCGGTCCGGCGGGTCAGATTTCTATCATGCACCAGGAGCTGGTGGAGCGGCGCCGCTGGATCTCCGAGGGGCGTTTCCTGCACGCGCTCAACTACTGCATGTTGCTGCCGGGTCCGGAGGCCCAGCAGCTGGCGACTTACATCGGCTGGCTGCTGCACCGTACGCGGGGCGGGCTCGTGGCGGGACTGTTCTTCATCCTGCCGTCCTTTTTCATCCTGGTGCTGCTGTCCTGGTTGTACGTCAGTTTCGGCAAGCTGCCAGCCGTCGCCGCCTTCTTCTTCGGCATGAAGCCGGCGGTGGTGGCCATCGTCGCATTTGCCGCCTGGCGTATCGGCAGCCGCGTGTTGCGCAATGTATTGCTGGCGGCCATTGCCGTCGGCGCGTTTGTCGCTCTGGCGGTGTTCGCGGTGCCGTTTCCGCTCATCGTGATCGGTGCCGCGCTCCTCGGAATCCTCGGCGCGCGCGTGGCGCCGCGCAGTTTCCAGGTCGCGGGCCCGGCACACGCCGGTGCGAATCACGCCAGCGCGCTGATCGATGACCACACGGCGCCGCCATCACACACGATTTTTTCCTGGGGGCGATTGATCTGGGTGCTGGCCGTGGGTGTGGCGTTGTGGCTCTGCGCCATGGCGTTGCTCGTGAGTCTCGCGGGCGGCCCCGGCACGCTGTCGCGCATGGCGGCGTTTTTCACGAAGGCGGCGCTGGTGACCTTCGGCGGCGCCTATGCCGTGTTGCCCTACGTGAACCAGGCCGCGGTGGAGCAGTACGGCTGGCTCACCGCGCCGCAGATGATCGACGGCCTGGCACTCGGCGAAACCACGCCCGGACCGCTCATCATGGTGGTGACCTTCGTCGGCTACGTCGGTGCGTGGATGCACGCCCAGGGAGTCGCGCCGTGGATTGCGGGCCTGGCCGGCGCCACCGTGGTCACGTTCTTCACTTTCCTGCCGTCGTTCGTGTTCATTTTCGCGGGCGGCCCGCTGGTGGAAGCCACGCGCGGGCGACGCCTGTTCACTGCGCCGCTCGCCGCGATCACCGCGGCGGTGGTGGGTGTCATCGCCAACCTCGCGCTGTATTTCGCCACGCACGTGTTCTGGCCGGCAGGGTTCGTGCACGCACCGGACGGGCTGTCGATCACGCTCGCGATCGCCGCTGCGCTGTCGCTGTCCTGGTTCCGCGTGGGCGTGATCCCGGTGATCCTGGCCTGCGGACTGGCGGGCCTGTTCGCGCGACTTGTGTTCTAGCGAACGCTCATTTCTTGTTGATGAGCCACAGGCCGACGACACACAGCAGGATGCCGCCGACATTGATCATGCTGAGCTTATCGTTGAAGAACGCCACACCCACAGCGAGCAGCACCAGTGCCGCGGTGGATTGGATGATGATCTGCGCGAGACTGACGGCAAATCCGCCGCGATAGAGCATCAGGAAGGCGAGATCGAGGAACACCACGACGGCGCCCAACGCCAGTGCGGTCCAGTTGAGCTGGCCGAACGCCCCGCGCAGCGCGGCGGGACCGGGCAGGGCCACGTACACCACGGCGAACGCCGCGGTCACGACGGCATAAGTCACCGCCAGGGATAGATAGGGGTTGGCGCCCACTGGTGTCAGCTTCATCACGATGTGATACGCGACGGTGCCGGCGATGGCGACGCCCAGCCAGGTCAATTGCATGGGTCTCCTCCCTGCGAATGTTCGCTTGACCCGAGCCTACCGGATCACGTGTACTTCCGAGTACATGAAAAAATTATCCGGGTTCCTGGTCGCCTTGATGTTGCCCGCCGTGGCGTTCACGGCCGACGCGCCCGCCGGCGGAAGCGCCGAGTGGCGGCCGCTGCTCGACGCGAAGCTGTCGAATTTCGACGTGTACCTGAGTTACCCGGGCACGGTGATCAAGGATGTCGTCGCCGGATACCTGGCACCGGCCTGGAACAGGCCCATCGGCCTGAATCCGCCAAAGCAGAACGTGTTCACTGTGATCCAGCAGGACGGCAGACCCGTGTTGCACATCACCGGCGAGATCTACGGATGTGTCCAGACCCGCGAGTCCTTCTCGAACTACCACCTGCGGCTCGAAACGCGCTGGGGCGAGAAGAAATGGGAACCGCGGCTCAACGAGCCGAAGGACTCCGGCATCCTGTACCACAGCCGCGGACCGTTCGGTGTCGACTACTGGAAGTCCTGGGCGTTATCGCACGAGTTCCAGATCGTCGAGCACGGGCTCGGCGAATACTGGGCGCAGGCGTCGGCGGCGATGGACGTGCGCGCCGACCCCAAGGCGACGCGCGACTCCGCGCCGCGCTGGAATCCCGCCGCACCCTGGGGTGAATTCACGGGGCCCGAAAACAATCACGTGCTCGCCGGTTCCGACGAAGACCAGCCCGGTCACTGGAATCGTCTCGAGCTGATCTGCTTCCAGGACGAATGCCTGCACATCGTGAACGGCCGCGTGGTGATGGCGCTGGCGCACGCGCGTTACAAGGACAAGGGGACGTGGGTGCCGATGACGGGCGGCAAGCTGCAGATCCAGAGCGAGGCGGCCGAGGTCTTCTACCGCAACATCGAGATACGTTCGATCACGGCCCTGCCGCCGGAGTACCGCCGGTATTTCGAATAGCCTGAAAGCCGCCGCGCCTACTGCTGCGGTAGTTTGAAGATCAGTCCGCCCTTGATCACCACGTCGACCTGCTCGAGCGTGGTGATGTCGAACAGCGGGTTGCCGCGCACTGCGATCAGGTCGCCGAACTTCCCGACCTGCAGCGTGCCGACGTCGTTGTCGCGTCCCATGTAGGTTGCCGCGACCGACGTGGCCGACTGGATGGCCTGCATCGGGGTCATGCCGTTCTTCACCATGTAGGCGAACTGCCGCGCGTTCAGACCATGCGGAAAGACGCCGGCATCGGTGGCAAACACCATGGGCACGCCGGCCTTCACGGCCTTGCTGAACGCCTGGCGCTGGATCGCGGTGGTCTCCCGGTTCTTACGCAGGAATTCCTCGGGCCAATTCTGCTTGCGGCCTTCTGTGTCGATGTAGTCGCCGTTGTATACGTCCATGGCGAGCGCGACATTGCCGCGTTTCAAGGCGGCCGCGATGCCGGCGTCGTCGAGATACGAAGCGTGCTCCACGGTGTCGACACCCGCGGCGATCGCCATGCGGATCGATTCGGCGCCGTGCGCATGCGCCGCGACCTTCTTGCCCTCGGCGTGCGCGACCTCGACCACCGCGGCGATCTCCTGCGGCGACATTTCCGGCGCTCCCGGCACGCCGCCGTAGGCCAGCACCGCGCCGGAGGCGATGACCTTCAGCAGGTCGGTGCTGACGGTGAGGTGCCGCGTCACGAACAGGCCGAGCAAGGCCAGCGTCGCCAGCCACAACACCAGCAGCGTCAGGCGGCCACGACGCACCTTCAACCGCCTTGGCAAAGAGCGGCTAGCGCGTCGCGCGTGGGCGTCGCCGGCATCTTGGCGGCATACGCGCCGAGCAGGTCGATGGCGACGTCGCCATCGGCTTCCTGCATGCGCATGCAGTGCGGTTCGTTGCCGCTGCCGTCGATGTCGATGCGGCTCACCGTCTGCGCGAGTTTCGCGTCGCGCGGGGTCAGGGTCAGCGTCCAGTGATCGGCGCCATCGGCGCTGTGCTGCACGGTGAAGGCTTGCTCGAGGCGCGATGCATCGCCGCCCAGCAACGCCACGAAGCTGTCGAGCAGCAGCTGCAACTGCGGCGCGCGCTTGAGCGAAAAGCTTCGCGACGAACGGCCTTCGCGCTGCTGCGTCACTTCGCCGTCGCCGATGGTCGACACTTCGCGCGTGGGATGTTCCACCGTGCGCTCGAGCTTGTCGCCGCCCAGCCAGGCAAGCTGTCCAGACACCACCAGCGGCTTGTCCAGCATCTTCATGAAGCGCGCTTCGGCAAAAGGCGTGCGCGCCGGAGCTGGGCGCCCCAGCGAGGCGACCAGGGCGCGCGCGGTCGCCGCGTCTTCAGGCGCCGACGCGTTCGCGCACAGCGACAGCATCAGGCCGCACAGCAGTGTCCACGTCTTGCTGCCAGAAGTCATAGAAGTTGAACCAGTTGTAGGGAGCGACGTGGATATAGTGTTCCACGCGACGGGCGAAGCGGGCGATCACCGCGTCCAGTGCCTGGGCGCGATCCTGGCGCGGAATCTCAATGCGTTCCGCGAACGGCTCGAAGATCAGGCGATAGCGGTTGCCGCCTTCGTAGAGACCAAAGCACAACACCACCGGCACGCGCAGGCTGTGCGCGAGCAGCCAGGGGCCGACCGGGAACGGCGCTGGCTCGCCGAGGAAGGCGGTACGGCGCAGCACTTCGTGCTCGCGCCCGCGGTCGGCCAGCAACGCCACCATCGCGCCTTGTTGGCAGGCTTCGGCCATGGCGAGCGTGATCGACGGGCCGCCTTTGGAGGCATCGATGACGCTGTTGCCGACATCCGGCGCCAGCGATTCGAGCAGCTGGGTCATCGCCGGTGTCTTCTGCTTGTCCAGCACCACTCGCAGGCGCGTGTCGGGGCGACGCGAACTGAGCGCGCGCAAGGCCTCGAAACTGCCTTGATGCGTGCCCAGCAGGAGCACGCCTTGCCCCTGCGCGAAGCTGGCTTCAAGTTCTTCGAGGCCTTCGACGGTGACATCGAAATCCTTCTCGCCACGCGCGAGCAGGAACACGCGATCGAGCAGCGTCGCCGCAAAGCAGTGGATATGTTTCATCACATGCCAGGGCGTGACCGGCTTGTCGAGCACGCGTTCGAGAAAACGACGCGAGGCTTCGCGCTCGGGTCCGCGGCGCAGATAGAAGTACAGCGTGACGGGATACAGGATCAGGCGGCCCAACGGACGGCCGCCGTACAACGCGATGCTGCGAATCAGCCACAGCGCAAAACGCCCGCCGCCCTCTGGCCGACTCTGCCAGTGCTCAGTCATGTCGTTCCCTCGATGGAACCGCGCGCGAGTAGATCGTCCCCTCGACGAATCTCGAAACGCACGCGGCCGTTTGCTTCGCTCAGCGCGACCTGCGCCTGCTGCTCCGGCAACAGCGGCGCCACGAACTTGGCCTCCAGCACGCGTGCCAGTCGTTCGCCGCGCCAGTCGTGCAGCGCCAGGGCGACTTGTTCGAGCAGGATCACGCCGGGCACCAGCGGCGAGCCGGGAAAGTGTCCGGGCAGGCTCGGGTGATCCGCGCCCACGCGAAATTCTCGCTGGAAAGCCGGGTGATTCATCGCGATGCCGGATCTTCGCCGCGCACCAGCGCCGGCCAGCGTGCCGCCAGGCCCATCGCAAGTTCATGCAGGCGAAGGTGATGCACATGCCGCAGATGCCAACGGCGGAAAACGTTTTCCAGCAGGAAGGCGCTGGCGATCAACACATAGCCGCCCACATGCACGTACGACTGCGCCAGTCCTGCATGCACCGGCCACGGCGAGGCCAGGCCGAGCGAGCTGAGCAGGCCGCCCGGCTCCGCGCACAGCAGCAGCACGGCCAGCACCAGCGCCTGCGCCGCCGTAAGCAGCGCCCAGAACCAGGTGAGGTGGCGTGCATAAGGCGCGATGCCCGGCACGGCCAATCGTTCGGGTCCTTCCAGCGCCTCGATGAAACGGGCGATCAGCGGCGTGCGGCCTGCGCGCAGGGTGCGGCCGAACAACCATGACAGCAACGCGTTGACGGCAATCGGCACGCATTCCAGCAACAGGCCGACCATGCCGTGCAGCCACAGCCACGCCATCCCCGCCAGGGTGCCGGTCCAGACCAGCCACGGCGTGAGGCGACGCGTCGCCAGCGCGGGAATCATCAATACCGTGAGCAGCAACGCGCACGCCGCCAGCGAGAAGCCCTGGCGATGGGTCAGCACACCGGCCATGGCCAGCACCGGGTAGCCGAACATCAGCGGCATCCAGCGCCGCGACGTCGATTTCGGTGAAGCTGGATGGAAGGACGACATGGGTGGCTCAGCCTGCGTGACAACGGGACGGCACGACGTCAAGTCTGCCGCGTGCGCAATGCATCATGCCCGATGTTGGTTAAACGGCACGCTGCCGTTCAATGTGCTCGGAAAGCGTGCGCAGGCTGGTGAAGATCTTGCGATTCTCGGGATTGTCCGAGCGCAGCTGGAAGCCGTAGCGCTTGGACACCGCCAAGGCAATTTCCAGGGCGTCGATGGAGTCCAGGCCCAGATCGCCGCCGAAAAGCGGTGCATCAGGGTCAATCTGGTCCGCCGTGACGGTTTCCAGATTGAGGCTGTCCACGATCAACGTGGCCAGTTCATGTTGTGCGGTGCTCTGCTCGGCCATGCCGTTTCCGTACCTGAATTCTTGCGTCTCTCCCCCAGAGCCGCAGGCCGGCCAGTGTAACATAGCGTCCCAGTTTCTCCGGTTGGATGCCTATGGTTCAGGGTTGTGAAAACGTAAGGCCTGCGCTGCACCGCGCGCCGCAGGTGTCCTACCGGTGGGTCGACCCGGAGACGGTGTTGCAGGAAGCAGGCACGCTGGCCGTGTTCGGCTTCGGTACGGGTGCCGCGCGCCATGCCGATCCGCGCTGGCTCAACGTCGACCTGGAAGATTTCGACGCGCCCACGCCGCTGGAGATCTGGCAGGTCGATGGCCCGGTGACGCACGGGCGCCTGGGCGAACTGCAATGGGCGAGCGGCGATGGCTGGCTGTTCGCGGCGATCACCGTTGACGAACACACCCACGGCGGCCCGCGCGCAACGGCGGCGACGGCTTACGACCAGCTCTGTGCGTTCGTGGCCTCGCGCCGCGAATGCCACGTACAGCGCATCTGGAACTACCTGGCGGACATCAACCAGGGCGAAGGCGATACGGAACGCTACAAGCAGTTCTGCGAAGGCCGCGCCGAAGGCATGGGCAACTTCTTCGCGGAAGGCTTTCCTGCCGCGACCGCCATCGGACATCACGCCAGCACGCCACGCCTGCAGGTTTACCTGCTGGCCTGCGACGAACCCGGCGGGCGGGTGGAGAATCCCCGCCAGGTCAGCGCCTGGCGCTATCCGCGGCAATACGGCCGTACGCCGCCCAGCTTTGCCCGGGCGATGACGCTGCCGGGTCAGGACGCGCTGGCGATTTCTGGTACCGCTGCCGTGGTCGGCCATGCCTCCGCCCACCAGGACGATCTGCTCGCGCAGCTGGACGAAACGCTGGTGAACCTCGAGACCTTGCTGGCCAGCGCCAACATGCCGGCCGGTTTCGACACACAGTCGCCGCTCAAGGCCTACGTACGGCATCCGACCGATGCGCCGCTGGTGCGCGACTTCCTGCAAAGCCGCCTGCCCGGCGTGCCGGTACTGCTGCTGCACGGCGACATCTGCCGCAGCGAACTGCTGGTGGAAATCGACGGCTGGCGTTACGCCTGATCAGCCCGACCAGCCTTGCGGCGACTGGCAGGCATGAAACGTCTGCCGGAAGCCGTTCACCATGAAGTCGGCCAGCGCGGACTTCGACGCTGGCAGCGCGGCGTAGACATCGGCCAGCGCAAGGTCGCCCTTGCCTGTTTCCAGCGCAGAAACGGGCACACTGCTGAGCACCGCGGCGTGCACGGTCAAGCCGTTGGCGCGATAGCGGAACAACGCGGTGCAATCGTCCGGACGCGACTGCCAGCTCATCACCGGATTGGTCTGTCCTAGCAGTACCGGCGAGGCATCATGCCGCGAGGCCAGTTGCTCGCCTGCGTTCGGCAGCAGGCCGTCCGCCTCCTGCAGCAGGCATTCTTCGCAGGCCGGTATCACCGAGTAGGTCACCCACCCAGATGCCGCACCCTCGGGCGCGACAAAGGTGTAGCGCGCATTGGCGTCGGCACCGATGGCTGCCCGCTGCAGGCGCCAACCCGTCGGCACGGCCATCCAGCCGGCCACGCCGCCATAGAACCACTGCACCGCATCCTTGCCGGGTGGCGTGGCGGCGGGCAGAGGCGACAAGTCGGCCAGCTGGGGCCTGGTCCAATCGCCCAGGCCACCGTGCACGTCGACCAGGGTGACGCTGGCGTTGGGGGCGCCGCGGACGTGATCGCGCGCGGTCACCGGGTCGGCCAGGAACAGCTCGTACGCGGGATTGCTGGCCTCCGGCGTGAACGGAT
>Ga0207670_10001689_pt1 | contig 11510 bp, 8 predicted proteins | sample KBSS23HmetaG_FD_184339 | JGI IMG/M metagenome (GOLD analysis project Ga0207670, IMG submission 184339) | Switchgrass rhizosphere microbial communities from Kellogg Biological Station, Michigan, USA - KBS S2-3H metaG (SPAdes) (version 2) | ecosystem: Host-associated > Plants > Roots > Rhizosphere... | reverse complement strand
CGTTATTTTTTGAATTGATCCCAGGGTTGGAGCGAATGCGACAACCCTGGGATCAATATTAAAAAAATCTCTTAAACCTGAAAGGGTTTCTTCGCATCAACTCTCATCGAGGTTTTAACCCTTTCAGGGTTGATCGTGATTTTTTGAATTGATCCCAGGGTTGTCGCTTGCGCTCCAACCCTGGGCTGAAATTAGCCAACGCCTTCGGCGTATTTAGCCGGAATCGATAACAAATAGCCCTTTTCGACTAAAGATAGCCGTCGCTTTCGCATCCTCATGATGCTAGCATACTCCCAGAAGGGAGAATGCTATGAACCAGAGTGTCACGCCAGAGGCTTCCACGAGCGACAATAACAAGAGTGATTTAATTCTCGCAGTGCTTGACCAGCTTCAACAGGATGTTCATTTGGCAAAGTGTGAGATCAAAACCGCGATACGCGATGTTGCGATTCATCAAGATGCCTTGGACAATTTACTTGGTAGACTTCGCGTCGCCTTTACAGAAATTGATGCACGCCTCCACGGAATTGAAATACTTCAGCAACGACAGAATTCATCAACTTGATGCGTCTCGAAGCATCTCCTATACTGCAAAACGTAGTGACTATTCAGGTCGCGGAGTCGAATCGCTTGCAGCCTACAGTTCACGAAGGACGTCTTAACGCTGAAGCCTTTCGCTTTGCTATCGTCGCCAGTCGTTGGAATGAGTTGATCTCGGCGCGGTTGGTGGAAGGCGCGCTCGATGCTCTCAAGCGATTGGGAGCGAAAGACGGCAACGTTCATCTGTATCGTGTGCCGGGCGCATTCGAGATTCCGCTGATGTCGCTACGTCTGGCACAATCACGTAAGTTTGATGCAATCATTTGTCTCGGTACTATAATCCGTGGTCAAACTCCGCATTTTGATTACATCGCGAGCGAAGTGGCGCACGGAATTTCTCATGCAGCATTGACCACCGGACTTCCGGTGGTATTCGGCATCGTCACGGCCGACACGGTCGATCAAGCTATTGATCGCGCCGGCGTAAAACTGGGGAACAAGGGATTTGAAGCCGCCATGACGGCGGTGGAATTGGTAAATCTTTACAAGGAAGCATTCGACTGAAGCCGCAAAAAGGCACAAAATGCACAAAAATAAACAAAGCAGCAAACAGGACTCATAAAACAATTCCTTTTGTGCTTTTTGTGCCTTTTTGTGGCTCCTAATAGTTTTTGGTAATTTTATGGGTTCGCGACGTAAGGCACGTGAATGTGCCTTGCAAATGCTCTTTGCGGCTGACGTTGCCGAAATGCCCGCGGACGACGTGGTCCGAAGCTATTGGGCTGAGTTGGGAGAGTCTGATCTCGACGAGACTGCCCGTGAATTCGCTACGCGTCTCGCCTCACGTACGCTTTCCAACCTGGAATTGCTCGACGAACGGATCCGTTCGCGCGCCGAGCACTGGCGCATCTCGCGCATGGCCGTTGTCGATCGCAATATCCTGCGCCTCGCCGTCTACGAGTTTCTGTACGAACCCACGCCCCGCACCGTCGCCATCAACGAAGCACTCGAAATCGCGCGTCGCTTCTCTACTTACGAAGCCACCCAGTTCATCAATGGTATTCTCGACGCGATAAAACGCGACCTCGACGAACAACAACCGCAAAAGAATGTTCAACCCGAGACAGAGGACTCCTGAGGCCGAACAGATATGTGGCCTAATCGAAGAACTGCGCCAGGCGAGCGATGACGGCCCCCGCAAGCGCAAACTCATCGACGCCCTCTTCCGTCACGTCCACAATCTCAAAGCAAAAGCCACAGCTAACGGATTAAATAATCTCGCTGCCGCCGCACACGAATTCGAAAACGTGCTGCACTCACTTCGCACCAGCCCACTAACAGCAGGCGCGAGACTTTTTGTCGTGCAGGCGAGTTTTGATGTCGCGGATTTCGATCGACAATTTCAGAGTTTGAAAGAAATGTTGAGTAGAACTGGAGAAGTGATTTCAACGTCGCCGAGAATCGACAAGGAGCGGGTGGGCAAAGTCAACTTCAGAATTCTCTACGCGCGCAAAGCCGAAGACGGCGAGACAATCGAAGAACTCTCAAACACCTCCGTTATCGCGGTTGAAGAGATCGCTCCGCAACACACTACTCTTCCAGGAAGCACACTCGAGGATGCTTTCGCGAAGTTCGAAGTGGAGCTCGTCAATCTACCGGCCGCACCGTTTGGCGGCGTGTTTCAGCAGGCATTGCAGGCAGGACGAGCCGCGGCGCTCGCAACCGGCAAGGAAGTGGATTTCGAAACGCGCGGCTCAGATCAGGAGATTGACCATGCATTGTGTGAGCCCGTACTTCACCTGGTCCGCAACGCCGTCGATCATGGCATTGAAACGCGCGGTAGAGTGATCATCGAAATCGCCAGGCACCGCGATCGGCTCACAATCACTGTCACCGACGACGGACGCGGAATCGATCCCTCATTGATCGACCAGATCTTTCAGCCCGGCTTCTCGACCGCCGCCGAAGTCTCAAACATCTCCGGCCGCGGCGTCGGCCTCGACGTCGTCAAAACCACAGTGGAAGAACTCGGCGGCTCCATTTCACTAATGAGCACCCCCGGCCAAGGCTCCTGCTTCACAATTCAGATCCGCGCAAATCTGCCTTAATCAATCCGTTTAATCCGTGGCCCAATTCATCGTCGGATGCATATCCTTCCACTTCGTCGCGCGCTCAAACGCCAACGCCACTCGCAACGGCGACACCTCATCGTACACACCACCGGTAAACATGATCGCCACCGGCAGATCGTTGACGAAGCCGCACGGCAGCACCGCCGCCGGATGCCCTGTGAGGTTTGTGATCAGCAGGCTCGCACTCCCCGGCGCCGGACTGACAAACACGTCCCACTGCGACATCAGCGTTTCCATTTCGCGCATCAACAGCGTGCGTACACGCTGCGCCCGCAGATACTCAACCGCCGGAATGAACCGCGACGTGCGAAACGTGTTCGGCCAATCACCCGGCGACTGTCCCGACAGTTGATTGACACGTCCATCACGCGTGATGTCGTCAAACGCCGCCGCCGCTTCAGCCGTCAGTATGAATCTCAACGAGGCCGCCGGAAGCTTCGGTAGCTCGATCGGCATCAGTTTCGCGCCCGCCTTTTCCAGCACTTCCAGCGCGGTCTTGTAAACTGCGCGCCGTTGTTCTGCTTGTGTGCGCTGCTGTTCGTTCGTGGGCGGCGTGGTTGGACCATCAAACTCGGCTTTGAGATAGCCGATGCGCAGCGTGCTGATGTTCGCGTCCGGGTTCCAGTTGAAAGGTGCATCGCCGACAGTGATGTCTTTCCCGTCCGGCCCGTAAATCGCGTTAAGCGCCGCGGCACAATCCTCAACGCCGCGACATATCGGGCCGATCTTGTCCATGGTCCAACTCAATCCCATCGCACCGTAACGACTTACGCGCCCGTACGTCGGACGCAAGCCGGTCACACCACATCGTGACGACGGCGAAACTATCGAGCCGAGCGTTTCCGTGCCGATCGAGAACCCCACCAGCCCGGCAGCCGTCGCCGCCGCCGGACCCGCCGACGAGCCGCTCGATCCTTGTTGCGCTTCTTCAGGCTGCCACGGGTTGCGCGTAACGCCGGCGAACCAGCGCGGTCCCTGCGCGAGCGCTCCCATCGACAACTTCGCGACCAGCACCGCCCCGGCGTCGTTCAATCGTTCGACCACGGTCGAGTCGTAATCGATCACCTGGTCGCGATAAGGCTCGGCGCCCCACGTCGTCTTGATTCCTTTAGTCGCGAAGAGATCTTTCGCGCCCCACGGAATCCCGTGCAGCGGGCCACGATACTTCCCGCGCTTTAGCTCCGCGTCCGCCGCAGCCGCCTGCTTCAACGCGAGATCCTCGGTGAGCGTGACAACACAAAGCAGCTTTGGCCCATACTTCTTCAACCGCGCGAGATACATCTTCGTCAGTTCGGTTGACGAGATCCGCCGCGTACGAATTAGCTCGGCAAGCTGCGGCACCGTCGCGAAGGCAAGATCCTCGACAGTCTTAAACTGCGGCGCCTCAATTTTGCCGAAACGAAACTTCGTCTTGTTGACGTAGAGCTCTTTCCGAGCGCGCGTTGGGTGGAATGCGATGGCGGGCTCCGTATCGAGCGGTACGTCGATCTTTCTGATCGCTTCGTACGAGTCGAGGTTGCGATTGACGCCGCCGAGCGCCATCGCCTCCTGCGCGTCAGTGAGCTCGATTCCCATCAGTTTTTCAGCCTGGTGCATCATCTCTTTGGTGATGCGAGGCGTTGGCGTCGGAGACGGACTCGGCGTAGGCGTAGGCGTGGGCGACGGCGTTTGCGCCAATGCTTCGAGTGGCAGCGTCGAAGCGGTCAAACTGGCGGCGCCGAGCGCCGGCAGTACTTTGAGAAACTTTCGTCTACTTTTTGAAGTTTTAATTTTCTTCATAGTCTTCGTGTCTTTGTGGTTAGATCTCGTCAATGACGCAGAGGTACGCAGAGATTACCACTGAAGGCATCAAGTATGCAGGCTCAAAATTAAAGCTTTTGCCTCACATTCTGCGTCTCACCAACACGGTACAACCGCAAACCGTGTTCGACGGCTTCTCTGGAACGACGCGCGTGTCGCAAGCGTTTGCGCAAGCCGGCTATCGCGTTATCGCAAACGACGTCGCCGTCTGGTCCAGAGTTTTCGGCGAATGCTATCTGCTGAGCCCGTATCCGCGCGAGTATTACAAAGACTTAATTGACCACCTGAACGCCATTCCGGGAAGGCACGGCTGGTTCACAGAGCACTACGGCGTCAGATCCAACGGCCTGAAGAAACCGTGGCAAAGACACAACACACTCAAGCTCGACGCGATCCGCGAAGAGATCGAACAGCTATCTCTGAATAAACACGAAAGGGCAGTCGCGCTGACGAGCCTGATCCTGGCAATGGATGAAGTCGACAGCACGATCGGACATTACGCTTCTTACCTGAACGAATGGTCTCCTCGTTCTTACCGGCAAATGAAGCTGGAGATTCCGGGCATCATTCCGAAAGCACGCGAGCACGAGATTTATCAAGGCGATATCTTCAACATCGTTCCATCGATCGACGCCGACCTCGCGTATTACGATCCGCCATACGGTTCGAGCAACGACAAGATGCCGCCCTCGCGCGTGCGCTACGCGGCTTACTATCACCTTTGGAGCTCGATATGCCTTTTCGACAACCCACCGCTGTTCGGAAAGGCGAACCGGCGTGCTGACACGAGCGACACGCTGAGCGCATCCGTGTTTGAGGATTTCAGACGAAACGAATCAGGACGTTTCAGAGCGGTCGAAGCCATCGAACGGCTGCTACGCGAGACAAAGACGCGGCACATCATCCTGTCCTACAGCTCCGGCGGACGAGCCACGGCAGAAGAACTAAACGAGGTCATCAATGACTCAGGAAAACTGATCGACGTCGTCGAGATTGATTACAAACGAAACGTCATGGGCGGCATGCGCTGGACGCACGAGTGGGTTCGGGATGCTGAAGAAAAGAATCGAGAGTTTCTGTTCCTAATCGAAAGAATTTAGCCGCAGATTTCCGCAGATCTGCGTAATCTGTGGCTAATATGTTAGTCTTAATTCACCGAGGTACATTTAGATTTGAGTCAGCAAAGCAAACCCGACTTATCCCAAGTCATTGCCGAAGAATTTGGCGCAAACGCCACCTACGTCGAAGGACTGCTTGAGCGATTTCGCAACAATCCGGAGCTGGTTGACGACTCCTGGCGCTCTTATTTCACGGAACTTATGGGTGACGGTAACGGCATCAAAACTGTCGCTCCTGTTACGGCCGCCGCCCCGGCACCAGCGCCCGAACCCAAGCCGGCACCCAAGGCCCCCCAACCTGAAGGCGAAGTAATTCCGATCCGCGGCCCGGCGCAGAAGATCGTCGAGAACATGGAGCGCAGCCTCTCCGTTCCGACCGCGACTTCCGAACGTCGCATTCCCGTGAAGCTGCTGGATGAAAACCGTCGCATCATCAACAAGCATCTCGCCGAGAACGATCGCGGCAAAGCTTCTTACACACACTTGATCGCGTGGGCCGTAGTGCGAGCGCTCGACACGTTCCCGCAACTCAACGACGGCTACACCCGAAACGACGGCACGTCCGCGCGCGTGAAACGCACCGGTGTCAACCTTGGTGTCGCAGTCGATCTGACGAAGAAAGACGGAACGCGCACGCTTCTCGTCCCTAACATCAAGAACGCAAACAGTCTCAGCTTTGCAGAGTTTCTGACTGCGTACGACGACGTAATCCAACGCGCACGCGAAGGAAAACTTCAAATCTCCGACTTCCAGGGCACCTCTGTTTCGCTAACCAATCCCGGCACGATCGGCACCGTGGCGTCGATTCCACGACTGATGGAAGGCCAGTCAGTGATTATCGCGACCGGCGCGATTGAATACCCGGCCGAGTATCAGGCGATGGCGCCCGAAGCGCTTTCACAGCTTGGCATCAGCAAGGCCATTTCGATCAGCAGCACTTACGATCACCGCATCATCCAGGGCGCCGAGTCGGGAGCGTTTCTCGCCCGCGTACACGAGTTCCTCATCGGCAAGCACGACTTTTACAGGAACATCTTTTTGAATCTCGGCATCCCTCATCCGCCTTTTCGCTGGAACCTGGATCGCAACCCGTTCTTTCTTCCGGGCGATCAGGTCCGCGAGCAAACGCTCAAAGAAGCGCGCGTCATCGAGTTAATCAACGCTTATCGAGTTCGCGGTCACCTGATCGCCGACATCGATCCGCTGCACGCACTCCCGATCCTTTATCACCCGGAGCTCGACATCGAGAACTACGGTCTAACGATCTGGGATCTGGATCGAATGTTCATCACTGACGGCCTCGCGAATCGCGAGAGCGCCACGCTGCGCGAGATTCTCGACATTCTGCAACGTGCTTACTGCGGCAAGGTCGGCATCGAATACCGCCACATTCAAAGCAAGGAAGAAAAACAGTGGATTCGCGAACAGATCAGGCGTGAGTTTGTCGAACCGCAACCGATTCCGGTCGACGTGAAGAAACGCCTGCTCTGGAAGCTGATCTCGGCAGAACAGCTCGAACGTTTTCTGCACACGAAATATCTCGGCCAGAAACGATTCTCGCTCGAAGGCTGCGAGACGGTGATTCCCTTGCTTGACCGGCTGATCGACGGAGCGGCCGCACGCGGTGTCGAGTACATAACGTTTGGCATGGCCCATCGCGGACGTTTGAACGTGCTTGCGAACGTGATCGGAAACTTGTGTGAACGAATATTCGCCGCGTTTGAAGGCTCGGTGCATCCGGAGTTTCCCGCGGACGAAGGCGACGTGAAGTATCACCAGGGCGCAACCGGTGAACGCGTTCTGGAAGACGGCCGCAAAGTCAGCCTGTCCCTCTCGCCGAATCCGAGCCACCTCGAAGCTGTGGATCCGGTCGTCGAAGGAATGGTCCGCGCTATACAGGACAGAGAGCTGGGCCAACGTAATGCAACGCGCGAACAGGTGATCGATCTCGCGCTGCCCGTACTGCTTCACGGCGACGCCGCATTCGCAGGTCAGGGCGTCGTGATGGAGACGTTGAATCTCGCCGGCTTGAAAGGCTATCGCACCGGTGGCACGATCCACATCATCATCAACAACCAGATCGGCTTCACAACTTCTCCGGAAGCCGGCCGTTCCACGATCTATTCAACTGATGTCGCGCGCATGACTCAGTTGCCGATCTTCCACATCAACGGCGACGATCCGGAAGCAGCGTACCGCGTTCTGCAAATCGCACTTGATTACCGGCAGGAGTTCAACAAAGACGTCGTGCTCGATCTGATTGGTTTCCGCCGTCTCGGCCACAACGAGACTGACGAGCCCAGCTACACGCAGCCGCTGATGTACACGCGTGTCAAGGCGCATCCGGGCGTGCGCACGATTTACGCGAAGCGGTTGATCAAGGAAGGCGTGATAACTGAAGAAGAACTGAAGAACCTGATCGACGAACGCGTGCGTCGTTATGAAGAGGCGCTCGCAAACGCCAAGCGAAAGGTCGCGGAAGAACCGAAGCAGCCGCATCAACGTGTTGAAGAGCTCGACGGCTCCGAGGTGATTCCGACCGGAGTCTCGCCGGAGACGATCAGAAGCATCGCACACAAGATCGCCGTCGTGCCTGAAGGGTTCCACGTCAATCCGAAGATGGTGGGCCAATTGGCCCGGCGCGCGAAGATGGGCGACGGCAGCGCTCCACTCGATTGGGCATTCGCCGAGTCAATTGCTTTTGGTTCGCTTGTGCTCGAGGGCACGCGCGTGCGTTTGAGTGGACAGGATTCCGGCCGCGGCACGTTCAGCCAGCGTCACGCTGTTCTTTACGACACACAAACCGGCAAAGCGTGGGCGCCGTTGTCTGAATTGCGTTCAGAGTCGAATCCCGAAGCCCGCTTTGATGTTTTCGACAGTTCGTTATCCGAAGAGGGCGTGTTGGGATTTGAGTACGGCTATACGGTCGTGAACCAAAGCGCGCTCGTTTTGTGGGAAGCGCAGTTTGGTGATTTCGGTAACGGCGCACAAACGATCATCGATCAGTACATCGCGGCTTCAGAAGACAAGTGGAAACAGACTTCGCGACTGGTGATGTTGCTGCCACATGGTTACGAAGGACAAGGACCGGAACACTCGAGCGCGCGGCTCGAGCGCTACCTGCAACTCTGTGCTGAAAACAATCTACAGGTTTGTTATCCGACAACACCGGCGCAGTATTTTCATTTGCTGCGACGACAAGTGCGGCCCGGCATGGAGCGCCCGTTGGTCGTGATGACGCCGAAGAGCCTGCTGCGTTTGCCGGCTGCGTCATCTGCAATTGATGACCTCGCAAACGGCGGCTTCCAACCACTCATCGACGATGCCGAGATCAGCGATCGCGACGCCGTGAAGAGAGTCGTCCTGTGCAGCGGCAAGGTCTATTACGATCTCGTCGAGGCACGAAAGAAGACCGAGAAGCGAGATGTTGCCGTGGTCCGTCTCGAGCAACTCTATCCTTTCCCATTGCAGAGCATTCGCGAAATGCTCGCCAGGTATCCGGATGCGAGTGAGCTCGTGTGGGCCCAGGAAGAACCGCAAAACATGGGGGGCTGGACGTTTGTCCAGGAGCGCCTCGAGAACCTCCTGTCAAACTGCGAGCGCCCGCGCTACATCGGCCGCACCGCCTCGGCCAGCCCCGCAATCGGCTCGTACAGCATCCATCAAAAAGAACAGGCCGAACTGGTCAGCGAAGCACTGAAAACCTAAAACAAGTTTCACGCAAAGACGCAAAGGCGGCAAAGGAACTGTTCCCAATTTCTTTGCTGTCTTTGCGCCTTTGCGTGAAATCTTAATGTAGCTCGGCACAGGTTGTTTGTGTGGCTCACCACATTGCCCGCTCCTCACCCGGCGCGCACAATCCTCGAATTATGACCAAGAGAATAATCGCCATCGCGTTCATCTTCGTCTGCACCTCGGTCGCCTGGGCCATCCTGGGCGGAACAATCTTCTCGCGAACCTATGATTCCGGTGCAGTTTCCTCGAATAGAGTCGCCTCGACCTGGGGCACATCACAGAACCAGGGGCCACCAACCGCGACTTTCACAGAGGAAATCCCGCGCAAGGAAAAGGTGGTCGAAAACGGCAAGATATTGGAGAGGACGGTCAAGGACAAAGTGGTCCATGAAGTACCGTTGGAGAGCAGCAGGATCCACGTCAATCTTGATCTACAGCATCGCCAGAAGGGCCTGCTATGGTACAGCACTTACAAGGTCGATTTCTCGGGCGTTTATGGTTTTACCAACGCGAGCGACAAGGAACAGGCCGTCGAGTTCAAACTGCTGTTTCCGACCACGCAAGCCATCTACGACAACCTTACCTTCGCTGTTGACGGCAATCAGGTCGCAGTTAGCAACGAAAAGAATGCGGCGACGACGGTGGTAAAAATCGGCGCCGGTAAAACGGCTCAACTTGCAGTCGGCTACAGCTCGCAGGGTCTGAATGAATGGCGTTACAGCTTTGGCAGCACCGAAGTTGCCCAGGTGCGCGACTTCAGCCTGCGCATGAGAACAAACTTCAAAGACATCGACTTTCCTGACAACACGCTCTCGCCCTCTGACAAAACAGAAACGGCCAACGGTTGGGATCTCAACTGGACGTACAAGAGCCTGCTGTCGGGCTATCAAATCGCGATGGTCATGCCGGAGAAACTTCAGCCGGGACCGCTCGCGGGAAAAATCAGCTTTTTTGCCCCGGTATCGCTATTTTTCTTTTTCTTCCTCATGCTAATCATAACCACAATGCGCGGCATCGATCTTCACCCTATGAATTACTTTTTCCTCGCTGCCGCGTTCTTCTCTTTCCATCTGCTGCTGGCTTATCTCGTGGATCACGTGTCAATTCACGTGGCCTTTGCGATTTCATCCGCGGTGTCGGTTTTTCTGGTCGTGAGCTATTTGCGTTTGGTAGTCGGAATCCGGTTCGCGAGCAGAGAGGCGGCCCTCGCGCAGTTTATCTACCTGGTGATGTTCTCGTATGCATTTTTCCTGAAGGGATTCACCGGGCTCGCAATCACGATCGGGTCGGTTTTGACGTTGTTTGTCGTCATGCAGATCACCGGTCGCATACGTTGGGCGGAGAGGTTTTCAGTCAAGCCGGCTCACGAGCCTGCATCCGAGCTTTCCTAACTGTTAATAAAAGACCTGTCTGCGGCGTCTTAGTTAACGCGGATGAAAACGGAAACAATCCGGATTTCATCCGCGTTTACCTGTGCACTTAATCGTTATGAAAGCGTTTTTCTCGTTTTATACAGATGCTCTGAAGATCGCCCTACAGTCGATCTTTGCGCACAAACTGCGCGCGTTTCTGACGCTGATCGGGATCATCATCGGCGTGGCGTCAGTGGTCACGGTCGGCGCTTCAATCAGCGGGCTCAACACCTACGTCGTCGATAGGATCAGCAAAATACTCGGCAGCAATCACTTCATGATCGCCAGGATGGCCTTCTCTGGCCCCATGGACGACGAAGAGTTTGAACGACGAAACCGCCGCAACAAACGAATCAATTGGGACGATTACGAGTGGATCCGCGACCATTGTTCCTCCTGCTCCGAGGTCGGTGCAGGCGTGGGCAGCGGAATCGATTTAAAACAGGACGGTATCGAGTTTCCGGGAGCCCAGGTCTTCGGCCATAGCGCCAACATGGTCGATATCGAAGACAAGACCATCGAATTTGGACGCTACATCTCGGAGGACGAAGTACAGCGCTCCGCGCTCGTAGTGGTTCTGGGCGCCGATATCCGCGAGAAGTTTTTCCCCAACCAGGATCCGATCGGAAAGACGCTGAAAGTACGCGGACTGCCGATGCGAATAGTCGGCGTAGAAGAGAAGCGCGGCTCGTTCTTTGGCGGCTCGATGGACCGTCACATTTATATTCCCGTAACGACACACATGCAGATCTTCGGACGCAATGGTCTGCTGA
>Ga0207670_10001688_pt1 | contig 11512 bp, 7 predicted proteins | sample KBSS23HmetaG_FD_184339 | JGI IMG/M metagenome (GOLD analysis project Ga0207670, IMG submission 184339) | Switchgrass rhizosphere microbial communities from Kellogg Biological Station, Michigan, USA - KBS S2-3H metaG (SPAdes) (version 2) | ecosystem: Host-associated > Plants > Roots > Rhizosphere... | reverse complement strand
CGCCTGCGTTCGATCCGGTGTTGGCTGTGCATCAAGCTTCTGATTTTCCACTGGCGTGGGCAGCTGCGTTTACGGAAGCGTCAGTTATTTCCACACAAGGCGCAACAATCAATTCAAACTCGTGGGCGGCGCGTGTGAGTCGAGACGAATACGATGCAGCCGTCACGCGAATCAGAGACCTGATCGCCGCCGGTGACACTTACCAGGTCAATTACTCGTTCCCGCTCACGTCGATATTTAAAGGAGACACTTACGCGTGGTTTCGTAGCTTGTGTCTCGCGCAGGGGGCGCAGTATTCCGCGTATCTCGATCTCGGTCGATTCAAAGTGCTCTGCCTGTCGCCTGAACTATTTTTCGAGCGACGCGGGGATGAAGTGATAACCAGGCCAATGAAAGGCACGATTCATCGCGGGCGTTGGCCGGCGGAGGATCGGGAGCTGGCGGACTGGTTGAGGCAATCCGCGAAGGACCGCGCTGAGAACGTCATGATTGTCGATCTGCTGCGGAATGACCTGGGCAAGGTTTCGGTGCCGGGCAGTGTGCGTGTGTCTTCGTTGTTTGATATCGAGAGGTTCGAGACTGTGTGGCAGATGACGTCGACAGTCGAATCCACTTTGAGAGACTACACGAGTCTCGTGGACTTGATGAGCGCGTTGTTTCCGTGCGGTTCAATAACAGGCGCGCCGAAGATTCGCACGATGGAGATTATTCGCGAGCTCGAGCGGTTCCCGCGCGGGCCTTACACGGGGACCATCGGGTTGCTGGAGCCGGGTGGCAATTGCGTATTTAACGTCGCGATTCGCACGGTTGTTGTTGATACGGAGTCGAACGAGGCGACGTTTGGTGTTGGTGGTGGCGTGACGATTGATTCGACTGCCGAGCGTGAGTATGAAGAGTGCCTGGTGAAGAGTCGATTCCTGCTCACGTCGCCGGTGGAGTTTCAGTTGTTTGAGTCGATGCTGTTGGAAGATGGGGAGTACTTTCTGTTGGAGCGGCATCTGGAAAGACTTAAGAATTCGGCGGAGTACTTCGGGTTTGTTTTTCCAGAGGAAGAGATTAAGTCCGAGTTAGCTCGAGTCAGCGGAACCTTCAAAGTCCGATTGGTGCTTTGGAAGGACGGCCAAATCGAGACGCGGATTTCGCGGATTGAAAATGCGGATTTGGTTAAGCACATCGGACTAGCGTCGTCGCCCATCGATTCGTCGGATCGGTTTCTGTATCACAAGACGACGTTGAGGGATTACTACTCGGAGGATGTGATCTTTTGGAATGAGAGAGGCGAGATTACTGAATCGAGGATTGCTAACGTTGTGGTCCCCATCGACGGAGAACTGTACACGCCACCAATTAGTTCTGGTCTGTTACCGGGGACATTTCGCGAGCAATTGTTAGAGGAAGGAAAGATCAAAGAGCGTGTCATCACCATCGATGAACTTCCAAATGAATTCTACTTGATCAACTCCGTGCGCAAATGGGTTCGCTCAGTAAAGCAGGATCTCTGATCTGGCGCGCCGAAATTCCTGTAAGCCACTATTCCACGAAGCAACAATCTCTTGCGCGCTCTCGCCACGCTTCACGCGTTCGAGCGTGTCGGCATTCACCAGCAAGCGCAGGTAGCTGTCCACCTTCCAATCATTCGGATACAGCTTTCGCAGCGCGAGCGCCATTTCAATTCCGGTGAGCAGCGGACGAAACGCCGCCCTGTCTGTAATGATGATGTTCACGCCACCACACTGCTCATCCTTGAAGACCGAAGCCTTCGGCGTGAAGCGAAGCGGCACAAAGCGCACGCCCGGCAACCCACGTTGATTCAAGAATTCTGCCAGCTTGTCGCCCTGTATCCACGGCGCGCCCACAATCTCAAACGGCGTGTCAGTGCCGCGACCGACAGAGACGTTCGTCGTCTCGAGTAAACCGACGCCGGGATAGAGCGTCGCTTCAGTAAGGCTGCGCATGTTCGGCGAAGGATTGATCCACGTGAGATTCGTTTCATCAAACCACATGGTCCGCCGCCAGCCTTCCATCTTGATCACGCGTAGGTCGGCGCCGATATTTCGTTGTCGATTGAAGAGCTGGGCCAACTCACCGATCGTGAGACCGTGTCGCGTCGGGATCGTGTGATACGAGATGAATGAAAGCTTGTCGCTGTCAGCAACCGGCCCTTCGACGTCGACGCCGCCGATCGGATTCGGACGATCCAGGACAAACACGGGTAGCTTCACTTTCGCGGCTTCCTCGAGCAGGTAACCGAGCGTGGAAATATATGTGTAGAAGCGCGCGCCGACGTCCTGAATGTCATATACGACAGCGTCGAGATCCTTGAGTTGCTCGGGCCTGGGCCGGCGTGTCTCGCCATACAACGAATAGATTGGAAGCCCTGTCGCTTCATCCTTTGAGTCGGAGACATTTTCGTCTGCGACTCCGCGAATTCCATGTTCAGGCGAGAACAGGGCGACGAGTTTGACGCCGGGCGCTTTGTTCAGTACGTCGATCGTCTGGCGTCCTTCGCGGTTGCGCCCGGTGTGATTCGTAACCAGCCCGATGCGCATTCCCGCGAGCAGTTTGAAGTTGTCACGCTCGAGCACGTCGATACCCGTCAGCACTTTTACCGAGCTTCCGGATCCCTCGTCGCGAAAAGAAAACTGCCGCAGGCCCTTAACAATCTCCGCGTAATAATTCGCGGACTGCTCGCGAGCGCGTTCGACCACCACGCTATCAGTCACAGAACCGGCGACGATCGAAGCGACTCGCCCGCGCAATGGTCCAACATCGCCCTTTCCATCCGGATGCACGCGATTACTCAGAAACACGACATACATCTCGCTCGCCGGATCGATCCAGATCGACGTGCCGGTGAAACCCGTGTGGCCAAACGAGCCGAGGGGAAACAGTTCGCCACGATTGGTCGAGAAACTGGTGTTTATGTCCCAACCGAGCCCGCGCGTGTTACCGCTACTCGAAACGATTCGCGGGCGCGTCATCTGGGCCACCGTCAGAGGCGAAAGCACGCGCACGTTGCCGTACGAACCTCCGTTCAAAATCATCTGGCAGTAGATCGCGAGATCGTTCGCCGTAGAAAAGAGCCCGGCGTGTCCGGCAACACCATTCATGCGATACGACGTCGGATCGTGAACCTGGCCACGCAGCCAAACATCGCCTTCAGCTCCGATGTTTGCTGCGGTGTCGCCGAGATAGCTCATTTGACCGCGACGTTTTTCAGTCGGCGCTATTCTCGACTCCAGCGCCGCGCTCGGGCGAAAGCCCGTGCTGGTCATTCCCAGAGGGCGAAAAATGTTCTTCTGCGCAAACTGATCGAGCGGCATTTGACTGATGCGAGCGACAACCTCGCCGAGTGCGATGAATCCGATGTCGCTGTAGGTGAAACGAGTGCCGGGCGGATTGCGCAGCGGTTCCTTGATCAGTCTCTTTATCGCTTCGTCGTAACCGGTCCAACGCTCTCGTAGATCGAAGTCAGGCGCGTAACCGCTGATGTGCGTGAGCAGTTGCTCGATAGTGATTCGCTCTCTTCCCTCACCTTTCAATTCCGGAATGTAAAGTGAAACCGGATCGCTGAGACGCAGCTTGCCGCGTTCGACGAGGATCATGATGCTGGTGGCAGTAGCGACGACTTTCGTGAGACTCGCGACGTCGAAGATCGTGTCGGGCGTCATCGGTTCACGCGCTGGTTCGAGTGCGCGCGAACCGTATGATTTGCGCCAAACCACACGCCCCTTCCGACCCACAAGCACGACCGCCCCCGGCAATCGTTTATTCGCGATCTCGCCCTCAATGACCGCATCCATCTGGGCCAACCGCTCCAACGAAACCGCTTGCCCTTGCCCCCACGCTACTTGTGCGGTCAGCGCAAGCAGGACCGAAACAGCGAAAATCCAACTTTTCCGTGTTAATCCGCGGGTCATTGTATTTTCTCAAGCTGAATTCCCGTTCCTCTCGGATACAACCCCGGCAAGGAGATCGGAAGCTTTCCTACAACATCGATCTCACCCAACAACGCGCGCGCAACAGCCTGCTGCAAGCTCGGCATGTCTCCGTACGCAACGATGTAAGTTCGCAATCCCGGAAAGCCCTGAAGTAAATAAGGATTGCCGAAACTGATCCCAACAATCGGCTTCTTCGCCGCAATCGCAGCCGACAACGCGCGCGCGCCCGTATCCGGTATGCCGACACTCAGTTTCTGACCAGAACGCACGCGCCCATACAAAGACGCCAGTACCAAATCCGCGGCCTGCGCTTTCTCGATCGCTTTCTGAACCTCCTTATCCGTGGATCGCTCATCAAGCACAATAGTCTCCACTTCCAAGCCGCTCCTTTTCAGTTTTGAAGCAAAACTATTCGCGATCCAGGCACGGTCGTCGCCATTGGTCACGGCAAGATTGAAAACCTTCGACCCGGGCTTGAGGTTCTTCAGCGGCACCAGCTTGTCTTCATCGCGAACGAGCGTGACCGCATGTTCTGCGATCTTAGTCGCCAATGCCTGCACGTCCTGACCGTTGACCCGGCGATCGAGTGTGTCCACCGGCGTGAGGCGCTGGTCGACCAGTTCCAGATCGTATTTGGCGGCGAGTATCTTGCGGGCTGATTCTTCGACACGCTGTTCCGTGATGCGACCCTTCTTCACGGCATTCAACACACCCCAAAACGTTGCATCCACATCAGCCGGCTTCAAAAGCATGTCGGCGCCTGCCTCCAGCGCGCGCACTGCCGCCTCTTCCTGCGTGAAATAGATCGTCAGGCCACTCATGCTCATTGCATCTGTAACTATCATTCCCGGAAACTTGAGATCATTTCGCAGTATCGCGCCCATCACTGGCGACAACGTGGCGGGCATGGTCGCTTCCTCCGCTACGATCTCGCCGTCTTCCTCAGTGTCGGTTGGCTTTGATCTCTGGTAGGACGGCAGCGGTTTGATTGTCGTTGCGTCGATTTGCGGCAAGGCGATGTGGCCCACCATCACCGCGCCCACTCCGGCATTCACCGTCGCCTGGAAAGGAATTAACTCGATCGTACTCAATCGCTCCCGGCTGATGTTGATCTCGGGCAGGCCGCGATGTGAATCGACCGCGGTGTCGCCGTGTCCCGGAAAATGTTTTGCCGTTGCGATGGCGCCTGCAGCCTGCGCACCTTCTGTAAATGCCGCCGCGAAACGTGCTACCTCAGCCGGGTCTTCGCCATACGAGCGCACATTGATCACAGGATTGGCGGCGTTGTTATTTACATCGACAACGGGCGCGAAGATCTGCTGCACCCCGAGCGCGCGCGCTTCGCGGGCGGTTATCTCGCCCTGACGACGTGCGTATTCCGGGTTACCGGTCGCAGCCACCGCCATGTTCCAGGGAAAATTGACGGTATCCTCGAAACGCATCCCAGCGCCCGCTTCGAGGTCGGCTGAGATGAGCAAAGGATAACGGGCCAACTCCTGCAGGCGATTGACGAGGATCACAGATTCATAAACCGAACCGCGAAAGAGGATGATGCCTCCGACTTTGTTGGCTTCGATGTGACGCTTGAGAACGCGAAAAGCGTCGGAGTCCTGGTTGAGAAAAGTTGCATTGACGCCAATAGAGATGAGTTGGCCAACTTTCTCTTCAAGCGACATCTTGCGCAGGACATCGTTGGCCCACTTCAGCGCTTTGCTCGACGGCTCGCGCTTGTATGGCCGCAATTTGATGGCGTCCCTCGGCGTGACCGGCAAGGCAAGCAACACCAGGATCAGGATTGCCGAGAGATAGCGATTAAGTTTCATTAATTATCCTCTTCTGCAATAGGTCCTATAGGACCAATAGGACCTACTTCTTTCGCCGACGGCGCGAATGCGAAACTCGCTGCCCACGCAACCACAAACGTGATCATGCTCCCGAGAAACACGTACCACGGCCACGCAATCTTCGTCGCCAGGAACACATAAAGCATCGACCCGATACTTACCAGCATGCCGATCAACGCCGGTGGCTGACTAACTCTGCGCAGAAAGGTGCCCACTAAAAACACACCGAGAATCGGACCGTTTATCAGCGACGCTATCGAAAGCGCGTTGCTCAACGCCGATCCGGGTTGATTGCGAACCGCCAACGCCACACCGATCTGAATGACTCCCCAGATCAACGTCAGCAGGTGCGAAACTTTCAGATAGTGCCTGTCATCACGGTTGGGACGAAACGGTTTGTAAAGATCGTTTACTGCCGTGGCGGCTATCGAGTTGAGCGACGACGACATCGCTGCGGCAAAGATCGCCGCCACCACCAAACCGGAGAGCCCGGTCGGCATGTACTTGGTGATGAAATCCGGAAACACGCGGTCGCCGCCGGTAAACGGAAACGCTGCCGATGCGGCAGTTGCATAGGCCGGATCGGTAAACGGATGATAGAACGCAAACAACAACACTCCGATAAACAGAAAACCGATGAACTGGACCAGCACGATCACGCCGCTCGTCAGCAACGCAATGGTCGCGCGGCGCGCGCGATCCGTGCAGAGATAACGCTGCACGAGATATTGATCCGTACCGTGCGTGCTCATCGTCAGGAAGCAGCCGCCAATCAAACCTGACCAGAACGTGTAGGTTTTGCTTAGATCAAACGAGAAATCAAATAGTGAGTACTTGCCAAACTGCGTTGCCGCCGCGCTTACCGTCGCGAGTCCGCCATCGATCGAAGAGATGAGCACGACGGCGGCCGCAATGGCGCCCGCGATGTAGATGCCGAGCTGGACCACCTCAACCCAGATCACTGCTTCCATGCCGCCGAAATACGTAAAGATGATCATGGCCAGGCCGATCAGAATGATCGAGCCGATAATGATCGTTTCGGAATTCGCATTCGGTTGAAAAGCAGCGTAAACAGCGGCCAGGACGATTGCGGTGAGCAGTAGTCGAATCCCGTCGGCGATGTTGCGCATCACGACGAAGAGCGAAGCGGCGACCATCTTGATCTTGCCGCCGAAGCGCTGATCGAGAAGCTGGTAAACCGTCAGTAGATCACCGCGAAAGTAAGAAGGGATGAACAGCAGCGAGATGACGATTCGTCCGACCAGGTAGCCGAAAACGAGTTGCAGGAAACCGAAGTTGCCGCCACGCGCAAAAGCGACGCCGGGGATTGAGATGAACGTTATCGTTGAGGTTTCAGTGGCGACGATCGAAAACGCCACCGCCCACCATGGCACTGAACGATCGCCGAGGAAGTAATCGGCGGTGGTCTTCTGTTTACGGCCAAACCAGGCGCCAAACAGAACGATCCCGATCAGGTACCCGAAGATGATGATGAGATCGAGAGCTTTCATTTAGCAGAGAGGTCCCCCGCAAAGGCGCAACGGCGCAAAGAAGAGTTTGATATAAACTTTGCGCCTTTGCGACTTTGCGGGAGATCTATATTCGTTTTTTTGCACTTTCAATAATCCAATTCGAGGCCTGCAGCGCAGCAAGTGCTTCTTCACGCGTGCGGCCGGTTTCGGCCATCACGATTCGCACTGCCCGGTCTCGCAGTTTGATGTTGCGCGCTTGCAGGTTGGACATGCGATTGCCGCTCACATATCCGAGCCGCACCATCGTCGCAGTCGAGATCATGTTCAGCACCATTTTTTGCGCGGTGCCAGCCTTGAGACGGCTCGAGCCCGTCACGACTTCTGGTCCAACCACAGGGACAATGCTCAACTCCGCTGCCTCAGTAATAGGAGAGCCCGGCACGCATGTCAGAGCAACAGTGAAAGCTCCCAGCGAACGCGCGTAACGAATAGCGCCGACAGTATAAGGAGTCCGGCCCGAAGCCGCGATCCCAACCAAAACATCACTTGCTTCGAATCCTCGCTGCTTTAAATCAGCGCCACCAGCGTCAGCATCATCCTCCGAAGCTTCGACCGCGCGATAGCAAGCGTCGTAACCACCAGCAATCACACCCTGCACCATCTCCGGCGAGACACCAAAGGTCGGTGGACATTCAGAAGCATCAAGCACACCCAAACGTCCCGAAGTTCCAGTGCCCGCGTAGAAAAGTCGCCCACCTTTCTCGAGTCTCGCAACCGTTTCATCAACTGCCTTAACGATGTCGCCGAGCACACTCTTCACCGCCGCCGCAACCGTGGCGTCCTCGTCATTCATCAGCGCGACGATTTCCGCAGTCGACTGTGAACTCAAATGCGTTGAACGTGGATTATCTTGTTCGGTGATTGGAAGAGCGGTATCTCTAGTCATCTTTGCCGCAATAATTCGAACATTCTGCTTGGGTCGTTGTAGGGGCGGCCCTCCGTGGCCGCCCCAGCGTGCGCATTCAAGACTGGGGCGGCCACGGAGGGCCGCCCCTACAACGACACAGCAGTATCAAACTGCGAGAGCGATGTGGTTGATACGTTCACGCGCCATTCTAGCGGCAGCTTCGGCTGGAGCGAAGTGAGGTGGCTCAAAAAACGCTCGCGGCGCAACTTTTCTGACTTCGGCGCGCAAAGTGTCGAGCATCAGATCGCCGGCCGCGCGGAAAACACCGCCAACGTACGCGATCTGAAAACGATCGCGCTCCATCTGCAAGTGACAAATCACAGCCACCGCGGCATGACCAAGCTCCGTACCACCGTCAGCAACAATCTGCAGGGCCACTTCGTCTCTCGTTTTCGCTGCGTCAACCACGTCCCGGCCAAAACCTGCCAAGCGTTCGTTGGTTATGGTGGGCGCATAGATCGCGGTAGTCAGGTCGTCCGTGCTGGTCACATGAAAATACGCGCAGGCCAGATCGGTAAGAGCGGTCTTTGGACCACGCCCGTCAAACGCATATGCAACGGCGCGCAGCGCGCGGCGCGCAAGCCAAGCGCCGCCACCTTCGTCACCGGCAATCGGTCCCCAGCCACCGGCGCAGAAACGTTTGCGCCGCGCGTTAATGCCACAGCAGATCGAACCCGTCCCCGCAATGACAACCAGTCCCGGTGCGCCGTCAGTCGCTCCGTACAACGCGATATCGGCGTCAGTTACGACCTGGATTTCTCCGACACCGAGCGGAGCAAGTGTCTCGCGCATGCGTTCGCGCAGTTCCCTGCGGCGCGCGCCCGCCAGACCTATCTGCGCTGTTATCAGATCGTTGCGCCGCAATTTCGCGGCGGCGCAGGCGCTATCGATCGCCTCGCGCACGGCCGCGGCGGCTCCCGCAATTCCTACTCGCAGGGGATTGGAAGGTCCAGCAAGCCCTTCACCAATCACACGATAATTGGCGTCCATGATGGCGGCTTCGGTTTTGGTCCCGCCGCCGTCGACACCTACCACCGAGTTCTGCGTTAACATTATTGATTATTCTAGGGTTCGCTGATTTATAATGGAAACTAAAAGATTTTATTATTACGATAATCCATCTTGATATCGAGGTCAGTCTAATCGTGGAAATTCGACAACTCAGGGCCTTCGTGGCCATCGCCGAATCAGGCACGTTTACTGCCGGAGCCATGCGCGTTCACGTCACCCAGGCGGCCATCAGCATGCAGATCAGGCAGCTCGAAACAGAGATTGGCGCGAAGGTTTTTGTGCGTGCCCCACGCCACGTAATTCTCACCGAAGCGGGCGAGCAGCTTTTACGACGCGCGCGGCACATTTTGCGCGAACATGACGCGGCACTCGATGAAATCGCGGAACTTGCCGGCGCCGAGCGAGGGCGGCTCAGGATTGGCAGCGCGTCGGCGATGGTCCTGACGGAACAACTGCCTGCGATTCTTAAGGAGTTGCGCAAGCAACATCCGGCGGCAGATATATCGGTCACGTCGGGAACGAGCGAGGTGCTGGTGGACCAGATACTGGCGGGCGAGGTGGATATCGCGTTTGTTTCGCTTCCGGTTGACGTGCGTGGCATCAAGACGGAACGACTCAGTCAGGACCAACTGGTTGCGATCGCTTCCCCACGACACAAACTGGCGAAGCAAAAGACCATCGATGCTTACACGCTCGCGGGCGAGCGGTTGATTCTCGGCGAGCGTGGTGGAAATACGCGGCGGTTGATCGATCAGTTTTTTGCGCAAGCGGGCGTGACGCTGCGTGTCGCGATGGAGCTCAGCCGCCAGCAGGCGATCAGGCGCATGGTTGAAGAAGATATGGGTGTCGGGATCGTGCCGTTGCAGTCAGTTAAGGAAGAAGTTGAAAAAGGAAGACTGGTACGTTGGTGGATTGAAGGCGCGGAGATCAACTGGGAGCTGGGTATCGCGCAACTCAGTAACGGTTACGATTCGCCGATCATGCAGAAGTTCGTCTCACTGGCGCACAAGAATTTTGTGAACGCGACACCCACAGCTAGCGTTAAGCGCACGAAAAAATCCAGCCACAGATTACACAGATAAACTGCGGATTAGTTTTTCTATGTCCTCTTCGTTGTTGAAGAAGTCGGTGGCGACGCGGAAGCCTTGTGGTTTTTCGGTGACGAAGATTTTTTGTGATGCCAGTTGATTGACGACTTGCGCCGGATCCTCTGCCGCTACCAGCGTCTCCGCGGAACGATGCTTCTCATCCTCGATAGGCGATAAGACTTTCCAGCCAATCTCGTCGAGTCTCGCAGTCAGCGTGCGGTTCAATTCGAGCGCACGTGCTTCGATGTTTTCCATTCCGATCGATTGCATCAGCTCGATCGAAGCGCCCAACGCGAAGATACCCGCGAAATGTGGACAACCGAGCTCGGCGCGCGCGGCGACGTCGTGACGTAGATGTACTTCATCGTTTCTCGTTCCGTAAGGATCCTGAACGCTGAGCCAACCGATCGTTCGCTGCACTGAAGCAGCCTGGAGTTCTTTGCTGATGTAGACGAAACCTGATCCGTATCCAGACAGCATCCACTTGTGACCAGTCGTACACAACGCATCGATCTTCATTCGCTTCACGTCAATATCGAAAGCTCCTGCCGCCTGGCTCGCATTCACGACAAGAGCATGCTCGCCTTTAATTCTTCCGAGCTCCTCGAGATCCGCGCGAAAGCCATTTGAAAACTGCACGTAGCTCAGCGACAGAATCCCTGTCCGCGTGTTCATCGCGGCGCGCAAATCCTCAGGACGCACTACGCCGTCGACGGATTTCACGAGGTGAACGGGAATCCGTCGTTGCATCCACGGAATAGTCGTCACGGGAAACTCGAGGTCGCAGGAGATTACTTCGCCGTGTTTCTCGAGCGCGTCGACGATCAGGTTCATTCCGCTTGACGTGTTGGTCGTAAAACCAATTTCATCCGGTTCGGCGTTTATGAAAGAAGCGACGCGCGCGCGCACCTCCTCGACTTCCGCGAGCCAGTTATCCCAATGAACGTCGCCGTCGTTCATCATCTGCTCGTAATAGAGCGCGCCTGCTTTTGCAGTTGAATCGGCGAGCGGCCCGGCTGCCGCGGTGTTGAGATATACGCTATTCGACGTGACGGGAAACTTTGCGCGAACGTCAGCCCAATTGATCATGGCTCTTAGATCGACTCTTTGTACGTTTCGAGGTTCTGCTGGATTTTCTGTAGCAACTGCGACTTGAGGGTGTTTGGTTTGAGTTTTTCAGGCGGAACCG
>Ga0207670_10001686_pt1 | contig 11513 bp, 8 predicted proteins | sample KBSS23HmetaG_FD_184339 | JGI IMG/M metagenome (GOLD analysis project Ga0207670, IMG submission 184339) | Switchgrass rhizosphere microbial communities from Kellogg Biological Station, Michigan, USA - KBS S2-3H metaG (SPAdes) (version 2) | ecosystem: Host-associated > Plants > Roots > Rhizosphere... | reverse complement strand
TGTTCCTTGAAGTGGCGGGACATCCCGTCGTCGCGCACACGTGGAAACGGTTCGATGCCACTCCGTGCATCGACGATATCGTGCTGGTGGTTCGCGCGGGGATGGAAGGAGCTTTTTCCGACCTGTCGGCGATGCTGGGCCTGACCAAGCCTTTTCAAATCGTTCCTGGTGGCCAGGAGCGGCAGGACTCGGTTTGGCGCGGGCTCGATGCCCTCAGCAACAGCACGGAAATTGTCGCGATTCAAGACGGAGCCCGGCCTTGCACATCGCCGGAATTGATCGCCGCCACTGTTCAGGCAGCACGGGAATTCGGCGCCGCGGTCGCCGCCCAACGCGTCACCGATACGATTAAGGAGTCGGCCGACGGCCTGACGATTTCCAAGCATCTAGATCGCCACCGCCTCTGGTCCGTACAAACTCCGCAGACTTTTCGAGTCGAAGTGATTCGCCGCGCGCTCGGCGCCGTGATGGAGAAGGATTTGTTGGTCACGGACGACACCGCGGCCTGCGAGTGGATCGGCCAGCCCGTAAAGCTGGTGGATAGCGTCACGCCAAACCCAAAGGTCACGGTGGCAAGCGACCTGCCATTGCTCGAGATCCTGCTCCAGCCGCCGCCGGTTTGAAGCAAGGGCCAACGGCCAAAGGCCGGAGTTTCGAATTCCAAATTCCAAATTCACGAATCTCGATTCAAAACGCGAAAACGGAGATGAGTCCGACCCTGGGATTTGGATTCGAAATTCGAAATTCGAGACCCGCCGGGCCTGAATCAATTGGACAAACTCCATTCTCCGTGGGATTTCTTAGGCGATTTCAATTCTCATTCCATGGCGCGAGACCGAATGCAGCAATCGCGGTTCGAACTGAAGTATCTCATCAACGAGAGCACCGCCGAACGTGTCCGCGACTTTGTCCGCTGCTACCTGAGTTTGGACGAATTCAGCGCGGGGCGACCGAACTATTCCTATCCGGTTCACAGTCTCTACCTGGACTCCGACCGCCTCGAGATCTACTGGCGGACGATCAACGGGGATAAGAATCGTTTCAAACTGCGCCTGAGATATTATTCCGATCATGCGGACTCGCCCGTCTTCTTCGAAATAAAGAGGCGGATGAAGGACATCATCCTCAAGCAGCGTGGTGGCGTGAAGCAGTCCGCCGTTTCTCATTTACTGGCGGGACAATTCCCCGCGCCAGAACACATGGTCTCGAAAAACCCGGAGGGTCTCGTTGCGGTCCAGAAGTTCTGTTCCTTTATGACGGAACTGCACGCCAAGCCGAAATCCCACATTCACTACAAGCGGGAGGCTTACGTGAGCGACGACGACGAAGTGCGGGTGACGCTGGATCGCGATGTTTACTCGGAAGCGCACCTGTCGCCGAACCTCACGCTGAAGATGAACCACCCAGTCCACAGTTTTAAGGGGCAGGTGATCCTGGAGCTCAAGTTTACCAATCGCTTTCCCAACTGGTTTCGGGAATTGGTGCGGATGGCCAACGTCATGCAAACAGGCGCGGCCAAGTATATTTCAGGCGTCAGCCAAATCGGCCGCCGCCGCCTCAATGTCCATGCGGAGGTCCTGGAGGAAGAAAGCCTGTTGTCCACCTTTCGGCCGGGGGACGATCTTCCGGCGTTTGTTAGGGAAAACAAAAGTTTGGGCACCCCGTCTCAGGCGTAGGGTGCGTTCCGAAGTGGCGGTCAGCTTTTGGTTCTTAATCTTGCTCTTGCTCTTGCTCTTAATCTTAATCCCGTCGTTGCCGGAGAGATTAAGAGGAAGACTAAGAAACCCGAGGATTGACCGCCCGCTTTCAATCACACCTCAGGCGTAAGAGCGCTTGACGGATGATGCAACCCTTGGCAGTTTCACCGCCCGAATGAGTCTGAGTGGGACAATCCAGTCAAACGCGAAGCCGGCACCGCGCCGCCTGCACGTTGGGATTGCCTGTCCCGCGGCGCTGTCGTATTGGCGGGTAGCCACGAAGCGCATTCGTCACGGGCAGGAGGGAACCTCATAAGAACCAGACCACTGTTTTCCCCACCCTGCCCACCGAAAGGTCGGCAGGGTTTTTTATTTTCCAATGAAAACCATAGCAAAGGCGGACTCAACGGCCCCAGAGGAATCCCTCGGAACCATCCTCCGATCGTTCCCACGTCCGATCTGGATCCTGTTCGCCGGAGTTTTCCTCAACAAGTTCGGCACGTTCGTGGTGCCGTTCCTGACGTTGTATCTGACCCGGCAAGGCTTTTCCCCGCGCGAGGCGGGCGTCGCTTTGGGCGCCTACGGATTGGGGCGCCTGGGCGCGGCTTTTATTGGCGGGCACCTGGCCGATACTTTTGGCCGGCGCAAGACCATCGTCCTCTCCATGATCCTGGCAGCGGTTTCGATGCTCTTGCTCTCCCAAGCGCGAAGCCTTCCGGCCATCGTGCTCCTTACGGGATTAGCCAGTTTGACGGGAGAACTTTACCTGCCCGCTTGCGGCGCGTTATTGGCCGACCTGGTCCCAATTCATCAGCGGGTCACGGCCTATGCCGCCTACCGGATTGCCTTCAATGCGGGCTGGGTATTCGGGCCGGCGACCGCCGCATTCCTGGCCTCGCATTCCTTCCAATGGCTATTTGTGGGGGATGCCCTGACGTCGCTCCTGTTTGGAATCGTCGCGTGGAAGTGGTTGCCGCGCGGCGTGCGGAGCCAGCAGAACGAAGCGGGCTGGGTAGAAGCATGGAACACCTTGAAATCGGATCGACGACTTCACCAAGTCGGCTTGGCGACCCTGCTCATTGGCCTGGTTGTTCATCAGCTGGTTTCGACCTTTGGTCTCCATCTGATCCATCTCGGATTCTCAGACGCCACCTATGGCGTCCTGCTCTCGTTTAATGGGTTGTTGGTCGTGATTTTCGAGCTGCCGCTGACCAACCGCTCCCGTAAATGGTCATCACGTTATGTCATGGCCATTGGCTACACGTTGATGGGCATCGGGCTTGCCCTGAACGCAACGATTCATTCCCTGGCCGCCCTCGTCGGTGCCATGGTGATTTTTACCGCCGGCGAAATGTTCTACGCACCCGTGGCGGGAGCTTATGTCGCCGGCCTGGCTCCGCCGCGCCTGCGCGGCCGTTACATGGGCACGTGGGGCTTCGCCAACTCCCTTTCCCTGGCCATGGCGCCAAATCTCGGGATGATGATTTTTGCCTGGAGCCCCGCTCTGTTGTGGATGAGCTGCGGGGTTATGGGAGTGTTGGCCGCCGCGACGATGCTTTGGGAGGTTCGCCCTCGGGAAAGATTCGTAGCAACGACGGCCAGCGTGCCGGAATGAGAGTCCGCGCTGTTTATTTCCCGTCGAGGATGGTTGCAGCCACGATGCCGCTAGGAGGTTTGGCGGTGGTATGAGCGGGAACGGCACCGCGCCGGGTGGGTGATGCCTCCGCCGGCAAATTGGCCTGAAGGGAGAAGGCCGGGAATTCCAGCTGAGCGGGTCTCGGTTCCAGGGAAAAGACGACAGCGGGCGCGGCGTTCGTTTGCACCGTCATGGCGGGTTTCGGGGCCGGCCGAGTGGAGACCATCACTGGCGTTTCCTTCGGCAGGGTCTCGCAAAGGTTGGCAAACCGAACGGCGCGTTCCCGAACGACACGACTGACTCGCGCCCGCGAGTATCCGATCTGCGCATAATACGCCGGACCTGCATTCCAGAGGACGTAGCGGTCAAAGTCCGTAGGGTCGCGCCGGGCGCGCCTCCTGAACTCGGCTTCCAAGTCCGACATCAAGCGACCGGCAACCACGCGGGCCATGCCGCTATTTCGGTAAGCGGAATTGGTGCTGTACTGCCGCCAAATATGGGGCCTTATTTGAAACCGGCTCACTTCCCCGGCTTGTCCGACGGCCAAGTCGTTGTCGGCTGATTCAATCATGCTCAGCGCATCAAGCTTTGACATGCCGGAGGCGCTGGCGGCGCTTAAGAGGGTGAGGACAATCGTTTTACGCATAAGAACAAGCGGTTACGCAATTCGGCCCGGTTTGGTCTTGTCCCTGGAACCACCGATTACCTGCCATGTGAGACCGAGCAAATGGTGACCGTGCCAACCGAGAGCCTTCCCGGCAATCATTTTTTTGGACTCTGGCCAACTCGAATCCGGGCCCCCCAGCCCTTGGAAACGATGAGAAACAGCCCTGCCAGACACGCAAGACATCCGGCAGGGCTGGACCGACTCCCGGAGACCCCAGACGGGAGGGAACGAGGTCCCCGGGAGAGCACTAGAAACCTAAGCGCAGGCCGAGTCGGCCCACGCCAAAGTTTTCGGTGCCGTCGGTAAATACATAACGGGCATCGGTGAAGAGCCCGATCGTTTTGGTGAATCGAACCTCAAGCCCGGCTCCAGCTTGGGCGAACCAAAGCCCTGACGGATCGAACTGGTAGCCTCCGCCCCCGTAAGCGTAAGGAGCGAGATGAATCCTATCGAACGGAATTCGGAAAATCAGATTTCCCGACGTGTTATCGACAAAGCTGTGCCCGGCGTTCTCCGTGTAGGCGTCAGCACCGATGCCGAGCATACGATGGAAGAAGTAATTGGCGCCCAACCCAAGCCCGAGGCGTCCGTCGTCTTTAACTCGATCACCGGAGATATTGTCAATGGTCTCCTGCCCGACGGAGACCGAGCCGAACAGATCCAGGGTGAATTCGTTCGGGTGAAACAACCAGTCGGCCGTATCGCCATGGTGAGTGTGATTGGTGCCATAGCGACTGTCGTATTCTTCGTGGTCCGCGCGGGCCGACGAAACGGCGAGCGCGAGCACTCCAATGACCCCAAACTGAACGGTTGATAATTTCATAATGAAACGGCGCACATCCCGGGAGCAAGGCTCCCGGTTCGCTGGCCGCTATTGTTTGACCGAGATGTGATTCACGACGTCCTTCACGCCATCGACGTGCTTGGCGATATCCGTCGCCTTGGACTTTTGCTCTCCGTTATCCACAAAGCCGCTCAACTGAACCGTGCCTTTGAAGGTGGTGACCTTGACGTCGGGATACTTGTAGATGTTGTCCGAACCTAAGGCGCTTTTGACGCGGCCGGTCATTACGGAATCATCAATGGATTCGCCAGTACTCCGGTCATAGCGATCGCCCGCGCAGCCCGTAGCCAGGATGACCAGGCCCAATGCTATCGGACCACTGATCAGCTGTTTCATTCGATATGTAAGGTGTCTCGCATTCATACGCGACTGGTTTCGCTAGGATTATGCCAAGGAATCGATGCTCGAAATGGCCGCATTCCAAGGGCCTAACGAGGAATTTTTCTTCGTCCCCGAGCAACCTGCAAGGCAATGGGCGGAATCCCGTTGCAGATCGCATAGATAATCTCCGTCGAAAATATTGACGGCATCTCCACCTTTCCACACCCTGTCATCCATGGGGCCCAGCCGCGGTTATCTGTTGGTAACTTTTCTATTGGTCATCTCGCCTTGCCTGTCAGCAAGGCCTCTGGAAAGGGTGGCCAATACAACCATCCGCATGCCCCTTGAGCTTCGCCCAACCGGGTATAGAACCGTTCCGGCATTCCCGGGTGTGCCGTTCAATACGGTCGTGGGCTTCGCCACGCCTCCCGGCGAAACCAACCGATTGTTCGTGCTCGAAAAAGTCGGCCGCATCGTGGTCATCACCAACCTCACCGCCCCCAATCGGACCGTGTTTTTCGACATCTCATCGAGGGTCGATTCCACCGGCGAAGCAGGGTTGCTCGGATTGGCGTTTCATCCGAACTTCCAAAAGAATCACCTCTTCTTCGTTTTCTATACCGCGCAAGCCGGCTCGGAAGATCTGGACGGTCAACCCCTCATCGGCCTGCACGATCGACTCTCCCGCTTTCAGCTTTACCCCAACAACCCCAATCGGGGGGACGAAACGTCCGAACAGAACCTCATTTCCCAGTATGATCGCGCCAGCAACCACAACGGCGGAGACATTCATTTCGGTCCGGATGGTTACCTCTATGTATCGTTAGGCGACGAAGGGGGCGGCAATGATCAATTCGGGAACAGTCAGCGGATTGACCGTAACTTTTTCTCCGGAATGCTCCGAATCGATGTGGACATCCGGCCAGGAAGCAAGCCACCTAATCCGCACGGAGCCATCACGGTCCATTATGGCATCCCGCCTGACAATCCTTTCATTGGGCTGACGTCGTTCAACAACGCAGCCGTCGAGCCCGGGAAAGTCCGCACCGAGTTTTGGGCGGTGGGCCTCCGAAATCCGTGGCGATTCTCCTTCGATCCCTTCACCGGAGATTTGCTATGTGGCGACGTCGGACAAGGCAGCCGCGAGGAGGTGAATCTGATCCAGCGCGGGGGCAATTATGGTTGGAATTATGCCGAAGGCTCCCTGGCATTCGGGATGTTTCCTCCAGGCTTCACTGACATCAAGCCCATCGCCGAATACCAGCGTCCCGGTGTATCCATGGAACTCGAGCGTCAGGGTTACTGCGTCATCGGCGGAGTCGTCTATCGCGGGTCGCGCATGCCTGAACTCTTCGGCAAGTACATCTTCGGAGACTGGGGAACCGGCCTCTATTGGTCTCTCCAGCACAACGGCACCGAGGCCACCGAGTTCATGCCGCTCTTCGCCGGGCCTTCCATGAATTGTTTCGGAATCGATCCCGGAAGTGGCGATATTCTCATCGGAAATGAGTCCGTCCTTCGCTTAATTCCGGACGTCGTCACGCGGGAACCGCCCCCCACCCTGGCGGAAACCGGCGTGTTTATCGATGCCGCGACACTTTCCCCGGCACTTGGAGTGGTGGCCTACGACCTCAACGTTCCGTTTTGGTCCGACCATGCCCGCAAGCGCCGGTGGTTCAGCGTACCCAATCCGGCGTTGGCGATGACGTTTCGGCCCGAAGCCAATTGGTCGTTCCCGATGGGAAGCGTCTGGATTAAACATTTCGATTTGGAAATGATTCGCGGCATCCCGGAATCCGCGCGACGCATTGAAACCCGCGTGCTGGTAAAAACGAGTGACGGTGTCTATGGAGTCACTTATCGATGGGGTGCCTCCACAGACAACGCAACCTTGGTGCCGGGGGAAGGCATGGATGAGGAATTCTTGATCGAAGTCGGCGGAAGCCTGCACCGGCAGGTGTGGCATTATCCCGGACGCTCGGAATGTCTGGCCTGCCACACCTCCGCCGGCGGTTATGTCCTGGGTTTTAACACGGCGCAAATCAACCGCGCCCATGGCTATCCGGAAGGTGCCGCCAACCAACTGAAGGCCTTGTCCGACGCCGGATATTTTACGACCGGTGTTTCTCATCCCGAGAACTTCCTTCGCCTGGCGGCGGCCAACGACAGCACAGCGAGCCTGGAACACCGTGCCCGCTCCTACTTGGCCGCCAACTGCGTCCAGTGCCATCAACCGGGCGCCACCGCCTCCGGTCACTGGGATGCCCGGATTCACGTGCCCATCGCCAAGGCCGGACTCATTAACGGCGTTCTCAACAACGATGGCGGCAATTCGGAAGCGAAGGTGATACGCCAGGGCTCGCTGGAAGACTCCATGTTGCTGACCCGCATTAATCATCGCGGGCCCGGACAGATGCCACCCCTCAGCAGCACGTTAATCGACGAGGAAAGTGTGAATTTGATCAGTGATTGGATTACCAGCACCCTGATGCGTCCACCCGGCGAATCCATCACGCTCGCAGTGGACGGGTTCGGATCAATCCGCGGACTGACCAACGGACAACTTTTGGAATCTGGACGCTCCCTCACCGTCACAGCCATGCCGGACGCCGGACAATTGTTCAGTTACTGGACCGGAACAATCCTGTCGTCCACCAATCCCCTGCGATTTCAAATGCAGTCGGGAATCACCCTCACCGCGAACTTTGTCACCAATCGCTTCCTTGAACTTCAAGGAGCCTATCAGGGACTGATTCACGCCCCCGATGCGGGCGGAGCGTTCGCGTTCGGCTCCGGCGGGTTCAATGGCACGGTCAACTCGGTCGGCGCCTATTCCCTGCGGTTGGAACTCGCCGGTCAACGGACGGCCGTCACCGGTCGATTCGGAGCCAATGGCCGCGCAACCAATCAGCTCGCAAACCAGATTCTCGGTCCACTCCGGCTGGAACTCGCCTTCACTGCAACGCATGGAGTCGATTTGACAGGCAGGGTCGTCGGCTCCAACTGGGTAGCCGGGATCACCGGGGTTCGGTCGCATCCGCGGGACCCGATTGAATTTACCTGGACCACAGACACCGCGGCCAGTCCCCCGCTCCTATTGGGGGATGCCTTCGGAACCATTCGTGTCGACAGAGCAGGGCGCGCCAGGATGCAAGGCAGGCTCGCCACCGGAGAACAGTTAACTCACTCCACCGTGATGTCAGAAGACGGCCGCCTTCCAATCTTCCTGAACGGGCAGAGAAGTTCTGCCATCGGCTGGATCCAACCGGCAGAAAATGGGCGGGCCTTATCAGGCGTGCTCACCTGGAGCAATACCGAATCCGACACACCTCTTTGGGTCAACGTGCCGATCGTCGGATCCATTCACACCAAAGACTATTCTTTCCCCGCCGGAACGCCGATCCATGTCATCTTCAGCGGAGGTGGATTGACGTCCGTGATGTCAAATTCAGTCGTGGTGGATGCGTCCAAGCTGCGAGGGACCAGTTCGGTTCCGCCCATGGTTTCTGCCAGGATGGATTGGCGGTCTGGCTTATTCTCAGGACAGTTCAGTTCGGAAGATTATCGTCCGCGGAGTTTTCGCGGCGCAGTTCTCCAGGAATACGGTTACGGCGTCGGATACTTTCAAGGACCAAGTGGGAGCGGCCGTGTCCTCCTGAGGTTCTAGTGAGGGATCGGCAAATATTCGATCGACTTTGCGAAGCGATGGCCTTAATCGTTTTCGCTCAAGTGACACTCTATATGAAACCCATGCTTCACTTGCTCCTCATTGGCACAATGACGCTCGCCTTCAGTCTGCGTGGCGCCCAGCCGAAATCCGAAAAACTCCCGGGACCGCTTCTCGAAAACCTCGGTGACCTGCATCATCCGGTCACAACCAGGGTGCCCCTGGCCCAGCGCTACTTTGACCAGGGCATGCGCCTTCTTTTCGGCTTCAATCATCGCGAAGCCATTCGGTCGTTCCGCTCGGCGGCCGAGGTCGATCCCGCCTGCGTCATGGCCCATTGGGGGACGGCGTATGCCTTCGGCCCGCATGTGAACAAACCGATGGATTCCAACGACACGGTTCAGGCGTGGTCTGCTCTGCAACTCGCCATCCGGGGGAAAGCGCAGGCCCCGTTGAAGGAACAGGCCTATATCGCGGCCCTGGAAAAACGTTACCAGCCGCAGCACCAGGATGACCGGCAGGCTCTGGATAAGGCCTTCGCCGCCGCGATGAGACAACTGGCCAAGGAATATCCGGACGATCTCGATGCCCAGGTGCTCTTTGCCGAATCCCTTATGAACACCATGCCGTGGGATTACTGGACGCGCGATCGCCGGCCCAAGCCCGAAACGGAGGAGATACTTTCCGCCCTGCGTTTCGTCATGAGCCGCGATCCGGATCATCCGGGCGCCAACCATTTCTATATCCACGCCGTCGAAGCAGGGCCAACTCCGGAACTCGGACTCCCCGCTGCGGATCGGTTGCGAACTTACGCGCCCGCCGCCGGACATCTCGTCCATATGCCCGCGCATATCTACATTCGCGTGGGTCAATATTCTGACGCCGTGACCGCCAACCAGCTCGCCATCAAAGCGGACAAGGAATACATCCGCCACTGTCGGGCCCAGGGCTTCTATCCAGGCGCCTATTATCCGCACAACATTCATTTCCTTTGGTGGGCATTGCTCCTGGATGGCCGGAGCAAAGACTCCTTGCGCGTGGCCAACCAGGCCGCGGCCTATGCCAGCGATAATTACTGCGGACCGAGCAAGGCCGTGGAAGCGCCCCGTTTGCGCTTCCTTCCCTGGCTGACGCTGGCGCGCTTCGGACGTTGGGATGAGGTCCTTGATATCGCCCAACCGCCGGCGACGAACGACTTCCTGGTCGATCGGGCCCTCTGGCACTACACGCGCGGTCTGGCCCTGGTCGCGAAAAAGCAGCCGGATGCAGCCGGGCGCGAGCACGCCGCACTCGCCGCCATTGCCGCTGGCGAAGAAGCCAAAAAACTCAGCAGCCCGGTTTTTCCCGTCGCGGATGCACTGGGGGTGGCCGCGACTTTCCTCGGTGGACGTGTGGCTGGAGCTTCCGGCAAGACAACGGATTCGATCGAGCAACTGCAAAAGGCCGTCGCCCTGGCGGATGCCATACCGTATATGGAGCCCGCCTACTGGCCCATACCCGTCCGCCCGACTTTGGGCGCCGCTTTGCTCCAGGCCGGGGAACCCGCCAAAGCCGAGCAGGTTTTCCGGGAGGACCTACTTCGCTGGCCGCGCAATGGCTGGAGCCTGCACGGCCTCGAACAAGCTCTCCGGGCCCAGGGCCGATTGGCGCAAGCCGACGATGTCCAGCATCAATACAAGGACGCGTGGTCACGGGCCGACGTGAAGCTCGATCTGGCATGGTATTGACCGACCGAAGACGCATCCAAGAAACTCCCGCCGCGCTGGCCTGGGCGGACCGCGAGCAGATTCTTTGACAGATTCTCTCCCGGTCTTCGTATGTAGGATTACAGACCTGCACAGGCTTGACTCATGCCCGGGGTCGGACCGTGATTCCCCGGCGCCACTGAACACGCCCGGCGCAGGATCATAAACTCGTTATGCATCACGGAAGGAGACGCGCATGCTGCTTCAATCCCTGGATATCATAGTTGGTTTCGCCGTTGTGATGCTGGCGGTCAGCCTCATCATCACCACCATTACCCAGTTGATCTCCGGGCTGCTGGGTCTGCGAGGCACCAACCTGCGGTGGGGCTTGAAAGTCTTGCTGGCCCAAGCCGGCTTGCCGGATTCAGCGACCACGGCCGATCGGGTCCTCGGCCATCCCCTCGTTTCCGACTCAACGTTCTCCAAGTTTATCAGCCGAATGTTCAACCGCTGGCGCCTGGCCAGCGCCATCCGCAGCCAGGAGTTAACTGGAATTCTCGAACTGCTCTCCAAAAAATACGGCGACGACGATCTCTCGAAACCCGCGGTCACCAAATTCATCAATGACTGGTTTGACCCGGTGATGGATCGCGTGGCGCAACGCTTCGCCATGTCGATGCGGTTCTGGACGATTGGGACCGCCATCGTGGTTGCCTTCGTCCTTCAACTGGATTCGATCGCGCTGTTCCGTCAATTGTCAGACGACCGGGAGGTTCGGACCAAATTGGTCGCCAGCGCGGACGCCATCCTTCAGCAGTCGGAGCGCGTCATGGGACGCACCGCTGCGAGCAATGTTTACGCGGCCGCACTCCAGGAACTGAAGGCGAAGGAGCCGTCCGCGGCCAGGGTTCTTACCAACGCGCCGGTGGAATTGGATCACACGACCGCGAATTTTTGGCTGAGGGCACAACTCCGCGATGTCCCACAGGCAGACAA
>Ga0207670_10001684_pt1 | contig 11529 bp, 8 predicted proteins | sample KBSS23HmetaG_FD_184339 | JGI IMG/M metagenome (GOLD analysis project Ga0207670, IMG submission 184339) | Switchgrass rhizosphere microbial communities from Kellogg Biological Station, Michigan, USA - KBS S2-3H metaG (SPAdes) (version 2) | ecosystem: Host-associated > Plants > Roots > Rhizosphere... | reverse complement strand
AACACTCATTTGGCAAATGTTTGAGAAGATTCTGGTAGCGAACAGGGGCGAAATTGCCGTCCGCATCATTCGCGCCTGCAAGGAGTTGAACGTCCGCACCGTGGCCGTGTATTCCGAAGTGGATGCCAATTCCATGCACGTGCAGCTGGCTGACGAAGCCATTTGCATCGGCAAAGCTGCCAGTGCCGAGAGTTACCTGCGCATAGATCGGATCATCAGCGCGGCGGAGATCACAGATGTGGATGCCATCCATCCCGGTTACGGCTTCTTGTCCGAGAACGCCCATTTCGCCGACGTCTGTGAGAACTGTAACATCCGATTCATTGGTCCGAGTTCGCGCGCCATGAACGCGCTCCAGGACAAAGCGGTCAGCCGCGCGCTGGCCAAAAAGGCGGGAGTCCCCACGCCGCCAGGATCAGAAGGAGTTGTTGAAGAAGAACAGGAGGCCATCGCCACCGCCAAGCGGATCGGTTACCCGGTGATGATCAAAGCGATCGCCGGTGGCGGCGGACGCGGGATGCGCGTCGCGCACAACGATATCTCCCTGGTTAAGGGCTTTCACACCGCCCGCACCGAAGCCGAAAAGGCGTTCGGCAACTCCGGAGTTTACATCGAGAAATTCATCGAGAATCCGCACCACATCGAGTTTCAGGTCCTCGCCGATAACCGTGGCACTATCATTCATCTGGGCGAACGTGACTGCTCCATCCAGCGGCGGAACCAGAAAATCGTCGAAGAAACCCCGTCGCCGCTGATCGAAAACAAGTTCAAGGATCTGCGCAAAAAAATGGGCAAAGCGGCCATCCGCATCGCCGAGACGGCCCACTACACCAACGCTGGAACCGTCGAGTTCCTCGTGGACGGCCGCGGCAACTTCTATTTTCTCGAAGTCAACAAGCGGATTCAGGTCGAGCACGCAATTACAGAAGAAGTCACAGGTGTGGACCTGGTTAAACAACAGATTCTGATCGCGATGGGCGAACCGCTGAAATTGTCGCAAAACGACCTCACCTTCAAAGGTCACTCGATCGAATGCCGCATCAACGCCGAGGATCCGTTCGATGACTTTCGACCCTGTCCGGGCCGGATCGAGATGTATTACCAACCTGGCGGGCGCGGTGTCCGCGTGGACAGCCATGCCTACGCCGGCTACACCATCCCGTCCACTTACGACTCGCTGATTTCCAAGCTCGTCACGTCGGGCAAAGACCGCCGCGAGGCCATGGACAAGATGAGTCGCGCCCTCGGTGAGTACATGATTACCGGCATCAAGACCACCATTCCCTTCGAACAAGCCATCCTTCAAGACCCCAATTTCCGTCGGGGCGTGTACTCGACCAACTTCGTTGACCAACTGCTTGGCGGCGCGCGCCGCGAATTGATTGAGGAAAAGGCCTGACAGCGGGTGGAGAATGGTTGTTGAAGATAATCCGGCTCGCTCCACTGTCCGCTGCGCGATTCGGTTGCCTCAATCCAACCAATCATGAAAGCGCTTTCCGAATGTCGGCTCTATACCTTCGTTGACACGGCTTATCTGAAAGGCCGCTCGCCGCAATCTTTGACACGGTCGCTGTGCGACGGCGGTTCGGACCTTGTCCAACTGCGCGCCAAGCAGTCGACCTCGGACGAAATCCGGGAGATGGCTGCGGCACTGTTGCCCATCACGGCGAGCGCCGGTGTTTACCTGGTGATCAATGACCATCCCCAACTTGCCGCCGAAATCGGCGCGCCGCTCTGCCATCTGGGCCAGGAGGACTTTTTCAATGCCGGCTACGACCACGCCTCTCAACTCAAAACTCGCGACCCGCGGCTCCGCGTTGGATTGAGCTCTCACACCCCCCCACAGGCGGAAGGCGCCATCGCCGCAGGCGCCGATTACATCGCCGTCGGCCCCGTTTACGCCACCGCCACCAAACCGACCGCCAAACCCGTCACTCTCGACTACGTCAAATGGGCGGCCGCTCACGTGAAAATTCCGTGGTTCGCAATCGGAGGCATCAACCTGGACAATCTCGACGCCGTGCTGGCTGCCGGTGCCAGGCGAATCGCCGTGGTCTCGGCGATATTGAACGAAGCCGACATCGCCAAAGCTTGTCAAAGTTTCAAAAATCGCCTGCTTTAAGTCCAGTTCCCTGTCGGGACTCGTTTCATATTCGTGCGACAACCCAGCGATAATTCGCTGTGCTTATTTTCGAGCATCTGCGAGACGTGAAATCGCGACACGCTAAACCGAACACGTACGGGCCGTCCCGTCCCGTAGGTGCGTGGAGTTTGAACACTTTACGTGGTTGAACTTTACCGCCAACTTCGCCGCGAACTTTAATCAGCCGTTTTCGGGCATTGGCGGCTCCTTTTTGGTTTTGACAGCGTGAGAGTTTGGATATGCAATCGGCCTCATTCAATCCAAACTTCGGGAAGCAAACTATGATGACGACATCCGTGAACCTTTGCGTTGCGTTGGCAACGCTGCTCACCACCGCAACTGTTTCCGCCGAAAAAATCCCCGATGAATACAAGATCGGCGGCTTTGCGCTCGGCTGCCAGGCATACACCTTCAAGAGTTTCAGCGTCTTCGAGGCGATCGAAAAGACCGCCCAGGCAGGCGGCAAAGTCATCGAATTTTATCCCGGCCAGAAGCTCAGTACTGACCAGCCTGATGTTAAGTGGGATCACAATGCGTCTGCGGAGATCATTCAAAAGGTTAAGGACAAACTCGCCCGGCATCACCTCAAGGCCGTCAACTACGGCGTCGTTGCCATCCCTAAAGACGAGGCAGCAGCGCGAAAAATCTTTGAGTTCGCCAAAAACCTCGGCCTATACGCCATTACCACGGAGTCGGTGGACGCCATTGACACCATCGAAAAGCTGGTGAAGGAATTCGACGTGCGCGTTGGATTCCACGACCACCCGAAACGCGCCAACGACCCGAACTACAAAATGTGGGATCCGAACTACATTTTGTCCGTGGTCAAGGACCGCGACCGTCGCATCGGCTCGTGCGCGGACACGGGGCACTGGTTGACTTCGGGCGTCGATCCGGTGGACGCTTTGAAGATCCTGGAAGGCCGCGTGATCAGCAGTCATATGAAAGACCGCAACGTGCTCGGCGACCCCGGTCATCACGACGTGCCCTACGGCACTGGCGTGGGCAAGATCAAGGAAATCCTCGACGAACTGAAGCGGCAGGGCTTCCAAGGCAATATCTCCATCGAATACGAATACAACTGGGAGAACTCGCTGCCTGAAGTGACTCAGTGCATCGCCTTCGTGCGTGACTACACGAAGAAGTGATCCGCCAGCCGGGAACTGGCTTGTTGAACTTGAATGATCGCCGACGCCGGCTCTGCCGGCCCCCAATAGTTTGGACATTTTGCGGATTCGTCTTTGCCGCGAACTTTACCGCAAACTAAGTTCTCGGAAGAGGCCGGATCTGGTGGCCCGCCCTCATCCTCGACTCCGTCGCCTGGAGGGCATTCCAATTTTGATCCGCGCCGCACGTGATACACCCGACCGCCATCCTCCATCCAAAGGCGCTACTCGATTCGACCGTCAGCGTTGGTCCTTACGCGGTCATTGACGAGCATGTGGTGATTGGCCCGAATTGCCGCATCGGGCCTCACGCCCACCTGACGGGGCACACCACGGCCGGCGCGAACAATGTTTTCCACACCGGTTGCGTGATCGGGGAGGCTCCGCAGGATTTGAAATACCACGGTGAAGCGACTCGTTTGCGCATCGGCGACCAGAACATCTTCCGCGAACACGTCACGGTGCATCGGTCGAACACGGCAGCCGAGGAAACGGTGATCGGTTCCCACAATTTCCTCATGGCGCATTGTCACGTGGGCCATAACGCGAGGGTGGCCGATCACGTGATCCTCGCCAACGGCGCCCTGCTTGGAGGCCATGTCATCGTGCAGGACCGGGCATTCGTCTCCGGCAACTGCCTGGTCCACCAGTTCGTGCGCGTGGGAACTCTCGCCATGATGCAGGGCGGGGCGGCCATCAGCAAGGATCTGCCGCCCTTTTGCGTGGCGCGGGGCCACAACGGGATCTGCGGATTGAACGCTGTCGGCTTGCGCCGCGCTGGATTCAAGCCCGCGGAGCGGCTTGAGTTGAAGCGGCTCTATCATGGGTTGTTTCGCAGCGGGCTCAAGCTGAGCGCGGCTGTTGCGGCCGCGCGCTATGAGTTCACCAGCGATAGCGCGCGGGTGTTGTTGGATTTCGTGGCCGCGAGCCGGCGGGGAATCTGCGCCGATACGGGCACATCGGAAGAAGAATCAACGCCGGACGAATAAACGGCCCGACTGAATACTGCTTGAATCGAGTCCTTGAAGCGGGTTACTGATGAGGCTCCAGGAAGACATGAGAAACGACTAACGGAGGAATCAAGTGCAAACAAGTTCTCGAACGATGGTGTGGTTGGGCGTTGGGTTGGTTGCGGGTTTTCTGTCCCTGAGTTCAGTTCGCGGACAAGGCGGAGATGGCACCCAAGGCTTTTATTTTCGAGGCGGCATCGGGCCGCAAATCGCGCATCAGACAGATGTGAAGGAATTCTTTGGACCGCGCTCCGGGATTACGATCCAATATGACGTCGGTCTTCGAGTCAGCGCCGCGGCGGGGTATCAGTTCTGCAAGTATTTCAGCGCCGACGTGGAATCAGGGATCCTGTACAATTCGATCAAATCCATCAGCGGTTCGCCGAGCACTGACGCCAGCGTGGCGCACGTGCCGTTAATGGCCAACGCCGTGTTTTACATCCCTTTCGAATCCAGTTTTGTGCCCTATTGCGGATTCGGTTTCGGCGGCTCCACGAGCCTTTTGAGCATAGACCACGCAACGATCGCTGGCAGTTCGTTGGAAGGAGATGATGCCGACCTGGTCTGGGCGGGCCAGGCTTTCGCGGGGTTCCGCTACGAATTCAATCCTCGGATGGGCATCGGGTTTGGTTACAAGTTTATGGCCGCCTGGGAGCCTGCCTGGGAGGTGTTCTCGGCGGCCGCGGGTTCCGGCCAACTCCGGATCGAAAGCGCCCAGTCGCACTCGTTTCTCGCGGAATTCAGTCTGAAATTCTGAGTCCGCGCGCGCGCCGATTCGCTCGACCCCACCGCGGGATAGTTGCTGCTGTGTCGTGAGCCCGGCCGTTCGACATCTGGTTACTTCGTCCACCAATGAGTGCTGAATGCGGCATCCGGCTCGCCCGGCGCCACGATGCGCGAGCCCGCGGGCCATGCGTGCGCGAGGCACCGAGCCTGAAACTTTGCGGGCAGATGGGTGTTTGAGGTGAGCATGGAATCAGAGGCAGGATTGTCTGAGACGGTCTCACCAATTCCCAAACCCAACCGTCATCACAGGCGCCGGTTCGCACTTGCAGTGCCGGGAGTGTTGCTGCTGATTGTTGCCCTTTTATTTGCGCTCGATTCCAGGCCCGTTCCCCCATTTGCGTGGCTGACACAAGCCGAGATGGCGCGACTCACTCAGCCGGGGCCGCTGACTCGGCTGAAGGACAAGGTGGTCATCCTGACGGCGCCGCTCTGGCGACACTATTGGAACAGGCAGCCACAAATCTTGATCGATTCGAGGCTGTTGACGCTCTCAGCCGCTGCCACGGACCAAACCGGCCTTGGCGCGCCCGTCGCGACCAATACCAATGGTATGCGCGCGTGGATTCTTTCGCGCGCAGAAATGAGCACCTTTCTGGAGCGCCTCAAAGCGACCCCAGACGTCCAGCTGCTCAGCAGACCTCGTATCCAGACTGCCAGTGGCGCTAAAGGGCAGATGTTTATGGGAGAGACAGTTTCAGTGGCCGGCATCAACACACCCGTCGGCGTAACGATGGAACTGATTCCCAAAATCATCTCTGGTTCGATCAGACTGAGCTTCGCTGTCACCTCCACCGAAATGGGTGCGCCGTCGGGCCAGGCCGCGACGGTCAGAACCAACCTCGTCCTGGCTTGTCGCGTATTGCTTCCGAACGCTGGCGGTCTTGTGCTGGACGGCGGCAACGCGCGAGCTGGCAGCGGAACAAACCATTGGCTGATCATCTCTCCAACCGCCGTGGATGTGCAAGGCCGCCCGATCAAGCCCTGATTACAACGCAGGTGGACGTGAGCCACACGCTGTCGCTACCGCCGCGGAAAATTCAGTTGACATCTCTACATTTGTAAATGAACCTCTACACTGTTCAAATCAAAACATCATGCCGAAGCCAACCATCGAACTGACCGAGGCCGAATGGTCGATCATCAAGGCGGTCTGGGAAAACGAACCGTGCGCCGCCCCGACCATTCAAGAGAAGTTGCACAAACAGACCGCGTGGACCTACAGCACTGTCCGCACCCTGATGGACCGCATGGTCGCCAAGGGCCTGTTGACCGCGGAGAAAATCCGAAACCTCACGCTCTACCGCTCGGCGGTGACGCGCGAAGCGGCGCAGCTCGGCGAACTGCTCTACGCCCTCAAAAACGCGTTCAACGGCGCGCTGACGCCGATGATGCAGTGCCTCCTCGAAACCGGCGAACTGAGCGCAAAGGAACTGGCCGGACTGGAGGCGCTGATCAAAGAGAAACGGAAACAGAAGGCAAAGAAATGACAACTACGCGCAGCAATCAAGCCGTTGTTACACTTTGTCGGCACCACCGATGTGCTCAATGACTGAGAGCGTGTTTGAAAAATCGTTTTGGGTAGCACAGGCGACCCGCCTGTTCCGTCCGGCGACTCGCCGGACGGAATGTCAGAGAATGGTTCGAGCCAATAGGAGCGGCTTTTTTCGCAAGGCTGCATGTTCGCGCTTCCGGTCGGCGGCCTACGCGTTTAGCGCCCCAATCAATAACAGGAGGGGCGCGGCCTTCAGGCCGCTTCACGGTCCCCGATTCCTCGGGGCTCGGGGAATTCCACAACGTCACAGCGAATGTGCCACGCTGAAGCGGCGTAAACGCCGCGCTCCGGCCGCTCGCGCAGCGACGACGCTAAACAGATACTCGGCGGGTCGCCAACCGGAGCGGGCGAGTCGCCCGCGCTACCCTTTTTCAAAACACGCTCTGTGCTCATGAATTCCCTCATCCACACCTTGAACCATCTAGGGGGCAACTTCACCGGGTTCGCGCTCTCCATGCTCGTTCAATCGAGCTTGGTGATCGCCGTGCTATACCTGCTCGACCTCGGACTGCGCCGGAAAGTCCGCGCCGTCGTGCGCTATCCGCTCTGGATGCTGCTGCTGGTCAAGCTGGTCCTCCCGCCGTCGCTCGCCGCGCCGACCGGCCTGGCCTACTGGTTGCCGGAAAGGGCGATTGCAAAACCGTCCTCCGTCGTCACCGCGCCGGCCGTTGTTCGTTATTCGGAAACAGGAATTGTCGAACCCACTGTTCTCCAGCCGCTGCCTCCTCCTCGTCCGCGACTGCAGGTCGCGGCGAAGCTTTTGCTGGCCTGGCTGGTGATCGCGCTCGGCCTGATCGCGCTCCTGGTCCGGCGCTCGCATTCCGTTGCCCGAACCGCGGCGCGCGCAGTTCCCGCTTCCAAGTCGCCTGAGGAATTGCTCGAGGCGTGCAGGCAACAAATGGGGATCGGGGGACGCATCGGTGTCAAACTGTCCGCGAATACAGGCAGTCCCGCGGTTTGCGGTTTGTGGCGGCCGGTCATCCTGATCCCCAGAGCGCTGTCGGACAAGCTGGCGCCGACCCAGTTACGCGCGGTGTTGTTTCACGAACTGGCGCACATCCAACGCGGCGACATCTGGATGAACTACATCCAGACGCTGCTGCAAATCTTTTACTGGTGGCATCCCCTGCTCTGGCTGGCGAACGCCCGCATCCGCCGCGTGCGCGAACAGGCCGTGGACGAACGGGTGATGGTCGAATTGGGCGGCGATGCCGAAGCGTACCCCACCACCCTGATCGAAGTCGCGAAACTCGCCTCGAGACACTCGACGCCGGCGTTGGGCCTCATCGGCATCGTCGAATCGAAAAGCGCCCTCGCCCAGCGCATCCGTCATTTGCTCGATTGCCCGTCGCCAAAATCAGCGAAACTTGGCTTTGCGCGGCTGACCGCCGTCGCTCTCCTCGGGGCGGTCTTGTTGCCGATGGCGCGCGGACAGAGGACACTCGATCATCGCCCACGGGTCGAGTCTGAGGCTGCTAATCAACCTGCACTGGTCGCTTTGGGCGTGAGCTTCATCGAGATCGAAGAAACCGGCTTGGCGGCCCTTGAATTGGCCGAACCAACGAAGACCGAAGTCAACGGCGATCGCGCGTGGGTGTTGACGCCCGAGGAACTCAACCGGGTTCTGCAACGGGCTCTGGTACAAACTGGCGCCGATGTCCTCGCCGCCGACCGCGTGACTGCGTTCAGCGGGCAACAAAGCCAGTTCCAGGTCGGCACTGTGGTTCCGGTCGAAGGGACCCAAATGAGAGTCGGGCCAACGTGTGATTTGACACCTTGCGTCTTCGGCGAGCTGATTGACCTGGCGGTTGTCGCGTCAGTGACTGAACGGAAGGCGGTCGATCCAGCCGCTCCTTTCACCACAGCGGCCGATGCTTTCCAGACCAACGCCGCGGGTGCAGCGCGCGTCATCGTCGGCGACGGCGGTGGCGTGGTGTTGGAGAATCCCGACGCCAGAAGCAGCAAGGGGAACCGCTATCTGGTCATTGTCTCAGCCAACATCGTCTCCGATCGCGCTGCCAAGAGCCGGCCTCGCTACGAGTCGTCTGCCGCCGCGACAGATGCGGCCAGTCAAAAGCAGGATGCTCCGACAGCTACACTCCTGGACGCGCCGCGAACACTGCCATCGAATCCTCCTAATAACCAACCGACCAATCGAGTGACGGGCAGCAAGCAACAGGCGGCTACAAAGAGATTCGAATTACCCAGTGGCGAGGGGGTTGAAATTGCAACTATCAAGTCGACTGAGATTCAATGTGATTACGAGGAAACGGGCATATGCATCGTCACCAACAATTTTGTGGCTCGTTTCAGAGGAGCGGAATTGAGCGCCCGCCGCGTCAAGATTAACACCAAGACCGGCGATGTGACTGCCGAGGGCGATGTGATTTTTAAGCTCGGAAATCATACGTGGTACTGCGAGTATCTTCAGTACAATTTCATCGAACGCAGGATTACCCATGTCAACACAGATTCTGGATTCGTCACGGGCATCACTCCCTCGCCATCTTCATCGCAGGTCGCGCCGTCCAATTTAGTCCCCGTTCTTGGCGATCTGCCGCTTGTGGGCCGGCAGTTCCGCTCGGAAGCAAAACCTGAAAGCCCAGGACGCAAGGCAACTCAGGCAAAGTTTAATCCTGAGGCAGTCATGGATTCTGGAGATGACTTTCTATTCCAGCCTGCCGACGAAACGGACGCGGCTTCAAATCGCGACGAACGAGCCAAGACCAGGCAGCCGGGCGGCAGGAGTGCCGCATTGGAAACGCGCGTCTTCAGATTCGATCCCCAAACGTTTTTTGAGGACGCGCATCGGTTCCTGCTCGATGCGGGTTTGTCCGACATCGAGATATTCGGTCGCTCGAACGACTGGAAGTTAAGCATCACGCGCAAATTCTGTGAGTCGCTCGGAGTAAGCCAGGAGCCGCCCAACACGTTCTTCTACTCGGAAGGCAAGGGCTCGCTCATGGTTCGCGCCACCGCCGAAGAACTCGACCGCGTTCAGAAGTCGATTGAAAATTTGAATGCCCTTAAACAATCCGCGAGCCAGTCACCAGCCGCTAATGCCAAAGTCGCAGAAGACAAGGTGAGATTTGAAACCCGCGTCTTCAACATCACCCCGTCCACGCTCCTTGAAGGACTGAAAAACACCTCCGGGGTCCCGGCCAATTCCGGAACGATCGGTTCGATTCAGGATTGGATCCGCAAATTTTTCGCTGCCGCCGGCGTTAACGTACAACCGCCCAACGCGCTATTTTACAATGATCGCATCGGTGTGTTGATGGTGCGAGCGACAGCCAAGGAAATGGACATCGTTGAAAAAGCTCTGAAAACGTTGGACTACCGGCCGTCGCAAATCACCATCGAGGCCCGATTCATTGAGATGCCGACCGAAACCGCCGGCGATCTCGGCCTCGACCTGCCGTCTTCCTCGCGAACTTCAAAAACATGGACGCGCGTCCTCACCGCTGCGCAAGCACGCGCGGTTCTCCACGCCGCCAAGCAACGCGCCGGCGTGGATATTCTCAGTGCTCCGAAGATAACGACGTTGTCCGGGCGCCAGGCTCAAATCCAGGTGTCGGATGTTGATAACGTCGTGAAAGGCCTCCGCGCCGAGCCACTCACTCCGCCCGGGCTTCAATCCACCAACAGAGTTGCGGCGGAGGCTGACCTCGCGTCGGCCGTCCGGCCAGGCCTGACCCTCGACGTGCTGGCTCATGTCCGACCGGACGGCTACACGATTCAACTTTCCGCGCAATCGCAAACTGCTGAATTACTCCGTTATGACAACACACCTGATGGCGTGTTAAAGACGCGTCTGAAGGCTGGTGACAAGAATCGAGCGGTGGGAGTGCCGTTGATGAGAATTCAGTCGCAGATATTACGCACCCGCCGCATGGAAGCCGCCATTGACGTTTACGATGGCCAAACGCTCGTGTTGGCAAACCCAAAAGTAACGTTCACCTCCGTACAAGGGATCGGCGAACTGGTGACCGACGCAGTCCCCGAAGACGCCGGGAAAAGGCTGCTCGTCTTCATCACGCCAACGATGATTGATCCGGCCGGAAATCCGATTCACATGCTGGGCAAAGAGCCGTTTCCGGCCGACAAACCGCCTCCCCAGCCGGCGAGGTAGCTATCCACAGAGGTTTGTTGTTTGCAGTACCGGCTTTAGCTCACTGCGCACCGCCTGAAGGCGGGACTCCGTACCCTTTCCATGAACCGCGAGGTAGTGGCACGGGCGACTCGCCCGTGTGTCGGTCGTACGAATCGCACGGGCGAGACGCCCGTGCCACTATTTCGGCGCAACGGTCCATGGTCCCAATGCATTTCAATATCGAAATGGTGGCTTTCCATGAACCGGAGCGCCGGCCTCAGGCCGGCACGTGCGACCCGATTTGGTTTGCAAGCGCGCCGGGCCGGAGGCCGGCGCTCCAACTGCTGGAGGATCCGTATGCCGCGGGGCGTTACCTCGCGGGCCGCTCGCTCAAACGCTGCCCGGGTTCGAGAGCCGCAAATAACAGAATGAATATCAGGGGTTTGTAGCCGTCCTAACAATCAGGAATAGAGTTTGTGAAACTTTCCCAAATCGCTTGCCGCAACATTTGGCGGGTGATAATTTCGCCAATCTTGATGAAAAACCGCTACTCATTTATGAAAACCCAACTGTTCGCCGTCCTCGTTTCGATCGGCGCAGCCTCAGTGGCTTCCGCCGCGGACATCACCGGCAAAGTTGTCTTGAAAGGCACGCCGCCCCCCGAAATCACGATCGACATGAGCACTTCGCCGGACAAGACCTGCGGCGCGGCCCATAGCACGCCGGTGACGACCCGCCATTATCTGGTGAGCAAGGACGGCGGTCTAGCCAACGTGCTC
>Ga0207670_10001681_pt1 | contig 11536 bp, 7 predicted proteins | sample KBSS23HmetaG_FD_184339 | JGI IMG/M metagenome (GOLD analysis project Ga0207670, IMG submission 184339) | Switchgrass rhizosphere microbial communities from Kellogg Biological Station, Michigan, USA - KBS S2-3H metaG (SPAdes) (version 2) | ecosystem: Host-associated > Plants > Roots > Rhizosphere... | reverse complement strand
GTCGGCCTCGACGGAAGCCCGAGGCGATCGACGCGATCAAGTCCGGCGAGATGGACGCCACCGTGCTGCAGCCCGCCGTGCAGATGGCGCGGACCGCGGTGGACCAGGCGCACGCGTTCATCCGGGACGGCAAGAGCGATCACCCCGAGAAGCAGGCACTCGATTGCGAGCTGGTGACGCGCGACAACGCGAATCAGTTCGGCGTGTTCGCGCGGAAGTGATGAGATCCCACATGCCCATGCGGACGACCGCGGCGTCTGGTCCGCTCGAGCCGGAGCGGTTCGTGTGGCGGCGGTATCTGAGCGACTTCGCGCCCCAACTCTTCCGCTAATCACACGAGAGGACTTGTCCGATGAGATCCATCCCGTTCTGGTCGCTGGCGCTCCTCGGGGCGTCGCTCGGTTGCGCGACGTCCGCCGCTCGGTCGAGCAGCGAGCCCGCGCCTCAGGCGTCGAAGCCGCGCGTCGTCGTCACCACCGATCCGGAGCTCGACGACTCGAACTCCCTGCTGCGCTACCTGCTGTACAGCACGGACTTCAAGACCGAAGGCCTCGTCTACGCCAGCAGCCAGTTCCACTGGAAGGGCGACGGCACGGGGAAGAAGTTCTCCGTCCCGGGCCGCGAGTACTTCAAGTTCGGCCAGAATCTCTGCCCGTGTGAATCGTGGCGCTGGGCGCCGAACGAGCGGTTCATCGACGATGCGGTCGACATCTACACGCGTGTCTACCCGAACCTTCGCGTCCACGATGCGAGCTATCCGACGCCGGCCGAGCTGAAGTCGAAGGTCAAGTGGGGCAACATCGAGTTCGACGGCGACATCTCGAAGGAGACCGAGGGCTCCAACTGGATTCGCGATCTGCTGCTCGACGACGGCAACCCCGCGCCGATCTACCTGATGGCGTGGGGCGGGGCGAGCACGATCGCGCGCGGGCTCAAGTCGATCGAGGAGCGCTACTCGAAGACACCCGAGTGGGCCACGATCAAGACGAAGGTCTCGCGCAAGGCGATCCTCTCGCTCTCCGGCGACCAGGACGACACCTACGCGAGCTACATCAAGCCCAACTGGCCCGGCATCCGATCGCTGCGCCTCGGACAGGGCGGCGTCGGCGTCGGCTATGGCGCATTCGTCTTCGCGTCGGCCGAGAACGCGCCGTACTTCAGCGTCGCCTGGACGCGCGACAACATCTCGAGCCAGGGCCCGATCGGCGAGCACTATCGCGTGTGGGGCGACGGCAAGCAGATGGTGAAGGGCGACAAGTACGACTACTTCGGCATCTCGGCCGGAAAGAGCACGGCCGATCTGCGCAAGGAAGGCTACGTCGTCTGGCTGCCGCCGCGTCCGAAGGGCGAGTTCCTCGGCGAGGGCGACACCTTCACCTTCTTCAACCTCGTCGCCAACGGGCTCGGCGCGTATCGCGACGAGACTTCGGGCGGGTGGGGCGGCCGCGTCGCCGTGAATCCGGCCACCCAGCCCCCCGCGCCGCGTGCGGCTCAGGGAGGCTTCGGCGGCGGCATCGAAGCGTTCATGAAGAGCCTCGAGGGAATCGGTGAGGAAGGGCCGAAGACACGCTCGCCCTCGCCGCAGCCCAACTTCGCACCGGCGGCGCAGAACGACTTCGCCGCGCGCGTGAAGTGGTCGGTGACGCCGGCGTTCGCGGGTGCCAACCACGAGCCCGTCGTCACGCTGCGCAGCAGCGCACGCGTCTCGGCGAAGGCGGGCGAGACGGTGCGCCTCGAGGGCGCGACCTCCGACCCCGACGGCAACGCGGTGACCGCGAAGTGGTGGCGCTGGAAGGACGTCGACACGTACCCGGGCGACGTGACGCTCGCGAGCCCGACCTCGCTCGCGGCGTCGTTCCAGGTGCCGAGCGACGCGAAGCCCGGCCAGACGATCCAGCTCGTGCTCGAGGCGACGGACGACGGAACGCCGCCGCTCACGCGGTATCAGCGCGTCGTGGTGACGGTGGCACCTTGAGTATCAGCCGTCGCCCCCTCGCACTCCTCGCTCTGCTCGCCGCGTGTGCTGCCGAGCCCTCACCGGACCAGCTCAGATCCACGCTCACGCAGCATCCTGAGATCCTCTACGCCGCCATCCGGGCGCATCCTCAGGAGTTCGTCACCCTTCTCGACAGCGTCGCGCGGGCGACGTCCAGCGCGCGCCAGGCGTCCAGCGCGCAGGCCGAGGAGCGTCGCATCGCGGCGGAGATCGCCCATCCGCGGCAGCCGGATCTCTCGCAAGGGGTGTATTTCGGCAACCCCTCCGCACCGATCACGATCGTCGAGTACACCGATTTCGAGTGCCCGTACTGTCGGCAGGCCCATCCGGTGATAGTCGAGCTGTTCAAGCGCTACGGCGACCGGGTGCGGCTGGTGGTGAAGGACATGCCGATGCCCTTCCACCCGCGGGCGATGCCGGCCGCCCGCATGTTCGAGGCGGTGGCGATGCAGGACGCTTCGAAGGCGCCGAAGTTCTACGACGTCATGTACGATCACCAGGACCGCCTGATCGCCGAGGGTGAGCGCTTTCTCGAGGAGACCGTGCGCTCGCTCGGCCTGGACGTCGACCGTGCGAAGCGTGACGCGGCGAGCGACGTCGTGTCGGCGCGCATCGCGGCCGACGTGGCCGAAGCGCAGCGATTCGGCATCGCCGGGACGCCGGGATTCCTCGTCAACGGGGTCCTGCTGGAGGGGGCCTATCCAGTTGAAACATTCGTCGCCATAATCGACCGGCAACTCGCTACGACCCGGAGCCGGTGACCGAAGCTGGTCGACCCGCTTCTCTCCACCCACGCAGAGGCAACACCCGATGAACGCTCGCGTCCTCCCCGCGATCGCGGCGCTGTTGGTACTCGCCGCCTGTTCGACCCCGGACTCGCCGACGTCGCCCGCGCCCGATGGTCCGTCGTACAACCAGAACCCGAACGACGAGATCCAGAGCGACCCCAAGGTCCACGTTCACCTCGCACGCGGCCAGGCTCGGCCCGGCAGCGGGGGAGTGGCCCTGCTTCAGTATCACGGCGGGGCGATCATGACGAGCACGGTGGTGCAGGCGATCTACTGGGGGACGTCGTGGAGCAACGCGGGCTTCACGGGCGACAAGATCACCGGCCTGGCGTCGTTCTACGGCGGCATCGGCGGCACGAGCTACATGAAGACGAACACCGAGTACGCCGGGAGCAACGGGACGGTGGGCGCCGGCGTGTCCTACGTCGGATCGACCGTCGACGTCAGCGCGCCGCCGCGGGGCGCACCGAAGACGTCGGACATCCTCGCCGAAGTCTGCAGACAGGTCGCGTCTCCGGTGGCCAACGGCTACTACCCGGTCTACGTCGATACGCCGCGCGGACAGACGCGCTACTGCGCCTGGCACAGCTACGGCACCTGCGGCAACACGCCGGTGCAGATCGCCTTCTTCTTCAACCTCGACGGCGACCGCGGCTGCGATCCGGAATCCCCCGTCTCGAACGAGTCGCAGGGTCTCGCCGCCCTCGCCAACGTGAGCGGGCACGAACTGAGCGAGGCGGTCACCGATCCGCGCAACGGCGGCTGGTGGGATTCGAGCGGCGCCGAGAACGCCGACAAGTGCGCCTGGACGTATGGCCCGAACCTGATGAGCTTCGGCGGGAAGCAGTGGAAGATCCAGGGCAACTTCTCCAACAAGGCAGCCAACGCTCACAGCGGCTACGACGGAGCTGGCTGCATCTCCGGCTGAGCGAGCGGCAAACCGATAGCAGATCGAAAGAGCCGCCGGCGAGTCTGCCGGCGGCTCTCTTCGCTTGCGCGTATGACAACTCGACCTGTCGCGCCGTCGCTGCGGTTCAAGGGGTCAGAGTCGTTGATCGGTTCACGAGTCTGTCCCATTGAACGCTGTCATTCCGAGCGAAGGGCCGAATCGAGGAATCTTCTGTTGCTCTACGGGTCGAGCACTCCTCGCCGGCGCACCGCACCTCTCCATCCCGACCACAAGTTTGTTGGCTGGAGCGGACGAATCTCTCCGCCCAGAGGCAGTCCTCCGCGTGCTCCGCGTGAGATCGCCGTTGAAACGGCAACAGCAACTCACGCGGAGCCGCGGAGCCGCGGAGCGTTCTTCCGCCAATCCATCAGACGAGCGCTCCCGCTCGGAATGACTCCTCCGCGCGCTCACCTCACTTGCAGATCCCCCAGCTCGCCTTGCCGACGAACCATCCAGTGCTGCCGAACGCGCGCGACTGACAGTACGCGACGTCGGTGTCGTCGAGCGACGTGCCCGCCGGCGCGCGCAGCACACTGCTCTGTCGCGACTCCCCGCCGGTGTACTTCACCGTGAGCCCCGGCCACGCGAGCATCGAGATCGCGGGCGCCATCATCGCTGGACGCGCGGGCGTCGGCCGCAGATCGTCGTACCAGTCGCGATCGCGCAGGAGCGGATCGGTGGGGTAGGGACCGAACTTCGCGCGCCAGGTGCGCTGGTCGATCACGTTCCACGACGCCTTGTTCCACTCGAGCCCCGCGGGCCACAGACCGGTCTTGATCAGGTCACCCGCGCCGAGGCCGTTGCAGTTCAGCCCTCCCTTGTCCTTGAGGCAGGCGGCGTCGTGGAGGATGCTTCCCACCGCGACACCGATCTCGACGTACGCGAGCTGCGTTCCGTCCGGCATCCGGAACGCGCCGAACCAGACCGGTGCGACCTTGCCGTTGACGATGTCGGGGATGCCACCGCCGCACTTCGGTCCGAGCCCGCCGGAGCACTGCTGCGACGTCCACGGTGGAACGGCCATGCCGAAGTCGCGCCCGGCCTGCACCGAATCGGGGATCGGCGCTGCCGCCCAGTAGCCGAAGCGCTGGTCGCGCTCGGGCGAGTGCGCGAGCTGTCGCCAGAGCTGCTTCCACGTGGTCCCCGCCTTGAGCGCGGCGACGTCGCGCTGAATCTCCGCCGCCGTCGGCAGGCGGCTGAGAATGTGGCGATACTCGAGCGCGACGACGCCGATCTCCTTCCACGCCGCGACGCGCTGCGCGCTCGTGAGCCCCGACGCCGAGGCGACGGAGTCCCACAGCGCGGGATAGCCCATCACCCCCGGGTTGAGGCACTTTCCCTTCTGATAGTCGGCGCTGCCGATGTTGGTCGTCGTGCGCACGACCGTCGTGGTCGTCGACGTGGACGTCGTCGTCGACGTCGGGTCGGGCGACGTCTTCATCTCCACGCGCGCGCCGATCGTGCTGATGCGATCGACGCTGTCGGCCGTCGCGACGGTCGTCGTCGTGCCCGCCGTGGCGCACGATCCCGTGTCCGCCGGTGGCATCGCGAGCGTTCCCGACCCGGCCGGCGGTGCGACGATCGGCGGCGGCGTCGTGTCGGACGTCGCCGTCACCGTCGCCGGAATCTGTGGATTGACCAGCGGAGTGCCCGACGTCGTCGGCGTTCCTCCCGCGCCGCCGGAAGAAGCGACGATGCCGGTGCTCCCCGGCGTCAGCGTGTTCGACTGCACGGCGCCCGACCGGCCCATCGGTCCCATCGCGATCACGCTGTAGGTGTGCTTCTTCCCCGCGACGGCGCTGCTGTCGACGTACTTCGCATCGGCTTCGCAGAGAGGACAGAGCCGCGCGAAGCCGCTCGGGTACACGGCCTTGCCGATCGCGTACGCCGTCGCTCCCGGCACTGCGTTCCATGTGAGCGTGACGACCCCCGGAGACGTCTCCGTCGCGACCACGTTGGTCGGATTGGGCAGCACGCCGCGCTGGCCGGCGACGGGCGTGATCGGCGGGAATGCCGCTCGCGGCGACGAGAGGTTCGGTTCGGCGCGACTCTCGATGAAGAACTGCTGAGCCGTGCCCACCATGCCGGGGCGGATGGCGACGATCCACTGCGTCACGCGGGCGCCCGCGTTGCCGATGACCTGGGGCGACGCCGCGCCACCGCTGCTCGCCTGATACAATCGATAGAACGTCGCGCCGGGCGCTCCCGACCATCGCAACGTCAGCGTCGTCGGATCGATCTGGACGACCCAGAGCTTCGTCGGCGCGGCGAGCGTGCCCGTGGGCGGAGGAGCGGCGACCTGCGCGAGCGAGCTCGGTGCGGCGAACGCGACTGCGACGACACTCGGGAGAACGACGGAGAGGAGCCCTCTACCGGAGGGCCGGCGCACTCTCAGCATGCGGGGATACCTGTGGGGATGGTGGCCTGGGTGGTGCGCAAACATGTGGCGCGCCGAGCCGCCTCGCCACGGTCGGAGCGCCCCGAACGAGGGGCCCTGGCGCGCCCACTACCGAAGGCGCCGCGTCAGCCGCGGTCGGCGCTCCCGCCGAGTGCGTCGCCGATCGCCTTCACCAGCGCATCAATCGTGAACGGCTTGGCGAGCACCGTGTCCTCGGGTGTCAGACCGGGCGCGTCCTCGTGCTGCCCCGACATGTAGATCACGGGCAGATCGTCGCCGCGCTCGCGCAGCAGCTTCACGAGCGCGGGTCCGCTCGTGACGGGCATCCGCACGTCGCTCAGCAGGAGGTCGGGGCGCCAGCCGCCGTCGAGCACCTCGAGCGCTTCGCGCGCGCCCGCTGCCGACCGCGTCTCGAAGCCGCGGTCGGTCAGCCCGCGCTCGACGAACCGTCGCACCTCCTCGCGGTCGTCGACGACGAGCACGCTCCCGCTCCCGTTCGTGCGGGCGACGGGAGCGCTGATCCTCGCCGTCACGCTCGGGCGAGCGGCACTCGGCAGGTGCAGCACGAACTGCGTGCCCTCGCCCTCGGTGGACTGCACCTCGACGTGTCCACCGGCGCCGCGCAGCACGCTGTACACGATCGCGAGTCCCAGCCCCGAGCCCTTTCCCTCGGCCTTCGTCGTGAAGAACGGCTCGAAGATCCGGCCGCGCACCTCGTCGGTCATACCGTGACCGGTGTCGCTGACCGTGATGCGTACGTACGTGCCTGGTGCGATGGCGCGCCCGCGCGCCTCCTGCTCGTCGAGCGCGACAGACGCCGCGGCGATCGACAGCACACCGCCGTTGGGCATCGCGTCCCGGGCGTTGATCGCGAGGTTCACGAGCACCTGCTCGAGCGGCCCCGGATCGATCGCCGCCAGCCCGGTGCTCGGTGCGCCGCCGGTGACCAGCTCGATCTCGTGACCCAGCAGCCGCCCGAGCAGCCCATGCAGCCCATCGAGCATCGCGACGACGTCCACCGGTCCGACGCCCGTCGGCTGCCGGCGTCCGATCGCCAGCAGCTGACGCGTCACCTGCGACGCGCTGCGCGCGGCGTGCAGCGCGCCGTCCAGCGCGTCCGCGTCGGGCGAGCCGTCGGGGAGCCCTTCGCGCACCAGCGCGGCGTTCCCCATGATCGCCGTCAGGTAGTTGTTGAAGTCGTGCGCCACGCCACCCGCGAGCCGTCCGATCGAGTCCAGCCGCTGCAGATGCATCACCTGATTCTGCAGTGCTTCCCGCTCGCGCTCGCCGCGGCGCAGCTTGGTGAGGTCACGTCCCTCCGCCGTCAACCAGCGCACCACGCCCTCCGCGTCGCGCACCGGGCTGAGTGAGAAGTCGACCTCGCGCAGCGCGCCTTCCTTGTCGGGATGCGTCACGAGCATGCGGAATCGCTCGCCGCGCAGCGCCGCCTCGACCCCTCGCTTGATCTGCTCCGCCTGTGCCGGATCGTGCGACCACCACGGCGTATCCCAGAACGGCCGCCCCGTCACCTCCTCGGCGGTGACACCGACGAGTGCGCGCGCCGCGTTGTTGCTCGTGAGGATGCGTCCCTCGCTGTCGAGCAGTCCCATGTACTGCACGCTGTTGTCGAACACGGCGCTGAGCAGCCGCTCGCGGTCGAACACCTCCGCCGTGCGCTCCCGTACGCGCTGTTCGAGATCGTCGCGCGCCGCGCTCAGCGCCGCGTTCGCGTCGCGGAGTGCGGTCACGTCGTGGAGCACCACGACCTTCGCGTCGCCTCCGCCCAGTCCGCGCAGCGACGACACGTGCACGTCGAGCTGACGGGACTTCCACTCCACCTGTCGGCTCTCCCCCGAATCCTGCTCGATCGCGGTGAGCAGCGGCGCGATGCCCGGAAGCTCGTCGAGCGAGCGGCCGACGGTCGTGCCGGACGCCCCGAGCAGTGCGCGCGCCTGCGCATTCGCGTCGATCACTCGCCGCTGCGCGTCCACCACGAGCACGGCGTCGGAGAGCTCCTCCACCACCTGCTCGCGCGCGACGAGCGTCAGCTCCACGGCGCGGCCGCGCAGCAGCGCGAGGGTCGTCAGTGGCGCGAACAGCGCGAACGCCACCGGCGCCAGGTCGCGCTGGCCCATCCATCGCGCGCCCATGACGAAGGCGACGTCCAGCACGAAGTACGGACCGATCAGCCCGAGCGCGAGCAGCACGGCCTCGGCGCGATAGCGAGGCGGCCGGCGCAGCGCGGAGGCGAGCACGTACCCGGCGCCCGACGCGACGACGAGCAGCAGGAAGAGCGAGACCCCCATCTCGACCCACGTGAACGAATAGACGAGCGACGGGTATCGACCGACGTGCTCGAGGACCGCATCGGCGCGCGCCCCGCGCCATGAGATCAACAGACTCCACAGCGCGCTCGGCGCCGTGATCGCGAGCAGCGCGATCGTCCAGATACGCTCCGTGCGCGGTCGCCCCGCCTGCGTCTCGGCCACCCAGACGGAGGCGGCCATTGCGAGCACGGTGGGAATCCACGTGGCGCCGTCCCACCGGAGCTTGGTGAGGAGGTCCGACGAGAGCGTCTCGCCGATCCATCCGGCGACCCACGCTGCCTGGAACATCAGCATGAACGCCGCGGCACGGCCGGCCCGCACCTCGTGGCGTGCGCGCCAGAGCGCCAGCGCGAGCGCGAGGAGGAGCGTGAGGGCGACGATGGGGAGCAGCATCAGGACTGGCGATGTCGTGGAGAGTGCGACAGTCGGTGAGGCGAAGGTCGTCCTACAATATCGCCCCGCTCGCCTCGATGTGGCGTCCCGAACGTCCAATACCGGCTCGAACCCTGCTCTGCGGGGCGTGTGGACCTGCGAGACGCAGCGCGATCACTCCTTCACCCGAGACTGGAACCACCATCGATGACATCGACCCCCCTGCCGCTCCATCCGGAAGAGCGCGACGGCACGCGCATTCGCCGTCCTCTTCTCGTGCAGATCTTCGTGCTCGGCCTGTGCCTCGCGCTGCCCACCGTCACCCGTGCGCAGCAGCCATCGGCGGAGCGCGCCGAGTATCAGGTGAAGGTCGGCACGCTCGACGCGGGCACGGGTGTGATGGAGATCACGGGCCGCGAGGTCGTCGACGGGCACGACACCTATCACGCGGTGCTCCGCATCGAGGGCGGCCTCGGTCCGCTCAGGATCGACGACCGGTTCGAGTCTTGGGTGGACGCGGCGTCGTGGAACGATCGGCCCAACCTGTTCTCGCGAAAGTTCGTGCAGGATCAGCGCGAGCTTGGCAATCGCCGCCAGCGCACCTACGAGATGTCCCCGGAGCGAAAGAAGTATCGGCGAGTGGACACCGACGAGACGCTCGCGCTCTCCACCAACCGTCCGCTCGACGACGTGTCCGTCGTCTACTTCGCGCGCGGCCTCCCACTCAAGGTGGGCGAGACGCACACGATCGACCGCTACTTCAAGGCGGACGCGAACCCGATCGTGCTACGCGTCGTGCGGCGCGAGACCGTCACCGTTCCCGCGGGAACGTTCCAGACCATCGTCGTGCGCCCGACGATCAAGACGTCGGGGCTGTTCGGCGAGGGGGGCGAGGCGGAGCTGTTCTTCAGCGACGACGCGCAGCACACGCTCGTGCAGATGCGCAGCAAGGTGCCGCTCATCGGGTCGCTCTCGCTGCACCTTGTGTCGAGACGTCCGGCCCCAGTGCGCGAGTAGCGCTCGTCGATTCACTCGACGATTTCCGACTCGCAGCGACGCGTGCCGGTTCTTGACAACTCCGGAACGCGCGCAATTTTGGGCATCGTTCGTGGACACACTCGCATTTCTGGAAGATTGTTCACGAACGCTGACCAACTCCCTCGCGTGTACGCGAGGATCGCATCGTCGGAGGGGTCCGTGCCACCCAACTCCAACCTGCAGCCGCGCGTCGAATCCCCGAGCGACGCGCCCCTCGTCGCCCGCGTGCGCGCCGGTGACGAGGCGGTGTTCGAGGCCATCTTCCGGCAGCATCACGAAGGCCTCTGGAGCTTCGCGTACCACCAGGTCGGCTGCGCCGAGACGGCGCGCGAGATCGTGCAGGACGTGTTCTTCGCCCTCTGGCGCAATCACGCCGAGTGGGAGGTCACGTCCTCGATCGCCGGATGGCTGTACGGAGCCGTTCGCCATCACATCCTGCGGCACCGCCGGACGGAGCGGACGGTCGCGCGAATCACCGACCGGGCCGCACGCGAGGTCGTCGCGGAGCAGGGCCTCGCTGTCGGGGGCGACGTGATCTCCGTGGCCATGGGAGCTCCCGCGCGCGATGCGCACGCACTCGTGGAGGAGCGGGAGCTCGATGCAGCGGTGACGAAGGCGCTGGCCGCCCTGCCGGAGCGACGGCGACTCGCCATGACGCTGCGCTGGAAGCACGACCTTCCAGCGCCCGAGATCGCCCGCGTGCTCGGCACGACGCCGCAGGCGGTCCGGCACCTCCTGATGCGGGCTCGGGAGGAGATCGCCGCGTTCCTGAACATGAAGGACGTGTAGCGATCCCACGGCGGGTGGAACAGTCGGCGGTCGAGGTGGCACGTAGTCGATGTGACCTCTTCATATCGACGCACCGCACCCGCCAATGCCTGATCGTCCCGAGTTCGACGGAGTCGACTCCGAGCTGATCGGCCGCTACCTCTCGAAGGAGACGTCGGAGGACGAGACCACGTTGGTGCGCCGCTGGCTCATGGCGCACCCGGAGGCGGCGGAGCGGCTCAGGGTCTTCCTCGCGCGGCTGGACGACGAGGCGGTTCGTCCCCACGCGCCGCGCGTGGACGCGGAGTGGAGCGCGCTTCAGGCTCGCATCCGCGCTCACGAGAGCGACGAGTATCGGCCCGCCGTCGCGCACGCGGCGCCGGCCGCTCCCGCCCGCACCAACCCCTGGTGGCGTCGTGGCCGGACGCTCGCCGCCGCCGCGAGCGTGGTGCTCGCCGTGGCGTTGGCGTACGGCACGCTCGTCGATCGCGTCCCGAAGGCGCGGCCGTCGACGACGGATCGGAACATGTACGTCACCGGCGCCGGCGAGCGCTCCGATCTGCTGTTGACCGATGGCACTCGCGTGCGGCTCGCGCCGGGCAGCCAGGTTCGCGTGGCGGCCGACTTCGGGATCGCGCGGCGCGACGTGTACCTCGACGGCGAAGGCTACTTCGAGGTCGTGCACGACGCATCGCGTCCGTTCACGGTGTACGCCGGGAACACGAGCGTGCGCGACATCGGCACGGCGTTCTCGGTGCGCAGCTACGCCGCGGACAGCGCCGTGCAGGTCGTCGTGCGCGAGGGCGAGGTCGCGGTCGCGGGCGTGGGACGGCTGCGCGCCGGCGACATGGGCCGCGTGTCCAGCACCGGCGAGACGACGGTGCGGCGTGCCGTCGATGG
>Ga0207670_10001680_pt1 | contig 11537 bp, 7 predicted proteins | sample KBSS23HmetaG_FD_184339 | JGI IMG/M metagenome (GOLD analysis project Ga0207670, IMG submission 184339) | Switchgrass rhizosphere microbial communities from Kellogg Biological Station, Michigan, USA - KBS S2-3H metaG (SPAdes) (version 2) | ecosystem: Host-associated > Plants > Roots > Rhizosphere... | reverse complement strand
TAGACGATCGGCGCGTCGTCGGGGACCAGGGTGCGCGCACGGTCGCGGAGGCTGTGCGAGACCATCCCGACCATCACGATCACCGCAGCGACCTTACCGACGATGCGTCGCGTGCCGTTCGGCACTCGCTGTTCGAAGTGACGGAGGACGAGGCCGCGCTCTTCGATCACTTCGCGATATCGGTCGGACATGCCTCCGTTGCCGCCGAGGATGAGGACTGTCGCAGGAGCGGACGCGGGACGAGGTTGGTTTTGCATGATGCAGGATCCATCAGCAAGCCGGGCGCCATCGCGGTCGCCTCGCTGCTACTCGAGAAATCCCTGCGTTCCCCGTTTATTCCTGCCGCTTTTGTCGCGCCCCCCGCGCTGCGCCCGGCGCGCCTTGACAGAGTGACACGCGGCTTTTCTCGTCCGGCCGTTCGGAGTCGCGTGCGCACCCCATCACCAACGCTCCAATTGCTCGCTTTTGCTCGGGTGGGAGCTCGAGGGGAGCGGCCGCGCTCCCCTCGACGAGACTATCGCGCCATCGCGTCGCGGATGTGTTGCTCGTCGATGTGCACGTCCGCCTTCCATCCGGTGCACGCGGTGCCTTGGAGCTCCGTGCCCAGCCTGGTCGCGAAACGCGCGTACGCCTCGTCGATGCTCTTCCCGGTGTACGTCATCGCCACCGCCGCTACCGAGCGGTGGAGGCGAGTCGAGAAGAGCACCGCCGTCAGGTCGAACGAGTTGTGATCGGTCGTCGTCCGATCGACTTGCCGCATCCCGCCGTGGTGGCTGACGCTGCCCATCGTCGGCGGCGGCCGCGTGCTCGCCGTTCCCTCGTGGGTCGTCTGCGGCGGGCGTCCCGCGACCGTGACGAGCAGGATCGCGTCGCCCTCCGCCATCGGCACGAACTGATCGAGGAGCTCGTCGGTGACGCCGTTCGCGCGCGCGAAGTCGTCGACCGCCGATGACAGCGCGGGCTCCGACGACACGAGCCGGTCGGTGTACGCGGTCTCGCACACGCCTTTCCCGAAGGGAGCCGAGAGGCGCGGACCGAGGAGGTCCCACGCGTCCGGGCTCATCCGTCCGTCGCGGAAGATCCCGAAGACCGAGACCGTCCGGATCCCCGCGCGGGAAAACTCGGGCGCGTACTGAACGCTGAACTGGTGGTCGGCGCACCCCGTCGCGAGCGCAGCCAGGAGGAACGCCGCGCCGCCGAGGGTGCGCGTCACCGCGCGTGCCAAGGAAATCACGTCCCTGCTTCTACACGCGTCGCGCGCCCGAGCGCCAGGCCCATCGAGATGGGGAGACTCGGAGACGTGGGTGGCGGGCCGCCGCCACCCACCGAGGGGCCGGTTTTTCGCGCGGTTTCGCGCGGCGAGGGTGGCGGCGCGCAAAGCGACCACGGAGAATGAATATTTATAAAAAATAGATGCGGTGAAATACAAACTGGAAATCGGATTGGCACACCCTACACAAGAATCGGGCTGTCCTTAGATTCGGGGCGCGAGGAGGAATGTGAGTTGTCACTGCTCGGATTCCTGGTGGCCTGGGGCAACGCGCCGTACGCGGTTGCCCTCGGAACCGTAGGGCTTTTCGCGCTCCTCCAGGGGAGCGGCGTCCTTGGGCTGCTCGCGGGTGGAGACGGGCACGACGGGGGTGACGGCGCCGACGGGCACGACATCGACGCCGATGTGGACGCGGACGTCGACGCCGACGTGGATGGGCACGACGGCACGGGCGATGCTGATCACGACGGCGGGAGCGACGGTGATCACGACGGCGACGCGGACCACGAGGAGGGCGGCGGCACGAGCCGAGGCGTCGCGGCGGCGATCCTGGCGCCGCTCGGCGTCGGCAAGATGCCGTTCTCACTCGTGTGGCAGATCTACGGCGTCGTCTTCGCCCTCGTGGGATTGGTGCTGAATGCCAAATACGTCAGCGGCGTGGAGGGGCCGCCGCCGAGCACGCTCCTCTGGACGCTGCCCGTGGCGCTCTCCGCGGGGTACGGGGCGGTGGCCGGGCTGGCGCGCCTCCTTTCGCCGATCTTCGCGACGCGCGAGCAGGAGGCGACGCGCCGGTCCGAGCTCGTCGGGCAGACGGGGACGGTGATTTCGACGAAGGTCGACGAGGATTTCGGCGAGGTGAAGATCCGCGACAAGAGCGGGCACGATCTCCGCATCGTGTGCAAGCTCGCCCCCGGTCACGAGCCGGCGCGCGAGCACGAGACGATCGTCGTCGTCGACCACGACGACGCGACGGGCGCGCTCTTCGTGGCGCGCCTCGATGAGGGCCTAAATGTGAAAAGGAAGGAGCCGAAGATCGAGACGCGAAATGGATCGATGGAACGAATGGTGAAGCGAGCAGCCGTGGAACGAGCCGGCCTCGAGCCGGAAGAAATCGAAGGAGAGGAAGGGAAGGGGTCGCGCAATGCAACTTGATTCGCAGATGATCGTCGTGGGCGGGAGCATCCTCGGGACGGTTTTTACCGGTGTCACGACGATGACCGTGGTCAGTCGATTCTATCGGCGTTGCGGCGCGGACGAGGCGTTGGTGCGCACCGGCGCCGGCGGGAACAAGGTCGTGATCGGAGGCGGCATCCTCGTCTATCCGATCCTGCATCAGCTCCTCCGCGTCTCGCTCCGCAGCGTGAAGCTGTCGGTCGAGCGGAGCGGGAAGAACGCGCTCGTGACGAGCGACAAGATCAAGGCGAACGTCACGACCGAGCTCTACATCAAGGTCGAGCCGATCGCCGAGGACGTCCTCGCCGCGGCGCGGAGCTTCGGCGAGCGGAACCTCGACGAGCACGCGATCGGCGATCTCATCGAGGGAAAGCTCACCGACGCCCTGCGGAGCGTCGCGGCGAACCAGACGTTCATGAGCCTCCACGGCAAGCGCAAGGAGTTCGCCGAGCACATCCAGGCCGCGCTCGCCGAGGAGCTCAAGAAGAACGGGCTCACGCTCGAGAACGTCTCGATCACCGCCCTCGCGATGGTGCCGGTGAAGGACCTCGACGAGCACGACGTCTTCGACGCCGAAGGGCTCCGCGCGATCACCGAGAGCGTCCAGACGAACCGCGAGAAGACGAACCAGATCCAGCGCGACAAGGACAACCAGATCCACGCCGCCAACGTCGCGGCGCGGATGCGGCAGCTCGAGCTCGAGCAGAACCAGAAGCAGGCGGAGGCCGACCAGGCGCGGCGCGTCGCCGAGTACAGCGCGCTCCAGGCCGCCGAGACGGCGAAGGCCGTGTACGTGCAGGATCAAGCGCGCGAGCTCGCGGCGTACGAGAAGCAGCGCGAGGTCGAGCGCGCGCGGATCGAGCAGGAGCAGGCGATCGCCGTCACGCTGGCGGCGAAGCAGCGCGCCGAGCGCGAGGCGCAGATCGCCGCGGAGAAGGGGCAGCAGGCCGCCGAGATCGCGAAGCAGCGCGAGATCGAGGCGGCGCAGATCGAGAAGGAGACGGTCGTCCAGGCGAAGGAGATCGAGCGCCAGAAGGCGCTCGAGGCGGCGACGATCGACAAGGAGCGCGTGGTCGGCGCGTCGCTCATCCAGAAGGAGCAGGCGATCGAGGTCGCGCGGATCGACAAGGTGATCGCGGTGACCAAGAGCGAGGAAGAGCAGGCGCGCGCCGCCGCGCAGAAGGCGCTCGCGCTGGCCGAAGAAGAGACGGCGCGGCAGGCGATCACGACGGTGGAGGAGACGGCGCGCGCCGAGCGCGCGAAGCAGATCGCGGTCATTCAAGCGGCGGCCGAGGCGGAGGTGAAGCGCGCGCTCGGCGAGGGCGAAGCGGCGAAGGCGCGAGGGCTCGCCGAGGCGGCGCTGGCGAAGGTCCGCGGCGAGGCGCAGGCGCGGCTCGAGGCGGCGGAGAAGGAGGCCGAGGCGCTCGAGCGGCTCGCGCAGGCGACGGTCGCGCGCGGCGCGGCGGAGGCCGACGCGCGCCGGAAGATGGTGGAGGCCGAGAACGTGCTCGCGATGAAGTTCGTCCTGCGCGACGTCGCGCTCCGCGCGATCGAGACGCTGCCGAGCCTCGCGCGCGAGCTGATGGAGCCGGCCAAGGCGATCACCGAGATCAAGGTGCTGCAGACGGGCGGCGTCGGCGCGTCGGGCGCCGGTGTGAGCTCGAGCCAGCCGGTGGGGATGATGAGCCCGATCTTGAAGACGCTCCTCGAGGCCGGCGCCGCGTATCCGCTCATGAAGGAGCTCATGAGCTTCGCGCAGGTCGACGGGGCGAAGCTCGGCGAGCGCGCGCGGGGCGCGATCGCCGAGCTCGGCGGGCAAATCGAGGCGGTCATGAACGACAACGAGCTCCCGACGCCGAGGATGAATCGCGCGCCCCTCGGCCCCCCGAGCGTCGAGGCGAGCGCGCCCGGAGCGGAGTGACGTCATGAGCACGAACGCGTTGGCGATGGGAACCGAGTACGCGTCGCTGAAGCGGCGTCTGCGCGACACCGTGGCGCGCGACCCGATCGACGGCCTCATGGTCACGGTCCTCGGCGGCGCGTTCCTCTTCTACCACGCCGAAAAAGGGCACAACCCGAAGGTCGAGACGTACTTCGACGCGCTCGTCTACGTCTCGACCTGTCTCTCGGTGGGCTACGCGGACATCTTCCCGAAGACGCCCACCGGGAAGGCGATCGCGACGGCGCTCATGACGTTCGGTCCGGCGATCGCCGCCGCGGCGCTCGATCCGCCGGCCGCAGAGAAGGAGCCCGAGCCGGTCGACCCGAGGCTCCTCGAGGTGCAGCGCCTCCTCTGCGACAAGCTCGACGCGATCCTGGGCGAGATGCGAGCGGCAAATGCCGCCGCGACGCAGCCGCCGTCGTAGCACCGGTTCCAAAGTCTCCCCCATCGCGCGCGGAGCGCGCGATTTGGGGGAGACCGCGGCCCCGCAGGCTGCGCAGCAGCCGAGGAGCCGCGAGTGGGGGCACCCTTTCTTCTTTTTCGGCGATCAGCGCGGCTCGCCGCCCGGCGGCGGGTCGCCTCCTTGCCGCTCGGTCGCTGTGGGCGTCGTCGCGGGCGTCGTCGACGCAGTGGTGGACGGCGTTTCGGCGGGCGCCGTCGCCTGGGGTTGCGTGTAGGGTGCAACTCCCTGGGGCGGACCCTGATACGCCGGCTGCGCCGAGACGACGGGGAAGCGCGGAGCGCGCGGCGGGCTATTCTTCCAGCCGCCGCCCATCGTGAACGCCCCGAAGCCCCAGCGAAGCCAGCGGAGGAGGGCGAGCGCGATCCAGAGCGCCCACGCGAGCATCGCGCCGCGGTACGCGAGGAGCGGGACGGAGATCATCCACGGCGTCGGGAGCGCCGCAGCGCAGCGATCGCTGAACCAGCGCAGCATCTCCGGCGTCGATCCGTTGCCGCGCACCTGCATCTCGGGCGCGCCGAGGAGGCCGCCGTAGACCGACGCGCCGAGGATTCCGAGCGCGACCACCGTCCACCCCACGAGGACGAGCTGCCGCAGGTTGAAGAGGAAGGGGTGGAGCTCCTCGCCGGGGCGCCGCGCGCGCCACCCGAGCGCGACGAGCCAGCCGACGAAGACGGCGCCGGCGATCACGTCGACCTGCGAGAGGCCGATCGCGAGGAGGAGCCAGTGCCACGCGCGCAGCGGCGTCCAGCGGTTCCTCCCGAGCGCGATCGAGACGACGAGGAGGACGAGGAGGAGGCTCCAGAAGAGCACCGCGGGGCCGACGCGCGGGCCGCCCGCGAAGAGGAGCCAGCGCGCGCCGGGGACGGCGATCGTGGTGGTGGCGTTGACGCTCGGCGCGCCGAGATCGATCGGCGCCGCGGCGAACGTCGTCGCGATCCCGCGCGGCTCGCGCCACGTCAGGACGACCGTCTGCGCGCCCGGCACGATCGGCACCGTCACGCTCCGATCCGCCTGCCGAATGGGCTGCGTGGCGCCGTTGATCGCGAGCGACTCGAGCTCGGCCCCCGGCGGGAGCGTCATCGTGTGCTGCGCGCCGCGGCTCGATCGCAGGCTCAGTGTGAGCGTCACGTCGGTGGCGCGGAGACCGGGGCGGATCTCGGTCTCGCTCCGATCGATCGTCAATGTCTGCCCCGGGACGCCGTCGGGGCGCGCGAGGACAACGCTCGCTTCCTCCCCCGGCCACGGGCGCCACTCGGGGATCTGCGTGTCGCCCGCGGGCTGCGTGTGCACGAACGGGATCCCGGTGAACGACGCGTGCCATATCGGCCCGATATCGACGCGCCACACCTCGACCCACGAGAGCGATCGCGGCGCGACGAGCTTCACCGGCGACCGCTGCTCGAGCACCGAGTGCCAGCCGGCCTCGGTCGCTTGCGGCCCCATGTTGATCAGCGCCTTGCCCGAGACGACGCGCACGTCGGCGGTCGTCACGCTCTCGCCCGGGAGGAGCGGCACCTCGAGCACCACCGCCGCGCCGGCCGGCGTCGCGCGCACGACCCGCGTGTCGACCTGCCAGTTCAGGCCGACCTGCAGCGTGCGCTCGACGCGGACGAACGGCGGGAGGGCGCCCGGTTGGAGCGCCGCCCCCGCGCCGCCGTCCTGCGCGCGAATGCGTGTAAGCTGCACGTTGTCGTCGGCGAGCCCGTCCTCGTGGAGCCCCTCGACCGTCCACCCTTCGCTCGTCGCCTCCACGCGGTGCGGCTTGAGGTGGAGCGCGAGCTGGACGGACTCGCGATCGGGCATCGGCCCGGCGAGCGCGATCGAGTGCGACCCCGCCGCGAGCTCGACCCAGAGGACGCCGTCGGAGAGGCGCACGAGCCCCTTCGCCGGCTTGCCGTCGAGGAGCACCTCGCTCGGCGTCCACTGCGCGCTCGTCCCGGCGAGCGGCACCACGGTCCCCGCGCTCGCGTCGACGTCGATCCGCTCGCGGAGGACGCCGCCCCGGACTTCGATCGCCATGCGCCCGCTCGTGGCGCACGTGGGCGAGCACTCCGGTTTGCGGAGGAGGCGGTTCTGGAGCTCCTCGAGCATCTCTTTGCTCGGGTCGTCGGCGCGCGCGGCCGCCGGCGCGAAGGCGATCGCGAGCGCCGCGATCACCGCCGCTGCGGGCGCCCCGCGGCGCGGGAAGAAGCGCGTGGCCCACGGGAGGACGCGGAGGACGACGAGCACGAGGAGGAGCGCGCGCGCGAACGCGAGGATCAGGTTCTCGCGCGGCGAGAGGAGATAGAGGTGAATCCGCTGCGCCGCCGCCACCGGGCCGCTCCAGTGGAGATCGAGCGTCGTCCAGCGCCACGCGGGGAGACCGGGCCCCGTCTGCACGATCGCCGCCGGGTCGTACACCTGGGCGTTCGATTGGCGGTAGTCGAGGCGGTCGACGCCCGAGGCCGCACCTTTCGGCGTCTTCCAGTTTCTCTGCTTCGCGTCGTCTTCTTTTTGGAGCGCGTCGGTCGGCTTGTTCGCCTCTTGCTGCTTGGTCGTCTCTTGATCGAGATCGCGCGCTTCGCCGGCCTGCGCCGGGACCTCCGGCACCCTCGCCGTGGCGGGGGCGCTCTCTTCACCCTTCGCGCGCAGCCCGATCCCGCCGCCGCCCCATCCGTCCGCCTCGCCGACCTCGGTGCCCGATCCGACCACGGCGCCGGCGTTCGCGAGCGCGGGGTACATGCCCTGGCGTACGTGCTGCACGAGGAACGGCACGGCGATGAGCACGACGAGGATCGCCGCCGCGGCGCGCGCTCCTTCGAAGAGCCTCTTCACGCGCCCCGCCGGGAGGACGCGGAAGAGCCCCTCGATCGCGAGGACGAAGAGCCACGACCACTTCGGCGCGTCTGCCTCCGGGAACGTGAGGCCGAGCATCAGGAGCGCGACCGCCCCCCACGCGACGCCGTAGAGGCGCGCGATCCCGATCGTGACGATGAGGACCAAGAAGAGCTCGAGGAGCGACCAGTGCCGCACCCACGTGCCCGGCACGTCGTCGACCCCCTCCGCGTGGACCAGCCGCCAGCCCGGCGGCAGGTGCAAAGACCCGCTCACCTGGTGGAAATCGTGCGCCCAGCTCACCGCCGGCAGATCGCGGCCGTCACCCGGAATGCGGCTGTCGGCATTCACGACGAGCTGCCCTTGGCGCACCTCGACGCCCGTCCGCGTCGCGTCGCCGAGGTGGGTGATGAACTGGTCTTTCCCGCCGATCGACACGCGGCCGAGCACGGTGGGCGGCGCCATCTCGAGGCGCGAGTCGCGGTGGAGCGCGCCGGTCAGCGCGTCGCTCACCGTGAAGCCGGCGCCGTCGAAATCGAGCCACAATTGGCGAACGAGCGAGAGCTGGTTCGGCGGAGGGTCGGCGTCGCCCCGCCGCTTCTCGACGAGCTTCATCGTGTCATCGAGCTTCATCGGGTACGCGGGGAGGCGCTTCCACGCGTCGGGGAGCGTCGTCTGCGCGGGGTCGATCGACGGCACCCCCTCGACGGTGACGACGCGGTAGTCGTTCTTCGCTTCGAAGACCCACACCTCGTCGCCTTCGCGCCATGGGCCGCCGGGCACCGGGCGCTTCAGCGCGTTCGCCACCGCTTCGCTCCGCGCCGCGAGCTCCAACGTGTAGACGCCGGGGCGGACCTGCACGCGCAGCCTCCCGTCGGGCTCGATCCGCGCGGGGAGCGGCGAGTCGAGCGACATCGGCACGAAGCCGGCGGGGAGCGCGCGGCCGAGGAGCTCTTCGCGGTTCTTCCCCGAGACGTGGAGCTCGATCCGCGTCGTGAGGACGAGCGGGATATCGTCGGTCACCTTGCGGTGCACGACGAGCTCGAGCGCCTCCCCCTCCTCGTTCGTCGCGGCCTTCTGCAGCCACACCGTCCCCTGGCCGTCGCGGTTCGGCGACGCGATCGTCGCGCCGCGGAGGCGGAGCGAGAGAAGGCCGGTCTCCTGCGGGACTTTGAGCGACTCGGGGAGCGAGTCCCACGCGAACGATCCGGTCACCTCGTGATCGCCGCGATCGAGCTCGACGGTCGGCGCGCCGCCTTGAGCGCCGACGATCGCCCGGTCTCCGTCTACCCTCACGTCGGCCGGCCACCGCTTCGCGTCGCCCGGGAGCGGCACCCAGTGCTTCGCGTCGAGGTGCCAATTCTGGGAGAAGCGCCCGCCGCGCTCGTCGAGCGTCAGCGAGAGGCGCGACGGCCACACGCACCGAGAGAGATCGGCGTGATCATGGAACGTCGGGCAGAGCGCGTCCCCCTTGCCGTCGAGCACCCACGCCGTCCACGGCTTTAGCGGCGGGGGGACGGCCGCGGCGTCGAGCGGCTCCGCGGCCGCCGCGGTCCGCGCCGCGAAGACGAGGACGACGGCGGCGACCTGGACGAGCAGGGCGAGAGCGCGGGCGCGCGAGCGCGCGGAGGACGCGCGCGACGAACCGAAGGGACCGGGGGGGCGGCGGTGCATGCGTCCCGCGAGCGTCCGCGACCGGAGGAGGGCCCGTCAATAGCTGGTTCACCAGCTGGTTCACCGGGCCGGTATCGGCGCGCCGGCGTCGACGCGCGTCAGCGTTGCTGCGGCGGCGGGGCGGTCCCCTCGATGGGGATGTTGTGATCGCGGAGCCACGCCATCACCGCTTCGCGCTGGCGACGCGCGTCCTCGGTCAGGAGCTTCGTCGGCGTCATGTTGAGGTAACGCTGGAACGTCACCCCCTGCTTGTTCTTCGCCATCGGATCGGCGCCCGCCTTGAGGAGGTCGAGCGTGAGCTGGTTCTCGTTGATCTTCGCGGCGATATGGAGCGCGGTGTTTCCGCCGCGGTCGGCGATGTTCGGGTTCGCCCCGGCGGCGAGGAGCTTGTGGAACTGCGGCTCGCGTTCGCCGAAGAGCGCCGAGATCATCGGCGTCGCCGAAGTGACTGTATTCTGCACGTTCGGATCGACCCGGTGCGCGAGGAGGATATCCATGTATCCCGGGTCGGCCGCCTTGGCCGCGTAGTGCATCACGGTGTCGCCGTTGTCGTCGGCGTGCCCGGCGTCGGCGCCGCCGTTGAGCAGCGCCTCCACGCCCGGCTTGCTCTGGCTCAGGAGCGCGAACTGGAGGACGCTCGTCGCCTTGTCGCCGATCGCGTTCGGGTTCGCGCCCGCCTTGATCAGCTTGTCGATCTTGGCGGTGTCGCCCGACGCCGCGGCGTCCGCGAGCTGCGCGGCTGCCTTGTCCGGGAATACGGTTTTCGCGTCGACAGACACCTTCGTCTCCACCGAAGCGGTTGCGGGCTTGTCGCACGCCGCGCACGTCAGCAGCGCGGCCGACAGGAGGAGCGAGGCGTACGGAGCGAGATGACGGGTCACCATGGCAGGTCTTTGGTTCGATGAAGCGGTTACTGATGACCCCACGGCGGGTCCTTCTGCATCGAGGCGGTCACCGAGTCCATCCCGTGCAAGTCTACCGAATGTTTCAGGCTCGCGCCCGGGATGAGCCTCTTGCCGAACGAGAGCGGGTTCGGGTCCTTCAGGTCGATCTTGTGACCGACCGCGTCCGGCGCCAGCCCACGCGTGACGATGTTCTTCTCCTGGATGCCGGTCAGGATCTCGCCCTGCACGGCGTACCGGCGGATCTGCCCGTTCTCCGCCTGTGCCTTGGCGGCGGCGGGATCGAGGTCGAGCTTCGCGATCGTCTTGTCGTTCAGCCCGGCCGCGTTGAACGTGACGGCGGGGCTGTCGGTCGCGAGCGCCGCCGCGGAGGCGAGCCCGCCGCCGAGCGAGTGGCCGGTGATCACGAGGTTGTCGCCGTACGCGAGCTTCGCGTCCTTCGCGAGCGCCACCGCCTGGTTGTACTGCGCGGAGTCGAAGCCGGTGCCCTGCGCGAGGTTCGCCTTCCAGTCCGCGAGCGACTTGGGATCGGTGCCGGCGTACGCGAGGACGTAGTGCCCATTGCCGTCGGTGTAGATGGCGGAGCGGAATCCCGTCGAGTTGTCGACGAGCGACTCCGGGTTGATCCCGGCGGCCTGGAGCGACGCGGCGTCGACGCGCGTCCACCCGTCGACGGACTGCCCGTTGCCGTCGTGGTAGACGTCGGCCGCGAGGTCGGCGAATTGCGCGTCGACCGGCTTCGGATCCGTCCCGCGCACCTGGTCGCCGAACGACGGGCCGTTGTTGTTGTTCGCCGACGCGCTCTGCGCGCCGTTCGAGCCATTGCCGTTCGAGCCATTGCCGGCGCCGTTCCCATTGGCGGCGACCGCGCTGTTCGTCCCTGATCCGGATCCGTTCGCGCCGTTCGCGCCCGATCCGCTGCCGCCGGAGCCGCCGGTGCTGCTGCCGCCGGAGCCGGAGCCGCCACCGCCGGCAGCGACCGCGCCGCCGTTCGATCCGCCGGACCCCGACCCGCCGCTTCCGCCGTTGCCCGTCGTCCCGGAGCCGCCGTTTCCGCCGTTCGAGCCGTTCCCACCGTTTCCGCCGCCGGTCGACCCGCCGGATCCGCCGCCGCGCGCCGCGACGATCGTGGCCGATCCGCCGCGTCCACCGCTGCCACCGCCCGCCCCCGAGCCGCCGCTTCCACCGGACGATCCGCCCGATCCGCCGGCAGCCACCGCGCCGCCCCGTCCGCCACCGCCGCCGCTGGAGCCACCGCCGCTGCCGCTCGCGCCGCCGTTGCTGGTCCCGCCGCCGTTA
>Ga0207670_10001675_pt1 | contig 11553 bp, 13 predicted proteins | sample KBSS23HmetaG_FD_184339 | JGI IMG/M metagenome (GOLD analysis project Ga0207670, IMG submission 184339) | Switchgrass rhizosphere microbial communities from Kellogg Biological Station, Michigan, USA - KBS S2-3H metaG (SPAdes) (version 2) | ecosystem: Host-associated > Plants > Roots >... | reverse complement strand
GTAGCGGACGCACGCGGCCGCGAGCTCGGCGACGGCCGCGGGCATCGGCTCCGCCTCGCCCTCCGCCTCGGGGGCCGCGACCTCGACGTCCTCCGTCTCCTCCGGCGCCTCGCCGTTTACGCCTTCATGCGCCCCGTGGGGGTGCCCTGCGCCGTTGGTCTTCGATTCCTCGCCCATCGCGCGCAAGTGTATCTTCCGGGCATGAGCGAGAGCGGACGAAAGCTCCTCAAGGACCTCGCGGCCCAGGTGCGCGGGAAGACGACGCCGGCGGGCGAGCCGGCGCTGAACAAGCGGGGCCTCGACCTCGTGGCGGCGCTCGCCGCCGACCTCGGCGGTCCCGACGGGATGCCCGGCCTTCGCGTCTGGCGAGACGGCGAGGCGAAATTCCGGCTCGAGCGGCCGCCGCGGAACGCGACGATCACCGTCGAGTGGCAGCGCGACATCGGCGCGCTCGTGGTCACCGCGCAAAAACACGGCGCGCCGCAGACGCTGACGCGGTACGTCTTCGACGAGGCGCGGAACCACTGGCGCCGGATGGACCGCCTGGACGGCACCGGGGAGCTCTACGCGGACGTGACGGAGGCGCTCGTCGAGCACCTCTACCCCGAGGGAAAGCGCCCCTGAGGCGTCCCCCAAGGCCTCCAGGGAAAAGTCCTGAGAGTCCGCGCTGGCGCCTGGACGTGCGCCGCTCTAGTCTACCTTTCCCTCAATGCGTCTCGGGATCTTCAGCGACATCCACGCGAACCACGAAGCTTTGAGCGCCGTGCTCGAGGCGTACCGCCGGGAGAGCATCGACGTCTACTACTGCCTCGGCGACACCGTCGGGTACGGCGGCTCGCCCAACGAGTGCGCCGACCTCGTGCGCGAAATGGCGAAGGTCACGATCCTCGGCAACCACGACGCGGCCGTGTCCGGGCGGATGGACTACTCGTACTACTACGAGGCGGCGCGGCACGCGCTCGACGCGCACGCTGCGGTGCTCTCGCCCGAGAACATGGCGTGGCTGAAGTCGCTCCCGTACGAGCACAAGCTCGACGACATCGACGTCCTCCTCTGCCACGGCTCGCCGGTCCGCCTCGAGGAGTTCGAGTACATCTTCGCGCCGGAGCAGGCGCGCGAGTGCCTCGCGATCTACGACCGGATCGGGCACATCACGCTCATCGGCCACTCGCACCTGTGCAAGGTGTTCGCGCTCACGCGGACGAGCGTCGAGGAGATGCCGTCGAACGACTTCGAGCTCGAGCCGGACAAGAAATACATCGTCTCGGTGGGGTCGGTCGGGCAGCCGCGCGACTTCGACAACCGCGCGAGCTACACGGTCTACGACAGCGACAAGAAGTCCTTCGAGTTCAAGCGGATCGAGTACGACATCGAGCTCGCGGCCGACAAGGTCCTCCGCGCCCGGCTCGAGCGTAACTTCGCGCACCGCCTCTTCATCGGCGTCTAGTTGGTCTGGTTTCGAGGGGAGCGCGGCCGCTCCCCTCGAGCTCCCCAGCCGATCAAGCGGTGGCCTCCCGGCCTCCCCGGGTTCTCCCAGAACGGGCGGCGGTCCCCTACCCACCTCCCCGGGTTCTCCCAGAACGGGCGGCGGTCCCCTACCCACCTCCCCGGGTTCTCCCAGAACGCCGAGCCGATGTTCAGGGCGTGACGCCGACGAGATCGCGGACGAACGTCGTGACGTCGGCGTGGACGCGGTAGGCGTGGGGCGCGACGCCGATCACGCCGTCGACGACGAAATGCGCCTCGCCGCCGCGCGCGCGGTCGAGCTTCGGCGCGGAGGCGGTGAACGCGCCGCGCGCCCCCGGGGTCGTGAGCGCGAGCGCGCCCGGGACGTCGATCTCGAGGCGCTCCACCTTGGGCGGAGCGGCGGCGCCGGTGAAGAGGAGGTCGAAGGCGATCCGGAGCCGCTTCGTCGGCCCGACGGTGTGCGGGATGGCGCCGAGCTCCTGGAGCGCGCCGACGCGCACGCGCACGCCGAGCGGATCGTGCGCCAGGACGACGCCGCGCTCGACGTCGTCGCCGAGCTCGGCGGCGGCCGGCGCCGGGTCGGGGCTCCCGTCCGCGCCGTGCACGTCGACGTGGAAGCGCGGCGGCGGGAGCGGCCGCAGATCGGCCTGCGCCGGCGCGAGCGCGGTCCGAAAGCGGGCGACGTCGCGCTCGCAGCGGAGCTTGTCCGCGTCGACGAGCGGCGCGCACGGGCTCGCGTCACGCGCGACGAGCGCCTCGCACGAAGGCCGCCGCACGGCCCGCTCCGCCCGGCAAAGGCGCGCGTCGCGCGATGCCACGGCGACGCACGTCGCGACGCGTCCGCCGAGCGGCGCGCCGGAGACCTCGAGCGGACAGCCGTCCGGGCTCGCCGTCGTCATCGCGACCACCGCCTCGCAGCGAGCGCGGAGCGAGCTCGCCTCGATCGGCGCACAGCGCCGCGCGTCCTTCGCCTTCGCCGCGTCGAGGACGCGGCACGCGTCGCGGAGGAACGTGTCGTACCCGATCGAGAGGACCGCGTCGCCGACGAGCGGGTCGAGCGACGATCGCTCGCTGGCGCATGCGTCGATCGTGGTGAAGCGCTCGACGTCGCCCTTGAAATCACCCGCGGGGGGCGCCGGATCGACCCGCGCCACGATCGCCGCCGCGTCCTCGCCGAGGGCGCGCGCGACGCTGGCGGCGTTCACCGGGCCGTTCTCCAGAGGCGGCGGAGGAGGCGGGTCGCGATCGCACGACGCGCCGGCGAACGCCACGATCGCCGCCGGAGCGGCCCCGATGACGCGCGACGCCGCTCCGCGCGCGCGGTCTCCGAGATCGCTCGCGAACGCCATGCCGCGCGAGGCTACACTCGCGCCCATGACGACCGGGAGACTTCTTCGGACGAGGCTGTGGCTGGCCGTGCTCGCGCCGCTCGCGCCCGTCGCGCTCGGTGCCGCGTGCACCACTCAGGCGCCGCGCCTCGCGAGCGTGCCGCCCGCCCCCTCGGGGAGCAACCAGGCGACGCGCGGCGACCCGCTCTGCGGCGAGAAGTACAAGTGGGACGGCTCGCGCTGCATCCCGACCGAGGCCGCGGCGATCGAGCGCAAGGTCGCCCAGAAAGGGGACGGGACGAAGGGATCCTCGGAGGAGGTCGAGCCGCCGAAGGGGTCTGCGCCGGCGAACGGCCCGCAGCTCGTCGTCACGGATCTGAAGGTCGGCACCGGCACCGAGGCGCGCTCGGGCGACACCGTGCATCTCCACTACGTCGGCACGCTCGCCGACGGCACCGAGTTCGACAGCTCGCGAAAACGCGGCCAGCCGTTCGAGTTCCGCGTCGGCGCGGGGCAGGTCATCAAAGGCTTCGATCGCGGCGTCATCGGGATGCGGACCGGCGGCGTCCGCAAGATCCACATCCCGTTCGAGCTCGGTTACGGCCGCAAAGGCGCCCCACCGACGATCCCGCCGCGCGCCGATCTCGACTTCGAGGTGGAGCTCCTCGAAGTCGGAAACGGGACGTGAGCGAAGAGGGCGGGCCTTCTTACGGGATCACGTCGACCGACGATCGCGGGATCCCGGCCTCGTAGAGGAGATCGAGCACGCGGACGAGGCGGCCGTGGAGCGCTGCCTGCTCGCACCTCACGTGCGCGGCGCCGTGCGGCCGCCGCTGGTGGTACGCCTCGGCGCGCCGGCGGATCGTGGCGTCGTCGAGGATCGGCTCTCCGGCGCACCAGGCGACGCCGTCGGACGTGACGACGATCTCGAGCGCGTCGCCGCGCGGCGGGTCGGGGTGCTCCGGGATCGCGTCGACCGACGCAGGATCGCGCCGGCACGCGACGGCGAGCGCCGCGGCGCCGAGGGCGATCGCGAGCCTCGATGCGCGCATCGCGATCAGTCCCGCACGCGGCAGCGGCCGATGACCGGCGAGTGATCCGACAGGCCGTGGAAGAGCGACGTCTTGTCGCCGAACGCGCGCGTCGCCCGAAAATCGAGCCAGTCGAGCCCCGGACCGCTGAAGACGTGATCGAGGTGCATCCGCATCGCCATGAAGCCCGCCGTCGGGAACGCGGCGAGCCGCTCCACGTCGAGCGAACGGGTGCTCGCGAACGCGTCCACGAGCCCTCGCTCCTCCACGAGGTACCGATACACCGGCGACGTGGGGAGCGCGTTGAAATCGCCGAGGACGACGAAGCGATCGCTGCTTCGCTCGGCGTCGACGAACCGCACGAGGTTCCGCGCCTCTTCGAGCTGGTTCGGCCCGAAACCGAGGCGCTGCGGGCTGGTCCAGAACTCCTTCGTCATCGTCGACGGGAGACTGAGGTGCGTATTGAAGACGTCGATGGGGTGCGTGCCCTGGTAGCGAAAGCGCACGTGCGCGCAGACGCGCGTCTGCTTGAGGCCGCGGATCGGATGCAGATGACGGTGCGTGATGTCGGCCGGAGCATCGGCGTTGTGGTGCGCGATCTCGAAGTCGGGGTGCGCGAGGATCGCGAGCCCTGTCGTGTATATCGGGAGTTTTTGCGTGAGACGGTACGTGTGGGCCGGGAAGTAGTACGCCTCGTACCGAGCGGGGCGATCGGCAGCGGCGAGCGCTGCGTGAAACGCATCGACGAAGCGCGCGAGCTGGGTCTCGCCGTCGTGACGCTTTGCGTCGGCAAGAGTCGAGCGAAGTGAGCTCGTCTCGACCTCTTGCAGGCACAAAATTCCAGGGAGCGGGTCGAGTGACGCCATCGCTGCCGCGATCCGCGTCACCGCGCGACGCGTGCTGGCGATACCCCGCGTAGCGTGGCCGAAGTATCGGACGTTATACGAGACGATCCGCATGACGAGACAATTTGCCATTGTTCGCCATTTGCGTAGCAAGTCGCCACAACAGCAGGCGTGGCCGGCCGGTCGACCAGGGGCCTATGCCCGACGATTCCGTGGGGTTCGGCCACGGATCGGAGGAATGCACCTTGCTAAAGACGCGGCATGCAGCCCGGTTCACTCCGCCTTCGATCGCAGCGCCCAGGCACGTCGGTCCTCATCGTCGACGACGACGATGACGGACGCGAAGCCCTGGCTCGAATCCTTCGTTTCGCGGGATACGTCGTCGCCACCTGCGGAAACGGCGGCGAAGCGCTCCTCCACCTCAAGACCACGAGGGATCTGCCCGACGTCATTCTCCTCGACCTCATGATGCCCGTGATGGACGGCCGCGCGTTCCGTAACGCGCAGCGACAAGACGCGTCGATCGCCGGCATCCCTGTGGTCATCGTGTCGGCACAGGGCGACCTGAAAGCTGCGCTCGGCGCGGATGCGTACCTCGACAAGCCGCTCGAGTTCCGCAGCTTGATCGACACGATCGATCGCATGGTCCCCCTCCCGAGCGCGGCCGCGGTCTAGACCCCTGAGGGTCGCCTAGCGGCACAGGCGTCGCGCAGCCGCTTCGGGCGGTGTCTTCGCGGAGAGTTCCGCCGTGGAGCGCGTCGGTGTTACGGTGCGCCGCGTGAACTCGACCCGATCCTCGCTTCGTTCGCTTCGCTCGTTCGCCATCGCTCCGCTCTTCGCCGCCATCGGCCTCTCGGCCGGCTGCGGAGGGGCGACGCAGCCCGCCGCTTCGACGACGAGCCCATCGTCGGCGACCGCGACCGCGACGCCGACTCCGGCCCAGGCGACACCCGCCGCCGCCCCCGCCGAGACCACCGCGCGCCCGACCGCTCAGGCGTTCCCGGTGACGCCGGCGAACCAGGCGATCGTCGACGCGAAGGACCGGACGCCGGAGGATCGCGCGCTCGACGCCGGCCGTCATCCGGCCGAGACGCTCTCGTTCTTCGGGATCGGCCCCGGGATGAAGGTCGCCGAGGTCATCTCCGGCGGTGGCTACACGACCGAGCTCCTCGCGCGCGCGGTCGGACCGACCGGCACCGTCTACGGGCAGAACAACAAGGGCATCCTCGGCTTCGTCGACAAAGCGTGGGCGGCGCGCCTCGCTCGGCCGGTCACGAAGAACGTCGTTCGCGTCGACCGCGAGGCCGACGACCCCTTCCCGCCCGAGGCGCACGACCTCGACGCCGTGGTCGACGTGCTCTTCTATCACGACCTCTACTGGCTGAACGTCGACCGCGCGAAGCACAACGCGGCGATCTTCAAAGCGCTCAAGTCCGGCGGCGTCTACGCGATCATCGACCACAGCGGCCGGCCGGGGACGGGGTCGACCGAGACGAAGACGCTCCACCGGATCGAGGAGAAGACGCTCCGCGAAGACGTCGAGAAGGCGGGCTTCCGGCTCGCCGCCGAGGCGTCGTTCCTGCGGAACCCGGACGACGCGCGCGACTGGAACGCCGCCCCGAACGCCGCCGCCGAGCGCCGCGGGAAGAGCGACCGCTTCGCGCTGAAATACGTGAAGCCCTGAAACCCTAGCGGCGGCGCGTCGCCACGACCGCCCCCGCGATCACCGCGGCGCCGGCCGCCGCGGTGATCCAGAGCGCGCGACTGCCCCGCTCGCGCCGCGCGCGCACGCGCGATCGCTGCCCGCGGAGGCGCACCTCGAGCCGCTCGGCGTCGTCGAGGAGGCGATAGAACGCCCGCGGCGCCTCGACCATCTCGGCCTTCCGCAGCGCCGCCACGAGGTGGTGGAGATCGTCGCAGAGCGACTCGCGGACCGCCGCGCCGCGCCCGAGGTCGCTGTCGATGGCGCGGAGCACGGTCCGGAGCGCGGCGAGCTGCTGCGCGGCGGTCTCGAGCGCGTGATCGTGTTCGATCCGGCTCAGTTTGTCGGCCCCTGCGAGCACCGCGCGCACCCCCCTCTGGACCTGCGTCTTTTCGACTTCGGCCATCGGTACCATGGAAAGTCCGATGCCAGCGCGCGCCGTCGCGCTGCGCGGCGTGACATACTGAGCGCTGCCCAGCGGCGGCGAAGCCGACCGCGTCCTGCAGGTCCACGCCCGCATCATGCCGCTCCGCGTCGCCACGTTGAACATCTGGAACCGCATGGGCCCGTGGGAGCAGCGGCTCGCGGGGATCCGCGCGGGGATTCGCGCGATCGATCCGGACGTGATCGGCCTCCAGGAGGTCGTCCGCGTCGACGCGGGCGAGCCGTTCGATCAAGCGGCGCTCATCGCCGACGGCTTCGGCTACCACGCCGCGTTCGGAAAGAACGACGCGAGCGACTACCCGATGGGGAACGCGATCCTCTCGCGCTGGCCGATCGCGCGAACCCTCGTCTCGCCGCTGCCGCGCGCCGGGACCGACGAGCACCGGTCGCTCCTCTTCGTCGAGCTCGACTCGCCGCACGGAATGATTCATGTATTCTGCACACACCTGAACTGGAAGCTCGACGAGGGTCACGTCCGCGAGGTGCAGGTCCGCTACGTCGCCGACACGATCGCGAGCCTCGCCCCGCCGGGCGGCTTCCCGCCGATCCTCGTCGGCGATCTGAACGCCGAGCCCGACGCCGACGAAATCCGCTTCCTCCGCGGGCTCACATCGCTCCGCGGAAAGAGCGTCTACTTCGCCGACGCCTACGGGATCGCGGGAGACCAGCCGCGCCAGGGCGGCGGCGCCACGTTCACGCGCCGGAACCCGTTCGCCGCACCGCTCCGCGAGCCCGATCGCCGGATCGACTACGTCTTCGTGCGCAACCCGGACGAAGGCGGTCGCGGCGAGCCCCTCGACGCGCGCGTGTGCTTCGACGCGCCGCACGAAGGCGTCTACCCGAGCGATCACTTCGGCGTCGTCGCCACGATCGGGACGTAGTCCAAAGGCTAGCGAGCCAAAACCTCGCGCATCCACGCCACGATCGTGGCGCGCACCGTCTCGTCGACCTCCGCCTGCGGCGGCGCGCCGCGTTTCGGAACGGCCAGAGAGTGATCGCCCCCCTCGACGGTGAGGACGCGCGCAGGGGCGCCGAGGCGCGGGAGGTGCGGCGCGAGCTCCGCCGGGCCGCCGAACGGATCGCGTGTCCCCTGCACGAAGAGCGACGGCGCGCCCACCTTCGGCCAGTGCGCGGTGCGGAGCGTCGACGGCTTCCCCGGCGGGTGGAGCGGATAGCCGAGGAAGACGAGCCCCACGGCCGGCGCCCCGGCGGCGACGACCTGAGACGCGATCCGCCCGCCCATCGACTTGCCGCCGACGAAGAGCGGCGCCTCGAGCCGTTCGATCACAGCGCGGTAGCACGCCTCGAGGAGCGCCGGCGGATCGGGGGAGCGGCGCTTCGCGGCGGCGTAGAAGAAGTCGAACGTCGTCACGTCGACGCCGCGCGCCGCCAGATCCTCGGCGATGCGGACGAGGAACGGGTGGCGCTGGTTCGCGCCGGCGCCGGGCGCGAGGACGAGGCGCGCGAAGGCACCGGGGACCTTGTACCGAGTCCACGTCGTCTCACGTTCACCGACGCGAAGGGGCTCCGTGCGCGGGGTCATGGTCGCTCGGAACGATACCTCGGTCGCCGGCGAGCCCCGGCCCCTTTGGGACGCCGGGAGGGCGGCGCTGCGCCTCGCGCGCATGGCGCGCTGCGCCCTCATGGCGACGTCACGCGTCATGCGCCGCCCCATCGACGGGGCATCGCGCCGCGCCTGCCTGCCGCGAACGCCGGAACCGCTGGCTTTCCAGGCGCGCGTATCGACTCCCGCGGCCACACCCGCCGGCGCGAAATGCGCCTATCGCGGCGACCTCTCGCTGGTAGGATGGAGGGGCGCGTCCCATGTCTTCTTTCAAAAAGCCGGAGCCCAGCTACGATCCCGGCGAGACGGTGCAGCAGCACGTTGCGCTCGCCACGGCGCGCGATCGTTCCGCGCTGCCGATCCTGAACTGGACCGACTTCAAGGGGAACCGCAGCTTCCGCGTCGAGGGGCGGACCGTCGTCGGCTCCGCCTCGGGGAGCGGGCTCGTCATCAACGATCCGACGGTGTCGAGGCTCCACGTGGAGCTCGATCCGCGCGACGACGGCCTCTGGGTGCGCGATCTCGGGAGCCGGAACGGGACGTATATCGAGGGGATTCGCGTGCAAGGCGGGCGCGTCCCCGACGGCGCGCGGATCAAGATCGGATCGACGATCATCCACACGAGCTACGCCGCGGAGCGAGCCACCGTCGACGTGTGGCCGGAGCCGCGCTTCGGGCCGCTCGTCGGCGAGAGCACGCTGATGCGCGAGCTCTTCGCGTGCCTTGCGCGGATCGCGCCGCTCGACTCCTCGGTGCTCATCAACGGCGAGACCGGGACGGGGAAGGAGCTCGTCGCGCGTGCGATTCATGAAGCGTCGACGCGCGCGGCGATGCCGTTCGTGGTCGTCGACTGCGCGGCGCTCCCGGACACGCTGCTCGACAGCGAGCTCTTCGGGCACACGCGCGGCGCGTTCACCGGCGCGGAGAAGCCGCGCGCCGGCGCGATCGAGTCGGCGGAGGGGGGGACGGTCTTCCTCGACGAGATCGGCGAGCTCCCGGTCTCGATGCAGCCGAAGTTGCTCCGCGTCATCGAGTCGCGCACCGTGCGGCGCATCGGCGAGTCGGAGCACCGCAAGGTGAACGTCCGCTTCATCTCGGCGACGCACCGCGACCTCCTCACGATGGTGAACAGCGGGCTCTTCCGCGAAGACCTGTATTTCCGCCTCGCCGTTCTCCCGGTCATGGTCCCGCCGCTCCGCGATCGGCCGGAGGACATCGAGCGCCTCGTCGCGCACTTCCTCCCGAAAGGGACGGGGTCGGTGAGCACCGAGCTCCTCCGCGAGCTGACGTCGCGCCCGTGGCGGGGGAACGTCCGCGAGCTCCGGAACTTCATCGAGCGCGCGCTCGCGCTCGGCACGAAGCAGGCGCTCGCGATGACGACGCAGCAAGCGCCGCCGGCCGCCGGCGGTCCCGCGCCGGCCACGCAGAGCGGCGGCTATCCGGTCGCGGGGAACAGCATGCTACCGACCGCCGGTGGCCCCCCCGGCGGCGCCCCGCCCGCCGGCGAGCCGGCGATGGCGAACGTCCGCTTCGATCTCGCCTTCAAAGAGTTCCGCGAGCAGTGGGTCGACACGGGTGAGCGCGAGTACGTGCGGCGCCTCCTCCAAAAGCACCCGAACGTGTCCGAGGCTGCTCAAGTGGCGGGCGTCGATCGCACATACATCTACCGCTTGATCCGCAAACACAGCATCTAGTCTGGTTTCGAGGGGAGCGGGGCCGCTCCCCTCGAGCTCCCCAGCCAATCAAGCGCGACGCCCACTGCGAAGCCGATGACGCGGTTCGCCGCTTGGAAGCTCCGTCCGTTTGGCAGGGCCGGTAGGGTTTGACACTCGATCGGAGGCGTATCAAAAGCGTGCGGCCGTGACCGCAAGCTATTTCGACGTCGACGGGACCTTGCTCCGGACGAACCTCGTCCATCCCACGCTCTTTTATCTCCTGCGGCAACCTACGCCGTTTCACAGCTTGGGGAAGCTGGTGCGCGCCGCAATGCGCGGGCCGGAAATGCTCGTCGCGGAGATGCGCGATCGGCGCGTCTTCAACGAGCTCCTCTTTTCCGTGTACGAGGGGACGAGCGAAGACCGATTGCTCCTCCTCGCCGACGAGGCGTTCGACACGGTGCTGAAGAAGGCGCTTTATCCGAACGCGAAGGACCTCGTGATGCGCTGCCGCGATCAAGGGCAGAGCGTCGTCCTCGTCTCCGGCGCGCTCGACTTTTTGATGAAGCGCCTCGCCGATTACCTGGGCGCGACCGAGGTCATCGCGAACCGCCTCGAAATCAAGGACGGCTTTGCCACGGGGCGCCTCCTCCGTCCGGTCGTCGCGGGGCCGGAAAAGGCGCGGCTCGTCCGCGAGCACGCGCGCGCGAACGGGCACGACCTCGACCACTGCTTCGCGTACTCCGACAGCTACTCCGACGTCCCGATGCTCTCGGTCGTCGGCCACCCCGCCGCCGTGAACCCGGACGGGAAGCTCGCGCGCCTCGCCCACGCGTACGGCTGGCCCGTCCTCACGCTGGAGGCCGCGTCGTGAGCCACCCCCTCGTCGTCACGCTCGACCGAAAGAGCGCCCCGCGCACGATCTTCTCCGGCGATCGCCTGATCGAGGTCGACATGCCGCCGGGGACGCGCGTCATCTACCCGCGCCCGCCGCTCGAGGCGCTGCGAGACGTCGACGCCGCGATCCGCTACGCGATCAACAACCCGTACGGGAGCGACCCGCTGCACGCGAAGCTCCGCCCGGGGATGAAGGTCGTGATCGCGATCGACGACATCTCGCTCCCGCTCCCGCCGATGCGGCGGCCGGACATCCGCGAGCGCGTCCTCACGATCGTCCTCCAGATGCTCGCCGACCACGCCGTCGACGACGTCGAGATGATCATCGCGACGTCGGTGCACCGCCGGATGACCGCCGACGAGGTGCGCCACATCGTCGGCGACAAGATCTTCAACGCGTACTGGCCCGACCGCCTCTACAACCACGACGCCGAGGACCCGAAAGGGATGAAAGAGGTCGGCGTGACCGACCGCGGCGAGGTCGTCGAGCTCAACAAGAAGGCGGTCGAGAGCGACCTCCTCATCTACGTCAATTTGAACCTCGTCCCGATGGACGGCGGGCACAAGTCGGTCACCGTCGGCCTCTGCGGGTACAAGAGCCTCCGCGCGCACCACAACCC
>Ga0207670_10001674_pt1 | contig 11554 bp, 22 predicted proteins | sample KBSS23HmetaG_FD_184339 | JGI IMG/M metagenome (GOLD analysis project Ga0207670, IMG submission 184339) | Switchgrass rhizosphere microbial communities from Kellogg Biological Station, Michigan, USA - KBS S2-3H metaG (SPAdes) (version 2) | ecosystem: Host-associated > Plants > Roots >... | reverse complement strand
ACCAGTTCACGCCCATGTCAGGCGCACACAAACCGGCTGCACCGAATGCCGCGATAACGTCGCTGTTCAAACGCGAACATCACTGGCGCGGCATCGGTGCCGTGGGGTGTTCTCTCACTACTGGTTGCTTTGCGATGCTTGAGAAGGAGACCACGATGATGCCGCCGAACCAACCGGCTGCACCGAACCCCGCGATTGCGTCTCGGTTGAATTCTGGGCATCACTGGCGCGGGGTCGGTGAGCCGGAACGTTAGCCGTTTCTCGCGTTCATGATTTTCGGAGACCCAAAAGATTTCGCCATTGAGGCATACCACGAACCCTCTGGTCCGCAGTGGGGCGGATGCGGAAGGCTCTGCTTCCACATTGGGAGCGTGCCCGTCGGTGACATCCGGGACAATCATTGCTCCTTATTCGCTGTTACCGACCGCTTCCGGCGCTTCGCCGATGGAATTGAGAATCTGTGGGCTGAGGGCTTTGCCGGATTGTCCGATGCGGAGGTGTTTCAACTCATTGACCGAGACATTTACAGCGACGATCCTCCATCAGAGCGCGGTTCAGGCTTTTCGCCATGTGACTTCCTCACGAACTCTGCGGAGATGTTCGACGGCACGAAGACATTCATCTTTTGCGACCCGAACGGCTTGGTTCACATTCTCTACCATTTTAGGGACGACACGTTCGGCTCAGGCACCTGTAGCGTCGAGACTTTCCGCACGGTTGCTGACGCTTACACCCGTTGGTTCGACGAACAGGTGCGCACGACTGCTCCACCTTTTTTCCCCATCAACCCATTTGACCTGAATGAGAAAGTTCCAGACGACCGAAACGGCTAACAAACCGGCTGCACCGAACCCCGCGATTGCGTCTCGGTTGAATGCTGGGCATCACTGGCGCGGGGTCGGTGAGCCGGAGCGTTGGACAGTGTATTCGAATCGAGACGCGATGCGACATTTTGATAACAGGCGGGTGATGTATTGGCTCCTTGTTGTGGTCGCAGTAGCAGCGCTGTTGCTGATCTTGCAGTCGTCTCGACGCGAGGGCAGATCCCCCTCTATGCACGTTCAGTGGCGCAGCCCGGGAACCTGGAATTTTGGTTGGAAGCAATGGGTCGCCTTTTCCCCAGACGGTGCTGTGGTAGGCGGAGAGCGGTCTCTTGGCTTGGGGCCAGTTATGATTACTTACTCCAGACTAACTTCTACTCCTCCCCACTTTGTCCAACCAAACGGTGCAGCGAACGGGAGCCAGCCGATTCGCTCAGAGACAAATTCAACGTCAGCGGCGGCTGGCTCCGGTCGCTGACCTTATGCGTTCGGCGGCGTTCGCACGTCATGCGTAAAATCGGCTACGCACTGCTCAGCATCGGTTTCGTCTGGCTTTTGTGGTGCTCGTTATCTATCCGGCCACTCGCTCGCGCCATTGTGGTCCGACACTATGAGCAGTTGGCTGGGAAGGAGACGTTCACTTCGGAGCAGGTTCGGCAGAGCATCCGCACTTCGACCTTCGAGTTGGTCGATGCTATTCCCTGGATTTTGCCGGCAGCAGGACTCATGTTGGTCGGAGGCATTTTGTTGGACAGAGCGTATCGAGGCCAGAAAGTTTATGACCACACCGCCGAACAATGCGCTGCACCGAACCGCCGTTAAGCGTTTCTGTTTAGCCTTGGAGTTTTTTATTTTCATTCATCTTCAGTCGGCGGTCGGTGAGCTGATTCGTTCGGCGGCGAGCGACGCTGGAGTTTTGAACAGAAGCCAACGAAGATAACGAAGGGGGGACTGCCATCTTTGTTTCCTTCGTTTTCTTATGTAGATTTGCAGGAGTTTATTTTACAGAAGACCGAGGATTTCTTTCGCGTGTTTCGCGATTACATTGCCGGCGCAGTGGCCAGCCCGCCGCCGCTGCGAGTGGGGAGATTGGGGCCGGAGATTTTTGAGTGATGAACCTTGGATTGCCGAACAAGGCGCTGGAGACAACCGAATTTTGCGCCTGGGTTTTGCCGTTGCGTTTCTCTTTGCTCATGGTTCCTTCGTCGGTGTCTCAGCTGGGACGTTAGTTGCCGTTTCATGCCGCTCACCGAACAGCAAGCTTTGGATGCAGCTCAGCAGTTGCTTGTGCGAGTCCGGCGCACGCTCCCATATCCGCTTCTCGATGCACCAGTCGAGCACCGCCATGTCCAGAGTGTCCAGCCGCCGAGGGTCGTTTCCGATTCACCGTCGATTGGCTCAGCGTTTTGGCAGTTTGATTTCATGTTCGACGTTCCGGGACGCATGGTTGACCCGAGTGGCGTGCGCGTATTTGTGGATTCCATCACTGGAGCAGCGGCGTTATTCTCACCGCGATGAGCACACAACGGCCTATGCGCTGCAGCGAACCCGGCCATTGCGCTCCGGTTGCAATCGGTGCGTCCCGTGGGCCGGGTCGCTGAGCTTGGGTCGTTGGGTGCGAACTGAAACTTTTTGAACCGTGCCGTGTCTTCCACATATGAGGCGAGTCCTCGGATATCTGGCTAGGCACAAGAGGGGCGTGGCGCTCTCGCTTCTGCTCTTGGTCGTTGGCGCGTGTTTCCGGTGGGAGATAGCGGAGATTGATGATGCTCGCACCGGGGAATGCATCGCTTCTCATCACCGTGTCGTTTTCCCGTGGCAGCCCTGCTTGGCAGCCCTCGGGCGCGAGCGGAGCGGACGCCTGATAAACTTTCATGTGCGCCATCGGCTGTGTTACGGGCTAATCAAGGTCGAGGCTAAAGGCCAGACCATATGGTAAACGGCGTGCCCAACTTTTCGCTGCACTGGACCGGGAGCAGCCGGTTCAGCCTGCTTTCAGTGGCGACGTCCCTGGCGGCTGCTCCCGGCCAGTGAGCTTTTCGTTCGGCGGGGTTCCTATGAAAGCGCTCATTCCCATCCTTGCGATTCTGGCCGCCGCGACCGCCGCCTGCCGGCACCCCAAGCCAGCGGGGCAGAGCAGCACTGCCGATTTTCGCTCGCCAAGGTTGGCCTCTGCAGCAGGCGAGCCGGCTGCGCTTGCGGTCGAGCCCATGCTGATCACTGACGCAGGCGTGCACACGTGGCTTGGCCGGAAGTGGCGCGTAGAGGTGCGAGGTGACGATGGTAGTTTGCACATATCACGTCTGAGGCCCACGGTGAGCTCCACCATCGGCGTTGGCGGTTGGACCGCGCAGCCTGGTTGGTTCGCGTTTGTCGAGAGTGAGTCCAGGGTCTGGGCATTCGACGGTGGACGCCACCTGTCCCTGACGACGCACAAATCGAACACGCAAGTCTCCGACGCGCTGATCAGCTACGGACCGAATCGATTCCCCTGCGAAGTCCCCCATGAGGTCGCCTCACGACTGCCAGAGGCGTTCCGTCAGACAATCATCACCAATGAGTAACGAATGGCCGAACGAGGCACCGGAGACAACCGAATTCTGCGCTTGGGTTTTGCCGTTGCGTTTCTCTTTGCTCATGGCTACTCCATCGGTGTCTCATCGTTCGATGCTATGAAGACGTCTATCCTCCATATCGGTCTGATGCTCCTCATATCGACGGGTATCGCCACGCAAGCACGCGATCCTGAGTTCCTGCCCGACGCGACGGGCTCGACTAGTCAAAGTGCGGACCAACGACCGGCGGCTTCACCGCCGTTCACGACCTCTCCCTTGCAGGATTTCGCGAACCGTTTGGAGGCCGCTATCAAAACCAAGGATCTCAGCGCGATTATGGCCCTTTATCGAACCAATGGCGTGCTTGCCGCGGAGCTTGCGGCAGAGAATTCCAGATGGCAGCAAATAATCTTGGAGGATGCGGATGGGAAGGTGTCTGTGTACGGCAAGGAATTGGGTACACTCCCGTCAGAGCAGGCCCGGAAGTGTTATAGCGAATTAGCGCAGCAACTGACGAAGCGCCCGGTAACGCACATTGTCATGGCTAGTTTCGGCCACGGGATTCAGTTGGTGCTTCCCCTCGTCTCGCTGGAAGGCCGGTTGTGGATCGTCCCATCGGAAAAGAAACAACCGCGTATCGAACTCGGCGGTCCAGCGAACGGGAGCCACCCGATTCGCTCAGAGACAAATCGACCGTCATCGGCGGCTGGCTTATAGCTATCCCAGAGTTATTCATAGAAGCGAGGAGAGCCCGCAGGAGTTGCTCCCCGCAGCTTCTGTGAATAACTCTGCGGCGCAAAAAAATCTTTGCATGAGCGTCAGCAAGATTTCCTATAACCGGGAAAACACGCATCGCCTAGCTACGAATTGGCTGGCCAGGCACTCGACGCCTAACGGGAGTCCTTCGAGCTGGGCGATGCGCTGGTCCTTAACGAATACTCAGTGGCGGACCGCTTCTATAAGCAGGTCTCACTATAAGCCCTTCGCCAGGATCAGCCAGCGTGTTTTTTAGCAACCAAATGAACTCAACATCCACCAACGACAACACGCAAAACGATTACGCGGCTTTCATCGCCATCGACTGGGCCGACCAGAAACACACCTTCAGCCTCCAAGAGGCTGGCCAGAGCAAAACGGAGACCGGCACTCTGGAACAGAAACCTGAGGTCATTGGACCCTGGGTGGCCAAGCTCCGAGAGCGCTTCGGGGGCCGGCCCGTGGCGATCGCAGTGGAGCAGTCTCGCGGAGCTCTCATTCACGCTCTGCTGACGTATGACTTCATCGTAATTTATCCACTTCATCCCACGACCGTGGCCAAGTTCCGCGAGGCGTTTAAGTCCAGTGGTGCCAAAAGCGATCCCCTGGATACCGATCAGATTCTGCAGATTCTTACCAAGCACCGGGATCTGCTCAAAGCCCTCAACCCGGACACTGAAGAAACCCGCTTGTTGGCGCGACTGGTGGAGGATCGTCGCCAGGCCGTGGACCTGCGCACCGGCCATATCCAGGCTTTGACCGCGGCCCTCAAGGAGTATTTTCCCCAGGCCCACGAGCTGCTCAATGGGAATCTGGCTTCCCGCCTGGCGCGTGACTTCTTAATCAAATGGCCCACCTTCGAAGCGTTCCAGCAGGCCAAGCCCAGCACGATCAAGCGCTTTTACTATGGCCATAACATTCGCAGCCCACAGGTGATCGAGAAGGTTTTGGGCCTGGCGACCACGGCTCAAGCGCTGACCACCGACGCGGCCATCGTCGAAAGCGGCCGTCGCTTGAGCCAGATGTATGCGCAGCTGATCCAGACTCTCAATCCGGTCATCGAAGGTTACGAAAAGCGCATCGAAAAGGTCTTCCACGATCATCCCGAGGCCCATCTGTTCAACCAATTGCCCGGTGCTGGCCCCGCGCTGGCCCCGCGACTGTTGAGCTTCTTTGGCACCGATCGTTCCCGTTATGAGGCGGCGGGCAACGCCCAGAGTTTTTCGGGAATCGCTCCGGTGACCAAAAGCAGCGGCAAAACCCGAGTGGTTTATTTTCGGCACGCCTGCCCCAAATTTGACCGGCAGACATTCCACGAATTTGCCCGTCTCTCGCTCGCCAAGTGCCAATGGGCTCGCAACTATGTCGATTACTACACGGGCAAAGGTAAAAAATTTCACACGATCATTCGCGCCTTGGCCTTCAAATGGATTCGAATCCTTTTCCGGTGCTGGAAAAATCGGACGCCTTACAACGAAACCCGATACATGGACAACCTCAAGAAAAGAGGTTCGATTTTCGCCACGCTCCACCTGGAACAAAAATCATAAAAAACCTATGGACGGGAACGCTCAGAGGACTCCCGTCGCTGACCTGTGCGTTCGGAGAAATCTCGGCGATCCCGCCATCCAATGTGAACCTCAATAACGTCAGGAAGGCAGCGAAGCGAGTCTGGATCTGGATTGCCATCTTGACGGCCATCGTGTGTCTCTATCCTGTGGAGTATCAGGTCACCCGGCTAGCATTGTTCGTTGGTGTTGTCAGCACATGGCTGGGTGCATTGGTCTGGTGGTGGAGGAGGAAGGCCGTGCGAGTTGTTTTGGTCTTGGCGGGAGTTTTTCCTGTGATAGCGGTGTGTTTGCCTGGTCGTGCTGTTGATGGGGATATTCTGGCAGCTGACTATTCCCGGGGACTCCGTTTCTTCCGCGGCGTCCGGTATGTGTGGGGCGGGGAGGGCTTGCTGGGGATTGACTGTTCCGGGCTGGTTCGGAAGGGCCTTGTTTGGGGCCAGCTCTATTACGGTCTCCGAACTGTGAACGGCAGGCCGATTCGAGACGCGATCACGCTTTGGTGGCACGACAGCTCCGCTAAGGCGCTACGAGATGGCTACCGAGGTTGGACCACCGAGCTATTTCGGGACGACACCGTTGCAGATGCCGATTTTTCGAGACTCAAGACGGGAGACTTGGCAGTGACCACTAACGGTGTTCACGTTATGGCATACCTTGGGAGTCGGACGTGGATTGAGGCCGACCCCGGTGCGCATAAGGTCATTGAGGTCGCTCTTCCAACTGAGAACCAATGGTTCAAGACTCCAGTGGTGTTCGTCCGTTGGAAATGGCTCGGGGCACTGGAATCCCCGAACCAAACGGTGCAGCGAACGGGGATGAGCCGTTCGGTTCAGTGTCAATTGCAGCGTCCGTGGCGGCTCATCCCCGTCGCTCACCTCGGTCGTTCGTTGCTGTGCTGATCCACCATGTTTGACGCCATCAAGAAACTTCTCTCTGACCAAAAGCCTCAGTCCTCTGTGCTTTGCTTGATGCTGGAGCCGTCCCAGATGCACAGAACGAGGAAGGCATTACACCCCTGATGAACGCGGCGTGGTTTGGTTGCCGCGATTCTGCCCGGGAACTGTTGCGGCGGAATGCGGATTTACTGCTGCGCGACAGCAAGGGTAAAACTGCAAGGGACCTCGCCGCCGAACGCGGACACAAAGATGTTTTGGAGCTTCTGAAATGAAAAGAGAGCCGAAACGGTGCAGCGAACGGGAGCCAGCCGATTCGCTCAGAGCCGAGTTCAACGTCACCGGCGACTCCCGTCGCTGACCTTGCTTTTGGCTTGTGTTCCCAGCGCCATTAACAAGACACCGCATCGCCCTCGCGTTCGGCATCGCAGGCGTTGGCCTGGGAGTGGGGCTGTATTGGCTCGTCCCCCTGCGATCCTCCTTCGTGGTCACCGGTTCGCTGGGGAAGGATGACGTGCGCGAGATCGTCCGCGTTGTTTCGAGGGAGCGCTGGCAACTGCTACGCACGGCTGTCGCAGGACGGGAATTCACTTTGCTCCGCCGCTTTTTGCGAGCTCGGATTGAGTCGGTGCATGGCGAGTCTGGAGCCAACGGACAGGCGTTTGTTACGTGCCGTGCCGGATTCGATCCCGCGGTTCAGGTCCTTTTCCGTCTTAAGCACGAGAGCACCAATGGTTGGACTTATGAGCGGTGGTTCGTTGTCGAGAACCGTCCAAAGCAGGTTCACCAGGGCAGTCGAGGCAACGCAGCCCGACCTTGAGGTGTCGCATGATTGATGAGATCTTGACCACGAACCGAGGCTCGGAACCCGTCGTCGGGCTGTGTGCCTCACTTTTCCATTCGACCAAATCCAGATGAGCAGGCCAGGATCAACAGCCATCGCGGGGACACTGGTCCTTGCTCTACTTATTGTCGTTGCGTCTTGGTCGAAGCAGGCAGAGCCAAAGTACAAGAGCAGGAAGATTTCCTTCTGGGTGCAGGGGATCAGGTTGCCGAGCCGGGATTCCGACCGGTTCGTAGATAAAGTGCTCGAAATCGGTCCAGCAGCCGTTCCGTTTTTGACGCAGGAGTTCCATCACCAGAACTCAACCTTGCGACGGTCGCGGCTTTATCGGCGAGTATGGTCGGCACTGCCCGCGGCGCTCCAGGAACGAGTCAACTCGCCGATAAGTGACGGTGGGAGTATGCCTGCACTTGCCTACACTCTCGGCATGATGGGTCCTGCATCGCGGGACGCCATTTCAGTCTTGAAGCGGGGTGCGGATGATCGCATGAAAGAGGTGCGTTACTATTCCATTTGGGCGCTCGGCCAGATTGGAGCACCTGACGCAGGCACGGTTATTTCGGCTCACCTGAACGACAGCGAGAGTTCGGTTCGGGAGCAGGCTAAGAGAGCATTGGAGACGATTGAATCTGGGGAGTATTGAGACGATGAACTTGGATCATCGGACAAACCGGATGCAGCGAAACCCGCGATTGCGTCTCGGTTGAATGCCGGACGTCATTGGCGCGGGGTCGGTGAGCCAGATCGTTAGGCCACATGACTCCAGCACTGAAATCAAAGCTCGCCATCGGAGCCCTGGTGATTGCAGGACTTGCCTTTCTCGATGGAAGCTCGTTGCTGTGCTATTGCCCCGGACCATTTGTGTTCGCCGTCCCGTTCACTGTGGCGGCGGTCTTTCTCGGTTCTCGATGGTCTATTCGAGTCATAGGTATTTGTCTGTGCGCGGCGAGCATTGCGATGGGCATTCATCAGTTTGAGCGCAAGCAACACATTGATGCCATGATCAACGCCGTCCGCGCAAAAGCAGAGACAAACTCTATCAGCAAATGATTACAGTGCGGCCTAACGCGCAGCAGTGAACCCGGCCATCGCGCTCTGGTTGCAATCCACGCGCCCTCTGGGCCGGGTCGCTAAGTCGTTAGCCCGCTATGAAAACGTCCATGGCGATTACTGGGCCGATCTGGCAGTGCGTTGGCTCTCCGACGGCTTCCCGATGGACGAGGCCATCGCCGGTGCGGGTCACGAGATGATCACGGCCAGGAGAGGTTCACAGGAAGATCGACACGCTTTGTTTCGTATGATACGAGCGTGGGAGCGAAACAGATGACCAAATCGGCGAAGACGCTGGACCGAATGACGAGGAGCGCGGTCAGCCGAGTGTTCCAAGGCGGGCGTCCTTGGCGCGCTCCTCGTTGTCGGTTGCGTTCGACGGTAGAATTCGAATGACTCGATCATGAACCACGAAAATTGCGGAAAACATTCGGGAGGCGCGCGGTTTAGAAAACGCCGTCATTATGTTCTTATCGTCATGGGTTCGAGCGCCTTGGTCGCCTTCGCAGCGATCCTTTACGCGGCGCACCTAATTGAGAAATCATCCATTTCGGCTTTGCACGGGAACCTCAGCAGTTTGCCGCACAAACGGGTGGCGCTTGTTTTGGGCTGTTCACCGCTGCTGAGTTCTGGCGCCCCCAATTGGTATTTCGAGAATCGAATCGCCGCCGCCGCCGCCGTCTTCAGGGCTCAAAAAGTCGATTATCTCCTGGTGAGTGGCGACAATCACGTGTCGACATACGACGAACCTACGGCGATGAAGCATGCCTTGCTTCGGTTGGGTGTGCCGGAAGATCGGATCGTCATTGATTACGCTGGCTTTAGCACCTTGGATTCGATTGTCCGAGCCAAGAAGGTCTTCGGACTCTCCGAATTGTGCGTGATCACCCAAAGAGACCATGCGCTGCGGGCGATCTACATCGCCAAGGCGAATGGCATCGATGTTGTCGGATTCCCCGCCAAAGACGTGTCAACGCTCCGAGGATTGCGCACGCGATTCAGGGAATCGCTGGCGAGAGTTCGGACACTTCTTGATGTACATGTGCTGGGTCGCAAACCGCACTTTTTGGGGCCGACCATCTTGATTGGACAAGAGCCTAACCGAGTTGAAGCAACGCCGCGCCCACGCCACGCCTGAGCTGGCATTGGATTTCATTTGGGCATTTGAGGTCACCTCTCACAATTGAACAATGGATGCGGGGCGACGAACGCTGATTTAGACAGAAAGATTCGGGCAGAAAGATTCAGGTTTTCTTACCTCCATTTTTCTGCCATAAGCTAGGCGATTTTCGAGCGATAGACACTTTGAATGCCGAACAAACCGGCAGCACCGAATCCCGCGATTGCGTCCCGATTCCATATTGGTCCGTGGCGAGGGGTCGCTGATACGCAGCATCCTGCTTTACGTCATCCTGTCTGCGTGTGTGATCTACTTTGGCCTTCACTTTTATGCCCAGTATCGACACGTGGATGTTTACGTAATGAGGAGCGCTCCGATGCCTCCGGAGTTGGCTTCCGGCCTGCAGGTAGAGGAGCATAAGATTGACCCGACTGTTACGATTGAGTCGCCATACGAGACTGCGACCGACAAGATTTTGAGCCCAGCCGAACTCGGGCGTGTGCGTTCAGCGATAGCGTGGAACAGCGAGACGCCAACAGCATTTATCGATTCACTTAGCATACAGAGTCCGACACGTGTGTTGGCGCGTCGCACCACGCGCCGGACGATGCTGGAGTATCAGCTTGTCAAACGCGGAAACCGGTGGAGGATTGAGAGCGCGACGCGAAGCGAGATCGGTCGATGAGCTTTCCAGAGATCTGAGTATTGATCGAGCTCTCTGGCGTTCGAGAGTCGTCGGCCATGCGTGTCAGAAACCCGTTGACTTACTCAATTCTGCGCTCAACGCTGGTCGGCGGTTCGAGAGTACTTTGTGGGCTCAACTGCCCCATCGGTGGCCCGCTCACCTTGGACATCGCGCGGCTATGATCAACCCTGACGAGAGTAAATCCGAGCTGACGGAGACCCTGCTTGAGATCGGCGCGAAGCTTTTCCCTCGTCGGTATCATCGCTTCAAAGATCTGCGTTCTGATCAGCAAGCGTGCGAATGGGCACGAACACTGGATTGGCGACAGAACCCGTATGACCGGTTCCTGCTCCGCCGTGAAATACTGCATCATCTTGAAAGTACAGCGTTCTACGACGGGCCCCTGAACGTTTATAGTTTTGCTTCTCGCGATGAGATCGCAGCCGAGGTGGACCGCCTGATGAAGGAGTTTCCAGACAAGTACAAGAGCCTGGGCGTTTTCAGTTACGTGCTGGTTATGCTTCCGTGGAACTTGGCTTTCAAACATGGACGGGTTCAAAACAGCCGGTTGGCTGAAGCTCTGGATAAACTGCCGTGACGACGGTCAGGCAATTCCACGCACGGTTCTGAGGGGGGCTGAGCGGGCAACCGCTTCAGGCCTACCCGGTGCATTACGACTACGCTTCACACCAAATGGACTTTCTTGGGGAGCTTTTTGAGCTTGTCTGTGGATCAGCGCGGCGATTTTACGCGTCGGTCCTCTTGTCCGTCGCCATCAGCGGTCTTGTCCTACAGCAAACGTGATTGCTCGCTTCCACCGGGCTGCAAGGATCTCATTGATGTGATACGGCTAGAAGCCAACTGGAAGACCTTCTTCGACTGCTATGGGAAGCTCACCTATAGACCAGAATCGGCCGAATCTTCTTGCGCTGAAAATGCCATGCAATTCGAATGCAATTCCATCGAATTTCTCCCTCAATCACAGACAGATTTTTCCGCTTCACAAATAACCCGCTGCGATTTAACAGGTTAAGGAACTGCAAATAACTGGCAGCCTGTCTGCTAAGAGTCGTTAGCGGAACGGTAATGTTGATGTGAACACTGCATCAATACCTGGGTAATGAAGTTAATCAGGGAGCAGTTTTCTGCGGTCACCGTACGCCACAAGGAGAATGCCGGTTTTATTAGACATGACATTTTACAATGAAATTCCACCGCGACTCGCAAGATGCGATTCGAATGAGATGGAGCGTGAGTTC
>Ga0207670_10001673_pt1 | contig 11557 bp, 10 predicted proteins | sample KBSS23HmetaG_FD_184339 | JGI IMG/M metagenome (GOLD analysis project Ga0207670, IMG submission 184339) | Switchgrass rhizosphere microbial communities from Kellogg Biological Station, Michigan, USA - KBS S2-3H metaG (SPAdes) (version 2) | ecosystem: Host-associated > Plants > Roots >... | reverse complement strand
GGTGATCTCGAGCACGACTCTCTTCGACAGCTGAGCGAACGGTGTCGCGCCCGAAAACAGATCTTCATCCGTGAGCTCGAGCCCGTGCACGTTGACGAACAGCAGCACGCCGGGCGGCGCCTCGGCGGCGGCACGCGCGACATGGGCGCGCACGGCACGCCCGAGCTGATGCACCTTGTCGAGCCGCTCGGCGGTCGCGATGAAGATGTCCGTCCGCATCAACGATTCCTCGTCGGTGCGCAGCAGCGCCTCGTACGCGAAGATGCGCCTCGCCGCGACATCGAGGATCGGCTGGAATGCCATCCAGGACTTGTCGATCGCGCGCGCGTAGCGATGCTCGAGCGTTTCGGTCTCCGTCGACGAGAGCGCCTTCGCCCATGACTCGGCACGCCGGCGCATGCGATTGACGCCGTGCAGCCGCGCCGCCCGAGCGACCGCCGCAGCGAGCGTCTCCTGCGAGAACGGCTTCGTGATGTACGAGACCGCGCCGTAATCGATCGCGCGCACTGCACCGTCGAGAGACGGATCGCCGGTCATCAGCAGCACCGGGATATCGTCGTCGCGCTGGCGCATCGCGCGTACCAGCTCGAAGCCATCGACCTCGGGCATGTTCACGTCCGACAGCACGCAGTCGAACGGAACCTTGCCGGTTTCGATCTCTCCGAGCGCCGCGCCGCCATCGGCAGCAAGCACTACTTCCCAGCCCTCACCGGTGAGCACGCGTGCGCACGCGCGGCGAACCGCGACGTCGTCATCGACCACGAGCACTCTTCCCAGATGTGGGCGCTTGACAGCTCCGCCCTCGCTCACAAGCCCTACTCTATCGCGACGCCGCCCGCGAGACGATGGCTCACGTGCATCTTACGCGCGGCCCGGCAGCCGGAGCACGAAGCAGGGGCCCTCCGTGCGGGGCTCGCACTCGATCCGACCGCCGTGGGCCTCGGCGACGAGCCGGCAGAAGTACAGGCCCATGCCGCGCTTGCCCCCCTTGCCCTGTACGTACTTGCCGAACAGGTTGTTGCGAATCGCCTCGGGAATTTGCGGGCCCGTGTTCGTCACCGAGATCTCGAGGCTGCCGTCCTCGCCGTCGATCCAGCGCTTCCCGCCGAGCGTGATCCGGCCATTCGCGTTGACGTAACGAGTCGCATTGCCGAACAGGTTGTGGAGCACGCGCTCGATGAGGCCACCGTCGAAGCGGCCTTCGAGATCGGGCGGGCAATCGATCTCGAGCTTCGCGCCCTTGGTGATCGCCGAGGAGTTGACGTCGACGACCGATTGCAGCAGCGACCGCACGCTCGTGCGGGTGACCATCGGCTTGACGGCCGCGTCCTCGAACCGCGCGATGTCGACGAAGTTCGCGACCAGACTCGACATGCGGCGCACGGAGCGCAATGTCGCCGCGAGGGCGTCCGTCGCGTCGGGATTGTTCTCGACCACCTCGAGCAGGTACGACAGGTTGCTCAGGGAAACCGTGAGGCCGTTGTTCAGATCGTGTGCGAGCAGCGCGCTGGCTTCCTGACCATAGACGAGGCGGCGCTCGGCGGCTTCCTTCTCGAGCCGGACCTTGACGAACTCGCGCTGGGTACGTACGGCGGCGATCACGCGCCGGCGCAGCTCGGCGATGCCGATGGGCTTGAGCACGTAGTCATCGGTGCCGGCATCGAATGCGTCGCTGCGGCTCGTCTCGTCGTCGTGGCCCGTCAGCACGATGATGTGCACGGTCGCGCCTTGCAGCTGCTTGAGGTGGCGGATCACCGTGAAGCCACCGACATCTGGCATCCCGAGATCGACGATCGCGACATCGGGCGGCGTCTGAGACGCTTGCGCCATCGCGCCCTCCGCATCGTTCGCGGTCACGACCTGAAAACCCGCGTGCGCGAGACCCGACGCGAGCTGACGGCAGATCTGGATATCGTCATCGACAACGAGCAGCCGCACCGCACCCGGCAACACCGCAGTCTCTGACGCCACCCCGATCTCGGATGACATGCCTGTGTTAGTATCATTCGCGCTGAACATTCGGTAGGCGATGGCTTCTGGAGTTGATAACGAGTCGCGCACGGTCGACCCCAGACGACTCGCGGATCTAACGTTGGCCGCCGCCGTGCGCGCGGCTGCCGATGCCGTCTACATCGAGCCGACCGGCAAGTCCGAGGATCTGTATCGGCTTAGCTTCGAACGCGACGGCGAAGTGCTGACGTCGATGCCGATCGAAGCGCTCAGCGGTGCCGCGGCGATCGCGCGTCTCGCCTACATCGCGGACCTTGATCTGGCCGCCACCAACGTGCAAAGCGCGGTCGTTCCCGTGAGGTCGGGCGATCGCGAGGCTGATCTGGTGATCACGATCCGGCCCGGCGCAGGGCTGCGCGCGGACATCATGGTCGTGCAGAAGCACCGCCACTCGAAGGCAGGCGTTTCGCTCGATGCCGGTGACACGATCGGCAACTATCGCATCGTCGAACCGCTCGGCGAGGGCGGCATGGGCACGGTGTTTCGCGTCGAGCACACGGTGCTCGGCCGCAACTACGCGCTCAAGGTGCTGCGCTCGAAGGTGATCGAGCGCGACGCGACGGCCGCACAAAGGTTCGTGCGTGAAGCGCGGGCGGCCGCGCGGGTGCGCCACCCGAACATCGTCGACGTGTTCGACTTCGGCTACCTCGGCGATGGCCGGCCGTACTTCGTGATGGAGCTGTGCGAGGGCGAGAGCCTGTGGGATCTGATCCGGCGTGGGCCGCTCGCACCGGCGGACGTCGTGACGATCGCGCGGCAGATGGCGGGCGCGCTCGCCGCCGTGCACGATCGCGGCGTCATTCACGCCGATGTGACGCCGTCGAACGCGCTCGTGATCAACCGCGATCCGATCCACGTCAAGCTCGTCGACTTCGGGCTCGCCGCGATCGCCGGCGAGGCGTTCGACGAGGACCAATCCGACTTCGTGCTCGGCACGCCCGCCTACATCTCGCCCGAGCAGCTGCGCGGGTTACCCGCCACCGATCGATCGGATCAGTACGGCCTCGGTTGCGTGATGTTCGAGATGCTGCAGGGCAGACCGCCGTACAGCCACGACAACATCCGCGAGCTGTGCATGATGCACATCCAGGCGCCGATTCCCGTGCCGGAGAGCGAGTTCGGGCCGTTGCCGCCGAAGCTTGCCGACGTGATCACGACGTGTCTACAGAAGTCGCCGCAGCAGCGCTTTCCGGGCATGCGCGCGATGCTCGCGGCACTCGAAGAGCTCGAGCGCGTCGTCGACCGGCGCGGCTGGCGAAAGTGGTTGAGCAGCTGATGGCGAAGCACCTGATCGTATGCGTCGATGACGACGAGGGCATCCTCGGCGCGGTGGGCCGCTGCCTGCGTCGCGATCAAAGCTACGAGGTGCGCCAGACGCTCAACCCCCACGAGGTCATCCAGTGGGTGACGAACGAGCAGGTCGCCGTGCTCGTCTCCGATTACGAGATGCCGGAGATGACGGGCGCGCAGCTCGCCGGCACCGTCAAGCGCATCCGTCCCGAGACCGTCCGCATCCTGCTGACCGGGCGGCGCACGCTCGATACCGCGATCGACGGCATCAACCAGGGCGAGATCTTCCGCTTCCTCGGCAAGCCTTTCGAGGACAAGCAATTGCGGCAAGCGGTGAGCGAGGCCGTGCAGCGGCACGAGGAGCTCGTCGCGTTGTCCGGAGATCGCCAGCGGCGCCAGCGGCGCGAGGCGCTCCGCACCGCGCTCGAATCGGAGTATCCGGGGATCTCGAACGTCGAGCGCGACGGCGACGTGTTCGTGGTTTCCGCCGATCCGTGGGCAGAGGCGCAAGCGCTCGGCCTGCGCGAGCTCGAAGCGCGGCTGGAGAAGCCGTGAACCACGACGACGAGGCCGGCCAGCCCTGTACTCGTCACGCCGCCTCGACGGAGAAGCTGCTCGATTACGCGATCGTCGGCTCGCGTGCGTCGAGCTTTCATCACGACACCGCCTCGAAGCTGCAGAGCATGATGATGGCGCTCGACGAGATCAGCGAGCTGATCGGCGAGGCGCCGTCGGAGCTGCGAACCGCGACCGAGACCGCGCAGCAATCGTTGCGCGAGCTGCACGGGCTGTTGACCGCCAATCGCGCGCTCGCGAAATCGCCACATCGTTCTCAGGCCACGGTGGCGGACATGTTGGAGCGCGCGGCGAGTCGCGGTGCGGTCAAGCTCGAGGGTGAGCTGCCGGCGGTCGAGGTCGTGGCTGCCGTACCGGCGATCACGCACGCGCTCTCGATCCTGCTCGATCTCGTCGCCGGTGCGACGCAGAGCGGTCGCCTCGTGCGCATCCGCGCCGACGGTACGAACGTGACGATCCTGGGGAACACCGAGCCGACGAACCCGAACGCGAACGAGCTGATCGCGATCGCCGCACACGTGATCGCACGCGACGGTGGTCACCTGCGCTGCGCACCCAAAGGCTTCGTGGTTCAGATCAGCGCGCGCTCGGCCGCCGCGAGCCCGTAGGCCTCGCACACCAGCTCGCCGATCTCGGTGTCGCGCGCGGCTGTCGGCCGGCGCAGCTGTGCGCGCACGAGCTGCACGATCTTCGCGCGCAACGCCCGGCCAGGTTGCGCGATCGGTAACGCGCGCATGTACTCGAGCTTTGGTCGAACGGCGCCGTTGAGCGCGGGTGGAAAGCGCCGCTGGGCGTACCACGCGTAGAGCGGCGAGTTGAGCACGGCGAGCAAGTAGAGATCGCTCGTCGGCAGGATCCACACCGTCGTGTCGGGCACGAGCTCGCCGCTCTCGTCGAGGCAGCACGCGGGCGTGGTCTGGATATCCTGGTAGAACAGGCGCGGCCCGCGGGATTTCGCGAGCGGCCCGACGGGATCCTGGAGCTCGTACCAGCGATAGCTGCCCGGCTTGCGGCCCCGCCACTCGCCTGCGTGATCGATCGGACGTGGCTCGAGCGCGCTGCGAAACTTCGCGAGGTGCGCGCGAATGCGCGGCGGCGGTACGTAGCCGCGATCGGCGAGCACGATGTAGCGCTCGATCGGCGCGGCACGCCAGCGCCGCACGTCGCGGCCCTTGATGAACGGCCGCACGAGCGCGGCGGCTGCCGGATCGTCTTCGATCAGCCGCGCGCGAGTTTCGGCGTCGATCACGAACGCCTCGTTGCAGCCGGTGACGACGCCGCGCGACGGCCGCTCGGGGACGACCTCGCCGAGCGGCGGGCAGGTGCGCGACAGCCGATCGATGAGCGCGGCATCCGCGGGATCGTCGATGTGCCACGTACCGACGGCGAGCGTATGGGCGGGATTCGCGAGCGCGTCGGCGACCGTGACCGCTGTGGTCACGCGCGCTGCGCGAATGTGATCGGTCGCGTGCGCTGTATCGCCCCACAGGATGCACGGGAACGCGTCGGCATCCGCGAACAACGGGAACGCGCGCGCGAAGTCGACGAGCCCGAGCACGCTGCGCGTGCGTGCGAGGAGCGCACGCAGCGGGCGGCCATACGCGGCGGTCAGCCACTTGTTCGGCACCACGAAGCAGTAGCGACGCGCGATCCGCAGCGCGAGCTCGATGAAGTACACGTACAGATCGGCGACGCCGTCGTACGCTTCGAACGCGCGCAACGCGGCCTTGTTCGCGAGCAGCTCCTGGCGGATGTAGGGCGGGTTGCAGACGATGGCATCGAAGCGCGGCCACTCGAGCGTCAGCGCATCGCCGACACGAAGGTGCTCGCGCAGGATCGGCAGCCGTGCGCCGACGAATTCCTCGATCGCGACGTGCGCCGCCGCGACGGCACGCGCGTCGACATCGGCGCCGAACACGCAGCGCTCCGCGACGAGCCGGTACGCACGCTGCCGCGGCATCGCGAGCGATTCGGCGAGCACGCGGATGACCTCGATGAGGAATGCGCCCTCGCCGATCGCGGGGTCGCACACGCGCAGCGAAGGCACCTCGCCGCCGAGCAGCGGCCCGAGCGCGACTCGCACCATCGGCTCGCAGACCTCGCGCGGCGTGTAGACGACACCGGCTTGTGGGCGCGGGGCGACCATCGACCGCACGATACTCATGTTGGCACTCGAGTTGAAACAGTGGATTGGCGTGGATGCACGCGTGCTCGACCTGCAGCGACAAGCGGCCGAAAGATCGGACGTCATCGGGCTCGCAGGTGGGCTGCCCGCCGACGATCTGTTACCGCGTCGCGAGCTAAAGCGCGCACTGGAGACCGTGATGCCGGCGCACGGCGACGCGCTGCAGTACAGCTGGCCGGAGGGGATCTCGCAGCTGCGTGCGTGGATCGCGGAGCGGCTGGTGAGGCGCGGCGCACGGGTCGAATCCGATCGCGTGATCGTGACCGCAGGCGCGCAGCAGGCTCTCGCGATCGTCGGTGCGATGTTTCGTGACAAGGCGATCGGCGTCGGCGACGCGACGTATCCCGCCGCCATCGAGGCGTTTCGCCAGGCCGGGGCACGCGTCGTCGCGCGGGGCGGCGACGTGGAGTACGCGATCGCGGATGTCTCGAACCCGCGTGGCGTGGCAACGGTGATGCCGGCATCGGGTCCGGTGATCGTCGACGAGGCGTACGTCGGGCTGCGCTTCGACGGCACGCAGTCGCGGCCGCTGCTCGCCGATGCACCAGCGCGTCTGGCACGTCGGCACCGTGTCCAAGACGATCGCGCCGGGACTGCGCGTCGGCTGGTTGATCGCACCCGAGGCCGAGCACGAGGCCGCGCTCGCCGCGAAGCAGGCGGCGGATCTGCAGACCGCCACGGTGTCTCAGGCCGTGCTCGCGCACGCCGTCGAGCACATCGACTTCGAGACGCTGCTCGCGCGTGCGCGTGCGGGTTACCGCGAGCGTGCCGAGGCGCTGGCGGACGCGTTGCGCCGTCATGCACCCCAGATCTCGTTCGTGTTTCCCGAGGGTGGATTCTCGATCTGGGCACAGACCGAGCACACCGGCGACGAGCTCGCGCTGCTCGAGACCGCGCTCGCCGAGGGCGTGATGTTCGATCCCGGCGGCGCATTCCGCGCGGAGCCTTCGCCGCACATCGCGTTCCGGCTGTCGTACTCGCACGTAGCTCCCGAGCGCCTCGATGAAGCTGCGCGCCGGGTCGCTCGCACACTCGCGCGGGCGCGGTAGCATTCGGCGCATGTATCGCGTGCTGCAAGTCGGACTCGGCCCTCTCGGCATCAAGATCGCGGCGGACCTCCAGCGGCGCCGCCTCGGCGAGATCGTGGCGGCCGTCGATCCGGCCATCCCCGGGCGCGCGCTGTCGGAGCTCGTGACGGGTGCGCGCGGCGACGTGCGAATCGCGGCCTCTCTCGACGAGGTGCGCGAGCCGGTCGACATCGCGATCGTTGCCACGGTCTCCGATCTGCGTGCGTGTGCGCCGACGTTGCTCGCGCTCGCCGCGCGCGGCATCAGCGCCGTCTCGACATGCGAGGAGATGTCGTGGCCGTGGGATCGCCATCCCGGGGTCGCGAAGCAGCTCGCGGACGCCGCCAAACAACACGGCGTGCGCATGCTCGGCACCGGCGTCAACCCGGGCTTCGTCATGGATGCGCTCGCTGTCGCCGTGACATCCGCTTGCGCTGCCGTGCGCCGTGTCGAGATCCACCGCATCCAGGATGCGGCGCATCGCCGGTTGCCGTTCCAGAAGAAGATCGGTGCGACGCTGTCTGTCGACGAATTCGACAAGCTCGCGCGTGCCGGTACGATCCGTCACGTCGGGCTATCCGAGTCCGTCGGCATGGTCGCGGCGACACTCGGCTTCGCGATCGATCGTATCGACGAGACCATCGCGCCCGTGATCGCCGAGCGCGATCTGTCGTGCGGTTTGGGTGCGATCCGCGCCGGTGTTGCGCGCGGCGTTCACCAGGAGGCACACGCGTGGGCCGGCGGGCGCGAGGTCATCACGCTCGTGTTTCGCGCGGCGATCGGCGAGCCCGATGCGCGCGATCAGATCCTCGTCGATAGTGATCCACCGGTCGATCTCACGATCCGCGGCGGCTTGCACGGCGACGTATCGACGTCTGCGGTCGTGCTCAACTCGATCCGCTCGCTCCTCGCCGCGCCGCCCGGATTGCACACGATGGTCACGCTCCCGTTGGCCGGCTGCGCGCCGTGAGCGACGCCGCGCGTGTGCTCGCGTTGCTCGAGCGCCATGGCTGGAACGCGACCTCGTTCCAGATCCTCGAGCCGGGGTTCCGCTACTGGTTCGACGGCGACGATGCCTGCGTCGGCTACGTCGACACCGGCCGTGCGTGGGTCGCGGCGGGACCGCCGATCGCCGCCACCGAGCGACTCGTCGCGACCAGCGAGCGGTTCGTCGCCGCCGCGCGCGAGGCCGGGCGGCGCGCCTGCTTGTTCGGTACCGAGGTGCGCTTTCACGACACGGCGCGGTGGCCGGCGCTGCGCATCGGCGAGCAACCGCTTTGGTCACCGGCGGGCTGGGAGGCGGTGCTGCGCGGCTCGCGGAGCTTGCGCGAGCAGCTGCGGCGCGCACGGGCGAAGCGAGTCACCGTGCGCCAGCTCGCCTTCGAAGAGCTCGCGGCCCAGCATCCCAAGCGCGTCGAGCTCGAAGGTCTCATCGCGCGCTGGCTCGCATCGCGAACGCTGGCGCCGATGGGCTTTCTTGTCCAGGTCGATCCGTTCGCGCATCCCGAGCGGCGCCGCTACTTCGTCGCCGAGCACGAAGGCCGCATCGTCGGCTTCCTCGGCGTGATCCCGATCTATGCGCGCAGCGGCTGGTTCTTTCGCGATTTCCTGCGCGACCCGCACGCGCCGAACGGCACCGTCGAGCTGCTCGTCGACGCCGGCATGCGCGCCGCCGCCGCCGAACGGATCTCGCTCGTGACGCTCGGCCTTGCACCGCTCGCCGGCGAGGTCGGTCCGGTGCTGCGCTCGGCGCGGTTCTTCGGCCGCTCGCTGTACGACTTCGAGGGCCTGCGCACGTTCAAGGCAAAGCTCAAGCCCGACAGCTGGGATCCGATCTTCCTGTCGTATCCACCGCGGGCGAGCTCGCTGTTCGCGATCGTCGATACGTTGACCGCGTTCTCGCGCGGCGGCCTGTTGCGATTCGGCGTGCAGACGCTGCTGCGCGGCCCGGCGATCGTGATCCGGCTGCTCGCCGTGCTGCTGGTCGTGTGGACCGTGCTGCTCGCGCTCCCCACGAGCGCGCGGTGGTTTCCTGCTCCTGCGTGGCAGTGGAGCTGGGTCGGGTTCGATATCGCGCTCGGCGCCGCGCTGTTCGCACTCGCCCGCCGCTGGCGGCATCGGCTCGCCGACATCGTCACCGCCGCGGTAACGGCTGATGCTGTCGTCACCCTCGGTGAGGCGCTCGTCTACAACGTGCCGCGCACCCGGAACGTCATCGACGTGCTCGTGATGACGGTCGCGGTGTGTGCACCCACATTTGCCGCGATCCTGTTGTGGCACGCGAGGGTGCACCGCTCCGACTGGTCAAATATATCGTGATACGATATATATCGCCGCATGCGTTCGCGTGACCTCAGCGATGCCGATTACCGGGCGCTCGCAGGCTTTCGTCACCAGCTTCGGCGGTTCCTCGCATTCTCCGAACAGGCGGCTCGCGGCGCGAGCATCGAGCCGCGCCAGCACCAGGTGCTGCTCGCCTTGCGTGGCCTGCCAGAAGGCGTGTCGCCGAGCGTGCAAGTGCTCGCAGACAAGCTCGTGCTGCGCCACCACACGGTCGTCGAGCTCCTCGATCGTCTCGAATCCGGCGGCCTGATCCGTCGCGATCGCGCGAGCGATGACAAGCGGCGAGCCCGCATCACGATCACGGTGCGCGGCGAGGCGCTGCTGAGACGACTCTCCGATGCTCATCTCGCCGAGCTGCAACGCTTTGCGCCCGCACTCGTCAGCGCGCTGTACGAGGTATTGCGCACCGCAAGGCGGCCCGCAGCATGAAGGACAACCTCGGCGACTTCACCGCAACCCGGCGGGTCATCCCGATCACGTTGGTCGCAACGGCGATCGGCATCCTCGCCGCGTTCGTCGCGCTCGCGCTGCTACGGCTGATCGGCCTGTTCACGAACCTGTTCTTCTACCAGCGCTTCGACGCGACGCTCGTGTCGCCCGCCGATCACCACCTCGGCATCGCGGTGTTGCTCGTGCCTGTCGCGGGCGGCCTCGTGATCGGGCTGATGGCGCGCTTCGGCTCCGAGAAGATCCGCGGCCACGGTATCCCCGAGGCGCTCGAATCGATCCTGACGCGCGGCAGCCGTGTCGAGGCGCGCCTCGCCGTGCTGAAGCCGCTGTCGGCCGCGATCTCGATCGGCTCCGGTGGCCCGTTCGGTGCCGAAGGTCCGATCATCATGACGGGCGGCGCGTTCGGCTCGCTCGTCGCGCAGCGCTTTCATCTCACCGCCGCCGAGCGCAAGACGCTGCTCGTCGCGGGCTCCGCCGCAGGCATGGCGGCGACGTTCGGCACGCCGCTGGCCGCGACGCTACTCGCCGTCGAGCTGTTGCTGTTCGAGTGGAAGCCGCGCAGCTTCGTGCCGGTCGCGCTCGCATGCGCCAGCGCGATGGCCACGCGTCACTTCCTGTTCCCGGCGGGCCCGCTGTTTCCCGTCGTCGCACCGGTCTCGGGAGATGACATCGCGATGCTCGGCGGCTGCGTGCTCGCAGGGCTCGCCGCGGGTCTGCTCTCCGCGGCAATGACGAAGAGCGTGTACGTGTTCGAGGATCTGTTCTCGCGCCTCGAGCTGCACTGGATGTGGTGGCCCGCGCTCGGTGGGCTCGCGATCGGGATCGGTGGCGTGCTCGAGCCCCACGCGCTCGGCGTGGGTTACGACACGATCGGCGAGCTGTTGCACGGTCACTTCGCGATCACCGCGATCGTCGTGCTCGTGCTCGTCAAGTGGGCGATCTGGTCGGTGTCGCTCGGCTCGGGCACCTCCGGTGGCGTGCTCGCACCACTCTTGATGCTCGGTGCCGCGCTCGGCGCGATCCTCGCGGGTGTGCTGCCGCACGCGCCGGTCGGCTTCTGGCCGCTCGTCACGATGGGCGCGATCCTCGGCGGCACGATGCGTTCGCCGCTCACCGGCATCCTGTTCGCGGCGGAGGTCAGCGGCGACTTCAACGCGCTGCTGCCGCTGTCGGTCGCGGTCGTCATCTCGCACGCGTTCACCGTGCTCGTGCTCAAGCGCTCGGTGCTCACCGAGAAGGTCGCGCGGCGCGGCTATCACATCACGCGCGAGTACGAGATCGATCCGCTCGAGGTGCTGTTCGTACGCGAGGTCATGCGTGCCGAGCCGACCACCGCGGAAGGCATCGCGTATGCCGACGAGACGCTGCGCACCGTCACGCTGCGCATGGCGCAGATGCGAGTCACCACGCTGCGCGTGGTCGATGCAGAGCAGCGCCCGGTCGGCACGATCGTGCTCGAGGATGTGCTCGTCGCACGCCGCCGCCACGCCGAGGAGGAGACCCGTCGCGAGCACGTCGCGCCGCTGCCGAGCTGGGTCCCGATCCCGCGCTGGATGCCGCTCGTCGGCCCGCGTCGCTGATACGCTCGCTGCCATGCAGCGTGTGGTGATGGTGCTCATCGCGATGACGGCGCTCG
>Ga0207670_10001668_pt1 | contig 11573 bp, 8 predicted proteins | sample KBSS23HmetaG_FD_184339 | JGI IMG/M metagenome (GOLD analysis project Ga0207670, IMG submission 184339) | Switchgrass rhizosphere microbial communities from Kellogg Biological Station, Michigan, USA - KBS S2-3H metaG (SPAdes) (version 2) | ecosystem: Host-associated > Plants > Roots > Rhizosphere... | reverse complement strand
CAGGTCATCGCCAATGAACCCGGGGACGATGCCGTATTCAATCGGGCTGAGGAGACTGATCCCTTTCATCGGTTCCGAGGGCTTGATCCCGACAATGGCGTCCCTGCCAAAAGTGAACGTGGCCGAAGCCTCCATGGATCCATTGGCGGTAAATGAGACCTCGAGCACCGCTTCATCACCGGCGTTTCGCAAAATCTCGCAGCGACTGATCTTTCCCGGTTGCGCCTTCGCTTGCCGCGGCGTGAACTCCAGGATTTTTTGTCCGAGGGCACCACCCGTCGGCGGAGCGCCGCCTGGAGTGGTCAAATCGGCTTTTGAGTAGAGCACCACACGTCCCTTCTCCGACCAGAATACCGCGGTAAGCCCATGATTCTCCACGACCGCGTCGCCCTTAAAGGAGTATTCCCTGCCATAGTAACCGGGGTCTGACGCGGCCTTGGCTGGTTCAGCTTCGAACGCAAAAAGCTCGGACGGCACGGCTTTCCAACCGGCTCGATTTTCAAGGTCGATAGTGTCGGTGAAATGGGAGCCTGCGTCCCAGACCACGACATTGGCAGCGGCCTCCATTCGTTGGAATGCGTTTGCGCCAGCCAATATCGCCAGCAAGACAATCAACCTTGTTTTCGGCAAAATCGCTCCATTCGTTTTTTCGTCTTGGTATGAGTTCATAAACCGGATCTTCATACGATTCTAACGAGACTTTGCCTGGAAGCAAGAGGGCGGTCCGGAGGTCCGGAGGTCATGGCACTGGAAAGATTGACTGGCGTGGATACGCCGCCGTCGCAATACTGGCCGCGGCTCCTGGACCAAAATTCCGCGCGATGAAAAAGACGCTTCTGCTGTTTTTGTTGGCTCGAGTGAGTTTGAGCGGGTCCGAATTTCCCGCGCTCTACAACTCGGAACAGGATAAATCCACGCCAATGTCTGCCGCCGAAGCGGTGGCGAAGATACGTCTGCCGTCCGGATTCAAAGCCACCGTCTTTGCCGCCGAACCGGACGTGCAAAACCCCATCGCGCTGGCCTGGGACGCGCGCGGACGGTTGTGGGTAGCGGAGAATTACACGTACGCGGAGGGTAGCAAGCGGTTCGATCTCAACCTGCGCGATCGTATCCTCATCTTCGAAGACAAAGACGGTGACGGCCACTTCGACACACGCAAGGTGTTCAACGACGAACTGCAGATGCTCACCAGCATCGAGGTCGGGCACGGTGGGGTGTGGGTGATGTGTCCCCCGCAACTGCTTTTCATCCCCGTCCGCAGAGGCGACGATGTTCCGGATGGCACGGCGGAAGTCGTGCTGGACGGCTTTGCCATTCCGCCGGAGAACTACCACACGTTCGCCAACGGCCTGCGGTTCGGCCCGGACGGCTGGCTTTATGGACGCTGCGGCGCGTCAAGCTCAGCCGAGATGGGCGCGCCAGGCACTCCTGCAGAGCAACGCATCCCGCTCCGCGGTACCCTTTGGCGTTATCATCCTCGGCGCAAGGTTGTGGAGGCGCTCAGCTCCGGCACGACCAATCCATGGGGCCACGACTGGAACGAGCACGGCGAGCTCTTTTTCATCAACACGGTCAACGGTCATCTCTGGCACGGCATCACCGGCGCGCACTTCGTCCGCCCGCATACCATCGACCCGAACCCGCGCGTTTATGAGCTGATCGATCAACACGCGGACCATTGGCACTTCAACACTGAGAATGGCTGGCAACGATCACGCGATGGCATGGCGAACGAACTGGGCGGCGGCCATGCCCATATCGGCATGATGATTTACCAGGGAGACAACTGGCCCGCCGAATATCGCGGCCGGCTCTTCACGCTGAATCTTCACGGCCGCCGCGCTAATCAGGAAATCCTCGAACGCAACGGCAGCGGCTACGTCGCCAAACACGCCCCCGACTTTTTCATCGCGGGCGATCCGTGGTTCCGCGGGATGGAGCTCAGTTGTGGCCCGGACGGAGGCGTGTTCGTGCTTGACTGGAGCGACACGGGCGAATGTCACGAATACAGCGGCGTCCATCGCACCAGCGGGCGCATCTACAAAATCACTTATGAAGGAACGGGGACCGCAGTTGCCCTCGCCTCGGCGAAGCCTCCGGCGCAGCCAGGGTCGGCTGCTGCAACCGGCGCCTCGCCGGTTGCTCTCCGCGCGAAAGAGGGTTCTCCGAACCCAGCACGCGGGGCGCGCGCGGTCCCGTTCGATTTGAGGAAGCTGAGCGCGAGCGATCTGGTGAAACTGCACACGCACGCGAATGAATGGTTCAGCCGACAAGCACGGCTCGAACTGGCCGCGCGCGCGGAAACCGGTCGCGGACTCGACTCGGCCAGGGAGCAGTTGCGGGAGATGTTCGAGAAACAAGGTGACATTGTCGTAAAGTTGCGCGCTCTCTGGTCGCTCTACACCATCGGCGGTTCAGATGAACCGTTTCTCCGTGCGCAACTTCGACATCCAAACGAGCACGTCCGCGCCTGGGCGATTCGCCTGCTGACCGATGCCTGGCCGTTGGACACTGTGATGAGCCAGAGGCCGGTGGGAAAATCCGAAATCCGAAAATCCGAAGCGGAACAGAGCCCCGTCCCCTCGGTTGACATGCTAGGGGAATTCGTCCACGCCGCGAAGATGGACTCGTCGGGCCTCGTCCGTCTTGCCCTGGCTTCGACGTTGCAACGCCTTCCGGTATCGCGGCGCGCAGACCTCGCCGCCGCGTTGATTGCCCGCAAAGAAGACGAGAGCGACCACAATCTCCCGCTGCTCATCTGGTATGGATTGATTCCCGTCGGCGACACTGATCCTCTCGCGCTTGCGCTCCTCGCTGCGAAGTCAGAATTGCCGCTCCCACGCCAACTGATGGCGCGCCGCCTCGCCGAGGACGCGGAGAAAAACCCAACCCCGTTGAACCGGTTGCTCGAACTCACGACCGCGAAACCCGAGTCTTTCCAGGCTGATATTCTCATCGGGATGGCCGAAGGTCTTGCCGGCTGGCACAAGGCCACAAAACCCGCCGCCTGGGATCTGCTCGTGAAGCAGCTCTCGGACGCGAGCAACGCCGCGCTGCGCGACCGTGTGCGCGACCTTAGTGTGCTCTTCGGCGATGGCCGCGCGCTCGATGAGGTGAAAGGAGTCGCGCTCAATCCGAGTGCTGATCTCAATGCTCGCAAAATTGCATTACAAACTTTCATTGATAACCGCGCGCCTGGTTTGCAACAGCTTTGCGAACAATTGCTCAGTGTGCAGTTTCTGAATTCGGTCGCAGCGCGCGGTCTGGCAAGTTTCGACGATCCGGCGGTCGGCGCAAAGCTGGTGAAGGCCTACCGGCAGTTTCATCCTTCGGAACGTGGACAGTTGCTTTCTTCCCTGGTCTCCCGCGCGACTTTTGCCCAGGCATTGCTGGACGCGGTGGCCGAAGGCAGAATTCCGCGCGCGGAGATTTCTCCCTACCACGCCCGGCAAATGCGCAGTCTGGACGACGCGGCATTGAACAAAAAACTCGCGTCAGTCTGGGGCGAGCTCCGCGACCCGGCTTCGGACAAACAGCTCTTGATCGCCAAATACAAAACGCAGTTCAACGCCTCCACGCTGGCGAAGGCCGACAAGAGTCAAGGCCGGTTGGTCTTCAACACCGCCTGCGCGGCGTGCCACACGCTTTACAGCGAAGGAGGAAAGGTTGGCCCGGACCTGACTGGCGGTGGCCGTGACAACCTCGATTACCTGCTGGAGAACATCGTGGATCCGAGCGCCGTGGTGACGGCCGACTTTCGCATGTCCGTCGTGGACCTTAAAGACGGCCGGGTGTTCAACGGGCTCATCACTGCAAAAACCGAGCGCACGCTCACGCTCAAGACGATGACCGAAACGGTCACCGTTGAGCGTGGCGACCTCACGGGCGTCCGTGAATCAACGGCATCTTTGATGCCGGAAGGATTGCTCGAAACGCTGCCGGCGGAGCAGGCGCGCGATCTGATCGCGTACCTGATGCACCCAAGCCAGGTGCCGTTGCCGACCTCCGGCAAAATCAACTCGAACTGAACCGGCAAAGCCGGAATGATGCAGTGCAACGTGGGGCAGGCGTCTCGCCTGCCCTTTCCGGACCGCAGTCCGAGCGAACAATTCGTAGCGCCTTGGCACCCCCTCTAAGTGAGGAGGCACGAAACCGCTTGTTCTAACCAATCACCCACGGCCGGCTGGGCAGGCGGGACGCCTGCCCTACTTTCAACTGCATACTTCCGGCTTAGCAATGCCATTACCTGATGCGGAAGCCGCCGAACCCTGCTGCTCGGGTTCTGTGCGGTCGATGACCATCCGCCAAACTGTCAGCAAGGGAGTATCAGGGGAGCCTGAGGTCGCGAGCCGGGTCGCGGCTGAATTCACGGCGCAAGCGCGTTACTCTTCGGACCCTGTCCAAGATTGCCGTTCGAGCGGTTCAGAAAAAGAAACGCGCCAAGCTTCGAGACGGTCAGGATGTCCACTCGACCGTCGCCGTTGACATCCGCCGCCGTGAGTTGGACGCCGACGCCGGATTCGTCATCAATGCGGTGCGGCACAAAAGTCGCTCCTCCACTCCGCTCCCGTGAGAGTTGAAACCAGTAAAGCACCGGCGCTTCATTGGGTTCGATGTCGCCGTTGGGACCGTGCGCCCACAGGCGTTTGCCGACGATGATGTCCTTCAGTCCGTCGCCGTCGAGATCAGCAAGCGCGAGCGCGTGCGGCTGGGTGAAGGCCACGCCGTATTTGGGCTCCTCGGTACGGTCCCCCATCAGGACGTGCTTTTTGAACGTGATGCGGCCGTTGTCATTCACCTGCTCGAACCACACCAGACCCCAGCCGTGCGCGTCGAGCGAAGTAATGATGTCGTTGCGGCCGTCGCCGTTGACGTCGTAGGCGAACATTTGCGCGCCGCCTTTTTCTCCGAATTTGAACTCGTGCCGAATCCAAACCGCATTGCGGTCTGCCGGATGCTCATACCAGCCCTCGTTGAGAAGGAGATCGAGCCGCCCGTCGCCGTTCACATCGCCAAGGCCGGTTCCGTGGTAGAACTGTTCCCATTCTCGCTTGTCGGTTATCGGTTTGAAACTCCAAGGCCTGGTCGGGTCGGCCCAATCCGGCTGGATGAATCCCCATTGATCCTCCCAGTGCGCGACAATCTCCGGTTTGCCATCGCCATCCGCATCCATGAACGGCGGCGACTCGCCTTTGACACGCTCGAAAACAAAATGCCTTTTCCAAAACCCAGAGGCGCCCTTCGGGTTCTCATACCAGAAAGCCTGATGCAGGTGCACGCGCCCGAGAACCAGGATGTCCGGCCAGCCGTCACCGTTGAAGTCGTGCACGTAGGAAAACATGCTATCCGTCGGGCTTGGCGGCTGTGGGAATTCCTTGGCCGGGTAGAATTCATGCTTCGACTTGAAGTCCGGTCCCTCGTACCAAAATGGCCCGGCGACGATATCCACCTTGCCGTCGCGATTGAGGTCGCCCGCGGTGATGCCGTCGCAGAAATATTTGTCGGTGAGAACGTGTTTTTGGAAAGACGGTAAGGGCGCGGCGGCCAGGGCGCCGGTTGCGTGCAACGTCAGCAAAACGAAGGTTAGGACTCGTGCAAAAACAACTTCGGATTTTGAGAAGGACCCACCCTCACCCCGGCCCTCTCCCACTCGCCTCGGCGGAGCCTCCGGCGCAGCCTGGGTCGGATGGGAGAGGGAGAATCGTCCGCTGTCGGTCGGGCTATCCAATCGCTCTAGAAGATGCGAGAGACGCGGCTCGCTGTTCCCTCTCCCGTCGGACGGGAGAGGGTCAGGGTGAGGGGCATTTTGTTCGAAATACGAGTCGAGGCGGGACCATGTTTTTGCACAAATCCTCAGTCGTGTCATAGCCTGGTATTTTCGTTCCGGTTCATTCGTTGGTGGCTCGTTCGCCGTCCGGCTCGATCTGAACGTTCTCCCGGAAAAGCAAATAAAACAAGTGCCGGAGAGCAGGCGTGATTTTGTGTCGTCTGCGCAGGGTTTGGGGATTGAACACCGCTCTCTGCTTTGGCATAACTCCCGCCCATGCACGATTTTCATTACGTGGCCGGAAAGCTTTACTGCGAGCGCGTTTCGATTGAATCGCTCGTCGAAAAGTTTGGCACACCGCTTTACGTCTATTCGCAGCGCACACTGACGAATCATTTCCAGAAACTCGACACCGCGCTGGCGCCGATCGATCACCTCATCTGTTACGCGGTCAAGGCGAATTCCAATCTCGCGGTCCTGCGCGCGCTCGCCAATCTCGGAGGTGGGTTCGACATCGTGAGCGAAGGCGAGTTGGGCCGCGTCATGGCCGCGGGCGGCGCCCCGAAGAACTGCGCCTTTGCCGGCGTCGGCAAAACCGAGCGCGAAATCGAATTTGCGCTCCGCCGCGGCATTTATTCGTTCAACGTCGAGAGCGAGCCGGAGCTGGAACGAATCAACCGCGCCGCCGGGCGGCTGAAAAAAATTGCGCCGGTCGCCGTGCGCGTGAACCCGAACGTGGACGCCGGCACGCACGCGAAGATCACCACCGGCACGTACGAGAACAAATTCGGCATTGCCTTCGAACAGGTCGAGGCGGTTTATGCGCGCGCGAGCCGGCTGAAAAACCTGCGCCTGCGCGGCCTGCAAATGCACATCGGCTCGCAACTCACGGAAGTGAAACCGTTTGAGCGGGCCGTGCGGAAGGTCATGCCGCTGGTCGAGAAGCTCGCGGCCCAATATCAATTCGAGTTCTTCAGCATCGGCGGCGGGCTGGGCATTGTTTATCAGCCGGCGCTGGCCAGCGGCGGGCCGGGTTGGTGGGAAGAACCCCAGGCGAAACACATCCTGACGCCCGCCAAATACGCGGCGACGCTGGTCCCGCTATTGAAGCCGTTGAAACTGAGAATTCTCATCGAACCGGGCCGGTTCATTGTGGGCAACGCCGGCATTCTGGTCTCGCGCATCGAATACGTGAAGCGCACCGGCCGGAAGAATTTCGTCATCGTCGATGCCGCGATGAACGATCTGATTCGCCCGGCGTTTTACGATTCGTACCACGAAATCGTGCCGCTGAGGCGCAGGGACGGCCCGCTAATCTCAAGCGACGTCGTCGGACCGATCTGTGAGTCAGGCGATTTCTTCGCCAAGAACCGGCCGCTGCCCAGAGTAGGCGAAGGCGATTATGTTGCCCTGATGAGCGCCGGGGCGTACGGGTTCGTCATGGCTTCAAACTATAACACGCGCGCGCTGGCCGCGGAGGTGCTGGTCAACGGCAACAAATCCGCCGTGGTGCGCGAACGGCAGAAGCTGTCCGGGATCTGGAAGGGCGAGAGATTGCCGGCGTGGTTGGAGTAGTCGTCTGGCCCTGAGTTTCGCGTAACTAGGCATTCGGAATGAATAGGGAGCGCAGCCGCCTCGGCTGCTGTTCGGCGCGCCCTCGCGCCGAACTCCGGTACGAGCGAATGCACCAAATCGTGAACGGGGTTGCTTGTGCCGAGTGGCCCGCGAGGGCGCGGCCCACTGCGCCCGAGGCGGGCGCGCTCCCCAACTCAATTGCATCGTTCCGGTTTGGAAGTCTGGTCATCCGAACCCCAGCGGGCCGGCCACCGTCTGCATTGCCTCGATGACATGATTGATGTGCTCGTCAAGCGCCAGGCCGAGCATGTCCGCGCCTTGCTCGATGTCTTCGCGCTTTACCGCCGCCGCGAATGACTTTTGTTTCATCTTCTTCTTCACGCTGCTGGCGGTCATGCCGGTGAGCTTTTCCGGACGCACGTAAGCCACCGCCGTGACGAAGCCGCAGAGTTCGTCCACGGCGAACAGCGTTTTGCGAACCGGGCGGTCGCGCGGATACTCGTCTTGATTCCAGTCCGCGTGCGAGAGAATCGCGCCGACAATTTCTTCGTCCACGCCACGCTCGCGCAAGACTTTTGCGCCCTCGCGCGTGTGGTCGGGCGGATTCGGCCAGCGCTCGTAATCGAAATCGTGAATCAATCCGGTCGTACCCCACGTTTCGACGCTCTCGCCGAAACGCGCTGCGTAATGCCGCATCGCCGCCTCGACCGCGAGCGCGTGTTTGATCAGCGATTCGGACTTCGTGTATTCGTTCAGCAGGTTCCAGGCTTGGTCGCGTGTCATGTCAGTTTCGGTTGGGATATAACGTTGGCTCCGGCGAATCAAAGTCTAAAATCGCGCGCATGAGCGACAGCGCGAACTCGAACGACAACGGCATGGAGCCGGTCGAGCTTCCCATCGATGGTGTGCTGGATCTGCACACGTTCCGTCCGGCGGATGTCAAGGGCGTGGTGACGGATTACCTCGCCGAATGCCTGGCACGCGGCATTCCGGAGGTGCGTATCGTACACGGCAAAGGTATCGGCCAATTGCGCCAGACGGTGCACTCGATTCTCGCCAAGCATCCCGCCGTGGTCTCGTTCTCTCTCGCCGGCGAAGCCTACGGCGGTTCCGGCGCAACGATTGTCCATTTGGCATCAGCCAAACCAGAACGAGCCTGTTGACTTCAGGGGCCTGTTGCGCGAAAAATGACCATTGTCATACGTCACAGGAAGCTATCAGTGGATCCAAGGACAAAGGACACGATTTTCTATGAAATCTTTGCGCGCGATCCGGATTGCTATCATGCCGGCATTGCTGCTGTGTGGCTTCTTGATGCCCTGTATTTGCGCATTCGGTCAGGGATCGATTCTTATTCAGAATGTTGGTCCAAACCTTAACGCCCCGGTTCGCAGGTTTGATGGCGCTTTGATACCTGCAGGCGATGACTGCACGGTCGAACTCTGGGTCGGCACGTGGCCCGGTGGGTTAATGCCGTTGATCGGTTCAAGACGAAGGTTCGTCGTGCAGGGATTCTTCGGGATCGGCGACCCTGAGGTGGCAGTTCCAGGATTTCCACCTGGTTCCCGACCTTGGTGCCAGGTTCGGATCTGGTATAACCCGGGCGGATCGGTCACAAACTTTGCCCAAGCCGTAAGTTCGGGGCAGGTTCTTGGTGAATCGTGCGCCTTCGAACTCGCGACCGGACTCGGAGACCCGACCCGCATGCCACCCGTCCCGGCGCCACCCCTTGCCGGTATGCCGGCGATGACGGTGGGAGGATTCTGGTATTATAGTTGTGGGCCGCCGCTAAGTCGGCTGACGATGACCGGCGGGTCGGCCAACGAGTTGATTCTCCGCGACACAAGTCAGGTCAGCAGTTCACAACTCTGGATAGCTGCTTCCACGAATCTTTCGTCCCCGTCGAACTGGACGGTGTGGTCGGTTGTTACCAACGCGCCGGCCGAGTACGTGTTCACAGTGCCCATCTCCACCGACGAGCCTTCGCGATTCTTCCGTGTGGTCCGAGTGCCTTGACTGTCCTGATGCCGCCCTTGGCGCAGTGTTCAGCTCTGCAATTCAACGTGACGAAAACAATCCACGGTGTGGTCGTTGACCATGCCGACCGCCTGCATCATGGCGTAACAAATCGTCGAGCCGACAAATTTAAAACCGCGCTTGACCAGATCCCGGCTCAGCGCATCGGACTCCGGCGTGCGCGCGGGAATGTCCCTGGTCGAGCGCCGGGAATTCTGTTTCGGTTTGCCGCCGACGAACTGCCAGAGGTATGCGTCGAAGCTGCCGAAATCCTTTTGCACAATGAGTAAAGCCGCTGCGTTCTGGATTGCGGCGGCGATTTTGAGCCGGTTACGGACAATCCCAGGATCGGCAAGGAGCTTCTTCACTTTGCCCGCGCCGTAACGGGCGACTTTTCTCGCGTCGAAATGGTCGAAGACCTTGCGGTACTGCTCGCGTTTCTGAAGAATGGTGTTCCAGCTCAACCCGGCCTGCGCGCCTTCGAGGATCAGAAACTCGAACAAAGTGCGGTCGTCATGAACCGGCACACCCCATTCTTCGTCGTGGTAACGAATCGACAATTCGTTTCCGGCCCACGCGCAGCGCTTCATGGTTGGTCACACATTCCACCCTGCCCGATACTGGGTGCGCAGAAACCGATTCGCTTCCGGCACATTCGTCACCTTCATCTGCTTCGAATCCCACTGAATCTTACCACCGACGCGCACGGCAACATTGCCCAAGAGTACGGCCTCGGTCATCGGCCCGGAGTAATCGAAGTTCGACAGCGCTTTCCGGCCCCCCTTGCAGGCGTCGATCCATTCCTGATGATGGTTTCGCTCGAACCCGGGCGGCTTCGGCAACGACGCCGGAATGCTTTTGAAGTTCTCCATTTTCGCGCCGGACAAGAACGAACCAGCCCCCCAATAGTTGGGCACATACAACGTGTCCTTGTCGCCGATCAGGATAATCCCGTTGCCTTCCAACCCGCGGCCTTTGACCAGATCGGCGGACGGCTTTTTGCCACCGTCATACCAGCTCATTTTCACCGGCGGTTGCCCGTTGGGTCCTGGGAATTCGTATTGAATAATCGACCAGAGCGGCGCGGTCTCGCCGTTCACCCCGGAGGATTGCGCCTCAACGCTGACGGGTGCGTCAAGTTTGAGCGAGAAAAAGGCAAGATCCATGCAATGACATGCCATATCGCCGAGTGCGCCAGTGCCGAAATCCCAAAACCCGCGCCACTTGAAGGGGACATAAGCCGGATTGTAAGGCCGCCAGGGCGCGACCCCCAGCCAGAGGTCCCAATCCAGCGTCGGCGGCGCGGTTGGCGTCCCTGGGGGGCGCTCGATTCCCTGCGGCCACCAGTTGCTTGGCCGATCAGTCCAGACATGAATCGCGCTCACCTTGCCGAGGACGCCCGCTTGGATCAGTTCCACCAGCCGGCGTGTGTCGGGGTTACAATGGCCTTGATTGCCCATCTGCGTGGCGACTTTGTGCTGGCGTGCCTCTTCCGTCATCAGGCGCGCCTCAGACACCGTGTGCGTCAGCGGTTTCTGGCAATAGACGTGTTTGCCCATTTTCATCGCCATCAGGGCGGCTGGCGCGTGCATGTGGTCGGGAGTGGAGACAGTGACCGCGTCGATATGGCTGCCTTCCTTCTCGAGCATCACCCGGAAATCCTTGAAGCGCCGTGCTTGCGGATACTTGTGGAAGGAACCCGCTGCGTTGGCTTCGTCCACGTCACACAGCGCATAGATGTTTTCGTGCCCTACGTTTTCGATGTCGCTCGCGCCTTTGCCCCCGACGCCGATGCCTGCGATGTTCAAACGGTTATTCGCGCCGAGCACATTTCGGCGAGCGACGAAGGGAAAGGCCAGCGCGGCGCTCGCAATGACGGAGCGTCTGACGAACTGGCGGCGGGTGAGGGAACGGTGTGTCATGGTGTATCAGGATAATGTTCCCGCATTTACCGCGGAAGTCGAGACAACGTCAAGCGCAACGATCCGAGCAGCTGCAGGATCGAAAGTAACCAACTCCAAGTAGTCTCCGAAGTTCTTGGAGCGGCTACTGCTTGAATTCGACCACCACCACTTCGAACAGTTGATCACTGAGATTCTCTTCCGTGTGCCTGGCCGGACCTCCCCAAGTGACATCGCCGGCAGGTCTTCAGGGTTTTTGATTCGCCGTCTGGCGTCGCGACCTTCAAACAAAGGGGTCGGTCAATAGTAATGAC
>Ga0207670_10001667_pt1 | contig 11591 bp, 7 predicted proteins | sample KBSS23HmetaG_FD_184339 | JGI IMG/M metagenome (GOLD analysis project Ga0207670, IMG submission 184339) | Switchgrass rhizosphere microbial communities from Kellogg Biological Station, Michigan, USA - KBS S2-3H metaG (SPAdes) (version 2) | ecosystem: Host-associated > Plants > Roots > Rhizosphere... | reverse complement strand
GCACCATAGGGCCCAGGGAGGTGTTCACACTGCACGGCTTTGCCGCGGATTTTGCGGCGACGCTGCGCGGGCTCGGCTTCGAGGCCCGCGCACTCAATCAGGATGAACAACTCAGTCTGCACCTGGCGATGGAACTTCGCCCCGCCAAGGGGGAATCAATCCTTTCGCCGGCATCGCCGGCCGGCCCGAAGCAGGAGATGACAAGCGAGATTGGTGGCACTCCGTTCCCGGATTCGTTCGCGAATTTTGCCGCGACCTGCGTCGCGGTGGCCGCCAGTTCCGGGAAGCTGGAAAAAGTTCGCCGGCTGGCGGAGTTCCTCGGCGGACTGGAGGTCGCATCGTTGCGGGCTGCGGCCGTTTGGTTTACGGGGCTTCCTTTCGCGTCCTCGGAAAACAAGGTTCTCAAGGTTGGCTGGGCGGTGTTGCGCGATGCGTTGTGCCGCGTTTCAGGTGCGGGGTTGAACGAGTTCAGGATGGTCTATCTCAAACACAGCGATGTGGGCGAAGCCGCTGATGAGCTTCTGCGAGGACGAGCCACGCCGCCCACATTGCGGATCCCTGATCTGGTCGAATTGTTCCAAGCGGTTCACGACGCTCGCGGGCCGTCGTTGAAGCTTGGATTGTTGGAAACCGCCCTGGGTCGATGCACGGCGGTGGAGGCAAAATATCTCGTCAAGATTGTCACGGGCGACCTGCGAATCGGGCTCAAGGAAGGATTGGTTGAGGAGGCGATCGCGGTGGCTTTTCAGGTCCCGCCCGATGAGATTCGTCAGGCGAATCTGTTGCTGGGGAACATTGGAGAGACGGCTGTTCTGGCGAAGGAGAAGGGTCTGCACGATGTGGGCTTGGAACCATTCCGGCCCGTGAAGTTCATGCTCGCATCACCGGAATCCACGGCGGCTGAGCTTTGGCAGCGGTTCCACTCCGGTGTGACTTCCCTGCCCGCGACACTTCACGAAACGCCGCCGACGTTTCCGTCGCCGGAGCGTCACCCCATCTGGCTTGAGGACAAGTATGACGGAATTCGTTGCCAGATGCACAAGGTCGGCAGCCGGGTGACGTTGTATTCCCGCGACCTAAAGGAGATCACCGCGACTTTTCCTGAAGTTGGTGACGCTGTGCGAAATCTTTCTGCCGACGTGGTTATCGATGGGGAGATCCTTGGCATGCGCGGGGAAGCGGTGCTTCCGTTTTCCGATCTACAAAAGCGTCTGGGGCGCCGGGAGGGTGATCTCTTCATGAGTGAGGAAATCCCCGTCCGGCTGCTGGCGTTCGATCTGTTGTGGGTGGATGGCTGCAGTGTTTTGAACGAGCCTCTGGCTTCGCGCCGCCGTCGGCTCGAAGAAATCCAGTGGCCCGCGCTAGTGCGGCTTGCGGCCGTCCGCGTGGCCCATTCCTCGGAAGAGGTGGAGCAGGCGTTTGACGCAGCCCGGGCGCGAGGCAACGAGGGATTGGTGGCGAAAGACCCGGACAGCATTTACTCACCGGGCCGACGCGGCCTGGCGTGGATTAAACTGAAGAAGGCCCTGGCAACGCTCGACTGTGTGGTCGTGGGTGCCGAGTTCGGGCATGGCCGACGGAAGGATGTTTTGAGCGACTATACGTTTGCTGTTCGTGATCCGTCGAATGGGGCCTTGAAGACGATTGGCAAGGCCTACAGCGGCCTGACCGACGAAGAGATCGCAAGCCTGACGCAGCATTTCCTCCAAAGAGTCGTCCGACGCCACGGGAGGTACCATGAAGTGGTTCCTGACACGGTTTTGGAGATAGCGTTCGATCGCATCCAACCCAGCGCGCGGCACAGCAGCGGCTTGGCGTTACGGTTTCCGCGCATCTTGCGAATTCGGACGGACAAGTCGCCTGAGCAAATTGACACGGTGGCCTCCGCCCGGCGGCTGGCGGGATTATTGGACATGTAAGGTGCGACATGCCGAAGGGGCGCAGGTCTGTGACCCGCAGCGGGTGCGCTGAGACAGCCGTAAGGGGTTGGAGGGAGTTGGTACCCCCATCCCGAATTGAACGGGAATCCACGGTTTAGGAAACCGCTGCTCTATCCATTTGAGCTATGGGGGCCCGGCACGATCCAACGCCGAACACGATAGTGAATCAGCCCCCACGGTATCAAGCTCAGTACGCTCTGGCCTTCCTTTGATGGCTCCCGTAGCTTTTCCGGCACCATGGACGTGATGGACCGAATGGACGTCATGGACACAATGGACGGTAAGGAGGATGGAATCATGAAAAATCAGGAACCACTGATCCAAAAACACGGCGGCTACCGCAAACTTAAGACCTTCCAACTGGCTCAACTCTGTTACGACGTGACTGTCCGGTTCTGTAACCGATACGTCGACAAGAAAAGTCGTACCCACGACCAAATGGTTCAAGCAGCCCGCAGCGGCGTTCAAAATATCGCCGAGGGCAGCGAGGCAAGTGCCACCTCAAAGAAATTCGAGCTGAAACTCACCAATGTCGCCTGTGCCAGCCTCGAGGAGTTGCGACTTGATTTTGAAGACTTCCTGCGCCACCGCAGCCTCAAAGAATGGGACGACAATGACCCCCGCCGCGCTGAATTGGTCGCCCGCCGCTGCACCACAGCAGAAGACGTGGCCGCTTGGGTCCATGAGATCCATAAACGCGAGCGAGCCTTCAACCAGTCTACTCAGTCCATCTCGTCCACTCACCGCGAGATCTCAGCGAACGCGGCACTCGTCCTGATCGGCGTGACAACTTCCTTGCTCAAACGGCAAGTAGCAGCGCAGGCCGCGGCTTTCGCCGAGGAAGGCGGCTTCACCGAACGGTTGCACCGCGTCCGAACTGCTCAACGCAATGCCTCGCGTCGGTCGTGAACCACTTCGTCAGTTCAACAACGCCGTGCTGATTTCCACCAAAGCCGCGTCCTTCTCCGGCCCCTTGATGTAATCCAAGGCCCGCATGAATCGAACCCGGTCGGCCGCCGAGGTACTCTTCTCCGTGACAATCTTGGCCAGCAATGCGGGCGCTTTCGTGGAACGGGAACGCCACACGATCTCTCGACCCGCCGGCGTGTTCCACTTGTCCCCCACCGACGTCAGCCAAGCCCCAAAGAAAGCCTCTTCCTGACCGTCCATCGCCACCCCGAGCCCTTCGAGATACCACCGATCCTTGCCGTCATACGCCGAGGCCAGAGACGTCCACAACGCCGGTGCTTCCGGCGCTTTGTTGTGGCGAAGGGCAATTGCACATTCCCGGCGAACCTGCGGCGAAGCATCCCTGGACAGCTTTTTCACCAGCGGAATCACGTCCATCTGCAGCGAGCGCGCCATGCGCAGGCCGACGATCCGAATATCGGAATCTTTGTCCTGGATGGCTTGTGACACATACTTCTTTTCCTTACCCTCGATGCGAGCGAGCAGTTGCACGGCGCGGGCGCGGTAGCGGGAATTCTCGTCGCGCCACAGCCGGGCCAGTTCCTTCTCCGCCTTCTCCTGCATCTGATGCAAGGCGGTCCACGCCAAATACCGCGCGGCATGGTTGGGCGATTGCAGCGCGGCAACACATCCGGCCCCAGTGGTTAGATCCAGCTTCGGAACCGACGGACGGGAACCGGCGGGCGCCACGCGATAGACGCGGCCCGTCATGGTTTCCAACGCTCGATCGGCCATGTTGTGCCCGCCCACTCCGGCATCGTGCCAATCGGCAATGTAGACGGAGCCATCAGGTCCAACGCACACGTCCGCCGGGCGGTACCACGAATCGTCGCTGGTCAAAAGGTTCTCGACGGTCGCGCTGTAACCGGCGCCGCTCGGCTTGACCGGGTAGGCCCGGACAACGCGCGGTCCGGCATCACAATGAATCATCTGACCGCGAAACACCTCCGGGAGCAAATCGCCCTCGTAAATGCAGATGCCTGTTGGCGATCCATTGCCCGTCTGGAGCAGATTCGGCACGACACCAGGGTCGTATTGATGCCAATGATACAGAGGCCGTTCGTCTTCCGATGCGCCCTTGGCCTGGGCGGCTTTCCAGCCGGTTCCCCAATTCGCGCCCGTAAGCTCGTCCTGATAGCCGTAGTTTCCAAACTCCATCACGAAGTTGATTCGCACGCCGCGGTTCCCGTCGTCATCGTTATCCGATTGCCAGACCGTGCCGAATGAATCGACAGCCAGCTCATAATTGTTGCGGAAGTTCCATCCGATGGATTCCACCTGGCTTCCGTCGAGATTGCAGCGAAAGGCCATGCCCTGGCGGTACGGTTTGCCCGCAAGGTCGCCGCTGGTCTTGACCTGGTTGCCTGCGACATCAATGACGGTCTCCGCTTCGTGCGATGGCACCGGGCCGTTCAACGGGAGCGCCATCAGCCCGCCCTTGGGGCGCCGCAGTTCCTTCACTTCGTTGCCAAAATTGAAATAAAGTTTTCCGTCCGGGCCGAAGACAAAGGCGTGCATGCAATGATCGTGATCGCCCTTGGACGTGTCTTCGAAGAGCAGTTCGCGCTTGTCCGCCTTGCTGTCTCCATCGGTATCGGTCAGCACGAACACGTAGGGCGAGGAGGAGACGATGACCTTGTTTCCCAACACGCAGATGCCCAGCGCGGTGTTAACCGTCATGTCCTGGTAGAAAACGGTCTGGCGATCGGCCTGGCCGTCAGAGTTGGAATCTTCCAGGATCAAAATCCGATCGCCGCCCGGGCGCAGAAACCCCCACTTTTGGAACGTGGCGCGGTAATTGGCGCCTTCCGTCACCCATACCCGTCCGCGTTCGTCGACGTCCATGTCCGCCGGATTGACCACCATGGGTTCGCTGGCGAAGAGGGTGGCTTGCAACCCGGCGGCGGCCTTGATTTTGGTCATGTCCGCGGCGGCGGCAGCAGTGCCGTTGGGGTGCGCCGGAGGTGCCGGCTTCGCTTTGGGAGCGTCCTCCGCTCCAAACACGGGCCATATGAGCCCGGTAACGCTGGTGGCGAGAAGAGTGGCCGCCATGGATGACATGGCGCGAATGGACCGGAGCGAACGTGGTGTCATGGTTGCGTCACGATAGGAACGCTTTCCTGACGAACCAAGACGAAATTGTATTCGGCCGTTACTTCTTCTTCGGGTCCAGATTGGCCGCCATTTGTTCGTCGGTAACGCTGCTTTCCACGCCGTCCTTGGGAACCTCCAGTCCGGCAATCCAGATTATGGCGTTCAGGACGACCTTTCGCTGACTGTCATTGGCCCAGTTCTTATGGGTATGACCTCCGGTGAATCCGAAGCCGCGGCCGCTGCCCTTGCGTTCGTAGATCCACAAGGTGGTTTCGTCCCGTCCGCTGGCGGCCACGATGTGTTCGTAAGGACCTTTTGGATAAACGTATGTCCCCTTGCGGACATCATCGGAGGGCTTTGCGGTAAGGATTGGGGTAATGCTTTGCTTGTTCTCCTCGTTCCATCGCATGTTGATATACCATTCATCGCGATTGCTGAACGGTTTAACCCCGTTGGCCACGGGATGATTGGGAAACGTCTTGTATTCGGGTGACCACATGGGGTTGCACGAATAGAGGTGCTCGTAGTATCCGCCGACCCATTCCAGAAACTGCGGCCCGCCGTTCGTGCTGGGGATCTCCACTCCATAGTGCATGAAGCCCAGGCCGACTCCCTTGTTCGCCAGCCTGCCGAGAATCTGTTTGTGATCCTTTTGGATGGCAGGATGGCCTCCGCCGCCATCGGCATAAATGATCACGGCGTCCGCTCCGGCGAAGGCGTTTTCGACATGAGGCCATCCATTCGAGTAAACGGTCACGGTGACACCTTTTACTCCGGCCAGGCAGTTTTGCAGCAGGAGGCTGCCGGCGCGAAACTCGTGCATGCCCGGCGGGTGACTTGGGCGCCCCGCAATCAGAATGATGTTCTTATCAGCTGCCTGGAGCGTGGAAACAAACGCTGAGAGGCACAGGTAAAATGTGAAGTGTTTCATGAAACCTATTTTCCCCGGGGTTTATCGTCGAGGTTCAGCATGATCTGGTCTGCGGACACGGTAGAGGCCACTCCATCGGGCGGCACATCCATCTTTGAGATCCACAAGAGCGCGTTCAGCACCACTTTTCGAAAGCTGTCATCAGCCCAATTCTTGTGGAAGTGGGCGCCTGTGAAACCGAAGCCCCGTCCGCCATTCGGCCGCTCGTAGCACCACATGACATGTTCGGGCTCACCCATGTGTTTCTGCACTTCGGGATTGCCACCGTGCGGGTCGTTCGCGCCGGGCTTTCCTCGCGTCTTGTCCGGAGGAGTGGCCGTCAAGATGGGTGTGACGCCCTTCATCCCTTCCGGGAACCGCATGTGGTAATACCATTCGTCCACGATCTTGAATGGTTTGACCCCGCGGGTGACGGGGTGAACTGGAAACTTTTCGAAGTTCGCGTCCCAATGCGGGTTGACGGACCAATACATCTCGAAATAACCGCCCTGCCATTTGAGGAAGGCGTCGCCGCCGTCCCCCTTGGGCACTTCGACCCCGTAATGACAGGTGCCAAAACCCACACCTCGATCCATGAGCCTGCCGAGCGTTTTCAGCCGCTCAGGCTTGATGGCGGGATGGGCGTCGCCGCCCGTGCAGAACATGAACACGGCCGAGATGCCCCGGAACACACTGTCATCCGAGGGCCAGTCATTCGAGATCACCGTGACCTTCAGCCCGGGTGTCTGGGCAAGGCACTGCTGGAGGAGCAGACAGCCCGCCCGGTATTCGTGTTCCAAATAGCCGTGGCTGGGTTTGCCCGCGATCATCAGCAATTGCTTGTCGGCACCGATGCCCGGAAAGGCGAAACCGGCGAGCGCCAGCAGGACGGCGGCGAATCGTAATTCTGATTTCATGGGCGTGATGGGGCGTGGCGCGCGGTGCGTTGGCGTTGGGACCGGCAGACTATTTCAGGGATTTGATCCGGATATCCTTGAATTGAACCACCATGGGCGGGCCTTGATGAATCTGCAGGGCGAGCACGCCGGACTTGGCGGCCTTGGCCTCCTGTTCGTCCACGACGTCGACGGTCTGCTTTCCATTGATGAAGTGCTGGAGATGATTGCCCTTGGCGATCACAACGTAGTTATTCCAATCCTCATTCTTGATCGAAGCCTGAATGGCGGAAGACTCCCCAACCGAACCCGTGACTTCGACTTTGTGTTTGCCGTTATTGTCACGAATGACGGTTTTTTGCCCGCGCTCCGCGAGGATGCCACGACCGCGTTCCTCGTAGAGAATCCCGCTGTAGGTTTTGCCGGCTTCGAAGTCGGCCTGATAACCGCCGACGATGGGGCCGAACTTTCCCTGCTCCATCACCTTGCTGCGATACTGGACGCCCGAGTTTCCCTTCTCGATGCGGTAGGTCAGTCGCAACTCAAAGTCGTCGACGGATCCGTTGGTCCAGACGAGGAAAGTATTGTGGCCGAGCTTGGTGTCCGGGTCGGAACCGGTCACCCCGGTGATGGTGCCATCTTTCACCGACCAGAGTTTCGGATTGCCTTCCCAGCCGGTGAGATCCGTCCCGTTGAACAGGTTTTTGAACCCGGGTTCAGCGGCCTGGACCGAGGTGAGAGCGAGTGGGCTGGCGAGCAGGCAGGTGAACGCCATAAAACCGGCCAGAATGGTTTTGGTTTGCATATTGTGAGTGTGAAGCTTCGGACGGCAGCACAATCAAGGGAATTCATGCGCGTAGCGCCGGTAGTGCCCGTAGCGCACGCATCCCTGCGTGCCGGTGAGGCGGCATCCTGCCGCCCGTGCACCAGAGACGTGAAAGGAACCGGGACGTGAAACCGGGTGGGTGCACGCGAAGCTGGAAGCTTATCCTGAGCCTGTCGAGGAAGCCTGCCCTGAGCTTGTCGAAGGAGCCTGCCCTGAGCTTGTCGAAGGGCTTCGTCACCGGCCCGCAGGGATGCGGGCGCTACGCGCTGCTACGCCTCGCGACTGTATTCTTGCCACTGAATGTTCGTTATGAAAGGTTCTCCGCCCTGAATTTATATGGGACACGTCAAACTGCATATTCCAGGGCCGGTCGAGGTCAGCGAAAAAACGTATCGGGCACTTTGCTCTCCGATGATCGGGCACCGGGGCCAGGGCTTTAAAGATCTCTACGCGAAGATTCAGCCCCAGCTTCAAAGTCTGCTCTCCACCCGTCAGCTCGTTTATCTCGCCACCAACTCGGCGTGGGGCGTGATGGAGGGAGCTGTGCGCAATCTGGTGGGCCGAAAGGTCCTCAACTGCATGAAGGGCGCATTTTCCGACAAATGGTTCGATGTGTCCAAGAAGTGCGGGAAGGACGCGGAAGCCTTGCAAGTGGAATGGGGCTCACCCATCCGCGCGGAAGCGATCGAGCGGAAGCTCGCCACGGGTCAGTTCGACGCCGTCACCTTGATTCACAACGAAACGTCCACCGGCACGATGTCGCCGCTGGCCGAGATCGCGGCGCTGAAAAAGAAGTACCCGGACGTCATGTTCATCGTGGACGCCGTGAGTTCAATGACTGCGCTACCGCTCGACTTTGATGCCTTGGGCATCGATGTCCTGCTGGCGGGCACGCAGAAGGCATTCGCATTGCCGCCCGGCCTGGCCGTGTTTGTCTGTTCGCCCGCCGCGCTGGCCAAGGCATCGTCGGGCGCGGACAGAGGGTATTACTTCGACTTTGTCGAATTTCAGAAGAACGCCGAACAACACATGACGCCCAGCACGCCGAGCATTCCGCATATCTTCGCGCTGGCGTCGAAGCTGGACGAATTTTTCGCGGAAGGACTGGAAAAGCGATATGCGCGTCACCTGCAGACGAACCAGATGACGCGGGATTGGGCAACGCGGCACGGGTTCAATTTGTTTCCGGAGAAAGGGTTTGAGTCGATCACTTTGTGTTGCGTCAACAACGGAGCCAGGCCCGGAGGACGAACGGTGGACGCAACCAAGCTGCAGAAGCTCGTAAAGGATCAGGGCTTTCTCATCGATGGCGGATACGGAAAGATCAAAGGCACGACGTTTCGCATCTCGAACATGGGTGATGAAACAGTGGATTCGATGAACCAATTGTTCATCGCCCTCGACAACGCGATGAAGCAGCTTGGGTAGGGCCGGTCCGCTGGGCCGGCCCCGTCCGCGTTCAGCGGACGGAAGCTTTGGATGCACCATTAAACATGCGATTCGCATTTGCGTAGCGCATCATGGTGGAAGAAACTGGCGGAAGAAGGCAAGTAACTGAAAACGAGGAAGCTGTTTAAAGGTACTTGGAAGGGTTCCGCCTCCTTGCGTCGGCGGGGCCGGCCCAGCGGACCGGCCCTACCCTGCGGGCCAGCCCTACCTAATGCCTACCCAAATAATCGTTTCAATCTCCAGGCGTCGTAGGCCTGACGATCGCCTGAACTCATCTTGGCGAAATCCGGGCTGCCATCCGAAAGGACCGGCCATTTTCCAGGGCCAGTCGCAGTCGCGGTCGCGGCTGTCTGGCTGGAATCGCTCCCGGTAGGCCTGCTCAAGGGATTGTTGCGGATGTCGGCCGTCGCGCGTCGTTTCGCGCTGCCGTCATAACTCATTGCCTGGTCGGTCAACTCGAGATCCTGGCTCAATTCCCGGTGCGGGCGGATTCCCTTGCCTTGGAGCACGCCGTGGTAGGCCCGCACGGCTTCCTCGGGCGAAATCTTGCCGTCCGTGATAAGGCGCAGCATTTCAATGAACGCCAGCTGGTGCTCGGCGTTGTTAATCTTGCGGCCGAACAAGGCCACGCGCGCTCCATATTTTTGCGCGTCGTGAATCAACTTGAAGGCGTCGTAGGTTGTTCCGGCACCGCCGCCGAGAATTCCCACCACGAGATTCGGGTCATACTGAGCCAGTTCCTCCATCGCCCGCGGCCCGTGGTAAACAATTTTCAAAAACGCGGGGCGGCCTGACTCGGGAACGCCGGCGAGGGTTCGGAGGATGCTGTCGTTGATGAATTCACCCAGCTTCTCGGGCGGGATCCCGCTGTCCACATTCGGATCAAACACTTCCAGGAAATGCCGGAAGTTTTTTCGTTCGGCCTCCTCCCTGAATTCCTTGTACCACAAGAGGGCGTCCCGGTCCTGGTCCAGATCATTGACGAACGTGATCGAGTAAAGGCCGAGATTGGCTCCGGAGAAGCTGCTGGCGGTCCGATCGCATTCCACCTCGCCACACTGAATCTGATCGATGTTTGCAGTGCGGAAAGGCTGGCTCGCCTCGCGCGTGTAACATCCGTGGCGAACCGCCCAGACGTCTGTCGTGTCGTTGGCCCGGGCGGCTGGAGTGACGTGGGATTCCCGGAACAAATCCTCCTTAATGGTAAGCTGCTCGTTGACGTAGGGCGACATCAGCAGGATGTCGACGAGGCCCTGGTGCGTTATTTCGCGGATGATATCGAGGAACTCCGGCAGGTTTCGGTAGCCGAACTCGTCCCTTTGCCAGACTTCCGGCGAAAAGCGGGCAGGACGCGCTCCTTCCCGGGCGAGGTAGCCCCGCGGTCCCGGTGCGCGGACGCCGAATGCCATGTCGGCATCCTTCGCGTCCGCCAGGATGAATGCGCGGGAACCTGGATTGCCCCGGACTTCCGCCAACTTTACATCGAGCGACTTCGTTATCATGAAGGGGGGACAGGATATCGGGAACGCGTCCGCGAGACAAGGGCGCGAACCCGCTGTTTCACGAAACGATGCAGACTGTCTGGAGCATAGGTCATTGCCCTCACCCCAACTCCGTTCGCGCATGGCGCCCTTGAACCAAGGGTGCAAGAAAAGATTCCGCCGCTGGAACGCGGCGGGGCCGGCCCAGCGGGCCAGCCCTACCCTCTGAACCTGTTAAGCTGAAAGAATCGAGGACGAGAACGAAGGACGAGGACGAGAGCAAAGGGAGGCTCATGGGAGAGGCACTCTAATTTCAGCTTGCAGCGTACCCCAGGCGCACGCGCCATTGGGCCCTGGATAATTTGCCCCGTTGGTTGGGTTCGAGACTTTCCACGAATCGCCATTCTTTTGGAACCTGCCAGGCCGGCAGCCGGGACAAGAGAAACTGTTTTAAGACGCCGGGATCTTTCTCAGCGCGAGGCACCACGCAGGCCACGATCAAATCGCCGCGGCCCGCATCGGCTCCCGGCACACCAAAGACCAGGCAATCCCGCACCTCACCATTCGCCAAAAGCTCGCGCTCAATCGTTTCCGGGGAGACCTTGCGGCCGGCGACGTTGATTTGTTCTCCCGCCCGCCCGCGCAGCAGCACGACGCCGTGCGTGAGTTCCGCTAAATCCGCGGTTCGAAAGCAGCCCGCGCCGAGGTTGTCGCTGGGCTCAGGCCAATAAGTGGCGCCCACCGCCGGACCACGCACCTCCAGACAACCGGTCGCCCCGAGGGAAAGCGCCACGCCGTCGAGGGCAGCGCCGATGCAGGCATCGTCGGTGCGAGGTTGTGTTGTGCGATCGTAAGCGATGCCACCACATTCGGTTGCTCCGTAGAAATTGTGAATCTTGATTCCGGCCATCGCATGGATGTCGCGTTCCAGAGCCAGGGACAGCGGCGCGCCGGCAGAAATGGCCAGACGGATCTCCGGGCGGAGGGCGTCGGCTTCATGCCAGGCCCGCCACAAGGCCGGCACCG
>Ga0207670_10001665_pt1 | contig 11605 bp, 5 predicted proteins | sample KBSS23HmetaG_FD_184339 | JGI IMG/M metagenome (GOLD analysis project Ga0207670, IMG submission 184339) | Switchgrass rhizosphere microbial communities from Kellogg Biological Station, Michigan, USA - KBS S2-3H metaG (SPAdes) (version 2) | ecosystem: Host-associated > Plants > Roots > Rhizosphere... | reverse complement strand
TCGACACATTCCACCCGGGGGCCGCCGCCATGCGTCATCGTCCACCCGCACGCGTGCTGTCGCTTCTCGTCGTTGCCGTCCTGCTGACCGGCGCGGTCGCGGCTCGCGCGGCTGCGGCCGCCGAAGTGGATACCCAACCGAACTCCACCCTCGGCTACTACCGCTTTCCGTCGCTGCGCGCGGGCACGATCGTGTTCACCGCCGAGGGCGACCTGTGGCGCGTGCCGCTCGCGGGCGGCGTGGCGCAAAGACTCACCTCGCACCTCGGCGAGGAGACGCGCGCGGCGATCTCGCCCGACGGCCGTACGGTGGCGTTCTCCGCGACGTACGACGGACCCACCGAGGTGTACGTGATGCCGCTCGCGGGCGGGCTGCCGAAGCGGCTCACGTGGGACGGGCTCCGCGACCTGGTCGTGGGCTGGACGCCGCAGGGCGAGGTGCTGTTCACGTCGCGTCGCGGCTCGGGGCTGCCCGCGGGACAGCTCTTCGCCGTGCACCCGGTGAGCGGCGCCCGGCGCGCGATCGCGCTGTCGCAGGCGGCCGAGGGCGCGTGGGACGGCGGCACGCTCGTCTTCACCCGCCAGGAGCCGAACATCAGCAACACGCGGCGCTACCGCGGCGGCACGATCCAGCAGCTGTGGACGTGGGCCGGCGCGTCGGCTGAGGCGAAGCGACTCATGCCCGGGGACTCGGCCGCGAACCGCACCCCGATGCCGTTTCAGGGGCGCATCTATTTCGTCGACGACCGCAGCGGCAGCATGAACCTGTGGTCGGTGAAGCCCGACAGCAGCGACGCGCGGCAGCTGACGAATCACGACGGCTGGGACGTGCTCGGCGCTTCGCTCGACCAAGGGAAGATCGTCTACCAGCTGGGCGCCGACCTGCGCGTGCTCGACGTCGCGAGCGGTGAGGACAAGCCGCTCGACATCCGCATCGCCTCCGACCTCGACCAGTCACGCGAGCACTGGGTGCAGAACCCGACCGACTGGGTGACGAGCGCCCACCTCTCGCCCACCGGCGACCGCGTGGCGCTGACGGCCCGCGGGCAGGTGTTCGTGGCGCCCGTGGAGGACGGCCGCCTCGTGAGCGTCACGCGCCAGCCCGGCGTACGCTGGCGGCAGGCGCACTTCATGCCGGACGGGAGTTCGCTGGTGGCGCTCGGCGACGGGTCCGGGGAAGTGGAGTGGTCGAAGCTGCCCGCGAACGGCGTCGGCGATCCGTCGCCGCTCACGAAGGACGGGAAGGTGCTGCGCTTCGACGGTGTGCCCTCGCCCGACGGCAAGTGGCTCGCGAGCACGAACAAGGACCAGGAGCTCTGGCTCCTCGAGGTGGCGAGCGGCCAGCACAAGCGCATCGCCGTCTCCGAGGAATGGGACGACCCGCGCGACCTCGCGTGGTCGCCCGACTCGCGCTGGCTCGCCTATGTCCGGCCAGCGTCGAACCTGCTGACACAGGTCCTTCTCTACGACACGAAGAGCGGCAGCACGACCGCGCTCACGAGCGAGCGCTGGGACAGCTACAGCCCCGCGTGGAGCCCCGACGGCAAGTGGCTCTGGTTCCTCTCCGACCGCCACTTCGACACGGTCGTGCGCAGCATCTGGGGCTCGCGGCAGCCGGATCCGTTCTTCGACCGGCCGACGCAGGTGTTCGGCCTCGCGCTCCGGGCACCCGGCGGAGCCGGGTCGGGCACGCGCTCGCCGTGGGCGAGCCTCGACGAGCTGCAGGCCGGGGGCGGCGGCGCGAAAGAGAAGCCGGCAGCGAAGGACGCGAAACCCGCAGCGAAAGGCGGTGATGCCGCCAAGTCGCCCGCACCGGTCGCGATCGACCTGGACGGCATCCGCTCGCGCCTGATCGAGGTGCCGGTCGATCCGGGCAACCTCCGCGCGCTCTCCACCGATGGCAAGCGGCTCTACTTTCTCACGAGCGAGTCCGATGTCGGCGCCAAGGCCGACCTCCAGTCGCTGGAGATCGCGCGCAAGCAGGATGGCGTCGGCACCGTGCTCGCCGGCGTGGACGGCTACGAGCTCTCGGGCGACTCGAAGAAGCTGCTGGTGAAGAAGGGCGACGCGTATTACGTGTTCGACGCCGGCGCCAAGGCGCCCGACAAGCTCGACAAGTCGAAGCTCCCGTTGGGCGGTTGGACGTTCTCGTTCGATCCCAAGGTCGAGTGGCGGCAGATGTTCACCGAGGCGTGGCGGCTCGAGCGCGACTATTTCTACGACCGCAGCATGAACGGCGTCGACTGGAAGGCGCAGCTCGCGAAGTTCCGGCCGCTCGCCGACCGCGTCACCACGCGCAGCGAGCTGGCGGACGTGTTCCAGCAGATGGTGGGCGAGCTCTCCGCGCTGCACATGTACGTCTACGGCGGCGACCAGCGGCGCGGCACCGACCAGGCCGAACCGGCATCGCTCGGCGCCCAGCTCGTGCGTGACGAGCGCTCGGGCGGCTACAAAGTGCAGCGCGTGTTCCGCACCGACCCCGACGAGCCGGCGAAGCTGGCGCCGCTCGCGAAGCCCGATGTGGACGTGCACGACGGCGACGTCGTGCTCGCGGTGAACGGCGTGCCCACGCTCTCGGCCTCCGACCCCGGCGCGCAGCTGCGCGGACAGGCGGGCAAGCAGGTGCTGCTCCGGGTCCAGCGCGCGGGTGGCTCGCCGCGGGACGTGATCGCCCAGCCCATCACCCCGGTGCGCGAGACCGACCTCCGCTACACCGAGTGGGAGTACACGCGGCGGCTGCGCGTGGACTCGCTCTCGGCGGGCCGCGTCGGCTACGTGCACCTGCGCGCCATGGGCGCTCCCGACATGGCGCAGTGGCAGCGCGACTACTTCCCGGTCTACGACCGCGACGGCCTGGTGATCGACCTGCGCGGGAACCGTGGCGGCAACATCGATGCGTGGATCCTCGGCAAGCTCCTCCGCCGCTCCTGGTTCTGGTGGCAGCCGCGCGCGGCGCACGCGTTCGCGAACATGCCGTTCGCGTTCCGCGGCAAGATCGTGGCGCTCGTGAACGAGACCACGATCTCGGACGGCGAGGCGTTCGCCGAGGGCTTCCGCCGGCTCGGGCTCGGCAAGGTGGTGGGCACGCGCACGTGGGGCGGCGAGATCTGGCTCTCGCAGGACAACTTCCTCGCCGACCGCGGCATCGCCACCGCCGCCGAGACCGGCGTGTTCGGCCCCGAGGGCGACTGGCTGATCGAGGGGCACGGTGTCGATCCCGACGTGGTCGTGGACGATCTCCCACATGCCACCGCCGAGGGCGCGGACGCCCAGCTGGACGCCGCTGTTAGACTCCTCCTGGACGAGATCAAGGCCGATCCCGTGAAGCGACCGGCGACCCCGAAGTACCCCGACAGGTCAGGACGGCACTAGATGACGCGGTTCACCGGTCGCACGGCGCTCGCACTGGCGTGGCTCACCTGGGCGAGCGTGGCTCCGGCGACGGCGAAGCCGATCCTGTTCCCGCCCACACCTAACGGGCCCGCCCAGTGGCGCGACGAGCGCGACATCGCGCCATTCGAGGCGGCGTGGAAAGCCGAAGGCCTGAAGCGCGCGCGGCGGACGGCGCTGACCGCGACGCCGAACCAGCTCGCGTACGACGTGAGCTGGTACGACCTCGACCTCACGTTCAATCCGCCGGGCTCGCAGGTCTCGGGCACGGTACGCGTGCGCGCGAAGGTGCTCGCGGGGCCGCTCTCGACGCTGGACCTGGACTTGAGCGCGAGCCTGGGGGTCGCTGCCGTCACCTCGTCAGGCGTCCCGGCCTCGTTCTCGCGCCCGGGTGACCTGCTCACGGTGAACCTGGACCGCGCCTACGCCACCGGCGAGTTCATCGACGTGCGCGTCACCTATTCGGGGAGCCCGGTCGCGGGCTATTTCGGCTACACGATCGCGAACGGTCGCCAGCTGATCTGGAGCCTCTCCGAGCCCTACGGCGCGCACACGTGGTGGCCGTGTAAGGACCAGCCCGCGGACAAGGCCGACTCGGTGACGATCCGCTACACCGTGCCCTCGGGCCTCACCACCGCGTCCAACGGCACGCAGCTCTCGGCCACGGACAACGGCATCCAGGCGGTGACGCGCTGGCGCGAGAGCCACCCCATCGCCACCTACCTGGTGTCGATCGCGAGCTACCCGTACACGCACACGGTGGACTGGTACCGGCCCGCGCCCAGCGACTCCATGCGCATCGACTTCTTCAACTACCCCGAAACCGCCGGCGGCGCGGCGGCCGTGCAGGCCAAGGTGAAGACCATGATCGGCGCCTACGCCGCGCGGTTCGGGCCCTACCCGTTCCAGGACGAGAAATACGGCCACGCGCAGTTCCAGTTCAGCGGCGGCATGGAGCACCAGACGTGCACCAGCATCGGCGCGTTCGCGGAGTTCGTCGTCGCGCACGAGCTGGGCCACCAGTGGTGGGGCGACCTCGTCACCTGCCGCGACTTCCACCACATCTGGTTGAACGAGGGTTTCGCCACCTACATGGAGGCGATCTGGGCGGAGTCGCAGGGCGGGCCCGCCGCGTACCACGCCGACCTCGCGTTCAACAAGTACTACGGACCCGGCACCGTGTACGTGGCCGACGCCACGAACGAATCCCGGATCTTCGACTCGGATCTCTCCTACGACAAAGCCTCGTGGGTGCTGCACATGCTGCGCCACGTGCTCGGCGACGCCACGTTCTTCGCCGCGATGCTCCAGTACCGCGCCACGAACGCCTACGGCACCGCGACCACGGAGACGTTCCGCGCCGCGTGCGAGGCGGTCTCGGGTCGCGACCTCGGCAAGTACTTCCAGCAGTGGGTGTACGGCGAGCGCTACCCGGTCTACCGCGCCACGTGGACGTCGCACGCCGGAGGCGGCGGCTTCGACGTGGCGCTCACGCTCGAGCAGCGACAGGGCTGGCAGCTCTTCACCATGCCGGTCGACGTGCGCATCACCACGAACGCGGGCCCGCGCGACTTCACGGTGCCGGATTCGCTCGCCTCGCAGTCGTTCACGCTGCACGTGGACGCGGAGCCCACCGCGCTCGACCTCGACCCCGATGACTGGATCCTGAAGCAGGTGGATCGCGCCGTCGTGCAGCCGCCGTTCGACCGCGCCGTGCTGGTCGTGAACGGCGTCGACTGGGCCTCGTACGGCGCCGAGATCACCACCGCCTACACCGACCGCGCGTTCTCGGGCAACTACACGATCGACTTCTGGGACCACTTCAGCGCGCCGGCGGGCGGCTATCCCGCGGTGCTGCCGGCGCCGCTCGGGCACGGACCCGTGCCGCCCGAGGTGCTGGGCCGCTACCGGAACGTGGTCTGGGTCGGCAACGACTTCAACGGCGACGTGGACTCGTGGGTGCAGACCCCGATCCGCTCCTACCTCGACGCCGGCGGCAACGTGTACCTGCTGTGCAAGGACGCGCAGGTGTTCCTGGACGACGGGCTGCTCGCCTACCTCGGCATCACGCTCACGAACGTGGGCGCCACCATCAACGACTGCCTCGCCACGCGCCCGGGCCTCTCGAGCCTGACGCGCACCGGCACCCAGTCCGCGAACGCAGTGTTCGACACCGTGCGCACGCAGCCCGACACCCAGCTCCTCTACAAGACCACGAGCGGGTTCTCGCCCCAGCGCGGCGTGGGCGTGGTGCGGCTGCGCGCCGGGGGTGCGGGGCTGCGGGCGAATGGCGGCCGCTTCGCCTTCCTCTCCGGCCGGCCGTATCGCTGGACGCACACGCTCCTCAACGCGACCAGCACGACCCTCCTCGGGCAGTACTTCCAGGAGCCCATGAACGGGACGGGCGTGCCGCCGGCGACCGGTGTGCTCTCGCTCGCGCCGCTGACACCGAACCCGGGGCGTGGCGCGCGCACGTTGAGCTTCACGCTGCCGGCCGCGGGTGAAGCGCGGCTCGAGATCCTGGACGTGACCGGACGCCGGATACGCACGCTGGCCGCGGGCGTGCTCGAGGCGGGCCCGCACGAGCGCACGTGGGACGGCCGCGACGAGCGCGGCAACCTGGCGCACGCGGGGCTCTACTTCGCGCGGCTGCGCGCGGGCGGCACGGTGACGGAGCGCTTCGTCCAGCTGCCGTGACGAAATGTCGCCGTTTCCCGCGGCGCATGAGCTGATCCTGAGAACGGAGAGCGGCACGGGACAATCAATGTGTGATGACATGCTCGCGGCGCGTCACGGTTTTCCCGTGTCAACGACGTACATCTCGCGCTAGGGTCCTTGGACCCCCGACCTCACAGCGTCGCGCCAGGGCAGGCGCGCAACCCGATGCCGGCCAAGACGCCCCACACGGCGCCGCCGGCGCAGCGAGGAGGCCGTCTATGGCGACCCTGACGAAACCAATCGCCGCACCCCCGAACAACATCACGATCCCCGATGATGCCGCGATCGTCCACATCGGCGTCCGGCAGGTGAATGGCCGATACACGCTCGGCGTCTTTCCCGGCCGGCGTGGAGACACGAGGGCCTTCTACTCCGACGATCCGGCGCTGCGCTCCGCGGAGCGCCCACGCCAGGTCGTGTGGGTGGCTCACGACCTCCCCAACAAGATGGAGTTGGTGATCGAGGCCAAGCCCAAGGTCCAGCCCTTGGGGCTGCTCGCGCAGAACCTCTACACGATCACGACGCAGACGGGCCTGGTCGCCAGTCTCCCGGTGCTGAAGGAGGGGACCTGGTCCTATGACGTCCGTCTGGTCCAGGGCGACACCGTCATCGCCTCGATCGACCCGGACATCGTCGTCCAGCCCGATCCGTAGTCGACGCGCCTGCGTCCAATGAGCCACGTGAGCCGGGGTCGCTCCCGGCTCACGGCGTCTTGTGTGCAGGCGACGTGGGGAATGCCGGATCGCGCGCCAGCGCCGCGAACTCGTCCTCATCGCGCAGCGTTGCCGGCAGCATCCCCAGTGCCACCGCCCGCCGAGCCGCGGCCAGCGCGTCCGCGCGGCGACCACACAGGGCGTACGCCTTCGCCAGCTGGTGCGTGAGCTCCACGTTGTCGGCGACCAGGGAGTCGGACACCACGGCGATCGCGGTGTTCGCCTCGGCACAGCGGCCGAGCTTCGCCAAGCAGAGCGCGCGCTGCACGCGCAGCTGGATGTTCTTGGGATTGACCTGGAGCTGCTCATCCACCAGTTCCAACGCGGTCACGTAGCGCCTGCGGGCCGAGTCGGGTTGCGCGGACTTCGTCTCCAGATCGCCCAGGTTGATCCACAACGCAGCATTGCCGGGCGTGAGTCGGGCTGCGAGCGCGAAGTAGCGCCTGGCTTCCTGGAGGCGGTGAGTGAAGAAGTAGGCGGTACCCATGTTGGACGCCGTGGGCCCATCCTGGACCGGGGCGGGCAACTGGTCGTACAGCGCGATCGCGGCAGCATACTGGCCGGTCTTGATCTCGACGGTCGCCAACCGTGTGTAGCCCTCGTTCTTCTCGGGAACGAGGTGGATGACCCGGCCATAGGCCTCGCGCGCCCCGGCGTAGTTGCCACGAAGGAAGAGCACGTACCCGAGCGAGTTCCAGTTCCGCCAATAGCCCGGCCGCACGTCGGTCGCGTGACGGATGTGCGACTCGGCCTGCGCCAGAGCTCCGGCGTCGCGATAGGCCGCGGCCAGCTGCAACTCGGCCTCGTCCAAGTTCGGGTTCACGCGTAGCACCTCGTTCAGCTCGCGGATGGCGTCGGGGTAGTGGCTCCTCGCCCGGTAGACCTGCGCGAGCGCGAGGCGACCGTCGAGCAGATCGGGGTTCAGGCGTACCGCGCGATTCGCGGCCTCCTCGGCCAGGTCCAGTGACTCCTTCGATCGGTCGCGGTCCCAGAGCTTCCACAGCGCCCGGCTGCGCCAGGCCCATGCCAGCGCGAAATCAGGATCCTGGTCGAGCGCTTTCGCGAGCTGGCCCAGAGCCCGTTCCGGCCCGTTCGCATCGTCCGGATCGTCGAGCGCGGCCGCAGCCCGGAGCACCAGGTCTTTCGCGGAGGCCACGGGCGGTTTCGTCGGCCTCGGGGCCGGCGCCTCGCGGCTCCCGTTCGGGATGGAGACGCGGCGCACCAGGTCGTGAGCGATCTGACGCTCCACGTCCTCGCTGGCGGCGAGGTCGTAGTTGTAGCCCTCGGCCCAGATCACGAATCCGCGCTTGCCCTCGACCAGCTCCAGGTCCAGGTGGAGCACGCCGTCGTGCCGACTGAGCGACCCGGCCAATGTGGCGTCCACGCCCAGCTCGTGCTTGAGGCGCCTGGCGTCCCGCTTCTCGGGTGGAACCTGCTGCACCGTGGACATGGCCGTCACGCTCAGGTTCGAGTTGCGGATCAGGGAGGTGACCACGCCTGCCGCCACGCCGTTGCCGAGGTAATCGAGCCGTGGATCACCGGTGCTGTTCGTGAACGGCACGACCGCCACCGCGCGCCATGGCCGCCAGTACAGGTACGCCAACCATGCGGCGATCAGCACCAGCACGGCCGCGAGGGCTGCCAGCAGTGTCCAGGGGACCGGCGACTTCGGGGGGTCGGGCTTCGGAGAAGGCGCGCGGCGGAGCAATTCGAGATCGGTGTGCACCTCGTGCGCGGACTGGTAGCGGTTGCTCGCATCCTTCGCCAGCAGCTTCTTCGTGATGCGTTCCAACTCGGCGGACACGCCGTTCGCATAGCGGGCCATGGGTGGTGGCTCCGTATGCCTGATCGCGTCCTCGACCTCGTAGGGGGTCTCGCCCGTGAAGGGGAGCCTGCCGGTGACGAGCAGGTAGAGCACCACCCCGAGCGAGAACAGGTCGGTCCGCGGGTCGATCGTCCGCCCGTGCGTCTGCTCGGGCGACATGAAATGGCAGGTGCCCATCTTGCGGTCGATCGACGACTTGAAGCTGTCCGTCTTGCTGTTGGGCTTGGGGATGATCGCGGCGAGCCCGAAGTCGAGGAGCTTCACGCGACCATCCCGAGTGACACGGACGTTCGCCGGCTTGATATCGCGGTGCACCACACCGGCCGCGTGCGCGACTTCCAGCCCTTCCGCGATCTGTCCGGTGAGGTCGAGCACGCGCTCGATAGCGAGCGGCTCGCCATTGACGAGCGCCGAGAGATCCGAGCCGGGTATGAACTCCATCGTGAGATAGAGCTTGCGTGGCAGCGGCGGTTCCTGCGTCTCGGACGGGATCAGGTGCGGAGGATCGAGATCGGCCTCGCCGATCGAAAAGCAACAGGCGATCAAGGGATGGTCGATCGATGCCTCGGTCCGCGCCTCGCGGAGGAAGCGCGCGCGGTACTCCGCGTCGCGCGCTCGCTCGTCAGGCAGGATCTTGATCGCGACGATCTTGTCGAGGTTGGGATCGCGCGCTCGAAACACGACGCCCATGCCGCCGCGTCCGACCTGCTCCAGCAACTCGTAACCTGCGATGCGGCCGAGCACTTGGGTAGCGCTCTTCAGGTTGCCGGCGCTGGTCGCCATTCCAGCACGTGCAGCATGTCAGCGTGGGGCCACAGGCCCGACCCGGACCACGGCTTTGGCTCGGGGGAAGTTCCACTGGATGGCGACGGTCCGGTTCCGTCGCTGACGATATCACTTCGCCTGGAATCGTGAATCGTCCTCAACACCGCTCAGCCGGGGCCGGCGCCCTTGTCGTTCTCGCTTCCTCGCGGGCCGCGCCCCACACCCACCAGCCGCGCGAGCGTGCGCGCGGGCGCCAGGATCGGCGGTGGCAGTCCCTGCTCGGAGCGCCACAGCGACGCCGTGCGCCGCACGGCCCGCGTCCACAGCGCGGCGACGACGACGAGGAAGAGGAGCACCGCCAGCCCCGTGGCGCCGCGCTCGGCGCGCATCTGGAAGATGGAGTGGTCGTAGACCGTGTGCCACGCTGCGGGTTCGATCAGCGCGAGCCAGCGCCGCCTCGCCGCCGGACCCACTGGCGTGGGTACCCCGGGCCCGTCGCGCATCGCGCGCGCGAGGTGGCTGCCCATGAGCGTGCCGAGCAGCGCGTGTACCGGCACCGCGAAGATGGCGCGCGACCAGCCGGCGTGCGCGCCCTGCCAGAGCACGCGCACGTTCTCGAGCGCGGCGAAGCCGAGCGACACCGAGACCGCGTACACCACCCAGTCGAACGGCTCGTCCAGCGCGCGGTCACCGCGCGAGGCGACGGCGAGAACGCCGAGCTTGCACGCCTCCTCGAGCAGGCCGACGCCCACGAACACGAACAACAGCCGCACCGGCCAGGTGAGGCTCGGGTCGGCAAGCCGCGCCTCGATCGGCGCCAGCATCAACTCCGCCACGATCGCGGCCCCGCCGGCGAACGCGCCCGCGAGCAGGTAGCGCACCACGTTGCCGATCGGCTCGCGGCGCGGCGAGTCCACCATCCAGATGACGTGCACCAACAGCAGGATGGGGGTGACCGCAAGCGGCAACAGCGTGAAGTCCACGCGGCCGGCCCTCGCTCTAGCCCAGGTTGTGGAACACCCTCTGGACGTCCTCGTCCTGTTCGAGCGAGTCCACGAGCTTCAGCACCATGTTCGCCTGGTCGTCGGGCAGGTGCGTCGGCGTCTGCGGGATGTACTCGAGCTCCGAGGAGAGCGGCGTGATCTTCCGGTCCTCGAGCGCCTTGGCGACGTGCCCGAAATCCGAGAACGCACAGCGCAGCAGCAGCTGCAAGTCCCCTTTCTCGCCCGTCGTCTCGCCCAGCTCCTCGAGCCCGGCGTCGATCAGGTCCAGCTCCAGCGCCTCGGCATCGAGCCCGGCCGGGTTCAGCCGGAACACGCCCATGCGCTTGAACTGGAACGACACGCTGTTCGAGCTGCCGAGGTTGCCGCCGCCCTTGGTGAAGTGATGGCGGATGTTGCCCACGGTGCGCACCGGGTTGTCCGTCGCGGCCTCGACCAGGATCGCGACACCGTGCGGGCCATAGCCCTCGTACAGGATCTCCTCGTAGCCGGCCGTGTCGTGGCCGGACGCCTTCTTGATGGCGTTCTCGACCTTGTCCTTGGGCATGTTCACGGACCGCGCGTTCTGGATCACGCGCCGCAGCGAAGGGTTCGACTCCGGGTTGGGGCCGCCCTTCTTGACCGCGATCGTGATCTCCTTGCCGATGCGCGCGAACGCCTTGGACATGCGGTCCCAGCGCGCGAACATCGTCGCTTTGCGGGTCTCGAAGATGCGTCCCATGGGCTCTCGTAAGGAAGTGGGGGTCACGCGGGCAGGGCGCCCAGCGCAGGGGTCACGGACCGCGCAGCATAGTCGCCGCCGAGCGCGCGTTCAACGGCGCGCGCGGCCGCGGGCGGGATGCCCGCGTGGTGCGGTTCGTGTATAACCGCCCGAACCTTAAGGAGGCCGAGATGCCGACCCTCTCCCGTTCGATCCTGCTGCTGGCGCTGTCCGCGAACACGGTGTGGGCGCAGGCCACGGTGCACCAGCACTACGCGAAGGACGCACGCACCGAGCAGCCCGCCGCCGACGGGCGCATGGCGCCGAGGCTCCAGTCGCTCGGCAGCCACAAGTTCCCGGTCAGCACCAAGTCCGCCGAGGCGCAGAAGTTCGTCGACCAGGGCATGAACCTGAGCTACGGGTTCAACCACGCCGAGGCGGGTCGCGCATTCGCGGAAGCCGCGCGGCTCGATCCGCGCTGCGCGATGGCGTTC
>Ga0207670_10001662_pt1 | contig 11618 bp, 7 predicted proteins | sample KBSS23HmetaG_FD_184339 | JGI IMG/M metagenome (GOLD analysis project Ga0207670, IMG submission 184339) | Switchgrass rhizosphere microbial communities from Kellogg Biological Station, Michigan, USA - KBS S2-3H metaG (SPAdes) (version 2) | ecosystem: Host-associated > Plants > Roots > Rhizosphere... | reverse complement strand
GATTTCTGGGGTCAGAGTGTTGACACTTCGATCTCGTCGGACAGTTTTTAAGCAGTGCGTTATGAACGTTTTGATCATCGATGACGAAGAGAACATCCGGAAGACCACCGCAATGGCACTGGAGAGCATGGGTCATGAAGTGACCACCGCGGATCGTGGCGGAGCAGCGTTGAAAATGTTGGAGGGCGCCAAGTTCGATGCGTCCGTGCTGGATTTGAAGCTGCGCGAAGAAAATGGAATTGATCTGTTGCCGGAAATGTTGAAGCGCTCGCCCCAACTCAGCGTGGTTGTATTTACCGCCTACGCTTCGATCGAAACGGCTGTGGAGGCGATGCGCCGGGGGGCCGCCGACTACATTGCAAAACCGTTCACGCCCGATCAGATCCGGCAGGTGATGGCCCGGATCGAAGAGACCCGGCGCCTGCGAGGCCGGGTGGAAGAGCTGGAATCCAGGCTGAAGGCCGACTCGCCGGAAATCGCGATGGATTCGACCGAGCCAGCGATGCAGAAGGTTTACGAAATGGTGATGAAGGCCGCCGCCTCGCCGGCGACCATCCTGCTGCTCGGTGAGAGCGGGACAGGCAAAACACGCATCGCGCGCGCCATCCACGACCAGAGCGCGCAACGGGAGAACGCCTTTGTCACTGTCAGCTGTCCAAGCCTCTCCCGGGAATTGCTGGAGAGCGAGTTGTTCGGCCACACCAAGGGAGCTTTCACTGGCGCCGCCACCAACACGTGGGGAAAAGTCGCCCAGGCCGAAGGCGGCACCCTGTTTCTCGATGAGATCGGCGAGCTGCCGCTGGAGATTCAACCCAAGCTGCTTCGCCTCCTGCAGGAGCGGGAATATGAACGCGTCGGCGACACGATCACCCGCCGTGCCAATGTCCGCGTCATCGCCGCCACCAACAAGGATCTGAAAAACGCCGTTCAGGAAAACCGCTTTCGCGAAGACCTCTACTATCGCCTCAACGTCATTTCCATCCGGCTGCCTCCCTTGCGGGAACGACCCGCCGACTTGATTCCCATGGCTCGCGCTTACTTGGACTTCTTTGCCGCCCAATGCGCCAAGCGAATGACCGGTTTCACTCCGGAAGCCGAAGCAGCCATCCGACAATACTCGTGGCCGGGCAATCTCCGCGAATTGCGCAACACCATTGAACGCGCCGTCATCCTGGCGCTTGGTGAAAAAGTCGACGCTTCGGATCTCCCCGAACATGCACCGGGCGGCCCCTCCGAGGGCGGAGCCTCCGGGCAGCTTGTTTCGCTGGAGAAAGTCGAAATTGAGCACATTCGTCACGTTCTCGGCCGCACCTCATCGCTGGATGAAGCCGCGCGGGTCCTGGATATCGATCCGGCCACGCTCTATCGGAAACGGAAACGGTTTGGCCTTTGAGCCCCGTTCCCCTCGACGACCGCTCTCCACCGGCAAATACCGCGGTGCCTGCTCGAACCGTAAAGGGTTCACTCGGCGGCGCACTACCAGTACAGAGTTGTCTACCGAAGGAAGAGAGGGCAGGCTCACCACGAAGCCACCGTCCGGCGCGGCTCCGGTGAAGTGGATAGCTCATGACGTGCCTGGAATATCCCTGCTGATTCCACGCCGGATGCACCAATGCTGAGAACCCGCCTATTCCTAAACCTAGTCCCCTTCGTCGTGATTCTCCTGGCGGTGGGCATCTACGCCATCGCCCTGTTTTCCCGCTTGGCCGACAGCGTGGACCTTGTCGTGGTGAAGAATTACCAGGCGGTCGTCCTCGCCCAAAAAATGGAGATCTCCGCCGGGAAAATGCATACGGGGATGATGTTGTTCGTGCAAGACCCCCAAATCCCGAGGCGGCAGATGTTCGAGGAGAATCACCGGGCGTTCGTCACGAACCTGACCACGCAGATCACGAATGTATCGTCCACGATTGAACGGTCGTCGACGGATAAGATCGTGCAGAACCTGGAAACCCTGCAATTGGCAGCACCGCAGATTCTCGAATCGGCAGATCTGGAGACCCGCACCAGGCTTTACACGGAGCAGTTCATTCCCGCGGTGAATCGGATCTTCGAGAACATCCAAACGCTCAAGGAAGTGAATCACTATGCCATCCTGCAAACCAAGGCGGCCGCCGCTCGAAGCGTCCAGGAAGTGACCCGGCTGATGATTCTCGGCATGCTGATCGCCCTGGTTCTGGCCAGTTACGCCTGTTACCAACTCGGGAGGGCGATCCTCACTCCCATCCAGGACCTGACGCGCGCCAGCCAGCTGCTGGGACGGGCCGATCTCAAAAACCCAGTGCCGGTGCACTCGGCGGACGAACTCGGCCAGCTCGCCAAAGCCTTCAATGCGATGGCGGCCCAGCTGCATCAATACCGTCAAAACACATCCGACCGAATCATCCGTCTTCACCGGACAATGGAGACTGCCCTCGCCTCGTTTCCCGATCCCATCTACGTTCTCGACAAGGCCGGCGGGATCGATCTGAAAAACGCTTCCGCCAACGCGCTCATCTTTGAATTAGGGGCCGAACTGTCCCTGCCGGCCAAGTTGCAGGAGCTGGCCAATCAGGTGGTCCAGGAGGATCAGGACTATTTGCCGAATAGTTTCGATGCCGTCGTTCACCTCACCGTGAAAGGGACGGAAAAATTCTATCTGCCTCGCGTCGTGCGCATGCACGGAGACGGCGATGAATTGGTGGGGGTCGCGCTCGTGCTCTATGATGTGACGCGGTTCCGCCTGCTGGATGACGCAAAATCAAATCTCGTTGCCACCGTCAGCCACGAGCTGAAAACTCCGCTCACGGGAATCCGCATGGCGCTGCATCTCCTCACCGAATCGTTAAGCGGCCTGAACGCCATGCAAAAGGATCTCGTCATGACGGCGCGTAACGACACCGAACGCCTCCTGCGCATCCTGAACGATCTGCTCGACCTCACCAAACTGGAGGGAGGCAAGCCGGGCCTCCAGTTGGAGCTGTCCGAACCCGGCGCCCTGGTGGACGACGCCGTCACCCAGTTCCGCGACGTCGTCCGCGCCAAAGGCCTGGAGATTCGCGGCGAGACGACGGAACCCCTGGCCATGGTCAAAGTGGACCGGCAGCGCCTCACCCATGTCTTTTCCAACCTGATCAACAACGCCATCAAATATTCTCCGCCCGGCGGAACAATCCTCGTCCGGGCCGCGGCGGAAGAAGGGGGTGCGGTGCACTTCAGCGTGGTGGACGAAGGGCCGGGCGTGGCGGATCAACACAAGCATCGCCTGTTTGATCGATTTTATCGGGTGCCCGGCCAGACGAAAGCCGGCGCGGGACTGGGCCTGTCCATCGCCCGCGAGATCGTCCTGACGCATGGAGGCCGCATCGGTGTTCGTGATGCGCCAGATCGCGGCAGCGAGTTCTTCTTCGCGCTCCCCGCGGAAGCTGTGTCGACCAGCGCAGCGGTGCCGGAACATGAAGCGGCACCGTGAATGGATTTTTGATTTCCGATTTGCGATTTGCGATTGGGGGATCGTGAACTCGCGGGCGGGTTGTGGCCCGGCCGCCCAATCACAGTTCAGAACCCGTTCCGAGTCGCGTCCTTTTCTCGACTCTCCAAACAGTTCCAGACCGCATTTCTTGTTTGAGACCTTCGAAGCGTTCGAAGTCGCAAAACGGAATACAAACCTGACCGGTCTTCGCGGATTGGACGTAAGTCCTTGACTGGAGTTCGCGGGGCGCTTCGACCCGGTTAGCCGCGGTTAGCCGCGGTTAGCCGCGACGAAGCGGATTCGAGCGCTAAGGTGGTTCCTTGGCGACGTTGACGCCGAAGACCGAAAATCGCGTCCTGCTCGAATCCGCGAAGTCGGGCTAAAAAACTACAATGCGACGGTCTTGCCCGGGATGGCGTACGGATAGAGTCCGTCCGGCTCCGGCAAAACTTTCGGCAGGGCCTCCCAGGAATATTCCGTCGGCATGAGATCCAGATTGGAATTCATCGCTTCCTCCCAAGTCAGTTCTTTGCCCGAATAGGTCGCCATGCGGCCGAAAATGGCGGTCATCGAGCTGATGGCTCCGCGCTCCGCCTCGTTGTACGGACGATCCAGGCGAATGGCTTCAAAGAGATCGTCATGCTCCTGTTGGTAGGGATCTTTGCCGCCGCCGCGGAATTTCCAGGGCGTCTCTCCCGTGATCGTATAGCCGCCGACATTGCACGCCCCTTTCGTTCCATGAACGTGTTCGGAGACCGAGTTCCAGCAACCGGGAATCTGGCGGCACTCACTGAACACACGGACGGGACGTTCATTCACCAGGTACTCGAATTGGACGGCATGATGATCAAAGATCTCGCCGCTGTCCGGGCCCTTTTGAAAGGCGCGTCCGCCCATGCCGAACGCCCGCACCGGATGAGAGTCGAGCACCCAGTTCGCCACGTCGATGTTGTGGATGTGCTGTTCAACGATGTGATCCCCGCAAAGCCAGTTGAACATGTACCAATTCCGCACCTGGTACTCCATCTCGGTCGGCGGCCGGCCCATCCGCTTCTCTAAATCCGCCCGGCGCGCTTTGGGTCCGACCGGACCGCCGTTCCAATACACTCGCATCGCCACGATATCCCCCACGGCCCCGTCCTTCAGGCGCTTCAGCGTCTCGAGGTAGCCCAATTGATGCCGGCGCTGCAAACCCACGCCGACCTTGAGGTTCTTTTGCTTGGCGACTTTGGCCGCCTCCAGCACACGGCGCACTCCCGGAGCGTCCACGGCCACGGGTTTCTCCATGAAGATGTGCTTCCCCTGCTTCACCGCTTCCTCGAAGTGAATTGGCCGGAAGCCTGGCGGAGTGGCGATGACCACGACATCCGAGCTGGCAATCACCTGCTTGTAAGCGTCCAGCCCGACAAACTTCATGTCCTCCTTCACTTCAACCCGGTCCGCGCGGTCCTTCAAAGATGACGTGATCTGGCGAAGTGCTCCGTCGACTTGATTCTTGAAGGCATCGGCCATCGCGATGAGTTTGACATCGCCGGCCGTTGAGAGGGCTTGGGCGGCGGCGCCCGTCCCGCGACCACCGCACCCAATCAATCCAATTCTCAAGGTGTCGCCCGGCGAAGCGGCATGAGCAAAACGCTCGATGGGCAGCGCGCCAAGGACAGCGCCTCCGGCCACTGCGCCGGAAGTCGTTCGTAAAAAGCTTCGCCGGGTCAGCGCCGGGTTGGGCTGAGGCATGGAGGAGTCATTCATAGAATTAACGTGCGTTGACAAGTTGGTCATTTCGACGGTCCCGGCAGGCGGCCCTATTCAGATGCGACTGCTTTCGGGATTGCGCCGGGAGAGTAGGATCAAAAGTCCGCGGCTGTCCAGCGCACCTCGTGACCAATTACCACATCCCATCCCATCAAGCCCGCCTCCTGCCTTAAAACGCAGAATCAGTCTTCATTGTCCGCTGCCTGTCGTCACCGCAGCGACTGCACGTAGGCTACCAGGTCTCTCAAGTCAGACGGGCTCAATCCCGCCTCCAATCCTTCCGGCATCAAGGAAAGCCCGGTGGACCGCATCTCCTGGATGTCCTTTCTCTGAATGACCGAACGTTGTCCCATAGCTTGCAGCAACACCACGCTTTGGGGCGATTCGGCCTGCAGCACGCCGGAGAATATTTCGCCATCCTTCGTCTCCACGGTGTAAGTGACATAGCTGGGATTAATCGCCATGTTCGGATCGAGGATGTTGGACACCAAATCCTCCACGCTGCGATGCGCGACCGACGCCAGATTAGGACCGACGAAGCGCTCTTTTCCGTCCGCGGCATGGCACGAGGAACAAAGTCTCAGGAACGACTGCCGGCCGCTTTCGGCATTGCCGGTCGCCGGCAATTTCGCCAGCCAGCCGGCCACGATCTGATTTCGATTGCTGTACTCTCCATCGCCGATCATTCGGGCGGCCCGCGCCGCGATCGCAGGAGAGCTCTTGCGCAGCAGTCGGCGGCGCTGTTCCAAATCCAAATTTAATTCCCCCACCGTCATGCTCCCCGCTTCCAGGGCGGCGACGAGAGGTTCATGAAAAGTCGCGCGCTGCAGGAGGAGTTCGAGGACCAATGGCCGGACCGATGGCCGCAGCGAACGCCAGCGTGCGATCATCCCGTGCGCCAGGGAAATCTCGGAATACCCCCGCAATGCCGCGACCGTCGCTGACTGAATCTCCGCCGTCCCGGCTCCCGCCAGAATATTCAACAACGGGCCGCCCACCGCCTCATAGTCTCCCAGGGCGAGAAGCCGGATTTGTTCGACCCGTTGCGTGGTCGAAAGAGATTCATCCGTCGCGCGCGTGATGGCGCGGGTCAGCGCTGCGCGCTGGCTCGGCGTTTCCGGGATTTGCAGCGCACGCGCAATTCGCCACGCCGCGGCCAGGACCGACGGCGAATCCGCCTGCAGGAACGGTTGCAGTGAATTCGAAACAGCCACTCCGGCCAATGATTGGTCTGAAGTCCGTTTCAAACCATCATGCAGCCCATCCAACACCGCCAGCCTCCGCTGGTTCTCGGGTGCATCCTTTACCAAAGCCAGACTCTTCAGCACCTGCAGGAGCGCATTGGAACTTCCCGCGGCGCGCGCGGCACAAAGGTCCGCCAATTCCCGGAGCGTGTCTGCCTTCGCACCTTCGAAGCGGTCAAGAAAGGACGAATCCCCCAGGAGCGACCCCAACAACTCGGTTTCACCATCACGCAGCGAGCTTAAGACGGCCAGCCGCGTCCAGCGGTACTGGAAGTCGCGACGCAGGAGATCCCCCAGTTTCCTTTGGGCTGAGGAATGTCCGGCTTCCCCAAGCGACAAGGCCGCTTGAAAACGGACGCGGGGCACTGGGTCATCGGCCAGATGGAGGACGGATTCACGGAGCGAGGCGGAGGTTCGAAGAAACGGTTCTGAGAGAATCAACGCATTTTCCCGCACGCTGGGATGGACATCCGCCAAGGCACCGCGCAGCAGCGGGTCATCCAGCCGCTGCAAGCCATTCAGCGTCCACAACGCATGCAATCGTTCAAGCGGATTACCCGAACTGCAACGCGCCTTTAATGCCGGCAGGATCGTCGGTTCCCGCCGCTCCACCAGCAGGCGTTGTGCGGTCATCCGCCACCATTGGTTGGAATGGCCCAGCAGCGGGAGGAGTTGCGCGGAGGATTGCGAACGCAGGTTCGGCCGGACCGTTTCCCTGACGCTCCGGGCATCGATGGGTTCCAGCCGGTAGATCCGGCCGCGATTCTCTCCCGCCCGGACGTCGAGTTTCGCCATTGTTTGTGCCGGGATATAATCGGGGTGTTCGATGACGTCCCGCTGCATGTCGAGGAGATAAAAGGCGCCCTCCGGCCCCAGTTCCATCCCAACGGGACGGAGCGCGCGATCGCGCCCGGCAAAGAATTCGTTGGTCTGTTCGCCGGCCGGACGCTTGGCGATGAAGATGGGCCCGTCTTCCACCAGCACATCCCGGTGCACGACGTGCCCGACGACATCGCAGACAAACACGCTCCCCGAAATATCTCCGGGCAGACCAGCCACGGCGGCCAGCCCCATCCCGCCGGCGGCGCTAAAATGCCCGGATTGTTCGGGGTGATTCGGACGTGTCTCCGGTTCTGAAACGGGATAGATGCGGGCCATGTCGCCGTGATCGGAAATACTCGACACCCCTTCGACGGGAGGCAGTCCGGGAAATCGCTGAAGGTAGCGAACCGGAATGATGCGCTGCTGAATATGATTGATGTTATAGGTGCTGAAGCTGTGTCCCCAATCGTCAAAGACCAGTCCGAAACCGCCACTGGTGTGCGTCGTTGTCGAAAAATCCCCCGTTTCGGGATCAAAGCTGAAGTCGAGCTTGCGAATGGAAACCGGCGGCCTGTCTCGAAAGCGGGACGAGCGAACCAGGCCATCATTGCCGCCATTCACACCGTGCAATCGATTGTCGAGACCCCAGCGCAAGCCGTTCACGTTGCTGTCGGTCACTCCGAGATGAAATCCGCTCAGCAAGACCTCCCGATGATCGGCTCGCCCATCGCCATCTGTATCTTTCAAATGGATCACCTCGGGAGGAGCCGTCACGATGACCCCGCCTTTCCAGGGGGCGATGGACGTGGGAAAGCTGAGATTCTCGGCAAACAGAACGCTCCGATCTGCTTTGCCGTCGGCATCTGTATCCTCCAACAGCCGGATGGTTCCGCCGGGTTTCCGATTAGGACCTGCGCCATTCGGGTAATCCCGCATCTCCACCACGAATACCCTGCCCTGCTCATCGAATGTTAGAGCCACGGGATCGACCACGTCCGGTTCCGCGGCGAAGAGTGACAGCCTAAAATTCGAATGGAGTTCGTAGCTGCCGGGCTGGAGAACAGGATTCGGGGCCGAAGCCAGCGGATGAGCAGAAGAGACCAGGACAAAAGTGACGACCGCCAGGAAACTCGGCGTCCGCCTACCTTGCATATTTCGCAGGCTTTTTAAGGAATGCGGTCCGGCACTCCTCGCTGCAAAAATAGTAGGTCGAACCCTGGAATTCCGTCCGGGGAGTCTCGGGTGTGACTTTGACGCAGACGCAGGCCAAATCATTGCGGTAGCGGCACACCTCACATGTCGCCGCGGAATCGGATTTTCCGGAGGGCCGATCGCCAACCGTCGCGCATCCGGCGACCAATGCCACGATGGTGAGCGACAGGAAATGGAACAATGATTTCATCTGGTTATTCGGCGTTCACTCAATCAACCCATTGTCACGGGACGGCTTTCTCGAGCGTGGGAACGTTGCCTGATCAGAACGTGAAGGTCAATGCGCCATTGACCTTGTAAGAGGTCTTGAGCTGCGTGCCGTTCAGGTCCTGCCAAACCGGCAAAGGGGCCGACACGGTGAAGCTGATGTTCCTGTTGAAGCCGGCCCGAACCCCCGGGGTGAGAAACAGCGCGCTGCCGCCGGTGTTCGGATCGTCTTCGCCATCCTCCTCGCTCTTGAAAAGGTGCCGTAAGTTCGCCTCGCCAAAGATACCGAACTGCGGGAATTTCTGGATGTCCTCCGTGAATCGATAAGCCAGGGCCAGCCCCGCATCAATGCGGTCGCCAAGCCGAAAGTCATCCGCTTCCGTTCGGAACGTGTACTGTCCGCTCGCGTCCAGCGTGATTCTCGACGTCAAAAAACGGGAATAGGCCGCTCCGCCCATTCCATCATAGGAGCCGGAGCCGGCGGTGGCGGACGGCTCGACCCGTTCGCCCGCGGAATTTTTCACGTCGAACTTGCCGGTGGGAAATTTTGCGCCGCCGAAAACGGCCAGGCTGCCGATGGGCCCACGGTAGAACCGGTATTTCCCGGTCAGCCACAGATCAGTCAACCCGTCCGGATCGAAGGTCAGAATCTCGGTATCGACGCCGTCGAACTCCGCCTCGCGGGCATTGACCGCGTGATAATATCCGAGCGTCAGACCGACCTGAAAATCCTCGACGACTCCGTAGCTCACGCCGACGGTGCTGAGAAAACTGCGATCGAGCAGGTCGAAGCCACCGGCCCGCGCGGCCTTGGCTTCAATCTGCGTGGCGGAGAGGTTTTCGAACTCAGTATAGTCGGTTCGCAAATCGATCGAGAACTTGCCGGGCCTCAAGGTTTCCCCCGACTGCGTGGACGCGCCACCGCCGGAGGTTCCAGGCCCGTGGTCAGCCATCAGTTGGGTGGTTGCAGCCACCGCGGCGGACACCGTCAAAAGGCGCATCAGCGGTTTCATCGTGGTTCTCATTTGGCGGAGTCGATCAGAATGGGGCGAATGGTGAAGGGACGCGCCTTCCGTGTCAAATTCACGTGTTTCCTACTCAGGGAACGCCGCCCGCACAAATTCTCCTTGAACCGGAGAGGTTGCCCCTCTAGTTACGTCGAGTCGCGCATGGAAGAATACGGTCTCATCATCGGGGCGGCGCTGCTGATTCTGGTCAGCCTGTGCGCGTGGGCGCTGGGGGCCAAGGCTAATGCCGGTGTTCAACGATTTCGTTCTGAACATCATGAAAGCTTTTCGCGCCGAGCCACTCGATGAACGATCCGGCTCCATCCTCCAAGCCGGACGCCGATCGGCAGACGCTCCACCAATTCGGCTACGCGCAGCAGTTATTGCGGGACATGGGGGGATTCTCCAACTTCGCGATTTCCTTCTCCATAATTTCCATCCTGACGGGAGCCGTCACCCTCTACGGCGTTGGACTCAATGCCGGCGGTCCCGTCGTGATGAGCATCGGATGGCCCCTGGTCACCTTCTTCGTGCTGTTTGTCGCCGCGGCGCTGGCCGAGCTGGCCTCGGCCATTCCGACTTCCGGCGCCCTTTATCATTGGGCCTCGCTTCTGGGAGGTCCGTCCTGGGGCTGGTTCACGGCGTGGCTCAACCTCGTGGGACTGGTGGCCACCATCGCGGGGATTGATTTTGGTTGCGCGCAGTTCATCACGCCGTTGCTCGGGCTGGAGGGAACCAACGCAAATTTCTTCATCGTCTTCGGCGCCATCCTGCTCTCGCATGCCATCCTGAACCACATCGGGATTCGCGTCGTTGCCCGGCTGAATGATTTCAGCGCCATCTATCATGTAATCGGGGTGCTTGTCGTCGTGGGGGCGCTGGCGTTCTTTGCGCCGAAACAACCGGTGCCATGGCTTTTCACGAAAACGTTCACCACGGTGACGGACTTCCCCTACTGGTTCGCCTTCCTGGGGGGCCTGTTGCAGGCCCAGTGGACTTACACGGGCTACGATGCTTCGGCTCACACCATCGAAGAGACGAAGAACGCCCGCATCTCCGCGCCCTGGGGCATTTATCTGTCGGTGGCCGTGTCCGGCGTGTTCGGCTTCATCATGCTTGCGTTTGTTACGCTGGCCATTAAGGACCTCGGCGCTGCGGCCAGCGCCAGCAATCCATTTATTTATATACTGGAACAGGCGCTGGGAAGCGGCTTCGGCCGGGCGGTGCTTTGGGTGGTCACGATCGCCATGTGGTTTTGCGGGCTGTCTTGTGTCACATCAACGTCGCGCATGATCTTCGCCTTTGCCCGCGACAACGGCATGCCGCGGTCGGCCCTCTGGGCTGGCGTCAGCCGCAAATATCGCACCCCCGCCGCGGCAGTCTGGCTGGCCGTGGCTCTGGGATTTTTACTGCCGTCACTGGTCATCGGCCTGGTGGAACTTTCCAAACGATGGCAATTCGCCAAGCCCTATGAATTTGCCCAGCTTTATCCCGCCGTCGTGGGCATCAGCACCATCGGGCTGTACCTCTCTTATGGGCTTCCCCTCTGGTTGAAGCTGCGCGCCATTCGGCAGGGAGTCTGGTCCTCTCGCGCCAATGGGCCCTGGAGTCTTGGCAGCTGGAGCGTGCCCGTCAACGTGATCGCTCTCAGTTGGATCGGCTTCATCACCGTGCTTTTTGTCCTGCCGCCAAACACCCTTACGGGTTGGATTTTCGGCGGGGCCTTGGCCGCGTTGGTGGTGCTCTACTTTGTCGCGGCACGCGGACGCTTCCAAGGCCCCATTCCCCAAGCCAAATCGCAAAGCGAGTTGCTCCGCATGGAAGCGGATCTCGAGCGGTAGACCGACCCGGCCGCTATCCTGTCCACCTCGGTACGTGTTTAGCGTGTTGTTAACCTTTCGTTCCTTTGTCGGAAACTTCGTC
>Ga0207670_10001660_pt1 | contig 11621 bp, 9 predicted proteins | sample KBSS23HmetaG_FD_184339 | JGI IMG/M metagenome (GOLD analysis project Ga0207670, IMG submission 184339) | Switchgrass rhizosphere microbial communities from Kellogg Biological Station, Michigan, USA - KBS S2-3H metaG (SPAdes) (version 2) | ecosystem: Host-associated > Plants > Roots > Rhizosphere... | reverse complement strand
CGCCCGCCCCTTCGTCTTCACCTCCGTCCGCAAAGGCGAAGGCGTGGAGGACGTCGCCGCGTTCGTGGTGCGCGAGGGGTTGCTGGAAACCTGAGATCCGGTCCCCTCGCCCCGCGTGAGCGGGGAACGGCTCGCGGTGGAGCTCGACGGAGGCCAGCACTTCGAAATTGCAGCGCAACGATACGACGAACGTCGAACTGCTTTCTTGCGGTGGCGGGGGGTCGTCGTGCTGCGCTTTCCGACCGACCTCGTGTTTCGCGAGCCGAGGGCTGTTTTTGAAGAGATCGCTCGCGCACTCGGCCTGGTCGGCGGCCCCTCTCCCTAACCCTCTCCCCGCTCACGCGGGGCGAGGGGACCGGATCGGATCGTCTCTCGCGCTTTCACGTTCTCTCGGCTACTCAGCGGCGGGGAGGGGTTCGGCGCCGTGCATTTCGGGCATCGTCATCGGCGCCTCGGCGGGGGCGGCGGAGCGGGCGCAGGCGAAGAGCACCGTCGCGACGCCGAGGTAGCTGAGCGCCATGATGGGCGATTCGCCGAAGCCGATCTTCTCGCCGTGCATGAAGCCGAAGAAGGTCAGCGCCGCGGCCACCACCGAGAATATCGACGCCTTCGTGAAGTTGCGGTCGATGACGAAGACGCCGATCGCGCCGAGCATCAGGCCGCCGAGGATCGACCCGTCGCCCATCACCTGCAGGCCCTGGTACAGGATTCCCTCGTTGCCCAGCTTGTCGAAGCCGATGGCCGCGACATTGGTCCCTGCGGCGTGCAGCGCGCCGTCGATCTGCAGCTTGCCCCATGCTGCCAGGTGCGGGATCAGCGCCAGGATGATCGCCGGCGCGTGGCTCTTGGGCGTCTCCTGGAACGACTGGGCGCCGATCAACATGGCGATGTAGAGGAGAATCGGCGAGATCGCCACCACCGGCACCAGCGACACCATCACGGAGATGACGCCCAGCCACGACAGCAAGATGACCATCACCCCCGTCGCAGCCGAGTAACCGATCCGGCCGCCCATCGACTTCCAGCCCGGATGGCCGATGTAGACCGCGTTGATGAACGGGTTGCCCATCAGGCAGCCGATCAGGCTGACCACGCCGTCGGCGGTCAGCACGCGCGTGGTCGGGAAGCTGTCGCCCGCCACCGCCGCGCTCTCGACGTTGTCGATCGCCTCGACCAGGTCGTAGATGCCGAACGGGATCGCGGTGACGAGGATGACGCCCAGGTACTTGAAGCCGTGGAAGGTGTGAGCGAACGCCGGGATCGGCAGCGAGAAGCCGAAGTTCGACACCGACGCGGCGAGCTTGTCGATGCCCATGCCACCCCAGCCCAGACCGGCCGCCGCTGCGCCCCACGCAATCGCCGACCCGACACCAATCGCCACGAGGCCCGCGGGAACGCCACGATACTTCACGCCGCCGAACCAGCTCGCCAGGATGATCGCGAAGCAGACGACGCCGATGATCGGCGTCTGAAACATCTGCGCCGCCGGCCGCATCGAGATGAACGTGACGGACACGCCCGCCAGCGTCCCCAGCAGCGCCGCCCGCGGCGTGACCTTGCGGATGAATGGCGCGATGAACCCGCCGCCCATCAGCACGAAGCTCTGGATGAACACCCACGTCAGCCCCGCCTCCCATCCCTGGATCGGATCGCCGGTCTTGAGCGCGATCGGCAGCATGATCACGAAGGTGACGACGAACATGTGCGGCACGCTGATGCCCGACGGCAGCGCGCAGACGTCCGTCCGCCCGGTCTTCTTCGCCAGCCGGTACGCGAGCCACGCGTAGTACATCGTGCTCATGCACAGCATCAGCCCCGTCGCGGGCAGGATGCGTCCGAAGACGATGTGGTCGGGCATCTTGATCACGAACCGCAGCAGCGTCGTCAACACCATCAGGTTGACGAGGATGTTCGTTCCGAAGCCGAAGAATGCGTTCCAATCGCCTGGCACCCAGATCTTCGGTTTGTTCGTCTCGGTTGCGGCTGTCATGCTGTCCTCCCGTTCGATGCAAAGGCGGAGAGGATGCGTCTCGAATCCGAGACCCATCCGAAGATCCCGCCCTGGGCCTTGATCATTCGCAGCCCGACTTCGTGAAATTCGGGGAAGTACGATCCGCAGCAGTCCTCCGCGACGACGCAGCGATAGCCGCGATCGTTCGCCTCACGCACCGTCGTGTGGACGCAAACCTCGGTGGTGACGCCGCCGACGATCAGGTTCTCGATGCCACGATTGGCGAGGATCGCGTGCAGGTCGGTGGCGAAGAACGCGCCCTTCCCCGGCTTGTCGACCACCGGCTCACCGGCCTTCGGCGCCAGGGCGGGGATGATGTCGTGACCCTTCTCGCCGCGGATCAGGATCCGCCCCATCGGGCCGACGTCGCCGATGCGCATGCTGGGCGCGCCGCGCTCGATCTTGGCGGGCGGCGCGTCGGCCAGGTCCGGCCGGTGGCCCTCGCGCGTGTGGACGACAAGCATGCCCAGCTTGCGCGCGCCGGCCATCAGCGCCGCCGCCGGATCGATCGCCCGCGCCAGCAGCGACACGTCGTTGCCCAGCGTCTCGCCGAAACCACCGGGCTCGAGGAAGTCGCGCTGCATGTCGATCATCACGACGGCGGTGCGCTGTGGATCGATCGAAAGCGCTCCCGGTTCCGCCTGGATCGTGATGCTCGCCATCGTTCATGCCTCCTTCATACGGTCAGGTGCCGCCGGACCAGGTCGTCGGTCAGCTCGCCGATCGCGCCGGTCGCGACCGCGCGCCCGCGATCGAGGATCACGAAGCTGCGCGCCACCCGGCGCGCGAATGCCAGCTTCTGCTCGACCATCAATACGGTCACGCCCTCCTCGCCCAGGCGCGTGATGACGTCGCCGATCTCGGCCACGATGTTGGGCTGGATGCCCTCGGTCGGCTCGTCGAGGATCAGCAGCTTCGGATCCAGCGCCAGCGCGCGCCCCATCGCCAGCTGCTGCTGCTGGCCGCCCGACAGATCGCCGCCGCGCCGGCGCAACATCGTCTTCAGCACCGGGAACAGCTGGAACACGCGCTCGGGCAGGTCGCTGCGGCCCAGCGCGCGTCGGCCGACCATCAGATTCTCCTCGACCGTCAGCGACGGGAAGATCTCGCGCCCCTGCGGGACGTAACCGATCCCGGCGCGGGCGCGCGCCTCGGGCCGCTGGCCCGACAGCTCGGCGTCGCCGAAGCGAATCTTCCCGGACACCGCCGGCAGCAGGCCCATGATCACCTTCAGCAGCGTGGTCTTGCCGACGCCGTTGCGGCCCATCAGGCAGACGCAGCCGCCCACCGGGACGTCCAAATCGACGTCCCACAGCGTGTGGCTGCCGCCGTAGAACTGGTTCACCTTCTCCGTGGCCAGCATCGCCGCGTCACTCACCGAGGTAGACCTCCACCACCCGCGGGTCGGCCTGGATCTGCGCCATCGGACCGTCGGCCAGCACCTTTCCCTCGTGCAGCACCGTCACGCGTCGCGCGATGCTGCGCACGAACTCCATGTCGTGCTCGACGACGACGATGGTGTGTTTGCCGGCCAGGTTCCGCATCAGCTCCGCGGTTCGCTCCGTCTCCGCGTGGGTCATGCCGGCGACCGGCTCGTCGACCAGCAGCACCTTCGGGTCTTGCGCCAGCAGCATCCCGATCTCCAGCCATTGCTTCTGGCCGTGAGACAGCAGGCCGGCCTCGCGCTTCGCCTGATTGGCCAGGCCGATGATCTCCAGCACCTCGTCGATGCGCGCCCGCTCCGCGGCGGTGCGGCGCGTGAACAGCGCGCTCCACACGCCCTTGCGCCCGCGCAGCGCGAGCTCGCAGTTCTCGTAGACGGTATGGCCCTGGAACACCGTGGGCCGCTGGAACTTCCGCCCCACGCCCAGCTCGGCGATCCGGCATTCCGAGAGCTTCGTCAGATCGACGTCGCGCCGATCGAGGAAGACGCCGCCCGTCGCGGGCCGCGTCTTGCCAGTGATGACGTCCATCAGCGTGGTCTTGCCGGCGCCGTTAGGCCCGATCAGGCAGCGCAGCTCACCTTGTTCCAGCTCCAGCGAGACACCGTTCAGCGCCTTGAAGCCTTCGAAGCTGACTGACAGGTCCTCGACCCAGAGCACCAGCGGCCGGCGCGCCGCCTCGGGCACGGGCACGGAGACGATCGGTGTCGCGCGATCGTCCGCGTCGTTGGGATCCGTCACTGCGGGCGCGCTCACACCGGCTGCCCCGCCCTTCGCCGGAGGACGGCGGCGAGGGCGAGCCGCAGCTTGGGAATGAGGCCGACCAGACCTCGGGGAAGAAACAGCGTCACGACCACGAACAGGCCGCCCAGCACGTAAAGCCAGGCCGAAGGAATCGTGTTGGTCAGCCAGTTCTTGCCGCCGGCGACGATCCATGCGCCGATGACGGCGCCGACCAGCGACCCGCGACCGCCCACCGCGACCCAGATCGCCATCTCGATCGAGTTCGCCGGCTGCATCTCGCTGGGGTTGATGATCCCGACCTGCGGCACGTACAGCGCGCCCGCCAGACCGCACAGAACCGCGGACAGCGTCCACACGAACAGCTTGTAGTGCGTCGATTCGTAGCCGCAGAAGCGCGTCTTCAGCTCGGCGTCACGCACCGCGGTCAGCACGCGCCCGAGCCGGCTGGTCACCACGTACCGGCACAGGAGGTAGGTGGCCACCAGCGCGATCGCCGACGCAACGTAGAGCGCGGCGCGCGTGCCCGGGTCGTGCAGCGGCCAGCCGAGGATGCGCTTGAAGTCGGTGAGGCCGTTGTTGCCGCCGAAGCCGGCGGCGTTCTGGAAGAACAGCAGCGTCGCCGCGTACGTCAGCGCCTGCGTGACGATCGAGAAGTAGACCCCGCGGATGCGCGACCGGAAGGCGAACCATCCGAACACCAGCGCCAGCGCGCCCGGAACCAGCAGCGCCATCGCGATCGCGAAGCCGAAGTGCTCGAAGCCGTGCCAGTACCAGGGCAGCTGCTTCCAGTCGAGGAACACCATGAAGTCGGGCAGCACGCTCCTATAAACGCCCTCGCCGGCGATCGAACGCATCAGGTACATGCCCATGCCGTAGCCACCCAGCGCGAAGAACAGGCCGTGACCGAGGCTCAAGATGCCGCCATAGCCCCAAACCAGGTCCATGGCCAGCGCCGCGATGCCGAAGCAGAGGAACTTCCCGAACAGCGGCACCAGGTGCGCCGGCAGTCCCATAAGCGGGAGCAGCGCCAGCAGCACCGCGACGGCGCCGAGCGCCGCCCAGGCGCGCGGCCCGTGCATCTCGCGAAGACGCGACCTCAGCGAGCTCATGTCATGCCTCCACGCGGCCGCGCAGCGCGAACAGCCCCTGCGGGCGCCGCTGAATGAACAGGATGATGACGACCAGCACGACGATCTTTCCCGTCACCGCGCCGGCCGCCGGTTCGATCAGCTTGTTGATGATCCCCAGCCCCAGCGCGGCGGCGACCGCGCCCGTCAGCCGCCCCACCCCGCCCAGCACGACGACCATGAACGCGTCGATGATGTAGCTCTGGCCCAGCTCGGGACCGACGTTGCCGAGCTGCGACAGCGCGACGCCGCCCAGCCCCGCGATGCCCGAGCCGAGCCCGAACATCAATGCGTCCACGCGTTTGGTGCGGATGCCCAGGCACGCCGCCATGGGGCGGTTCTGCGTCACCGCGCGCACCTGCAGCCCGAAGCGCGTGCGCTGCAGGATGAACCACACGCCCGCCGCGACCAGGATGACGAACCCGACGACGGCAATGCGGCTCCACGGCAGCACCAGGCCGTGCGCGATCTCCAGACCGCCGGCCAGCCAGTCCGGATTCGCCACCGTCACGTTCTGCGCGCCGAACATCAGGCGCACCGTCTGGATCAGGCCCAGGCTGATGCCCCAGGTCGCCAGCAGCGTCTCCAGCGGGCGCCCATAGAGATGACGGATCACGCCGCGCTCCAGCGCCGCGCCGATCGCGCCGGTGGCGAGGAAGGCGATCGGTATCGCCGCCAGCAAATAGAAGCGATGGCCGTGCAGCACGGTCTGCACGGTGTACGTCGCGTAGGCGCCCAGCATCAGCATCTCGCCGTGAGCCATGTTGATGACGCCGAGCAAGCCGAACGTGATCGCCAGGCCCAGCGCGACGAACAGCAGCACGCTGGCCAGCGACAGGCCGTGCAGCAGGCTGCCGCCGAACGCCACCAGCCGCTGGTGGCTCTTGACCGAATCCATCGCGCGCGTCGCCGCCGCGGCGACGCGCGCGTCCGGCTCCACCGGCGTTCCGTCGCCATTCTTCGCCGTCAGCCGCTGCAGCTCCGAAAGAAACCCGTCGTTTCCGCTCTTGCCGATGGCGTCGAGCGCCGCGATGCGCGCGGCCGGATCCGTTCCGGCCAGGTCGGCGCGCGCCACCGCGAGCGCCAGCGCCTCACGCACGCCGGCGTCCTTCTCCCGTGCCAGCGACCGGTGCAGCAGCGCCGCGGCGTCCGCCGACCCACTCTTCGACAGCTCCTCGGCGGCGGCCATGCGCAGCGCCGCCTGGGGCGACGCCAGCTGAAGCCGCGCGAGCGCGGGCAGCGCCACGCGGCGCATCTCGTTGCCGACCTCGACGTCCTTCAGCGGCCGCGGCGCCGGCGACACCACGGCGCCGGTCAGCGGGTGCCGGACGTCGCGCGTCTTCGAATCCCAGATATACGGACGGCCGTCGGCGCCGACGCGCAGGCGGTCGTCGCACAGCGCATCCAGTGCCGGGATCGCCCGCGGATCGTCCAGCGCCGCCAGCTGCTGGATGCTCGCCTCTATCTTGTCTTCCGACGGCGCAGCCAGACCATCGATCGCGATCGCAACCGCGTCTTCGACGGGATCGGCGTGAGCCAGCGGCGAAAAGACGACGACCGCGGCGGCCATCCCCATGAAAACCGCCGTCTTGATCGTCTTCGGCACGTGGCTCACGCCGGTTCCGTCTCGGGTGTTCACTTCGCCGCAACCACTCCGGCCGCACCGAACTTCGGCGCGGTGCAATTCCCGCAGGCCCAGGGATACGTCCAGTCCGCGATCTTCTTCGCGCTGTCCGGGATGAACGGGCTCCACGCCTGCGCGCGGATCGGTCCTTCCGTCTTCCAGACGACGCGGAACTGGCCGTCGCCCTTCACTTCTCCGATCACGACCGGCTTCCACAGGTGGTGGTTCTTGGCGTCAAGCTGGATGTCGAAGCCCGACGGCGCCTTGAAGTGCTGGTACCCGACGGCCTGGCGGACGGCGTCGACGTTGGTCGACTTCGCCTGCTCGACCGCCTGCGCCCACATGTGAATGCCGATGTACGTCGCCTCCATCGGGTCGTTGGTGACGCGCTTGTCGCCGCCCGGGAGGTTGTTCTTCTTCACGTAGGCGGTCCACTTGTCGATGAACGCCTTGTTCTCGGGCGTGTCCATCGACATGAAGTAGTTCCAGGCCGCCAAGTGACCGACCAGCGGCTTGGTGTCGATGCCGCGCAGCTCCTCCTCGCCGACCGAGAACGCCACCACCGGGATGTCGGTCGCCTTCATGCCCTGGTTGCCCAGCTCCTTGTAGAACGGCACGTTCGAGTCGCCGTTGATCGTCGACACGACCGCGGTGCGCTTGCCGGTCGCGAACTTCTTGATGTCCGCGACGATGGTCTGGTAGTCGCTGTGACCGAAGGGCGTGTATTTCTCCATGATGTCGTCGTCCGCGACGCCCTTCTCGTGAAGGAAGTAGCGCAGGATCTTGTTGGTCGTGCGCGGGTAGACGTAGTCCGTCCCGAGCAGCACCCAGCGCTTCGCGGCGCCACCCTTCTTGCCCATCAGGTACTCGACCGCGGGGATCGCCTGCTGATTCGGCGCCGCGCCCGTGTAAAAGACGTTCCAGGACGACTCCTCACCCTCGTACTGCACCGGGTAGAAGAGCAGGCCGTTCAGCTCCTCGAACACCGGCAGCACCGACTTGCGCGACACCGAGGTCCAGCAACCGAACGTGGCGGCGACGTGCTCCTTCTGGATCAGGTCGCGCGCCTTCTGCGCGAACAGCGGCCAGTCGGACGCCGGGTCGACGACGACGGGCTCGAGCTTGCGCCCGAGGACGCCGCCCTTCTCGTTGATCTCCTCGATCGTCATCAGCGCGACGTCCTTCAACGACGTTTCGCTGATCGCCATCGTGCCCGACAGCGAGTGGAGGATGCCGACCTTGATCGGCCCCTTGTCGTCGGCCGGTGCCGCCGCTGGCGCTGCCGGCGCGGCCGCCCCTGGTTTCGCTTCCTCGGCCGGCTTCTGGCAGGCCGCCAGGCCCGCCAGCGCCGTCATCCCCAGCACTACCAATCCTTTGCTCGTAGCCATGATCGTCGTGTCCTTTCTTGTCTTCGCTTTCGCTTAACGCTGCATCTGCACGCCGAGGAAAATGGCGTTGCTAGTCGGTGACGTCCCCACGTCGCCGTGCGAATAGCCGGCGGAGACACGCAGGAAGTAGTCGTCGATGACGTAGGTCAGGTACGCGTCGAAGTTCTTCCAGCTCGGTGGCGTCCCTATCATCGCCACAGGCTGCGCCGTCGCCTGCTGCCAGCGGACCAGCGGCTGCAGCTTGCCGACGCCGAGCTTGGTGGGCATCAACCAGCTTGCGAGCAGGTAATACGCGTGCTTGCGGCCGAAGACGTTGTTGGCGTCGAAGTGGTAGTACTGGGCTTCGAACGTGGCGACCCCGCCCGCGCCGAAGTTCTTCTCGGCCAGCAGGTCCGCCATCTGGTTCGACAGGTTCGCAGCGGCGCCGGTCGCATCGACCTCGGCGTTCTTCTGGTACTGCGCGCCCAGCCCGATCGCGACGATGTCCTGCGCGCCGTAGTAGGTGCTGCTGTGATAGAAGCCCGACTCGGACCCGATCAGGCAGATGTTCACGCGTCCCGTGAACAGCGGGCTGACGCCAGAGTCGTTGAGGTCGAAGACGCCCGCGTAGTACTTGAGCTTCGCGTTCAGGAACTCGCCCCACACGGTCGCGCCGTTGTTGCGACCCTGGAAGCCCTGTTTCGGACCGACCGGGCCGTTCGCCTGCACCAGTGGGCTCGCGTAGAAGCCCGGGTACTTCCACGGGCTCATGAACCACGGCCCGCTGAAGTTCGAACGATCCGACGCGACCAGCAGCCGGCCTGCCCACAGGTGGAAGCCGGGGTGCGGCTCGAACTTGGCAATCAGGTCGAGGATCGACGCGCTGGCGTTGAAAACTCCCGAACCGTTGCTGCCGGCCGTGCTCATGCCCCCCGGCGCGCCGGTCGGAATAGAGCCCTGGAAGTTCGCTTGCCACGCGAACATCGGTGCGATGTCGCCCGAGAAGCGCGGCTCGACGTAGATCTCGTCGAGGCTGGAGTCGTTTATCCCGCTCGACGTCGTGGAGCTGGTGAAGGCGCCGCCCACGCGCATGCCGACGCCGACGTTGATCTTCTTGAAGTCGGGCGTCGGCGTGGTCGGGGCCGCGGTGACGGTGCCGGCCGTCGAATCGGCAGGCGGTGGAACCGCGGCGACCGGCGGCGCGGCCGGCTGCGGCGCGGGTGGCGGCGGCGCGGGTGGCGGCGCCGCCTCGGCCTGCGCGACCGTCGTCCCCGGCACGGCCGGTGCGGCCGCCGCTTCCTTTTCGGAAGTAGGTTTATCGGGCGCCTGCGCCCACGCCGCTCGGCTCCCGAAGACTACGACCGCCGCAATTACAAAACCCCAGCTCGTCCGTGGCGTTACCTTGCTTGTTCCGATCATTTTTCGCTCCCGTTCGTGGTTGTGAACGTTGGAGCGACCTTATCGAAGCGGTGTTAACGACCGGTTTCGCGGACAACCTTGTTTGGTTAATTTGAGCGGCTCGATTTTTTCCGGTTACCCGTTCGCATGTACGAGTGAACCGCGCGGGTGTGTGCGCGTTTACAAAGATCAGAGATTGATTCAGGCGTGGCCGGCCATGTGGCGTCCGATGACGCCTAGGTCCGCGCGCTCGATCGGCGTCTCGTGCACCGCGCGCCCGTCGCTCATGACGACGATGCGATCGGCGAGCGCGAAGATCTCGTCGAGGTCGGCGCTGATCAGCAGGACGGCGGTGCCGCGGTTGCGCGCCTCCATGATGCGCGTGCGGATCTCTGCGACCGCCGCGAAGTCGAGGCCGAAGCAGGGATTGGACGCGACCAGCAGCGCCACGTCCTCGGACAGCTCCCGCGCCAGCACCGCGCGCTGGACGTTGCCGCCCGACAGCCCGGAGATCGGGGCGTCGGGCCCGGGCGTGCGAATGCCGAACTCCTTGATCAGCGCGCGCGCGTGCCGGCGCAGCGCGCCCTTGCTGACCAGGGCCCCGGCCCAGCGGAACGGCCGCCGGTCGAACCGGCGGAACCCGATGTTCTCGGCGACCGACATCGTTCCGACGCAGGCGTTGCGCAGCGGCTCGTCGGGCAGGCAGCGGACCATCAGCGTGCGCATCTGGGCGCGCCCCGCCAGGTAGCCGACCCCGGAGACGTGGATCATCCCGCCGCGCGGCTCGCGCTGTCCCGCGAGCACCTCGACCAGCTCCTCCTGACCGTTGCCCGATACGCCGGCGATCCCGACGATTTCTCCTGCGCGAACCTCCAGGCGCAGCTCGGAGACCGCCGCCATTCCGAGGTCGTCGTGCGCGGTGAGCGAATCGACGCGCAGCACGACATCGCCGCGCGGGCGGGCCTGACGGGCGCCGGTGGCGCGCGGGGGCTCGTCGCCGACCATCATGCGCGCCATCGCGTCAGGATCCAGGTCGGCCACCCGGCCGCGCCCCGCCAGACGGCCGCGGCGCAGGACCGTCACCTCGTCGGCGAACTGCATCACCTCTCGAAACTTGTGCGAGATCATCAGCACCGTCAGGCGTCCGTCCTTGACCATGCCGCGCAGCAGGCCCAGCACCTCGTCCGCCTCCGCCGGGGTCAGCACCGACGTCGGCTCGTCGAGGATCACGATGCTGCTGCCGAGATAGAGCTGCTTCAGAATTTCCAGCTTCTGCTTCTCGCCCGCGGCAAGCGTGCGCACGGGCCGCGCGGGATCGAGCTGGAACGGCATCTTCTCCATGAACGCCGCGATCGCCGTCCGCTCCGCCGCCCAGTCGAACACGAACGGGTGCTGGCGGCGCGCGAGCACGAGATTCTCCGCGACCGTCATCGCGTCGACCAGCGTGAAATGCTGGTAGACCATGCCGATGCCCAGCGCGGCCGCGTCGCGCGGGCTCCCGATCCGCGCCGGCGCCCCGTCGACGCTGACCCGGCCGGCGTCGGCGCGGTAATAGCCCATGATGCACTTGACGAGGGTGCTCTTGCCGGCGCCGTTTTCGCCGAGCAGCGCGTGAACCGTGCCGCGCTCGAGCACCAGCGACACGTCGTCCAGCGCGCGCATGGACCCGAACGACTTGCTGAGGCCGATCGCCTCCAGCGCGGGCGGGACGGCGAGCTGCACCGTCGCGATATCGTCGGTGTCGGCGCCCGCCAGGCTCATTTCGCTACCCGCAGCTCGGCGGGCTGGCCGTGAAGCGCGCGATCGCGCGAGCTGGTCGCGATGATGATCGCCAGCGTCAGCACGTAAGGCGCGGCGTTGAACAGGTAGTAGCCGGAGGTGACGCCCACCGATTGCAACGCCGGCCCC
>Ga0207670_10001659_pt1 | contig 11626 bp, 12 predicted proteins | sample KBSS23HmetaG_FD_184339 | JGI IMG/M metagenome (GOLD analysis project Ga0207670, IMG submission 184339) | Switchgrass rhizosphere microbial communities from Kellogg Biological Station, Michigan, USA - KBS S2-3H metaG (SPAdes) (version 2) | ecosystem: Host-associated > Plants > Roots >... | reverse complement strand
TCCGTTTCACTATCTCGGCCTGGTCGGATTCGCCGATCCGCTGCGTGAATCGGTGCCGCAGGCGGTGTGCGAGTGCCGTTCCGCCGGGATCCGCGTGCTGATGATCACCGGCGACTATCCCGCCACGGCGCGCGCCATCGCCACGCAGGCGGGCCTGGCCGATGGCGCGGCCATCACCGGCGCCGAAGTGGCGGCGCTCGACGACGCGGCGCTGGCGCGGCGGGTTCGCGACGCGACGCTGTTCGCGCGCATCGCCCCGGCGCAGAAGCTGCGCATCGTCAACGCGCTCAAGGCCAATGGAGAGATCGTCGCGATGACGGGCGACGGGGTGAACGATGCGCCGGCGCTCAAGGCCGCGCACATCGGCATCGCGATGGGCGGTCGCGGCACCGACGTCGCGCGCGAGGCCGCGTCGATGGTGCTGCTGGACGATGACTTCGGGTCCATCGTGCGCGCCGTGCGCCTGGGCCGGCGGATCTACGACAACCTGCGCAAGGCCATGGGATACATCCTGGCGATCCACGTGCCGATCGCCGGGCTCGCGCTGCTGCCGGTGCTGCTCGGCTGGCCCCTGATGCTGACGCCCATGCTGATCGCGCTGCTCGAGCTCATCATCGATCCGGCGTGTTCGGTGGTGCTCGAGGCCGAACGCGAGGAGTCCGACGTCATGCAGCGTCCCCCGCGCCGCGCCGACAGCACGCTGCTGTCGCGCTCGCTGATCGCGTGGAGCGTCCTGCAGGGCGCCTGCGCATTCGGCGTGGTCGCGCTGATCTTCGTGGCGGCGGCAAAGTCGGGAATGGCCGAGAGCTCGGTGCGCACGCTGTCCTTCCTCGCGCTGGTCGGCACCAACTTCGCGCTCATCTTCGTCAACCGGACCTTCACGTCCTCGTTGCGTGCCGCGCTCGGGCGCCCCAACCGGATATTGTGGTGGGGTCTCGGCATCGCCGTGCTGGTGCTCACGCTCATCATCGCGGTTCCGCCAGCGCGCGTTTTCTTCGGCCTGGGACCGGTCGGCGCGGGCCAGTTCGCGCTGGTCGTGCTGTCGGCACTGCTGCTGCTCGGTGTGCTGGAACTCGCCAAGCGCTACTGGCGCCGCCGGCTCGAGACCTGAGCGACTAGGTGGCCACGCCGAACAGCGCGCCGACGCCGGCTGTGAGCGCCATGGCGAGCGCGCTCCAGAACGTGACGCGTACCGCGGCGACCCCCATGCGAGCGCCGCCGGCGCGCGCCGCGACCGCGCCGAGCACCGCCAGACACACCAGCGAGGTTCCGGCCACCAGCAGCGCCAGGGCTCGCGCCGGCGACATCGCCGCCACGGCCAGGGGCAGGACCGCACCGACGGCGAAACTCGAGGCGGAGGCGAGTGCGGCCTGGATGGGCCGCGCCCGAGTCTGTTGCGAGATGCCCAGTTCGTCGCGCAGGTGCGCGCCGAGCGCGTCGTGCGCCATGAGCTGATCCGCGACCTGGCGGGCGAGGGCGGGTTCCAGTCCGCGGCCCTGGTAGATAGCCGCGAGCTCGCGATGTTCGCTGGCGTTGTCGGTCTTCAGTTCCTGGCGCTCGCGATCGATGTCGGCCTGTTCGGCATCGGCCTGCGAATGGACCGACACGTATTCGCCGGCCGCCATCGACATGGCTCCCGCCACCAGGCCCGCGACTCCCGCGATGACGATGTTCTGCTGGCTGGTCTGCGCCGCCGCGACGCCGAGCACCAGGCTCGCGGTCGAGACGATGCCGTCGTTGGCGCCCAGCACGGCCGCGCGCAACCAGCCCACGCGTTCCATGCGGTGTCCTTCACGGTGCGATCGACGCATGTGCGGTCTCCTGGATTCAGTTGAGCTGGCGCGCGGCGCGCACCGTCGGCTGTCCGGGCGCCGGCGGCTCGACCTGCAATCCGAGCCATTCGGCCAGCTCGATCATGCGCTGGTTGTTTGCGAACACGTTGCCGTAAATCGAACGGAACCCCTCGCGTTGCGCGTATTCGAACAGCAGCCGGGCCAGTGTCGTGCCGATGCCGCGGCATTGCCAGTCATCGCTGATCGCGACGCCGAATTCGCAGTCGCGACCGCCGGTGTCCGCCGCATAACGCGCCACGCCAATGATCTTTTCGGCCGGCGGTTCGCCGATCACGGCTACCAGGGCCATGCGCGAGTGACTGTCGATGTCCACCAGTTGCGCGACCAGCTCGTCGCTGGGTTCACGAATGGCGTGCATGAAACGCTGGAAGCGCGATTCGGGGGACAGGCTCTGGATGAACTCGCGCTCGCGCGCGGCGTCGTCCTTGCGGATTGGCCGGACGCGGTATTCCACACCATCCGCGGTCCGGCAGGAAATGGGGACATTCCTCATTTTCTTGTAACAATCCGCAAAGATGTGATCGAGAAACGCGGGTCGGGTGCGATTGTTACAAGAAAATGAGGAATGTCCCCATTTCCTCACCGCAGATCGAGCATCATGCGCACCAGCTCGGCCACCGATTGCGCACTCATTTTCTCCATCACGCGCGCGCGGTGGATCTCCACGGTGCGCGGGCTCACGCCGAGATCCTGGGCGATGACCTTGTTCTGCTTGCCCTGGGTCATCAGGTCGAGCACTTCGCGCTCGCGCGGCGTCAGGGTCTCCAGGTGTTCCTTGATGCGGGCATGTTCGCCGAGGGATTTGCGCAACTCGGCGTCCTTGACGATGGCGCGCTGGATGCGATCCAGCAGGTCCTGGTCGCGAAAAGGTTTCTGCAGGAAATCGAAGGCGCCGTGCTGCATGGCTTCGACTGCCATGGGGATGTCGCCGTGACCGGTCATGAAGATCACCGGAATGACCGCGCCACGCAGGTTGAGCTGTTGTTGCAGCTCCAGACCGCTCATGCCTGGCATGCGGATGTCGAGCACCAGGCAGCCCGGCTGGCCGGGCTGATAGGCCGCGAGAAATTCCTGCGCGGAAGCGTATTGCACACTCTCCAGCCCGACGGACTTGAGCAGCGAGCGCATTGCGTTGCGCACGCCGGCATCGTCATCGACCACCATGATGATCGGATTTCTGGGTTTCATGCGTTGGCCCCGTCCGCCGGCAGCTGCAGGAAGAATGTCGCGCCATGCGGCTTCACCGGAATGGTGCCAATTGTACCCTTGTGTGACTCGACGATGGTGCGGCTGATGGCCAGTCCCAGCCCGGTGCCCGATGCCTTGGTGGTGCAGAAGGGATCGAAGATGCGGTCGGCCACTTCCACGGCGACCCCTGGTCCGTTGTCGGTGACGCGAATTTCCACGTCGCCGGCGCTAGTTAGCGCGGTTGCCAGCTCGATTTCGCGTGACCCCGCCGGGGTCTCCTGCAATGCTTCCAGCGCATTGCGCACCAGGTTGAGCACCACCTGCTGGATCTGCACCGGATCGGCCTCGACCGCTGGCAGGTCGGGCGTGGTGGTGAGCCGCAGGCGCGTGTCGTGCGTGCGCGCGTCGGCATTAATCAGCACCTTGAGATCCTCGATGAGAGCGTTGACGTCCACCGCGTGCCGCTGCACCACGTCATTGCGCACCAGTGCCCGCAGGCGCCGGATGATTTCGCCCGCGCGCAGGCCCTCGAGACCGATCTCGCGTATCGCCTCGCGAATTTCGGCGAAATCGGGTTCGGGCTGAGCGAAATAGCGCTCGCAGGCGCGCGCGTAGGTACTGATGGCCGTGAGCGGCTGGTTCAGCTCGTGCGCGACGCCCGCCGCCATCTCGCCCATGGTCGCCATGCGCGCCACGCGCGTGAGCCGGTCCTGGGCGACGAGTCTTTCCTCGTCGCGGCGCGACCGCTCGGTGACGTCCGACCCCGAACACAACCAGCCCGCGGGTGTGCCGTCCGCGGTGTGTCGCGCGATGCAGCGCCAGTAGATGCGGCATTCGGTGCCGAGGGCGTCGCGCCCGGCGAATTCGCGCTCGCGCGAAGCGCGGCTGCCGAGCGCGCTGTCCAGCATGTCCCGGCCACGCTCGCGTTCGGTTTCGCCATTCAGGAAATCCAGCCAGTCGCGGCCGTGCAGGTCGACCGAGGGTGCGCCCAGCAGGTCGCTGCCGCGCGCGTTGATCTCGATGATGCGCCGCTGCGGGTCGAGCATGAGCAGGATGGCCTCGTTGAGTTCCAGGTAGGCATTGGCGCGATCCCGTTCGAATTTCAATGCCGCGTAGGCGTCGCGCTCGGCCGTGATGTCGCGCAGGATGCCGATGAAGCGCGGCGGACGGCTGTTGCTGATGCGGCCCACCGAGAGGTGGGTGGGAAACACGCTGCCGTCGCGGCGCCGCGCGGTCACCTCGCGGCCGATGCCGATGATGCGCGCCCGCCCGGTCTGCAGGTATGCCGCCATGTAGCCGTCGTGCGCGCTGCGATCGGGCTCGGGCATGAGCACGCTCACGTTCTCGCCGAGTAGTTCGTCCGGGCGATAGCCGAACATGCGGCGCGTCGCGTCGTTGATGGCGGTAATGAAGCCACGCTGGTCGATCACGATGATGGCGTCGACCGCCGCCTCCATGAGCGTCTGCGTTTCCTGTGAAAACATTGCCGAAAGTATGGCGGCGCCGTGCACCACCGAGAGTACGCAGTACCCCTGACGCGATAGGTAAACCGGCGAATTTCACCGCCGCCCCGGGCCGGGCGATGCTGTACCCATGAGCCGGAAACCCCATGATTCACAGCGCGACACGCGCGAGAAACTGCTGCTGCGCGCGGCCGAGCTGCGTAACCGCCTGGGCCGGGTGCAGGCCGACCTCGGCCGTCGTACCGAGCCGTTGCCGCGCGATGCGCCGGACGCGGCCATCGCGGTGGAGAACGACGAGGTGCTCACCGCCATCGAAACCGCGGCGAGTTCCGAGCTGGCGCACATCGACGCCGCGCTGGATCGCATGAACGACGGCGTGTTCGGCATTTGCGAAGCCTGCGCGCAGCCCATCGAAGCGGGGCGCCTGGAGGCGGTTCCCTACGCCTCGCGTTGTGGCAGCTGCGCCAAGGCCGCCTGATCCATGGACAAGCTCAATTCCATTCTCGTCGTGGTCGATGACGTGCATGGAGGCCTGGCGGTTCTCGACAAGGCGGTCCGGATCGCGCGCTGCTTTCAGGCACGAATCGAGCTGATGCTCGGCGATTCGACCCAGGCCTGCACATTCGCGAATCACTGCACCCGGCAGGGTTACGAAGAGGTCTTGCTCTACAGCTTTCACCGGGGCGAGGAGCCCGTCCACGACGTGATCGTGCGGCGCGTGTTGCAGCAGCGCCCGGATCTCATCGTCAAGCAGTCCAGTGGGCCGCATCCGCTGCGCCGCTGGACGCTGCGCGACAACGACTGGCGGTTGGTGCAGGAAAGTCCGGCGCCCATCATGCTCGCCGGCGCGCGTCCCTGGACCACGCCGCTGCGCATGGCAGCCGCGGTGGACGTTTCGGATCGCGATGCCGAAGCGGTAACCCGCGGCATTCTGCAGAGCGCCGGCTTCCTCGCGCTCGGCAGCCATGCCGAGCTCGACATCCTCTACAGCGAACGCGAACGGCGTGACGAGACGCTGCGCATGCAGCGCGCCGTGAAACTCGCGCAGCTGGTGCGCGAATTTTACGTGGGTTCGGAACACATCCAGATACTCAACGGCCTGCCCGAACAGACCCTCCCGGATATCATCACGGCACGGCGTTATCACCTGCTGGTGCTCGGCGCCGTGACCCATCGCTCAGGAGTTGGTGCGATGCTGACCAACCTCACGGGTAACCTGGTGGACGCGGCGGAGGGAGACGTGGTGCTGGTCAAGGCGGCGGAACCGGGCGAACGACGCGCCGCCGCGCGCTCGAGTTCAACCCGCAAGCAGGTCCCTCACGAGCGCGAGCAGCTCGTCTGAATTGATCGGCTTGCTGGTGATGCGCAGGCTGGCGTCGCCCTGCATTTCCCGCACGGCGGACGAGGTGTCGCCGGTGACCAGGATGGCCCTGAACGATTCGCCGAGGATTTCGCGCGCCGCCGCGATCACCTGTGTCCCGGTGCGGCCGCCGTCGAGGTGGTAGTCGGTGACGACGAGGTCGTAATCCTCGCTCTCGCGCAGCCGGCCCAGCGCATCCTCGTAACTCGACGCGACCGTCACGCGGTAGCCCTCGAGCTTGAGCAGCATGCGCATGGCATTGCGTACGCCGGGCTCGTCTTCCACCAGGAGTATTTCCGCGCCCCCGCTCGGCACCTGCGACCGGGCGTTCGCTGCCACCGGCGCGCCGGTCGTCGCCTCGATCTCGCGCGCGGCCGGCAGGTCGAACGAGAACACCGAGCCCTTTCCAGGCTCGGAGCTGACCGCGACGGTGATGCCGAGCAGGCGCGCGATTCGATGCACGATGCTCAGGCCGAGGCCGTAGCCATCGCGCGAGCTGTTGGGCGTGACGCCCACCTGGTAGAACTCGTCGAAGATGAGCGGCAGCTGGTCGGGCGCGATGCCCACGCCGCTGTCGCGGATTTCGATGCCGATGCGGTCGTCGTGACGGGTACAGCGCAGCTCGACCCGGCCCTGCGGCGTGTACTTGATGGCGTTGGACAGCAGGTTGCGCAACACCTGTCCCACCAGCGCCGGATCGGAATGCACGCTGTCGCGCGGTGTGTCGACCGAGAACGCCAGGCCTTTGTTCGCGGCCATGCTGCCGAACTCGCGCCGCATCTCGTCGAACAGGGTCGCCACCTCGAAGTCCTTGAGCTCGAGCTTGATGGCGCCGGATTCGAGCTTGCTGATGTCCAGCAGGGCATTGAGCAGCCGCGACATGGCGTCGACTGCCTGGTCCTGCTCTTCGAGCACATCGCGGCAATCGGTGTCCGTGACCATGCGGCGCAGCGCGCCGTTGAGCAGCCCCAGCGCCTGCAGCGGCTGGCGCAGGTCGTGGCTGGCAGTGGCGAGAAAGCGGCTTTTGGCGATGTTGGCGCGCTCGGCATCGCGGCGCGCCTCTTCGAGCGCCTGCTCCACCTGCCGGCGTTCCGACACGTCGCGGATCGCCGCGGCGACCAGGATGTCACTGCCCTGGGTGATCGGGCTGAGGCTGATTTCCACCGGAAACTCGGTGCCATCCTTGCGCGTGGCGAAGAGCAGCAGGCCCGCACCCATGGGACGCACGCGCCGGGTGCTGGCGTAACCCTTGCGATGGCCGACGTGACGCTGCCGGAAGCGCTCGGGCAGCAGCACTTCCACCGGGCCGCCCACGATCTCGCCGCTGGGGTAGCCAAACAAGGCTTCGACCTGGTGGTTGGCGAACAGGATATTGCCGGCCGAATCGATGATGACCATGGCGTCGGGCAGCGCGTCGAGAACGCTCCGGACGAGAGCGGAAGAGAGCATGGGGGCCAACAGATCGCGACCAGCGGTAGGGCAGGATTGCACCGCCGCTTCGTGCGTGCAAGCACGCGCGTTTTCGTCCGCTGGCGCCTTCAAACGGCCGGGTCCCCAGGGCCGGCGGGCTCCATCCGCGATATCAGCCGGGTCAAGAGGTCAATCTGCTGCTGTTGTTGGAGAAGCATTGTCGCGAGTTGTTCGGTGCGCAGCGCATCCATCTTTTCGTGCAGCGCCATGATTTCGATCTCGGCCTTGAGGTTCACTTCATAGTCGTGTGCGGCCATCTGACGGTCGGTGGTCGACTGGCGGTTCTGGCTCATCATGATGACCGGCGCCTGTAGCGCCGCGATCATGGACAACACGAGGTTGAGGAAGATGAAGGGGTAGGGATCGATGGCGCGCGCCCCGAGCACCGTGGTGTTGAACGCGATCCACGCCAGCAGGAACAACATGAACACCACAATGAAGGTCCACGAGCCGCCGAGCAGTGCCACGCGATCGGCCACGCGTTGGCCCAACGTGGTGTGTTCGTCCAGCCGCTTGGCCGGGTTTTCGATGAGCGTGCGCCGCTCGACGGCGCGTTGCAGCGCCTTGCGCTCGCTGGCGCCGAGCTGGTCCGGTTGACGTCCGAACCAGCGCGCCGCGGCCTGCAGGTAGTCGAGCGACATCGGCCGGCTCACGGTCAAGCCAGTCCGCGCATCCGGTCATCGGCGCGGAAGAAGTGCCGGGCGTGCGCCAGCAGCTCGCCATCCGTGGGATGGTCCAGCGTTTCGACGGCCGAGATCTTTTCCGCCAGCCGCGGATGCTGGCGCTTCATGTGTGTATGCAGCTCGGTCTTGGCGCCGCCGGGCCCGGCGATCAGGATGGCCCCCGCGCCCGCAGCGGCCTTCGCCACGCGTTCGAGATAATCCTTGTCCACCGGTGCATGCCCGCTGTCGCCGGCATTCGCCTTGTGGTGAATGTGCTGACCCGGATGGCTGCTGTGTACTTGTTCGAGCTCGTGCACGTCGGTGTTGAAGTGGAACACCTTGGCGAGCCGGTGGTCGATCCAGATGAATGCGTGGTAGTGATTTGTCATGCAGGCAGTTTCACCGCGTGGCGGGCGTGGGCGCATACGGGCCACTACTCATGTCAGGGGGCGCGGCCAAGCTGTTGAATCGACTGCTGTCTGGCAGGCCGCCGACGCCGCATCAGGAGTCGTACCTACCCGGACACGTCCAAGTGCGTAGTAGGGCTTATATCCACCCCTGACGGTCGCATTCGAAAATTCGCGGCATGAACGCAAACGCCGCCGCGATTCCCCTAGCCGCGGAAAGAACCGCGGTCCCCGCCCATACTTACAACGACAAGGTGGTGCGGCAGTTCGCCATCATGACCATCGTCTGGGGCATCGTCGGCATGCTGGTGGGCGTGATCATCGCCGCGCAGCTGCGCTGGCCCGAGCTGAATTTCGGACCCTGGTTGTCGTACGGGCGCTTGCGCCCGCTGCACACCAACGCGGTGATCTTCGCGTTCGGCGGGTCGGCGCTGTTCGCGAGCTCGTACTACGTGGTGCAGCGGACCTGCCACGTGCGCCTGTTCAGCGACGGGCTGGCGGCGTTCACGTTCTGGGGCTGGCAGCTGATCATCGTGCTCGCCGCCATCACCTTGCCTCTGGGCCTCACCACCGGCAAGGAATACGCCGAGCTCGAGTGGCCGATCGATGTGCTGATCGCGGTGGTGTGGGTCTCGTACGCGGTGGTCTTCTTCGGTACGCTGGTCAAGCGCCGCGTCTCGCACATCTACGTCGCCAACTGGTTCTTCGCGGCCTACATCATCACCGTCGCGGTGCTGCACATCGTCAACAGCGCCGAAGTGCCGGTGTCGATCGGCAAGTCGTATTCGATCTACGCCGGCACCGTCGACGCCATGGTGCAGTGGTGGTACGGACACAATGCGGTGGGCTTTTTCCTGACCGCCGGCTTCCTCGGCATGATGTATTACCACGTGCCGAAGCAGGCCGGCCGGCCTGTCTACTCGTACCGCCTGTCCATCGTGCACTTCTGGGCGCTCATTTCCATCTACATGTGGGCCGGCCCGCATCACCTGCACTACACCACGCTGCCCGACTGGGCGCAGTCGCTGGGGATGATCTTCTCGCTGATCCTGCTGGCGCCGTCCTGGGGCGGCATGATCAACGGGCTGATGACGCTGTCGGGCGCGTGGCACAAGCTGCGCACCGATCCGATCCTGAAGTTCATGGTGGTGGCGCTGTCGTTCTACGGCATGTCGACCTTCGAAGGCCCGATGATGTCCATCAAGACGGTGAATTCGCTGTCGCACTACACGGACTGGACCATCGGCCACGTGCACTCCGGCGCGCTTGGCTGGGTCGCCATGATCACCATCGGCTGCATCTACTCGCTGCTGCCGCGGCTGTACGGCAAGCGGGAGATGTACAGCATCAGGCTGATCGACTGGCACTTCTGGACCACGACCATCGGAGTTGTTCTGTATGTCGCCTCCATGTGGATCGCCGGTGTCATGCAGGGGCTCATGTGGCGCGCGACGAACGATGACGGCTCGCTCACGTACTCGTTCATCGAAGCGCTCAACTCGACCTATCCGTACTACGTGGTGAGGTTGTTGGGGGGAGTCATGGTGCTCGGCGGCATGTTCCTCATGGCCTACAACGCGTACAAGACCGTGGCCGGTACCCGCACCGTGGACGCTGCCATTCCGGAGCCCGCATGAACCACGAACCCGGAAAGTTCAGCCACGAAACCGTCGAGCGCAAGGTCCACTGGCTCGGCATCTGGATCGTCATCGTCATCGCCATCGGCGGCCTGGTGGAGATCGTGCCGCTGTACCTGTCCAACGAGGTGACCACGCCGGCGCCGGGCGTGAAGCCGTACGCGGCACTGGCGCTCGAGGGCCGCGACATCTACCTGCGTGAAGGCTGCTACAACTGCCACTCGCAGATGATCCGTCCGCTGCGCGCCGAGACCGAACGCTACGGTCATTACTCGCTGGCCGGCGAAAGCGTCTACGACCATCCCTTCCAGTTCGGCTCGAAGCGCACGGGCCCGGACCTGGCGCGTGTCGGCGGCCGCTACGGCGACGACTGGCAGCGCGCGCATCTCATGAATCCACGCGACGTGGTTCCCGAATCCAACATGCCGGCATACGGCTGGCTCGCCAACGCCAGCGTGGACGAGCGGGGCACCGCCGCCAAGATGCGCGCGTTGCGCGCCGTCGGCGTGCCGTACACCGACGCCGACATCGAAGGCGCCGCGGACGCGGTGCGCGGCAAGACCGAGCTCGACGCGCTGGTCGCCTATCTACAGGGCCTGGGCACCGCCTCGGCCCACTGGTAATGGACCAGGGGTGCTGACAATGGCCAATCTTCAAATGACAATAGGAACGTTTCGCGGAATCGTCACGGCCGTACTTCTGGTGCTGTTCGTGTGGCTGGTCGCCTGGGCCTGGAGCCGGCGCCGCGCGCCGCTGTTCGACGCCGCGGCGCGGACGCCGCTCGAAGAAGACGCAGATACGGAGAACCGGCCGTGACCACCGGGCAGAGCATATTCATCGTCGTGCTGACGCTCGCGAACATCGCGGGCTGCATCTGGCTGCTGTGGTGGACCCGCCGCTCGCCCGGCGAAGGGTCTACGACCGAGCACACCACCGGGCACGTCTGGGACGAGGATCTGCACGAGCTGAACAACCCGTTGCCGCGCTGGTGGCTGTGGCTGTTCGTCATCACCGTGGTCTTCGGCCTGGTGTATTGCGTGCTGTACCCTGGCCTCGGCACGTGGAAAGGCACGTTCGGCTGGACGTCGCAGGCCGAGCACGCGGCCGATTCGAAGCTCAACGCAGCACGCATCGAAAAGGCGCTGGCGCCGTACTCCCCGCGCAGCGTGGTCGAGCTCAGCAGTGATACCGCCGCGCTCAACGTCGGCCGCAACCTGTTCCTGAACAATTGCGCCACCTGCCACGGCTCCGACGGCGGCGGCGCACCGGGATTCCCGAATCTCACCGACAAGGACTGGTTGTGGGGCGGCGATCCGGCCACGGTCGAAGCCACGATCTCCAACGGCCGCGCCGGCGTGATGCCGCCGTGGGGCGAGGCCCTGGGCGCACGCGGCGTCGAAGACGTGCTCGCCTACGTCATGAGCCTGAGCGGACGCCAGCTCGAAGCGGGCGACGTGCATGCCGGCGCGAAGAAATTCGCCGAGTTGTGCGCGGCCTGTCACGGACCCGACGCGCACGGCAATCCGGCGCTGGGTGCGCCGAACCTCACCGACGGCATCTGGCTGCACGGTGGCTCGCTGGCCACG
>Ga0207670_10001653_pt1 | contig 11636 bp, 5 predicted proteins | sample KBSS23HmetaG_FD_184339 | JGI IMG/M metagenome (GOLD analysis project Ga0207670, IMG submission 184339) | Switchgrass rhizosphere microbial communities from Kellogg Biological Station, Michigan, USA - KBS S2-3H metaG (SPAdes) (version 2) | ecosystem: Host-associated > Plants > Roots > Rhizosphere... | reverse complement strand
GCTGGCTCGTTGGCACATGCAACCGTTGCCTGAGCTATCCAAAGACCAAATCGAAGTCGGAGATGCGGTTCGCTTGGCGCTTGCAGGGGACGCTGGCCAGCGCATCCTGATCGCCTGGCATCTTGGCTGGGAACCGGCCCGGCAGGCTTCGGGAAGCGCCTGGATTCCACCAATCCTCGGACAGCTTTTGGATGATCCCTATGCAGCCGTTCGCTGCGTGGCCGAGCGTTCGCTTAAGCGGCTTGCTCCGAGATTAGTCCCGACCGGTTACGATTACACAAGATCTGCCGATTCGCGCCCTGCGGTTCGAACTCAGGTTTTCGAAACGTGGAGGAGAGAAATGTCAGCGAACCGGGATCAAAAACTGCCGACGCAAACGCTGGTTTATTTTGATCTGACAACTATGCAGGACGGCTTTGCGCGATTGATCGGCCAGCGCGACAACAGAGCAGTGCGTTTGAGGGAGTAATTGCCTGGGAGTTGGGCTTTATCGGCCGCCGGTAATGCGGCGCACGACGGTAAGAGCTTCTGCTGCCTTCGGCTGGGTTGGGGCGGCTTCGAGCAGCTTGATTCTTACCTCGTCGGCAAGAGTCGCGAACTGCACCTGCTGTTCAGCGTTGGAAACCGCTTGTCTGATCCGCAGGAGGGCCGCCACTGCGCCATCGTAGTCTTTCCGATCGATGGCCGCCATGATTTCTTCAGCGCCAGAAAGTTTGGCAGCGCTTGCGGGTGGGGACTTCGGAGTGCTGGCGGCCGGTTGCTCCGCAGCGGAAGCAGGGGATTGTGTCGTCTCGGCTTTTTTTCCGCAGCCTGCAGCGAGGCTGCCCAAACTCGCAATCAAAGCAAATGTGCCCAGCCAACGTAGCTTGTTCATGCTCCCCAATCGGGTGTAAACTACCGCCGGTAAGCTGGCCCGCACAACATTTCGTTGGGCGCGGGAACTCTCCTGTTAATGAGATCCTGGCACTTCTTCCACTTCACAAACTCGGCGGTCCCGCCAAAGGTCCCGACCATGGCCCCGCCCGGGAGGTTCGCCGCAGCGGTTGACGAAATCCTCCACCAACTGGCAACTCCCCCATGGCGGCGTGAGAGGCCTTCATTGGCGTTCTCCGCGTTGTTTCCAGCATCATTGAAGTTGAATGGATCCGCGTCGTTCTGTTCCCACATTTGCCAGTCCGTGGGCAAGAAGGAACCCACTTTGTGAGTCCTTCCTTCGGGTGTGATCGGTGCGGCTGGCTGACCGGAGATTGTGCCATTCCAGCAGTAGCTCGTGATCTTGACTGCGCGAGGCAGCCACCATGCGGCCTTGTAACCAGGGCTGGTGCGCACTGCCACATCTTTCGGACACCACATGACGCGGTAATGCTCGGCGAGGTGTGGACCGAGCTGGCCGATTTTGAAGAAGGTTACTTGATTGCTGAACGCGACACCGTTCACATCCTGCCCCGCGGCGGTCGTAGGGGCAATAGGCCCGCCCGGAATGGATTTGCCGGCTGACGTGGGATTATGAGTAGCATAAGCCCAGCCGTCAGCACCGGCCAAATCACTACCCCACGTGGGATAAGACAGTTGGTCGCTCGCGTCCGTGGAATACAACGCGCTGGCCAGCAGGATCTGTTTTACGTTGTTGATATCCACGGTCGCTTGCGCCTTGTCCTTCGCCCTGGTCAACGCAGGCAAGAGCAGCCCCGCCAGAATTGCGATGATGGCGATGACCACCAGAAGTTCGATCAAAGTGAACGCTTGCCGGCAGGTTTCCTTGCTCAGCCACGCCAGCGATTTTACAAGTCGGAAGTTGCTCATAAGCGCTCTCGGTTGTTGCAGAAATCGACGATTATTTCGGGTTTTCCCGGGCAGACTAGCCGCCGCTCCTGGTCAAGTCAACTGTGCGTTTCGAGGCACACTTTTGCACAGTGCATCCACAAGTTGTCGGATCGTGGGAGCGCGGCCTTTAACGGCGCGCTCCGTTACCTGCCTTTTGAATCGAACAGGCTGTCATTCTGAAACTCGAATCAGGAGGAAAGAAATCCGAAGCCCGAATGTCGAGATGCTCTGAGTTGTGCGATCGCTGGTTTCGTCCTTCGGATGTCGTCATTCCTTCGGATTTCGTCATTTGTCATTCAGGCCCGGTCTCACGGTAAGCAGATCCCCGGCGTGTTCCCGGTCCGTCCGAACAGGAAAATTTTTTGATTTTGTTTCTTTGTCTGACTGTTGCGAGCGGCTTATGAATTTCCCCATGCGAACCCGTTTTCTGCTTGGCCCCGCTGGGAGCGGCAAGACATTCCGTTGCCTGGAGGAGATCGGCGCCGAGCTGAATTCTTCGACGGAGGGATTGCCGCTGGTGCTGCTGGCGCCCAAACAGGCGACGTTTCAGCTCGAACGACAGTTATTGGCCGCACCTAATCTGCCCGGCTACACACGGCTGCAAATTCTTTCCTTTGAACGGCTCGCTGAATTCGTTCTGGCAGAATTCCCGCCATCGGAAGTTACGGTGGGGGCGGCCCAACCCAGCCGCCTCCCAACCAGAAAATCGAGGCGACATTCGGACGCGCAACGCGAGTTTCCGTTCTGCGACCCGGCGGCGACTGGCTTCTCGGGCTCCCAACAGGAGTCTGCGAAGCGCGATTTTCCGAACCAAGACATCCTCGAATCCAAAACAGGCCTTCAACCAATTCTGGACGAGGAAGGACGGGTGATGGTGCTGCGCGCGCTGCTCGCGCGAAAACAAAACGAACTGAGAATATTTCGGGCCACTGCACGACTGCCGGGTTTCGCCCAGCAATTGAGTTTGCTACTTCGCGAATTGCAAAGACACCAGCATTCTCCCGAAAAACTCCTCGCGTTGGCGACCCGGATCCATTCACCGCCCCAGCTTGCGAACAAACTTCACGATCTGGCGCTGCTGTTGCGCGCTTATCGCGACTGGCTCGCAGAGCACCAGTTGCAGGACGCGAACAGCCTCCTGGATTTCGCCACCGGGGCGTTGCGGGAGCAATCGGCGCGACGAGAAGGATCACCCTGCTTCGGCGGTCTCTGGCTCGACGGCTTCGCGGAAATGACACCGCAGGAATTGGATTTTCTGGCAGGACTGACACCGCTTTGCGCGCGAGCAACATTGGCCTTTTGTTTGGAAGACAAACCGGCCGAGGATTTGTCGTGGCTGTCCACCTGGTCGGTGGTTGGCCAGACATTTCGAAAGTGCCATCAGAGACTGGCGTCGCTTCCAGGTTGTGCGGTCGAGATTGAAGTTCTGGAACGAAAACGGGGTCGCGGGCGTTTTGCGGCCAATCCAGTGCTGGCGCATCTGGAACAAAGCTGGCAGCAGCCGAAGCCGTTTGGGGTGGGTCAACCCATGGAGAGCCCTCTTCCGCTTTCGCGCATGGATTGGGACGTTGAACCGATGGCAGTCCCCCTCACCCGTCCTACGGACACCCTCTCCCCCACGGGGGGGTACGCGTTTAGCGTGGGTAGCACAGGCGACCCGCCTGTGCCGTCGGGCGACCCGCCCGACGGAACCGGGGGCGGCATCGAACTCAAGGGAACGGTTTTCCCGCCTCCGGATATCAGCGCCATTCCGCCCGGCGGGTCGCCGGGCGGGGCGGGCAAGTCGCCCGCACCACCCTCGCTAGACAGATACACTGGGGGAGAGGGACGGGGTGAGGGGGAACGGTTCATGCAAAGGCCGAATGACGGTCCAGGTCTGCCTGAAACGCTGCGCGTCGCGGTTTGCCCAAGTCCAGACGCTGAAGTCGTTCTGGCGGCGCGAGAAATCCTGCGACACGTGCGCGCCGGCGGACGCTATCGAGACTGCGCGGTGCTGGTCCGGACCCATGCCGGTTACCACGACACCCTGCGGCGCGTGTTCCAGCGCTATGAAATCCCGTTTTTTCTGGATCGCCGCGAGCCGGTGGCGCATCACCCGTTGGCGGAACTGACGCGTTACGCGCTGCGTACCGTGGCGTTGGGCTGGGAACACGACGATTGGTTCGGAGCGTTGAAGACCGGTTTGGCCCCTGGGGACGAAGCTGACTTTGACGAACTCGAAAACCAGGCGCTGGCGCGCGGGTGGAAAGGCGGCGCCTGGAAGCGGCCGTTGAGAATTGCTGAAGACCAACACCTGGAAAGGCGTCTGGAGCGATTGCGCGAGAGAATTGTCCCGCCGTTTCAACAGTTGGCCGAGCGGCTGGCGGCGGATGTCGACGGTCGGGAAAGCCGCCCGAATGGATCTCAACTGGCCGAAGGTCTCGGTCGATTTTGGGAGCAACTGGAGGTAGCGGAAAAGCTGGAACAATGGAGCGCTTCCGAACCGGTTCACTTCCCGCTCCGTGCTTCGCATTCCCAAATCCACGCCACCGTCTTTCGCCAGATGCAGTCCTGGCTTGGCAATGTGGCCCTGGCGTTTTCGGACGTTCCGATTCCGTTGCGCGATTGGCTGCCGATTCTCGAAGCCGGCCTGGTGGGGTTGACCGTTGGGGTGATCCCGCCGGCGCTGGATCACGTGCTCGTTGGCACCATCGACCGTTCGCGCAATCCGGAGCTGGAACTCGCCCTCGTTCTCGGTGTGAACGAGCTGGTGTTCCCGGCCGTCCCGCAAACGGGGGGACTTCTCACCGAAGCGGATCGCGAACAACTCGAAGCAAACCAGGCCCTGCTCGGGCCGAACAAACTGGCGCAACTCGGACACGAGCGCTACTACGGCTACGTCGCGTGCACCCGCGCGCGACGCCGACTCGTCCTGACGTGCGCCCAGCGCGATGCGAACGGCCGCGCTTTGAATCCTTCGCCATTCCTGGCTCACCTGAAGCGTCTGTTTCCCTCGCTCGAATCGGAGGTCGGCGAGGAGCCGGAAGATTGGCTCGCGAGTGAACACGCCTGCGAACTGCAGGCGCCGCTGTTGCGTTACGAAGCTGCGGGTTCTGATCTGCCATTCCAGAGCATGTCATCGCTCGCGTCGTTGCCAGTCTTCGCGCCACTCCGGGAACAGTTGGGCGCGCTGGCTGGCTACGCGCCCGCTGACTCGTTTTCGCCGGCTCTGGCGGAACATCTTTTCGGCCCGAAGCTGCGCACCTCGGTTGGCGCGCTGGAACAATTCGCCGCCTGCCCGTTCAAATTCTTCGTTCATTTCGGTCTGCGGGCGGAGGAAAGAAAATTCTTCGAAGCCGACGCGCGCGAGCAGGGCAGTTTCCAGCACCGAATTCTTGCCCAATTCCACGATGAACTGCGACAGGAAGGCAAGCGATGGCGCGACCTGACGCCGCAAGAGGCGCGCGAGAGAGTCGGGCGAATCGCGCGGCAGGTAGCCGGTGAGTTTCGAGAAGGATTGTTTGGGGCCAGCGACCAGAACCGGTTTGCGGCACGCAGCCTCGAGGCCGCCTTGGAGGATTTCATTGAAACCCTGATTGACTGGATGAAGGACTATCACTTCGACCCGCACCAGGTGGAGCTCGGTTTTGGCGGCGAGGACGAGGCGCTGCCGGCGTGGGAGATCGATCTGGGTGACGGGCATGGCCTGGTGATTCGCGGAAGGATTGACCGCGTGGATCTCGCCGCGGATCCCGACCGCGACGAAGCGCTTTGCGCCGTGATTGACTACAAATCCGGCGCGAAGAAGATCGATGCGGTGTTGCTGGAGCACGGCATACAAATTCAGTTGCCCGCCTATCTGGCGGCATTGCGCCGCCTCACCGACCCGCACCCGGTGTTCGGTGTGAGGCGGCTCATTCCGGCGGGAGTTTTTTACGTCAGCCTGCGCGGCAATTACAAGCCGGGCGCGAGCCGCAGCGCCGTTCTTCACGGCGTCCGGCAGGCCCGACAACTGGCCTACCGTCACGCCGGGCGGTTCAGTTTGGATGCTTTGGGTGAGTTCGACAGCAACGCAAGCAACAGCGGCCAGTTCAATTACGCGCTGACGAACGACGGCAAACCGAACCGGCGGTTCGCCGATCTGCTCGAGGCAGACGAATTCAAGGGGCTGCTCGATCGAGTGGAAGGTCTGCTGCGCGAGATGGGCCAGCGCATTTTCACCGGGGACGCCTCCGTGGATCCCTATCGGAAAGGGACGGAAGTCGCCTGCGACTTCTGCGACAGCCGCGCGATCTGTCGCATTGACCGGTGGACGCATCCGTTCCGAGTGTTGAAGAAAAATCCAACTGCGACGAAGCAGGCGTGAGCGCTTTGACCGACAGCCAGAGGGGGGCGATTGACGCTAACGGCAACGTGCTCGTGGTTGCCGGGGCGGGAACAGGCAAGACGCGCACGCTGGTGGAGCGGTGTTTGGCGCGGATCTGCGACGCGACGAAGCCGGTGCCGCTGGATCACATCCTGATGGTCACATTCACCGAGGCGGCGGCCACCGAGATGCGGAAGCGGCTGCGGGAGGAGCTGGAGAAACAGGCATTCGCCCACCCGGACAACCTCTGGCAGGCCGAACAGCTCGCGCTGGTTGATACCGCCCGGATTTCGACGCTGCACAGTTTCTGCCTCCAATTGATCCGCGACCATTTTCACGAACTCGGCCTTGATCCGCAATTGGCGGTCTTGGCCGAGGAACAGGCGCGGTTGCTCGAGCGTGATACGCTCAACCGCGTGCTGCAACAGCATTACGCGGGCGGCACCGCCATCGCCGAGGCGGTGCAGGGGCTCATTCTCGAGCAGGGCCGCGGCCGGGACGAGCCGGTTCGCGAACTCGTCTTGCGCGTCCACCATTACACGCAAACCTTGCGCGACCCGGAGGCCTGGTTCCGCGAACACCTGGCGGAATTTCAGAGTCCGCAGCCCAAGCGGTGGGAAGACTGGCTGCGCGAGGGGGTCCACCAGTGGCGCGAGGACTGGCTGCCGATTCTCCAGAGCCAGCCGAAGGAAAATGTCAACGCGCATCGCTGCGCCGATTTCCTGCGCGAGTTGCCGCGGGGGCCTACGCGCGCACAAATCGCAGCTGCCCTGGCACAGGTGCTTGCCGCAAACGAACATTGGCCCGAAGGAAGAAAGGGGGCCCTGCGCGATCCGATCGAGGCGTTCTTTGAGGACGCGGAATTTCTTCAATCCGTGGCGTCGTCCGACGCGGAAGTTGACCCGCTGCTGCAGGACTGGGAATGGGTGCGCTCGCAAATGACTGCTTTGCTCGAACTCGCGCAGGGCTTCACAGAAGAATTGGCCCGCGCCAAACGCGAACTGGGCGCCGTGGATTTTCATGACCTCGAACAGTTCGCCCTGCAACTGCTCTCCGATCGAGCGAGCGGGCAGCCGAGCGACACGGCGCAGCATTGGCGTCAAAAACTGGAACTCGTGTTCGTGGACGAGTATCAGGACATCAACGAAGCTCAGGACACAATTCTTCGCGCGCTCGGACGCGAGGGCGCGGCGGCAAACCGTTTTCTCGTTGGCGACGTCAAGCAGAGCATCTACCGCTTCCGGCTCGCGGATCCGCGCATATTTCAGCGATATGCGGCGGCGTGGGGAGGCACGACGGAGGAGGTTCGCGTCGATGCCGGTCCGGTGAACCCACCCCTGACCCCTCCCAGGAGGGGAACTATAGGCGACGCGCGTGGCTCCGGCTCCCCTCCACCGGAGGGTTTGGGGGTGGGTTTGACTGCAGTCGGCCAAGTGATCATGCTCAGCGACAATTTCCGCAGTCACGAGGCCATTTTGAATTTCGTGAATGCGCTCTTCGCCGAGTTGATGCGAAAGGAAGTCGGCGGCGTGGAATACGACGCCCAGCAGCGATTGCGATTTGGCGCGGAATCGGATCGAAAACATTTCTCGCTCGCAGCCGATGCCTCGCCCCGCGTGGAACTGCACCTCGGTTTGACGGGGACCGGCTCAGAAGCGGAAAATGGCGAGGACAACAACCCTACAGATTCATCCAACTTGGCGAAGGAAGCACGCTGGGCCGCGCTGCGACTGCGGGAGTTGCAGGGTCGGTTTCAAATCAGGCACGAGGCCAGCGCACAATCCAAGCCCGCGGAATGGAGCGACATGGCGATTCTGTTGCGGTCGCCGCGCAACAAGGCTGAAGTCTATGCGAAGGTATTTGAAGAGATGGGCGTGCCGCTGAAAGTGGCGCGCGTTGGCTTTTTCGAGAATCTGGAAGTGTCCGATTTGCTGAGTTTGCTTCAATTACTCGACAACCCGCAGCAGGACCTGCCGCTGCTCGCCGTTCTGCGCTCGCCCCTGGTGGGGCTGACCCTCGACCACCTCGCCGCGATCCGCCTGATGCCTGGGCGCAGATCCCTTTGGTCCGCTCTCAAACAATTTCACAAGGACAGGCAACCGCATGAAATGAACGCGCCCGCGAACTCAAAGCTCGACGACTTCACGAATGAGCCCGACGAGGGAAGCGGGCGGTTGCGGAGTGAAGCGCTCTCGATGCATGCCGAAGCGGGATGGCCGAAGGTGGATGGCTTCCTGCGGCGTTTTGCGAGCTGGAGGCAACTGGCGCGCCAGGCTTCCTTGTCGCAGTGCCTCGAAACTGTGCTGGATGAAACCTGCTACGAGGCCTGGCTGCTCGCGCAGCCGCGCGGCCAGCAACGGCGGGCGAACGCGGAGCGGCTGCTCGCGCTGACGCGGCAGTTCGACCAGTTTCAACGGCAGGGGTTGTTTCGTTTTTTGAACTTTATCGAGGCACAACAGGAGGCCGAGATTGACCTGGAGCCGGCTTCCATAACAACCGAAAACGCCGTGCAGTTGATGAGCATTCATCAGAGCAAGGGGCTCGAGTTTCCAATCGTGCTGGTCGCGGATTTGGGAAAACGGTTTAATTTCGACGATTTGAAGGAGCGGGTGATTCTGGACGAGGAGTTCGGCCTCTGCCCGAAAGTGAAGCCACCGCACGCCGGCCAGCTTTATCCCAGCCTGCCTTACTGGCTGGCCAAACGGCGACAGCACCGCGAATCGCTGGGCGAAGAACTGAGGCTGCTGTACGTCGCCCTGACGCGGGCGCGCGACAAACTGATCCTGAGCGGCGTGGCATCGGTGAAAACTGTCGCGGAAAAATGGGCCGGCGCAGCGATGGAGGGATTGCCAACGAAGAGAATCCTTGAGGCGAATAACGTTCTCGATTGGCTGGGCGGCTGGCTGCCGCGCGCGACCGGTCAGCGGGACTGGACGAAAAGCGGAGAACATCCACTTCTGGCGTGGACCGTTTACCCGGAGGACGACGAGCGCCTGGCCGGTCCGCTGTCGTCCCCAAAACCAGCCGGATCGACGCAGCCGACCGAGGCGATTGATTCGACAGCCTGGGAAGCACTCCGAAAAAAACTGGAATGGCGTTATCCGTTCGCGGCGGCCACGACTGAACCGGCCAAGACTTCCGTGTCCGCATTGCGGCGCCGGTTGCGCGAGGAGACGGACGAGGAAGCCAAACCCATATTTCGAGCCTCGAGTTTCAAGAGTCAGGTCGGGTGTGATGTGCCCGGCAAACTTTCCGCCGCCGAGGTGGGAACGGCGCATCATTTGTTTCTGCAATTGGTTTCCCTGGAGCGAGTCGGTACTCGGGTGGAATTGGCAAACGAATCGGAACGGCTGTCGCGCGCGGGGATCCTTTCACGCGACGCGCAAGCGGCGCTGGACCTCGATGCCCTGCTGGCGTTCTGGCAGTCGGAACTGGGCGGCAAGATCCGGGCCCAGAACCCCGGGCACATCCATCGAGAACTTCAGTTTACCGCGCGAATGTCGCGTGCGGATCTGGAAGCGTTGAAGCTTTCAGTAAACGCCGGCTTGCCGGGGGACGAGTTTGTGGTGGTGCAGGGTTTTGCCGACTTGGCAGTCATATTGCCCGAGGCAATCTGGCTGGTGGACTTCAAGACAGACCATGTGAAGAGCGGGGAGCTGGGATCGGTGGTGAAATTTTACGAACCGCAGTTAAAGCTCTACGCGCTGGCGCTGGGCCGGATTTATCACCGTCGCGTCACTGAATCCTGGTTGCACTTTCTGTCGTTGAAGCAATCGGTATTGGTCGGGGCCTAGTCGACCTGGCCCCACCATGCGCGTGGCGGCCGCGGGCGGTTCAGAGCCATGCGGTCAGCTGCGTAATTCCTCCTGACCGGCATTGAGCGGATCGTGGGCAACGGCCAGCGGCGAAGACTCCAACCGCTCCGGAACGAGTTGAGTGAATTCATCCACGGGCGCGGCGGCGAATTCAGTCTCCGCCTCTGAGCTGTGTGGCCGTTCCTGCCTGACCACGCCCTCGGAAGGACTGGTCTGCAAAGTGACGAGCGCCAACCGCACCAACTGGCCCTGAAAGCCGTAGCCGGTGGCGACTGTCTCGGCAACGACCGCCGCCGCAGCCGGAACAACCTTGGAATCGGCGAGCTGGTGGGTCTTCGGATCGTAAGGCTCGCCAGGGAGGGCGACGAACGGCACGAGTCCGACGCGACGCGCGATGTCGCGGCAGGCGTTTTGAAACTGGCTGAGTTGTTTCACCAGGCTGGTCTGCCCCGAACGAACCGCTGCCTGGTTGAGCGCAAAAATATGGTCCAAGATGCGGACCAGAATCTGAAGCCATTCGCTCTCGGCACGGCGCAGCTTGTCCACTTCGAGCCGCAGATTGTTTTTTTCGGCCTCGTTGGCCTTTTTCAAAAAGTCGCCGAACGACCGCGCTTCGGCAGCGATGCTTTCGGCGATCTCGCGCGAGGCGTCCACGGCTTTGTTTGCCTGTTCGTGGGCGGCCTGCCAATTCGCGGTGGCGTGGTTGATTTGCCGGCTGATGATTTCGATGTTTTCGATTTGCAGCACGGCCTTGGAGAGCCGGTCGGCCTCGGCGAGTTTCGTGGCGGCGCGATATTCGAGCAGGAACGGCGCGACGCAAAGGACCGCGCCCAGCGCCACGGAGGCTGTGCAGAAAAACACTGTCCAGGCCGTCATCGGCGCCTCGCTCCGCCAGAGAATCAGGCAAGCCAGCCCCAACAAGACGATATCGGCAATGACGAAAGGCAGTTTCGTCAGCCGAGGTTCGGACGCTTGAGTCATAGGAGCCTTTGATGTAACCGATTTGTGGCTCAGTGGCGACGGAAAAATACTTAAGACGCCGATTTTGCAGGGGCGCATCTTGAAACCGCCACCGCCGGACCGCGGACCGTGCCGGTCCGCAGCAGCATATCTGGTGGAAAGGCTCAGGAATGCTCCAGACCACCTTGACCGAGCGACGGGCTGCGGGCGGGGACCGCCCGCGCTCCAGTGAAGTGTCAATATGCGCCCGTCTTGCCACCGCGTTGACACTCGGAACTGCAAACCTTAGGGTTGGTTGCTATGAGCGCGCACCAGGATTCACTGATTGAATTGATCCGTCGGACTTCCGCTGAGATTCCCGACGACGTTCAGAGAGGGATTATTGACTCGCTGGAACGGGAAAAGAAGGGAACCATCGCCGAGTCGGCGATGAAAATCATCGAGCGCAACATCGCGCTGGCGAAACAAAAATCCCAGCCCATCTGCCAGGATACCGGGAGCATTTTGTTTTACGTGGATTGTCCGGTGGGCATGGACCAGATCGCGTTTGAAGATGCGGCTTGCCTGGCGGTCAAGAAGGCGACCAAGCTGGGTTACCTGCGGCAGAACTCGGTGGACTCGCTCACGGGCATCAACGATGGCACCAATGTTGGACCCGGGTCGCCTACGTTTCATTTCCATCAGCATCGCTC
>Ga0207670_10001652_pt1 | contig 11636 bp, 9 predicted proteins | sample KBSS23HmetaG_FD_184339 | JGI IMG/M metagenome (GOLD analysis project Ga0207670, IMG submission 184339) | Switchgrass rhizosphere microbial communities from Kellogg Biological Station, Michigan, USA - KBS S2-3H metaG (SPAdes) (version 2) | ecosystem: Host-associated > Plants > Roots > Rhizosphere... | reverse complement strand
GCCACTTCCACCAGACCTCTCCCGAATCCCACTTCACCAAAGCCCCACTCTGTTCCCTTGCCACCGCCGGCGGCCGCATCACCCTCACGGGCCTGCGCCTAATCACCACCTCCGCCCAACAACGCAATGAACAACCCCTCCCCCGCGACTCCTTCGACCACACCCTCCGCGATCAATTCGGCATCGTCATGAAGAACCCAGTGCGAGTTGATTTTTAGCCACTGATTACACGGATGACACGGATCTGTGACGTTGTCGCGCGAGACTCGGCATTATGCGAGAGAACGATTTGCAAAAATTGCGAGAGATGATTAAGGACATCGACTTCTGCATGATGACGACTGTCGATGAGGATGGAGATCTGCATAGTCGACCGATGTCGGTGAATGGTGAAGTGGATCCGGATGGAGATCTTTGGTTTTTCACTGGCGCGTCTTCACACAAGGTGAGCGAAATTGCGAAGTCGCCGAAGGTGAACGTTAGTTTTGCGGACCCGGAGAATCAGCACTACGTCTCGATCAGCGGTACGGCCCAACTCGTGCGCGATCGCGGCAAGATCGAAGAGTTGTGGAAACCAGAGTTTAAGATGTGGTTCCCCGAAGGCAAGGACGATCCGGAGGTTGCATTGCTGCGCGTTAATCTCGAGAAGGCTGAATACTGGGACAGCCCGTCAAGTACGATTGGTTATGCTCTGAACTTTCTTTCTTCGCTTGTGACTGGCAAAGAAGCAGACGGTGGCGAAAACAAGAAGCTCGAGTTTTAACTACTCCGGCGCACGACGCTCGCTGCTACCGCTACGAGCTCCGCCAACTCAACCGGCTTCGGCACGTGCATATCATATCCGGCGCGCAAGGCCTGTAGACGATCTTCGGTGCGCGTGTAGGCTGTTAAGGCGATCGCGGGCACCTTGCCGCCACTTGCCGCCGGTAGACGACGAATCTGCCGGATCAAATCGTATCCATCCACGCCCGGCATTCCGATATCGCTGATCAGGATGTCGGGAGTCTTCGCCATGACCGCTTCCACCGCTTCCGCAGCAGATGCGGCAACACTAACTGTCGCGCCACAGTATTCAAGTCCCTGTCTCAGCAGCTCTCGTGTGTCTGCTTCGTCGTCCACTATCAGGATCTTCATATTATCCAAACGATCAGTAACATCGTTCGGTGGCAACAGATCTCTGGCGCCGGGATGCACGCGGCTGCCAGACGAGTCGACTTGATAGACCGGCGCGATGGGCAGCTGTACCGTGAAGGTTGCGCCTTTGCCCTCGCCGTCACTATTCGCGCTGACAGTTCCTCCGTGCATTTCCACCAGGTGACGAACGATTGCCAGTCCGAGTCCCATGCCACCATGTTGCCGGCTGGTTTTCTGATCGGCCTGTCGAAAACGATCGAAAACGTACGGGAGAAAGTCAGAAGAGATCCCCTGGCCGGTATCACTGACGACGATCTCGAGATGTGAATTAACTCGCTCCGAACGAATTTGAACACGACCACCCCGCGGCGTGAACTTGATCGCGTTCGAGAGCAGGTTCCAAACCACCTGCTGCAGTCGCACCGGATCACCGGGAATCGAAATGGGAGCAGTATCGACAACTTTCTGAACACGCACGCCCTTCGCTTCTGCAGCAGGCTTGACGGCCTCGACGGCAGCGTCAATAAACGAATTCGGATCCGACGGGCGCACGTCCATACGCAACTTGCCGGTGATGATTCGCGAAACGTCGAGCAGGTCGTCTACCAGTTGCGCCTGAGCGCGAGCATTACGCTCGATCGTATCGAGCGCCTTAGCGGAGTTTTCGGGTGACAGTTGGCCCAGGCGCAACATTCTGGTCCAGCCGAGAATGGCGCTCAGCGGAGTTCTGAGCTCGTGGGAGATGGTGGCAAGAAATTCCTCTTTGAGACGGCTCGACTCCTCAGCCTGTCGATAAAGACGCTCATTCTCCGCGGCTGCTTTCTCTGCCTGGGCGCGCGCTTTTGTCGCTGTTTCGTAAAGACGTGTACTTCTCTCGTTGAGCGTGCGCAGTGCCTCAGCCTGGTTGCGCAACGTTTCCTCGTTTAACTTGCGAGCTGAGATGTCCTGCACGAAGCCCAACATTCCTACAATCGTTCCGTCGCCCGCGTAAATTCCACGACCTTTCGACGAAACCCAAACTTCCGAGCTGCCATCGCGCGGCACGCGATACTCGACGTCATAATCAGTGTGATTAGCGAGTGCTTCGTCGACGGCGACTTTCGCCATCTGGCGATCCTCTTCGTGCAACAGTTCGCTCATGGCGTCCCAGGTCATCTGTGGACCCGGAGGAATACCAAAGATGTTCGCGGCAGTTTCAGACATGTTGACGAAGTTTGTTTTTGCATCCCATGACCAGTCGCCAAGCCGCGCCGCGTCGAGCGCGAGTTTCAATCGTTCCAGAGCATCGTCGAGCGTCTTGCGAGCCAGTTTTTGTTCGGTGATATCACGCGCGATCTTGGAGGCGCCGACGATTTGCCCATTTGGACCCCGGATTGGAGAAACAGTCAGCGAAATGTCGATCAGCCTGCCGTCTTTGCGCACGCGCACCGTTTCGTAGTGCTCGATGCGGTCGCCGGCTCTGAGTCGGGCGAGGATTGTAGGTTCTTCGTCTTTGTGGTCCGCGGGTATGAGGATCATGACAGGCTTGCCGATTACTTCGTCGGCGGTGTAGCCAAAAATGCGCTCCGCACCCTTGTTCCAACTCGTAATGATGCCTTCGAGAGTCTTACTAATAACCGCATCGTCGGCTGATTCGATAATCGCGGAAAGCCAGTACTGCGCCAGTTCGGGACTGCGGAGGTTCTCGAATTGATTTTTTGTTGAAGCGCCACCGCGAGGCTTCCCTTCAGAACGTTTCCTGGACATAGCGGGCGAAAACTCTTCGTACGTGTTGAAAGGAGAGTGCTAAGGGGGGTGCGGGGGTGAGAGGATTATAGCAAGGGAAAAGTACACGAGCCACACAGAGGCACAAAAGGCACAAAACCAAAATCGTTTTGTGCCTTTTGCGCCTCTTAGTGGCTTGTATTCGAAGTTCTCTTAGTGGCTCTGCGAGAGTTTGCCGATGAGGGTGAACAACGGCAGGTACATCGCGATGACGATGGAGCCGATGGTGACGCCCAGGAAGCCGATCAGGAGCGGCTCGAGAAGCGTCAGGAGGTTGGCGATGGCGGAGTCGACTTCGGATTCATAGAAGTCGGCGATCTTGCCGAGCATCGCGTCGAGGGCGCCGGTTTGTTCGCCGATGCCGACCATCTGCGCCACCATGTGTGGAAAGACTTCCGTGGCTTTCAAAGGATCGACGAAACTCTCACCGCGCTCGACGCCGGCCCGTACTCTCGTGATCGCCTGCTCGATGATCACGTTGCCGGACGTTCTCGCAGTGATATCCAACGACTGCAAGATCGGCACACCTGAAGACAGCAACGTCGAAAGAGTTCGCGAAAATCTTGCGACTGCAATCTTCCGAACGATGTCGCCCATGACCGGAAGCTTGAGCAACAGTCGATCGATATTCTTTCTACCGCCCGGTGTCTTGTAATAGAACTTGATTGCCACAACAGAGCCGATCACCGAGGCTAGTATTATCAATCCACCCCAGCCCGCGAGAAAACTACTGATACCGACAACAATGCGCGTCGGTAACGGCAACTGTTCGCCTGGACCAAGGAGGCCGAGAAAGATGTTCTGAAACTGCGGAATCACCACCACCATGATCACCGCGACGGCAACGATGGCCAGCACGATCACCGCCGACGGATAGATCATCGCGGAGATGACGTCGCGTTTTAGCTTGACGATCTTCTCGATGAACGTCGAGAGTCGTTGCAGAATGATGTCGAGAATACCGCCCGTTTCACCGGCCTCGACCATGTTCGAGTAAAGCTGATCGAACACGCGCGGGTGACGACCCATCGCTGCCGCGAGCGTAGAGCCTTCTTCAACGTCCTGCCGCACCTGCAGCAGGATCTGTTGGAAGTATTTATTCTCCTGTTGTTGGGCCAGGATCTCGAGACACTGGACCAGCGGCAAACCCGCATCGATCATCACCGAGAACTGGCGCGTAAAGACCGACAAGTCTTTCGACTTAACTTTCTTGCGGCCGCCGATCTTGGGAATGCCGATCTCGCGGCCCTTCTCTTTAACCGAAGTCAGCGTGACTTGCTCGCGACGAAGAATCTGACGCAGAGCTTCGCGATTGTCCGCGACGCGTTCGCCGACAACGATCTCGTTCAGTTTGTTGCGGCCTTTGAAAACATACGTAGGCATAACGGTAAGCTCCAGAGTGGCTTATCTTACGTTCGGCCTGACGCCAATCGGGCGGGGCTGAGCATAAGGGCTCGCATGCGGTTTCGACGTGTTGCCGGCGTTTATTCCGGAACCGCGATCGATTAGCTCGCGCAGTTCGTCGACGTTCGATGAACGTTGCATAGCGGTGTCCAGGGAGATCTGGCGTTTGTGGTAGAGCGTCGCCAGTGCCTGGTTAAAGGTTTGCATCCCGTACTTGTCCTGGCCGGTCTGCATCATGGAATAGATCTGGTGGACCTTGTCTTCGCGGATCAGATTTCGAATCGCGCCGTTGGGAACCATGATCTCGAGCGCCATCGCTCGGCCGCTGCCCTCAGCGCGCGGCAACAGCGCCTGGCAGAGAATTCCTTCGAGCACGAGCGAAAGCTGCGCGCGAATCTGCGCCTGCTGATCGGAAGGGAAGACGTCGATGATACGGTTGATGGTTGAAGCCGCGGAGTTTGTGTGCAGCGTGGCGAGCGTAAGGTGACCGGTTTCAGCGATACGCAGCGCCGATTCGATCGTTTCGAGGTCGCGCATTTCGCCGACGAGAACCACGTCAGGATCCTGGCGTAACGCTGTACGAAGCGCAGCCGCAAAACCGTGCGTGTCGGCGTTGACCTCGCGTTGATTGATCAAACAGCCTTTGTGATTGTGAAGAAATTCGATCGGATCTTCGATCGTGAGTATGTGCTCGTGACGATCGCGGTTGATCTTGTCGATCATGGCCGCGAGGGTCGTCGATTTTCCCGAGCCGGTTGGTCCGGTTACGAGAATCAGGCCGCGCGGTTTTTCGCATAGTTGTTTGACGACTACCGGCAGACCCAGCTCTTCGAATGCTTTGATCTCGTAGGGAATGGCGCGAAAAACTGCGCCCACCGCGCCACGCTGGTTGAACAAGTTAGCGCGGAAACGAGACAAGCCTTTGACGCCGAATGAAAAGTCCAGTTCCAGGTTCTCTTCGAAACGATGCTTCTGCGCGTCAGTCAATACCGAGTAAGCGAGCTGCTTGGTATCTGCTGACGTCAGCACGCGATACGATTCGAGGGGACGAAGATGTCCGTCGACTCTGACTTGCGGCGGCGAGCCGGTAGTAATGTGAAGGTCCGAACCGCCAAGCTCGGAAAGCTTGCGCAGCAGTTCGGATAGCGAGATCTGCGGGACAGATTCATTCAGTCGCATCGAGGTCGGTCTCCTTTTCACGCAAAGGCGCTAAGAGTGGAAAGGCGCAAAAAAATTCTTTGCTGTCTTTGCGCCTTTGCGAGAAATGTTCTTTCGTCTATTGATTCGCTCCAGCTTTGGCGCGGAGCGATTCGATGAAGCGCTCGGCTTCAGTCGTCATGCGATCCGCGAGCTCAACTGGTGAATCGGTGGTCAGCCCGTAAATGCGGCCGCCGGCTTCCGTGAAGTAAAACATCCACATCTTCTCCGGTGTCAGAGCGTCTTTCGGAGTGCGCCCTGTGACCACAAAAATGCGATGACCATTTACTTCGCGAACGAAGTCGTTAACGACCCAGCCGCCCGACGAAACCATCTTGTCGATGACCATGCGGCGCAGGTCGGCAACAGCCACTCCACCCAGCATCTTCTTCTCTTCGCGTGAAGTCAGAAACGCCGGATTCGGCCGGCTCATCGCAACCACCGCAAGATTCATCGAGCCGGGCAATGTTGCAGCCGCCTCAGCTTTGACCGTGGAATGCGCTGCGTTAACAACCCGAGGCCGTGTGGCGCCATTCGAGGTAGCCGGAACACTCGCCGTCATTACTGGCGGCGGCAGTGTCGTCGTCGTTACGGCGGTCGTGTTTGAAGACACTGACGGCAACGCCGGCTGCGCCAACTGTGACAACCCGGAAAGATCGCTGACCGAAATGTTTTGCGGCAACGACAGCTGCTTGTTGCGATGCGCGGCAAACTCCGCCGCCAAACGCCTCTGTCGCAAGCGCGCGCGGTAGCGTCGCCACCAGGCGCGTGAACGATAGCGATGATGCCGGCTTTGTCCGACTTGCGTGGTTTGCCTCACGCCGTGTGCTTCCTGTGCGAACGGCAACATGATGCTCACCGACAGCACCAGCATTAGTGAGATTGCAGTTATTCTTAGCATCTTCGGTTCTCCTCAAATTAGGCGACCGTTTCGCGTACGACTTCCTCGGGCGAGGTCACGCCGAGACGAATCTTGTACAGACCAGATTCGCGCAACGTGATCATGCCGTCGTCGATCGCCTTCTTTCTCAATTCAAGTGCGGAAGCTCCGATGAGGATCAACTCACGAATCTCGTCGGTGATTTCCATCACTTCGTAAAGACCGATTCGCCCCTTGTAACCCGTGTTATTGCACGTCGCACATCCCTTGCCCTTGAAAGTCTTGATGGCTTTGGCTTCCTCGGTCGAAAACCCCACTTCGATTAGCGCTTCAACTGGGGTCTGATGTTCTTGTTTGCAATCCTTGCAGATGCGGCGAATCAGTCGTTGTGCCTGGATGAGGTTTACGCTGGTGGCGACAAGAAATGGTTCGATGCCCATGTTCATAAGGCGGGAAATAGTTGAGGGAGCATCGTTGGTATGGAGGGTAGAGAGTACGAGGTGACCAGTGAGTGCGGCTTTGATGGCGATCTCGGCCGTTTCGAAGTCGCGGATTTCGCCGACCAGAACGATGTTTGGATCCTGGCGCAGGAAAGAACGAAGAGCGGCGGCGAAGTTCAAACCGATCTGCTCCTTCATCTGCACCTGGTTGATGCCCGGCAGGTTGAACTCGACCGGGTCTTCCGCGGTCATGATGTTTGTGTCGACCGTGTTCAACGACTGGAGCGCGGAGTAGAGCGTGTTTGTCTTACCGCTTCCAGTTGGACCAGTTACCAGCACCATTCCGTACGGCTTGGAAATGTTTCGCTGGAACTTGACGAGCGATTCCGGCTCAAAACCGAGCTTGGTCATGTCGAGCATGAGGTTCTGTTTGTCTAACAAGCGGAGCACGACTTTTTCGCCAAACAGAGTGGGGAGAGTAGAGACACGAAAGTCGAGCTCGCGGCGGCGCGAGTCGACTTTTACTTTGATCTTGATGCGGCCGTCCTGGGGGAGACGCTTTTCGGAGATGTCGAGTTTCGACATGATCTTGATGCGCGAGATCAACGCATCGCGAAGTTTCAGAGGCGGGTGCATTACGTCGTAGAGCACGCCGTCGATGCGGAATCTGATGCGCAGTTCTTTCTCGTAAGGCTCGACGTGTATGTCAGACGCGCCGCGGCGCAGGGAGTCGACGAGGAGCACGTTGACGAGACGCACGACGGGCGCGTCTTCGCTCATGCGCGAGAGTGTGGAGAGATCGATCTCCTCGTTGTCTTCAACTACTTCGACGTCTTCGGTATGTCCATGGTCGAAGTCGATACTGTCCAGGGAGACGAGGTCGTCCTTCGTAATCGCGCCCGAGCCATTAGAGCCGTTGGAACCATTTTTTTCTTTGACGATCTCATCTTTTGGAATTGCCAGCTCGATCTCGCGGGTGCTGCCGTAATACATCGCAATCGCCTGTTGCACACTGCCTTCGGCGACGACGACCGGTTCGACGTTCAGTCCAGTCATGAACTTGACGTCGTCCATGGCGAAGACGTTGGTCGGATCGACCATCGCGAGCGTCAGCGTTGCGCCGACGCGTGAGAGGGGCAAAACAGAATGTTTTTGCGCGACCTCCTGAGGAATGAGACTGAGGACGTTGGGATCGATTTTGAAGAGATCGAGATTGACGGAAGGAATGCCGTACTGTCGCGACAGTACGGCGGTGATCATGTCGTCGCTAATAAGGCCTAGCTTCACCAGATTAAAGCCGAGTCGACCACCATGTTCGCGTTGGTAGTCGAGCGCCTCTCTCAGGTGTTGCGGGCTAATAAGATTTTCACGAACCAGTATTTCGCCTAGTTTCGCTGACATTTGTGACTCTAGTGGATTGAGGCGCCCGATGTGGCGCGAGGCATGAAACTTTTTCTTTACAACGACGGCGCTAACATCGTTGTGCAGTCATAGTACAGTTTTAACGCGAGTAGTGTCAAGGTAGGTTTTCCAGCAAAAACGGTAGGGAAATTAACAAAAACTTAGCCACAGATTACACGGATTACACAGATTTCATAAAAGGAATCTGTGTAATCCGTGTAATCTGTGGCTAAGTTTTTCTGCCGGTTATGGCTTCCTGCGTGTGGGCCGGCCGGTCTTCTCCGGAGTTACGTTTTCGCTGTTCTTCAACTCCGTCAGGATGGCCTTCGCGTCGTCTTTCATCGGATTCGAATCCGGCGCGACTTCCACGAAGCGCTGGAGATAATTGGCCGCTTCCTGGAATTTGGCTTTGTCGCCAGTCGCATAAACCGCCAACCCCGCACCGAGATTCGCTTCGGGGCTGTCAGGAGTTGTAGTTAGGATCGCTTTGAACTCCGTTAACGCTTTATCAGCGGCGCCGGCGTCGAGCAGCATCTGCGCCATATCGAGTTGGGCTTTGGCTTTCTTGGCCGGATCCGTTTCGATCGCAATGTAGTCCTTGAACGCCGCGACTCCGTCGTCAGCTTTCGTACCATCTGCCTTGCTGACGTAGAGACGCATTGACTCAGCCTGCGTGAGCATCGCTGCGTACTTGTTGGCATTATATCTTTGTACTTCGGCCTGCTCGGCCGGGGCCGGCTGGGCCTTGATCAACGTCACTGCCTTGCTGGCTGTTTCCGCGGCGGCTTTGAAGTCCTCCTTGGCTGCTGCGAGACCGGCAGTCTTACCGGCATCGTCCAACGTCTTCGACGTGATAGTAGCGTTGAAACGCTCCACACCGCGTCCTTTCAGGGCCACCGCTTTATTGGTAAGAATCGCGGGCTGCTCAGCATCGGCAGCAAGACCTTCGTCATACGCAGCCAGTGCGGCTGTGTATTTCTGAATCGCCTCTTCAGAGTTCTTTGCTCTGCTTGCCGCACCCGCCGCGGTCAACGCCTCATTCCCGGCTTTGAAAGTGCGTCCGATGATCTCGTTTGCTTCGGTGACCTTTTTGTTGCTGGCTTCGATCTCAGCATTCTTCTTCATCATCTCTTCGCGCTTGGCTTTGTCAGCCGCGCTCTCGCCACTTGCTGCGGCAGCAGGATTCGGTGTACCACCACCTACTGCCTTGATCTCGTCGTAAGTGGGTCGCTTTCCGTCGCCGGGAGTCACTACGATCTCTATGACATTTCCCTGTCCGACTCTCACGCCGGGGAGAAAGTTAGGCCTGGCTGTGGGATGGCTGGCAACTACTGTGTAAATGCCGATGAATGGTAGCCCGGCAAATACAAACTCACCTTTTTTATCTGTCTTGACGTCGTATTTGGCTTGCATGTCCGTCCGGAAGACGTCGATCTGCGCGCCAGGGAGGGGAACCTTCTGACCGTCTGCCTGCTGCATCACGACTTTGCCGCGGAGTTCGCCAACCTGCGCAAACGTTGTCAGGGACGCTGACGCAACAACGATCGCCACCACGAGCGCTCCGTAAAAATATCTGCTAATCATCTAAAGATTCCTCCATCATCTGCGGGCTGTACGCTGCGAAACTGATTCGTAGGATGCGCCCAGATTCTTCACCGGTTGTAATAAATATTTGCCTGAAAGAGTGTCTAAACTTAATAAGCAAAACGATTACTGTCAAGCATGTAGGGTATAGGATCGACGGTTCCCGCCTCACGAAATGCGCGCAGCCGCAGCGCGCAGGAATCACAGTTGCCGCAGGCCAGGTCCGATTCCTGGTAACAGGACCAAGTCAGGTGCAAAGGCGCGCCGAGCTCGATGCCTCGTTGGACGATCTCCGACTTTCGCATTCCGATCACGGGAGTTTCGATCGTGATGTGAGTTTCGGGTTTGGTTCCGATGTCGAGCACCTTTTGAAACGCGTCGTAAAACTCAGGCCGGCAGTCGGGATAACCGGAAGAGTCTTCCGCCACTGCGCCGATGTATATTGACGCCGCTCCGATCACTTCACCCCAGCTCACTGCCGCGGCGAGCAGGTGGGCGTTTCTAAAAGGAACGTAACTCGACGGAATGCCTTGCGCGGAAAGGTTTGCGATAGTGACCGGAATTGAATTGTCGGTGAGTGATGAGCCGCCGATTCTGGCAAGTTGTTCGAGTGAAATCACGAGACGTAATTTAACGTTAAAGTGATCGGCTAAAGCCTCAAATGACTGGCGTTCGCGTTTCTCTGTGCGCTGACCGTACGAGATGTGCAGGAATGCGAGCTCGTCGTTCTCTTCGCGAGCGATTGCCGCGGTGACGCACGAGTCCATGCCGCCTGAGACGAGGCAGATGGCGAGCTTTGATCCGTCAGTCTCTTCAGACTCGAGCGTTTCAGTTTCGACCTCGAGCGAGCCGCCCATTAAACTCCTTTCACGTCCGGACCCCAGATGTACTTGTGCAGTTGCAACTGCATGCGTACTTTCAAACCACTGCCGGCGACCCGCTCTGCCAGCGCTTGCAGATCGACCAGGCCCCAGGCTGGAGAAATCAGGACCGCGTTCGTGCGCGATTCCAAATCGTGCTTTTCGATTAAGCTCTTCGCATAGAGCCAGTCGGCTTCATCCGCGATCACAAACTTCACTTCGTCTTTATCAGCGCGCAGGCGTTCGAGGTTCGACCAATCGTTCCGCGCCTCTTCTCCGGAAGCCGGACACTTGATATCGAGAATGACTTTTGCGCGCGGATCCAGGCCTTCGGTGGAAACGTAGCCGCCCGTTTCCACGAGCACTTCGTAGCCTTCATCGCAGAGCCGCTCGATCAACTTAAAGGCTTGTTGCTGTGCGAGTGGCTCGCCTCCGGTTACCTCGACGAGTTTGCACTCAAAGGCATTTACCTGGGCCATAATGTTGTCGATTGAGACGTGTTCGCCGCCGGTGAATGTGTACTCGCTGTCGCACCAGATACAACGCATCGGGCAACCCGTCAGGCGCACAAAGGTACAGGGGCGGCCTGCGTGAGTTGATTCGCCCTGGATGGAGCGGAATATTTCGGTGACGCGCAGCATTGGTCGGTAAGAGTTTGCCACAGATTTTCACGGATGAACACGGATAGAAATCTGTGTTCATCCGTGAAATCCGTGGCTAAAACGTGCATCAAACGACTACTGGGAGTGATAGGATTGAGTTCCGTGGAATCCAGTAGACACGAAACGTTACTGAACGAAGGCGCCGCGCGATTGCTTGCCCGCGCGAGCGATAGCCGCTCCCTCGCGCGTGAGTCTCTGGTACCTCGTGTTTCCGCGGCAGTCGAGAAGTATTTATTAAGGAACGATCCAAACACTTCGAAAGCCGACATTTCCAAGTTCATCGACGAGATGCAGGCTGACGATCTCTGCT
>Ga0207670_10001647_pt1 | contig 11658 bp, 11 predicted proteins | sample KBSS23HmetaG_FD_184339 | JGI IMG/M metagenome (GOLD analysis project Ga0207670, IMG submission 184339) | Switchgrass rhizosphere microbial communities from Kellogg Biological Station, Michigan, USA - KBS S2-3H metaG (SPAdes) (version 2) | ecosystem: Host-associated > Plants > Roots >... | reverse complement strand
CCGGCAAGCTCAACGTTCGCCGCCTTGAGCATCGCGTCGGTGCCCTCGACCAGGGCGACCAGGCCGCGCGTTTCGATCATTCCGATTGCTTGTACTGCCATAGTTTTGTTGGGAGTTGAGGGTTGAAAGAAAATGAGTCGGTGAGTGGTTTAGTTCCGTTGCAGGGCGCGCTTTACTTCGCGGGCGACGACGAGTTCCTCGTTCGTGGGTATCACGAGGACCTTCACGCGCGAGTTCGCGGCGCTGATGTCGGCTTCGGTGCCGCGCGTCGCGTTGTTCTTGTCCTGGTCGAGCACGATACCCAGTTGGTCGAGATTGGCGCAAATCGCCTCGCGCAGTTCAGAGCGGTTCTCGCCGATGCCGGCGGTGAACACGATTGCATCGGCGCCGTTGAGCTGGAGAAAATAACCGCCGATCCAACGGCGCGCCTCGCTGACCAACACGTCGATGGCGAGCCGCGCCTTGGCATTGCCTTTTGCGGCGGCTTCCTGGAGATCTCGCACGTCGTTCGAAAGACCGCCGCTCAAGCCTTTCAATCCGGCCTCCTGCGAGAGCTGGCGCTGGGCTTCCTCGAGGGTGAGGCCAAGGGCTTTCATCGCGTAGGGGAGCGCCTCGGGATCGAGGTCGCCCACTCGGTTGTTGTGCGGAAGGCCGCTCTGCGGGCTCATGCCGAGGCTGTTGCCAGCGGCGACACCATTGCGAACACTCGCGATGCTCGAGGTGCCGCCGAGGTGACAGGAAATGACGCGCAGGTCCGGACTGCTCACGGGCGACTTGCCGCCGTCGAGATAAAGGTTCGCGGCGCGCCGGGCGACGTCGTCCCGGCCCAGAAGTTGAGCACTGCGTTCGGCGATGAATTTGTGGCTCGCCCCGTGAAATCCCCAGCGGCGCACGCCGATATCATGCCACTGGTCAGGCACCGCGTACCGCATCATTGGCTCCGGCGCGAACTGATAGAACGCGGTCTCGAACAACGCGATGAGCGGCACGCCAGGCAAGCGCTTCGTAAAGTGGCGGATCCCGGTGATGTAAGGCGGGTTGTGGGCGGGTGCGAGGCCGGTGTAAGCCTCCATGGCGCCAAGGACCCGCTCGTCGATCCGCACGCAGCCGGTCACACCCTTGGCGATGACCGTCTTGAAACCGACCGCGGCCACATCGCGCTCTGTGGCGATGGCGCCGGAATCGCGGAGCTGGCCGAGGCAGTCCTCGATCGCCTTTGGATACTCGGTCACCCGTTCGAAGCCGCCTTTGTGAAGGAGGCGCTCATCGCCATTCGAGCAATCGAACAGGCGCCATTTGAGCGAGGTCGAGCCGAGATTGGCGACGAGGATGTTCATGGAGAGTTGGAGTTTTGGAGTAATGGAGTGTTGGATTTGGAGTTCACCGCTCCATTGCTCCAATACTCCGGCACTCCGCTCCGCTTCACTGCAGCCATTTGCCGAGCACCGACAGGCCGTCGTGCGGACGCGGGATGACCTGCACGCTGACGACGGTACCGACCTGGGACGCCGCCGCCGCGCCGGCGTCGGTCGCCGCCTTCACGCTCGCGACATCGCCCCGAAAAAACGCGGTCACATAGCCGGAACCGATTTTTTCCCAGCCGGTAAAGCTGACGTTGGCAGCCTTAAGCGCGGCGTCGGTGGCTTCGAAGAGCGCGCACATCCCCTTCGTTTCGATCATTCCGATTGCTTGCTGAGCCATAGTTGTTTCTTTGGTTGAAAGCGGTGGTTGAGGGTGACGTTACTTTTTCGCTGTCGGAGCGGCGTCCGCGAGGAAAACCTTCGAGAGGTCTTCGTGGGGGCGCGCGATGACGTGGCTGGCGACCAGTTCGCCGACCTTGCCGGCGGCCTTGGAGCCGGCGTCCACGGCGGCTTTCACGCTGGCCACGTCACCTTTGCAGATGACCGTGATGAGGCCGCCGCCGATTTGGATGGTTTTGGAGATGCTGACGTTGGCGGCTTTCGCCATGGCATCGGTGGCTTCGATGCTGCCGGTGTAGCCTTTGGTTTCGATCATGCCGATTGCTTCGCTCATTGGTTTCCTTTCATTGAGTTCATTTCAAAAGTTCGCAAGGTGTCTCGGGCTGCAGGTTGCAGGCATTGCCCTCGTCGGTGTCGATGTGCACTTCGAGCTTAAAACTCTTGTCCACCCGCACCAGCATTTTGTCCAGAGTGACCTCCCACGGACCGCCGACCCTCAGTTTCATGGACTCGCCCGCCTTCACGCCATAGTAATCGGCATCGGTGAGATGCATGTGAACGTGGCGCATCGCTCGAATGACGCCCTGTTCCATTTCAAAAAACCCGGCCGTGCCCATCAACATGCAGCCGGCGGTGCGCTGGATGTCCCCGGAGATCCGGTGCGGCAGATCGAAACCGAGCGCAATGCCGTCGGTGTAGGCCAGTTCGACCTGGTTAAGGGACCGGCACGGCCCGAGGATGCGGAGGTTCGAGATGACACGGCTGCGCGGGCCAATGAGCGTGACGGTTTCCTTCGCCGCGAACTGGCCTTCCTGATAGAGCCACTTGAACACCTGGAGTTGGTGGCCCTTGCCGAAAAGAACCTCGACCGCCTGCTGCGTCAGGTGGCAGTGTCGCGCGCTGACATTGACAACCAGCGGATGGGGGGCCGCCGCGGCGCGCGGGAGCGGCCGGCCCAGCCGCACATAGACGGCGCGGCGCACCAGGTGTTCCACCACGGCGCGATGAGGCGGCGAAGACTGGGCCACGGACATCACGGGACCAGCTTTGCCGCTCGGCTGAAATAATGTCAAACGAATTATTGCAAAATCTACCAAAATCGTTCAACCTTGTGCTAGATAATGCAATCTGAAGAACGGCAAAAACGGATCGAGGAGCACCTGGCCAGGATGGAGTTTGCGTCGCTCGAGGAGTTGAGCGAACTGGTGGATGCGTCGGTCTCGACGGTGCGGCGGGACCTGGACGTGCTGGAGGGCAAAGGCGCCGTGCGCCGCACGCACGGCGGCGCGCGCCTGGCCAATCCGAAATCGGACGAGTTCGCGTTTTCAGCCCGCGACACGCACCAGCTTGCCGAGAAGGAGGCCATCGGCCAGGCTTGCGCCGGGTTGATCCATCCGAATCAGACCGTGATCATCGACGCGGGCACGACCTGTTACCATGTGGCCCGGCATTTGGAGGCCAAGACCCCGCAGGTGTTCACCAATTCACTGCCGGTGGCGAACCTGTTTGCGGCGGCGAACCGGCTGGAGGTAGTGGTGAGCGGCGGAGTGATTTACCCGCGGCTCGGGGTGTTGGTGGGGCCGCTGGCGGTGGAGGCCTTTTCCAAGATTCGCGCGGACGTGGCGATCATGAGTTGCGGCGGCATCACCCTCGAGGGCATCACCAATTCGCACGGGCTTCTGATCGAAATTCAACGGGCGATGATCCAGGCGGCGCGGAAAGTCATCTTCTGCATTGACTCGACCAAATTCGGGCGCCAGTCCATCACCAAGCTCTGCGAGCTGCAAACCATCGACACGATCGTGACGGACAAGGCCGCGCCCGCAAATCTCGTCAGGGCGCTACGGAAGCAGGACATCGAGGTCATCGTTGCCCCGCAGGACTGATCCCACGGAACAACGCCCGCCAAGTTCACCCCATAACTCGAGGTTCACTGGTAGGTTAAGACCAGTTTGCCGTTCTGAATCTGGATCGACTGGATCGTGAAGGGTTCACAGGCGCGCAGGCGATAAAATCGCGACCCGCCCGGCAATGCGACAGTGATCGTCTTTGCCACATCGTCCACCATCGAATTGAGTTCATCCTCATACTGCCGGTCGGCGCTGGCGGAGGACTGCAACACCGGCGGAGGATCGGCCTGGGCAGCTCCGTTGATGACGCTGTTGATCCAAGCCACATGCGCGGAGATGCGCGTCGAGTAAAGTGAGCCCGGCTGAGCCGGACCGATATTGAGCACCTGATCCCAACCGCCCAAGATCGAATTGGTCGTGTAGAGGCCGCGCTCGTCGAAGATGGCCGCATCGAATCCCGGCCCGCTGTTGCTCGTGTTGTAGGGACCATCGACAGCCAGATTGATTCCGGCCAGCTTCCAAACCGCTCCGTCCTTGATGAACAAGGCGCCGCCGGAGTCCCCGGTAGAGAGATGGCATTCATTGGCGCCAGCATTGGCGTCGAATGTGGCCTGCAATACCTCGCCAATCGGGCCGGTGGCGAGAATTCCATTTCCGTTCTGGATTCCGGCAACGCCGTTTTCTCCCCACCGTTGCACTCCGTCATACGCCGCCCACAGCCAACCGTTCGTCTTGATACCAAAGAGTCCGTTCGTCGTCGTCACCGGTGCACCACGTTGCGTGCCGCGGCCGATGTTGACGAAGTTGCGGCCGACTTCGTTAGTGAGTGTGTAGATCGGCGCGTAATCGGGAAACGTCCCGCAGATGCGCCAAATTCGCAAATCGCTGTCGGTATCGTCGAAGACCGCTGTAGTGGGATAAGCGATGCCACGGAAAAAAAATAAGCCGCCAATCTGGCCACCGATGTGTTCGGCAGTAATGAAATACTTTGGGGCAATGGGTGTGCCGAGGAAACCGCCCCAGGTGCCTTCGTACTGCCAACCGCTGTTGATCAGGCTGCCGCCGGGGGCGGTCGTGTTGTAATTCGGGTCGCCTGTGGAATAAAAAATAATCGCCCTCGCCAAGCCGGTGTTCAGCACTAATGCCAGGAACACAATCACGAGCGGCCGTCGGCTGAGACAGATGTCCGGTGATGACTGCATCAGCCACACATTGCAAAAAGGGGCCACAAAGTCAACGAACAGGGTACTAAGTTTGCGGCCCGGTATATTCCAGGCGGACCAGTTGCGAATCGAGGTTGTTCCCCCATGCGGTGCCGAACTCGATGAGGTATAGGCAGCCGTCAGGCCCCAGTTCCATGTCCATCGGCCGCTTGAATGTCATGTGCTCGCAGAACCGTTCCATCTTCCCCAGACGTTCGTTGGCGTCGAGATGGACGGCGATCAGCCAGTTGCGCGACCATTCATAAATGAACAGGGTGTGGTCGAACTCCTTCGGCAGCTTGTGTTCCGATTTCAAGTTCGGGTCAAAGTAATAGACTGGCCCGGCCATCGCGGTTCGGCCTCCGCCACCGTTGACGACTGGAAATTTCGTCGAAGGACCATAGGTGTAGGCAATGAACGCCGGTTGCGCTGGCGGCAGGTCTTTCGCGCCGGTGTTATTGGGAGAATGATTGACCGGATGAAGCGGGTTGAAGGGCGCGCCGGAGGTTTTCGTGGCAAAGTCATACTTCACATACGCCTTGTTGTCGGCGATGAAATAGGGCCACCCAAAATTCCCTGCCTGCTGCGCCTGGTTCACTTCGTCGAAGCCGGCGGGACCGCGGCTCGGGGTTGCCCCGCCTGCGTCCGGTCCCACTTCGCCCCAATAAAGGCAGCCACTGGTCTTATCCACGGATATGCGGAACGGATTGCGGCAACCCATCACGTAGATTTCGGGCCGCGTTCCGGGTGTGCCGGGAGGAAAGAGGTTCCCTTTCGGGATCGTGCAGGAGCCATCCGGCTCCGGATGAATGCGATTGATTTTGCCGCGAAGATCGTTCGGGTTGCCGGCCGATTTCTGCGCGTCCCACGGCGAGCGCCCTTGCCGTTCGTCGATCGGCGCGTAACCGTCGGAATCAAACGGATTGGTATTGTCGCCGACCGAGACGTAGAGGTTGCCTTGCGAATCGAACGCGAGCGATCCGCCCACATGGCAGCACTGCTCCCGTTGAACTACTGTGTCCAGAATCTTTTTCTCTGAGGCCACATTGAGCGAGTCGCCCACGAGCGTATAGCGCGACACGCGAATGGTGCCGGCCTTTTTTCCGTGGGCGTCCAGGGTCGATTGCGGCAGTGAATGATTGAGATAGATCCAGCCATTTTGAGCAAAATTCGGGTCCAGGGCGATGCCGAGCATCCCCTCTTCCAGTCCTGCGAACACAGGGATTCTGGCAATGACGCTGGTCGTTTTCGTTTCCGGCTTCCACATCTTGATCGTGCCGTCGCGCTGCGCGTAAAACACGCGACCGCCGGGCGCGATCGCCAGTTCCATGGGGTCTTTCAGGGTGTCCACCCATTTGCCATCCATCTGGCGGTCGGTATCGAGAATGACTTTGCGGAACGCGCCGTCGGTCTGGGGCCCTGAGGGGATCGGCGGCTTGTCGGCGGCGGCGAGCGGGTTGACCCAAAGAACGGCGGCGGCTGGAATTGCGAACAGGAACGGCAGCTTAGTCATGCACCCAATGGACTTGGTTCACCGGATTTAATTCATTTCCACGTCCCGGGCGGAACGAGGCGCGAACCAGCGGCGCGGACTGCTCGAAATGGGGTGTTTAGCGTGCTGCGCGAATATCTCCCTCTCCCCGCGAGGGACGAGCGGGGGGAGGGTCGGGGAGGGGGGGATTCCAAACCACATCCTCCGATGTAGCCTCCTCTCCCCGGCCCTCTCCTCCCTCAGGGGAGGAGAGGGAGAAGACAACAGTGCAACGCTAAACATGTACCCCGTCGCACGGGAGACGTGGGCGTCGTGAGATCAGCCTCACTTTTGCGCAAACAAGGCGTTGGCCCGTTTCTGAATCTCTTCGGGCGACAGGTCTTCCTTGTGCGTGGCGATGGTCCATTTGTGGCCGAACGGATCGAGGATCGTGCCGCAGCGGTCGCCGTAGAATTGGTCCTGGACCGGCCGAAGCAGCTTCGCGCCGGCGGAGACTGCGCGGGCGGTCACGGCGTCTGAATCCTCGAAGTAGAGCATCAGACCGACGGGCGTGCCACCGATGGTCTGCGGACTGCGCGCATCCATTTCGGGGGATTCGTCGGCGAGCATGACGTGCGAATCGCCGATCTTGACCTCGGCATGCATGACCTTGCCGCCCGGGCCGGGCATGCGCATGATCTCAGTGGCGCCAAAAGCCTGTTTGTAAAACTCAATCGCGCGGGCGCCGCCATTGACGATCAGATAAGGCGTCGCTGTGTGATAACCGGCAGGGATGTAATTTGTTTTCATAATGTTTGCCAGTTGCTTAATGGAAAATCGCACACGCGTCCACGCTGAATTTCGGCAAAGGCGGATGCGGCTCAGTGGTTGCAGAGATACAAACCGTCCCTACACTCCCTTGTCAGAATGAAGACCAATCCAGCGCGCTCGCCACGATTGCGTCCCCGGATGCGAGTGTTGTGCGGCGACGATATCGCCCTCGGGCCCGGCAAAGTGGATTTGCTGGCGCTCATCGGTGAAACGGGTTCGATTCGGGAAGCTGCCGAACGCATGGGAATGTCCTATATGCGGGCCTGGACCCTTATCAAAACCGTGAACGCTTGTTTCCGCGAACCGCTGGTCGTGGCCTCCCGGGGTGGAAAAGAGCGGGGTGGAGCCGTGCTCACGGAAACGGGACGAAAGGCGCTTAAACTGTATCGAGGATTGGAGGCGCAAAGCCTGAAAGCGTGTTCGGGCACGTGGCGGCAACTCCGTCAACTTCTGGCGGATTGACGATCCGGTTGGTCGAGGGGGGCCGGCTTGTGTTCGTTATATTTGACAAAATATATCGAGTCGGCTCAAATCCACCCCATGCAAGCCGTCCAAGAATTTCATCGATCTTCGACACGGGGATTTACGCTGATCGAGTTGCTCGTCGTCATCGCCATCATCGCCATCCTGGCAGGGCTTCTCCTACCCGCGCTCGCCAAAACCAGGGCCAAGGCGCAGCAGATCACCTGCGTCAATAATCTCAAGCAAACCGGCCTGGCCTACGCCATGTATCGCGGTGACAACCATGATGTGAATTGTCCCCAACGACTCTGTCCCGACACGCCGAACGATCCTTATGGCCTTTCCTCACCCGTTCCCAGCGGCACCAGCGCCAATAATCCATCGCCTACGGGTCCTGCTGAAGTCTGGTGGTCGCCGTACGACCCGACGCAAGTTCCAGACGGCTTGCCTGGGGCAGGTTACAAGAACGGGTTGCTGTCTGCCTTTCTCGGCACAACCAACAACGTGACGATTTTCAAGTGTCCCATCGAAAAAAAGTGGCAATGCGGTTACGCGATGAATTACAGCACCGGCAGCCCTGCAGCTCAACCGGACGGGTTTGTGACACAAACCAGTGAACGGCTTGTGGCGTGGGATCACCGTCGAACACCCGGTTGTTCCGACTCACGGATCGGCATGCCGCCACGCCCGCCTTTCCTGCCGTTTGTTGGCGCTTCGAGTGAAACGCACTATCCGCCGCGCCACAACGGGCGTTTGAACGGGCTTTTCTATGACAATCACGCTCAGGCAATGAAACCGAGCGATTTATGTGTTCGCAATTTTCGCGAGCCCGGCTCGGCCCCGGAGGTTGCGGCTTATCCCGGCGAATGAATTCAGGCAGTGGTTTTTACTTGGGCAGGTGAGGGCGCACGATTTCGGCCAACAGCTTGTAGCCTTCGGCATTGAAATGGAGTTTGTCCTCCACAAAGAGCTCAGCACGCGGCTGGCCGTCGGCGCCGAGGGGCATCGGGTAGGTTTCAATATACTTCAGGCGCGGGGTCTTCCGTATGTATTCCTCGATCATCGTGTTCACCGCCTTCTCCTTGTCCGCCTGGTTCCAGCGCGCGATGCTCGGGCTAAGCGAAAGGAACACGATTTCCGTCCCGGGTAGTTTCGAGTGAATCTTCGCGACGAATTCTTTGAAGTCCGCAAAGACTTGTTCAGGCGTTTTCCCAGCGTGGAGATCGTTGCCACCGGCGCGGAGTAAAACCATTCGGGGTTTGTAAGGCAGGATCACCCGTTCGGCGAAATGCGTGGAATCCACGATCTCCGATCCGCCGAAGCCACGATTGATAATACGGTGGCCGGGGAAATCCTGTGCCAGTGTCTTCCAGAGTCGAATGGTGGAGGAACCGATGAAGAGCAGGGCGCCGGCGGGAGGCGGGTTGGTGCGGTCCATCTGTTCGTAGGCCGTGATCTCCTTCTCCCACTTTGCAAAGTCGTGCGCGGCTTCGGCGCCGATGGACACACGCCGGGGCACGACGATCAAGAAAGCAACCAGTGACAGTAAAGCAGCGCGTTTCATGACCTCAATGAGTAAGGCAGAATCCGATGCTCTGCAAGTTCCGACCATTACCCATTACCACTGGAAATGGTCGCCCGCCGAGTGTTCGAAACTGCGCTGTCAACCTTTTGTTGCATATGCAACAAAAGGTTGACAGCGCAGGCTTATGCAACGTTACGGTCCGCTCTGCGCCGTCGCGCCGATGGCGCTACTCTTTCGGAAACGCGCCGGTGTGGCAATTGTTGCAGGAGAAATCCTCGTTAATCGCGTCGATGTGGAAAAAGCTGTAGCCTTTGGGGTTCAACTTATCGAGCTGCTCGCCGGCGCCCTGGGCCAGGATTGTGTGGCAGGAGTTGCAATCGCTGGCTTGTATTTTCGCCTTGCCGTCGGCTGATTTGTGAAGGCCGTCGTGGCAGCGAAAACAACCGGGCCATTCTTTGTGGCCGAGATTGTTTGGATAGGCCCGCCAATCGGCCTTCATCTCCGGAAAGAAATTGGCCTGGTACAGCCGTTGGACTTCCTCGATGAGAGCAGCAGTCTTCGGCTGGGCCGGGTACCGCTCATTCAGAAAACCCGAGATCTTCTGCAACGCCTCCTGTTCGGTGGCGTAAACCCCAGTCAACGCGGCAACCACGTTGGATTTGACCAGTGGGGTGGCCGGATCGATTCGGCCGGCCGCCAAGGCAAGATCGACGGCGTCGTTCGGGGCGCGAAAATGGTGGGCGGGCCGGTTGTGACAGTCCAGGCAGTCCATGGTCCGGATCGTGTGCTTGGCTGGATCATCTTTGAAACTGGCGGTTCGGTACTCAGTGACGACGCCGTTGGTCGCGTTCACGCGCACCCAGGGGATGACCTGGCGTTGTTCGTCGGTGGCGATGTATTCAATTTTGTTCGCGACGTTCATGTGCCAATGAATTCCCCCGACCGGCCCATGGGTCGGGTCCGCGCCGCCGACTTTGAGCAGCAATCGAACGGAAAACGCCGTGTTGGTTTCGTCAGCCAGGAAATGCGTGTACGTACGGTCCAGGTTTCCCACGAATCGTTTCGGCCAGTGACACTGCTCGCAAGTCTCCTGGTTGATCTGAATTTTTTCAGTCTTGTGAATCGGCCGATGGTAGTCGTCGGAGAACGTCGCGAAAAGCTGGTGGATGCCATTGAATTTGGCCTTCACAAATTGCTTCGCGCCTGGGCCGATATGACACTTGGTGCAGTCCACGCTGGCGTGCGGCGAGTTTTGGTAAGCGACAAACTGCGGTTTCATGGGCGTGTGACAGGCCTGTCCGCAAAACTGCACGGATTCGGTGACATGATAGGTCTGGTAACTGCCGACCGAGGTGAGGAGGAGGAAAACGGCACCACCGATGGCGAAGCCCAGGAGCAGCCTCCGGTCGCGCGGTCGCGAGACGTCGATCGTAAAGCGGGTGGGCGGTGCGCCCGTCGCGGCCCGGGCATTCTGTCGGCGTTGCAGCAACCAGCCGATGCCCATCAGGACCAAGCCGAGAAGAAAAAAGAGGGGCGCGACCAGATAAGTTAGAATTCCAAGGTAGGGATTCTTGTGCGTTGCGAAAAAATCCAGGGTCAAGAGCAGACAGAAAGCAAACCAACTGGCGAGGACCAGAATCGCTCCGACGAGGCTGACCCAGTTTCGAACCAGGCGCGAGAAGAACCGCCGTTTGGGTGGTTCGGAGTTCATGCCTATATTCCCGGCTCAACGTTCCAGACTGCGGAGTTTGAGATAGACCGACAGCATCACCAATCCGATCAGGGCGATGCTCGCGACCAAACCGAGTTGGCGCAATCGATATTCCTTCTTCGCCTCGTTAACGAGCATGGAAATGCTCTGGACGGCCTGCTCGCCCGGGGCGGCGACGCGCTCGAACCCGTTTTTGCTGAACGAATGGATGTGCGAACGGGCCTGTTTCAAGCTGTCGGCCAGTTCGTTGAGCTTATCGTGGATCGGGTCCACGTCGAGACCTTTCATGGCTAATTGCTCGGCCGTGACGCCAAACGCTTTCCAGGCCTGGTCCATGTTCGTTATCGATGTGTGAAAGTAAGCGGCCGTGGCGCTGCACTCGGGGTGGTCTTTGGCGTATTGCTGATGACACTTGGTGCACAGCGCTTCCGGTCCGGCGGCCAACATCGAATCGCTCGTCTTGGCAATGCCATGGTGTCCGTGGCACTGCCCGCACTGGGGCCATTTGTGCTCTTCGAAAGCCAGCTTGTGTTTGCTGCCGTCAAACAGGCTGGCGTTGCCCGCGTGGCAGAGACCACAGCTCTGGCTCACGCTCGACAAACCGACCGGCATGGCGGCGTGATTGCCGTGACAGTTGTTGCATGCCGGCGCGCCCAAATCGCCACGCTCCAACAGCGCGCGGCCGTGAACACTGATCCGGTATTGCGCGAGTTGATTGGTGGGCATTGCCGAGCCGTCCGGCAGGGTCAAGCCGGCCATCGTTGTGGGACTGGCGTGGCAGGCGCCGCAGGTTTCAGGAACGCGCTTGCGGTAAACCTTCGACAACGGGTTCTTGGCACCGCGAATGCCGTGAACGCCGTGGCAACTCAGGCAATCCGGGGCGCGCGGGTTTTTGGCCTCGAGCAG
>Ga0207670_10001646_pt1 | contig 11661 bp, 16 predicted proteins | sample KBSS23HmetaG_FD_184339 | JGI IMG/M metagenome (GOLD analysis project Ga0207670, IMG submission 184339) | Switchgrass rhizosphere microbial communities from Kellogg Biological Station, Michigan, USA - KBS S2-3H metaG (SPAdes) (version 2) | ecosystem: Host-associated > Plants > Roots >... | reverse complement strand
AAACTCCGGCTGGGCTTTGGATTTTCCACGCATGTCTTCTCAGACCTCAGAACTCTTCGAACATTCAAAAGTTTTTGGAGTTTTTCAGCAGCCTGCTAGGCGGCTCCTACTCAACCGACGACGAATTGGAGGCGGATGCCTTCGCCGTGGCTCTGGTCGGAATCGCTGGCGGCGACGCATTGGCTGGGGAGCGCCTTCTGGAGGCACTCGCACAACGGGTCCGGAGCGTCGGCATCGTGGGGGATTACTTTACCACGCACCCGCCGCTCGTAGAGCGAATCGCCAATCTGCGTGCCAAAAGACAGGGTTGATCCGCTCCATCCTCGGTTCGCCTGCGGCTCAAGCGAACGATGAATGTCAACGGGTCCCTGGAAACACCTATCCGAATTTCCACAGTGAACGAATTGTATTCCTTCCTGGCGTTCATGAACTCGGAAATCAGGGATTTCGTCGAACGGCCATGCTCCCTGGGCTTTGCCCTTGCTACAAAGCGCTGAATGTGGGGGATAAGTCCGTGAACAAATCCTTTACAAAATCTTTACCTGCGCTTGGCAACTCGCGGTCCTAGTTTCGTTAATCTCCTTTCTGCACGGCAACCTTTGCACGAGACCAGTGTTAAAACGGGCAGATCCTCGACGACGTGTTCGACGATACGCGCGAGGTGACAAGTTACCGGGCCGAAAATTCAAATCACGGAATGCATCTGTGAATGAAGCCAATGAAAAACAGGAGATCCACTCAAATCGCCAGCATCATACTCGCGCTCGGGATGCTCACGACGTATGTGGTCTATTCCCAGCGTCAACCTGCTCGCAGCGTGGCCCCAAGCTCAAAATTGATCCTGATGGATGAATTTAAACAATGGGGGACTTCCGGCAACTTTGGAACCTACCGGTGTCCTCCTCACGAACCTGAAGCGTTGGGAGTGAGCGAACCGATGCCGCAGAAATACCTCAGCCAGTTGATGCATCCGTTTCGTCGCCGCCGCCCTTCAAGCGAATCTTGAACTTCCCTAAACCGCATCGACTACGGCAGGCCACAGTGAAGTTGCGATGGCACTGGCTGGCGCATTTGTTCACGGCTCTTGTCTGTTTTCCCTGAAACGCGGCGGTGACCGAGCACCTCGCAAAAGCCGCTCTCACAACGAACTGAAAAACCATGCCAACTGCATCTCCGAAATCCCGACCTACCGTTCATCGGGAGCATTCCGGCGATTGTCCACCTGGATATTCTGGCGGGAGACGATTCCAAAGACCTGCCCGCAGAACCGTCGATCCTCTGGCCGCCAGCAGAGTTGGATCGTGAGCTTGTGGTGGCCGGGAACCCGTCCACTGAAGTGCAGCGCGTCGGGACCGAACTGACGCGGGAACCGCAGCTCGTTCAACCGCCAGCTTTTCAGCACCGGAAGCATCTTCTTCCAACCCTCCTCCCGCTCGATGAGTTTCAGTTGGAGCTGCGTCGCCAGAGTCGTGATCTGCTCGCGCTCGGACATCCCGGAAAACACTGTTATGAGTCCGTCGATAGCCGGATGGGCCATCGAGCAGACTTCCAAGGGGCCGCGGACCTCGAAGTCGCCCAGGACTCGGCCGACCACCGGAAGTTCCATCGGCGATGACACTGAACCGTTCACGTAATCGAAGCGCTGCCGCCAGATTCCACCGGCGAAGATAATAGCCCCCACGAGAGCAACTGCGAGGACCCGGCGTGGTTTGCGCAACCATGCGTCGGCTGGGCTCAACTGGTAGTGGGACCACGCCAACACCAGGACGACCAGGAAATTGAAGCCGAAATGCAGGCAGGGCTGTAGCGGCCCGAGGTGGGCGATCTTTTCCAGCAGCGGAAAGAAACTGAACCCCGAGAGAAAGGGTACGCTCATGCCGAACAACGAAACGGCGAGGTACGCATAAATCAGGTAAAAGCCGACCGTCCGCTGGCGGCTCAGGCAGAGCGCCCCCGCCACCACAAGGCACCAGAACGGATATGTCATCAGAGCCAGTAATCCTGCCGCTTTGGGGGCCACAGGTAGCAGTATCAAGGGAGCGATAAGCACGCCGATCTTGGTCAGTGCCGCTGTCAGGATCAACCAACCGATGGCTCGCGCTGTCGTGGAGGCTGCCTGGAGGCGCTTTGGCAACGGGATGGTTTCTTGAGGGGTGTCCCCATCCACCGAACCTGCTTGGTCAGGCATGCCGGCGAGTGTGGACATCGGCCGTGAGCGCAACAAGTGGAAAGGTACTGGCGACAGGATTCTCGCATAATGTATTCCGGGGTCGGATTGATCGATCAGACCGATGGAATGCCTCTCGGAACGCTGTGCCTGAACGCCGAATTCCAAGTGGACCTTGCCCAATCAGATTATCTTGGCCGTTGGCTGCAACTGCGATTTCGGAGCCAGGATCGCGGATTCGGCTCTTGTTGACGTGGCTTGGCGGCGATGAGACGATCAAGCAGCGTTATGAGAACGGGGGATTTCTGCCTGCTGGGGTTGATCCTCCTGACTGCTCCGAATTCCACTGAGGCTCAGCTTCGCTACCGGACAAACAACAACACCATCACCATCATCGGCTACACCGGCACGGACGGGGACGTGACGATTCCGAGCACCATCAACGGTTACTCCGTGGTCAGCATCGGGGACAGTGCGTTCCAGCATTCCGTTGTGCTCACCAATGTGACGATCTCCAGCGGGGTGACCTACCTTGGGATTCTCTCCTTCTTCGACTGCACCAATCTGTTGTCCGTGGCCCTGCCTGACACGCTCACCGCGATTGGCACGGGGGCCTTCCGCTCCTGCTCCAACCTGAGGACTGTCGATATCCCGCAGGGCGTGAACGTCATTTCAAACTACACGTGCTATTTTTGCACCAGCCTCACAAACGTGACGATCCCACCAACGGTCACCAGCGTCGCGGATTACGCATTTAATAATTGCAGAAGCCTTCCGGGCCTGACCATTCCGGACAGTGTTGCCAGCGTTGGCAAATACACCTTTGCAAATTGCACCAACTTAAATGAGCTGACTCTCGGCAACAGTCTTTCGACGTTGGGAGATTATGCCTTCTCGGGTTGCCGGGGGCTGGCGAGTCTGACGCTGCCGCAAAATCTTCAGAGCATTGGACAGCATACGTTCGAGTCCTGTGTTTTGCTGCCCAGTATCGCTCTCCCAGCCTCATTGACAGGTTTGGGTTTGGGTGCATTTGACTCCTGCACCAGTCTCACCAATATCGCCGCGGATCCGCAAAACCCGGCTTACCGCGGTTTGGACGGCGTGTTGTTCGACAAGAGCCAGACGACCTTGGCGTTGTTCCCGGGCGGTCGGGGGCCAAGGATGCACGAACCTGACCAATCTTACGATTCCGGTTGGGGTCACCAGTATCGACACCTTCGCCTTGTTTTCCTGCGGGATAACCAACCTATGGATTCCCGATGGTGTGACGAACATCGGCAACTTCGCCTTCTCGGACTGCTTCGGTCTGAGCGAGGTGACCATTCCCGATAGCGTGCGCACGATTGGTGGCTTTGCATTTCAGAACTCCGGCTTGAGGAGCCTCACCGTGCCGACGGCGGGCACGGCAGGCTACGTCCGCGTCCGTCAAGTCTGCGAACTGGGGGATAACCGCACGGCACTTCGGACAACGAGGACCGCGAGTCGGTAGCGCGTCAACGACCAGGCCAATCAACTCGTCCTTGGTGTAGGCTCCCGGATGCGCATTCATGCCGAACGTAACGCTGAGCGGCGCGCTGCCAATGGCGCACAATATGAAACAGAGACGCAATCGGCGCGTCCGCTCCAGCAAAAGTTAGGCTGCATTTTCATCGGCGGACAGAACTCAGGGCATCATGGATGTCTGATTAGTCACGTAGGTAACGCGGCCGCGCATTACGGGGTTCGCACCCTTGAACTTGTCCCAACGATCCAGCAAAAGGTCGTATAGGCCCAGGGGGCCTCGGAGCGGTGTCCAAAGGTCCATCACTACGCGCGCAGGCAGGTTGGTAGTTTCAACCGAAATTGCGGCGATAGACCCTGTCCCGTCCCAGCCAAAAAAGTCGAAGCTAAAGTTGGCCGTAGGGCGGGCCCAACCCGTCGGTGTGAGATACCGCAACTCGTATAACCCATCCGCCAAAGAAGGACGAGGCGGGTGGTCGAGGCGAAACAACGCTTCGGTTTGGCCTGCGCGATTGGTATAACCCAGAAACTCGAAGGTCGGTGCGGGAGCTGGCGTCGTCGTCCGAACGAACAAGAGCAGCGCTGCAAGTGCGAGGGCTAGCGCGGCGGCGCCGAGCATCCGGAAACGATTCGTAGAAATCCAACGCGGTGCCATAATCGTGCGCCTAACGAGGTGAGACACCGACGGAGGAGCCATGAGCAAAGAGAAACTCAACGACAAAACCCAGGCGCAAAATTCGGTTGTCTCCAGCGTTTCGTTAGCTTTTAACCCGATCGCATAGATCTGAAATCCACTTTCCATTTCTGACACTCTCGGCAACATCGAACGGGACGTCAACGCCGAGTTCCAGGAGTATCCTGATGGTCTCAGAGTGGATCGAGGTCCAACGGCATTTCTGAACATTGAAATCCTCCTTTGTAGCTCCTTTTGAGATGAGGTATTTCATGGTTTCAGTTCTGTTCTTGAACGCCGCCGCCTGCAGTGGAGTGGGAGTGGATGGAGGCCGAAAATGAAGATCTTGGCCGCCGTTAAGAGCCATATCAATCAGCTGATGATCCCCCATGAGTGCGGCTGCGATCAGGAGCGAATCATTTCCGGGCATGTTTGCAGAAGCTCCACAGGCAATGAGCACGTCCAAGACTTTCCTCTCTGTATCAGCCGATGAACGACAATCTATGCTGCCATACAGCTTCCACGCTGCCTGGCTCAGTGGACTGGATCCACCCATTACAAAGTTCACGTCCAGCCCATTATTAAGCAAAGCCTCGACACGTTGAAAGCTGCACTCGCGGATCGCACGACAAAGAGCCATGCGCTTCTTCCACTTCTTCAGAAGGGCTATCATTCAGAAGCTAACGATCCGGCTCACCGATCCCGCGCCAGTGGTGCCGGGCATGCCACTGCGACGCAATCGCGGGATTCGGTGCAGCCGGTTTGTTGGGCGGTATTCTCATCGGCTTAGTGGAATGTCACCTAGCGTAATCTTACGGTGGTCGTTGTCGTTGAAGATCCCGCGCTCGTGCGCGGCGTCTTCGAGATCGAGCGTTAGAGGCTGATAACCTGGGAGTGAGAAGCGGAGAAAGTGCCCCCATCTCCCGAGCGGCCAGCCCTGAATATCGTGAACGAAGAATGCGAAAGCATAATAGTTGTAGCTACGTGGGAGATCGAAGCGGCCAGAGCCGTCGGTAGAACCTTTTGGGCGGTTTAGCGAGAGCCGCTCGTAATCGAGAAACGCGATTCGTGCATCGGCTAGTGGGGCTTTGGAGTCCGCGTCGATAACGCGTCCCGTCACTGCGTAAGTTCGAGCATCGCGAAAAGGAAGCGGAACACACCCGGCAAAGCCGAGAGCGGAAACGCACAAAAAAAGGGTTGCTAGATTCATGAGCGTGCAGCCGCCTAACGATTCAGATCACCGATGGCGGCCCCTCGGTGACTCCCGAATTGCCAAACGGTGCGGCGGGGCCGTCATTCGGTGCTGCGCCTTGATAGGCCGCTTGTGTCTGCAATAGCTCATCGATTCTCTTCCAGACTGTCCAAGTACCCTCACCAACCACGGACTGCATGGTATGCACATGCGAGCCACACCGAAAGAATGAAACGCTGCCGTTGCCGGTGAACGCGACAGTAGCTGGAACTCCCGCGGCAATGAGCGCCTCGCCCAAGGGGACGCGCTCGCCCTCAAACTCGCCAAAGAAGAACGACACGTCTGGCTGGCCCATCTTCGCGTAGCTCTCCACGAACTCGATCATCTGTTTGCTGATGACGGCATACTGAGACCACGACGCATGGAAGAATAGAATGGCGTGCCATTGTCCAAGGAAGTCTCTGAGACCTTTCTCACTCGTAATCTCGGTCATGGCGTGAAGCGGCCTAACGTTCTGGCTCACCGATCCCGCGCCAGTGACGCTCCACATGCAACTGCGACGCGATCGCGGGATTCGGTGCAGCCAGTTTGTTATGCCTGTTTGGAATTCTCATCAATGATACGGATGAGCCGGTACAGCGCGTAAAGGTAGGCGGCAGGAACGAAGACGCCCGCTACAAAGGCAACCGCCAACAGGAAAACGAGCGGAAGGTGGCTAAGCCAGCCAAGCTCGCCAATACTCCGCACGGTTGCGAAGGAAAGCAGACAACCGGTCCATATCCCCCAGAAGGCCAGTTGCAGGACGACGGCGCACGCGAGGTGGACTCGCGAATTGCCGACCCATCGAGCCCATCCGAGTGAATCTTTCCAGATCGGCGCATACCAGCGCAATTTACGGGGTTCGGTTTGCATAACGCTCAAGATAAGCTACCGAGGCACGCGCGCCAGCGCGGAACTCGGTTAGCTCCGTCATATTAGGCATGGGAAACTCCTTTGGTCGCTTGGTGTCCACTACTACCAAACGCGCTCGAAACGCCGATCAGAAAACCGAAGTCATAGAGTCGGCCACGATTATGCGTCTCATAGATACGCACGTTTGGTGTGAACAAACTCACGATGAAAGTGATTGGGCATATCAAGCCATGCCACAGTCCCGCCCAGAACCCAGCAGGACGTGCTCCCGGAAGCTGATACTTCGAACCGGGTCCGGCCACAGCTAAGATGTTCATTCGTGAAATGTCCCTTCGCCTAACGACACGGATCACCGACCCCGCGCAACTGGCTCACAGCATGAAACCGAGGCGCTATCGCGAGGGTATGAGGTTTGTTAACGGGGCGCCCTGAAACATTCAGGCGCAGTTGCAGAACGGACGGATCTTGGGCCACCTTAAGGACCTGTTGGTTAGCTAACCCGCAGGTGGGCTTTCGGGAGATGCTCGTGAACCCCGGTTGGGGTAACTCCCCGTTATCGCGAATGAGCACCGGCGCAAAGCACCTACATGGGGACCGCCCCGCATACCTGAGTGCATGTAAGCGCCTGACCCGATTTCCGCCCGTCTGCATAACGTCAATAAAAGACCATGAATCAAGAAACAAAATCTGTCGAGCGCGTGGTTGGCCTGGACGGCCATCCCGACAGCTTTACGGCTGCGCTGTTGCGGGGGCCAACCCCGGCAGCGGCTATTGTGGAGAAAGTGTTCAACAAAGTGCCGCTCAGCCAACTTCAAAGTTGGGCTCAGAAACACACTACCGAGCAGGATCTGTTCGTGCTGGAGGCCAGCGGCAATAGCTTCCAGATCGCGCGCACCCTGACCGAGCTCGGGCGCCAGTCCAAAGTTCTGGAGAGTTGCCAGCTGGGCAAGCTCAAAGAGGCTCACGCCAACAATGATAAGATTAGCGCTGTGCGCATCGGTAAAGCCTACCTGGCGGGGACGGCTAAAGAGGTCTGGGTGCCTGACCCTCTAACCCAGGAGCGACGCGATTGGTTCCATGCCCATCGCAAAGCGGTCAAACGCGCCACTCAAGTCCGCAACCGGCTCAAGTCTTTCTTGAGTGATAATGCCGTCCGCTTAGCCAAAGGCACGCGCCTAGCCCAGGATACCACCCAGGTCCAGGAGCAACTTCGCCAGACTCGCCAATGGTCGCCTCGTCAGTGGCAGGTGATTCAACTGCTATTGCTGGAGTTGCACCATGCCGACCAACAACGTCAGCGGTGGCGCAGCTTGATCACTCAAGAAGTGCTCTCCGACCCGCTGCTGCTTTCGATGGTGCGCCTCTGCGGGGTGCGCGAGATCGTGGCCTTTGCCATGGGCGCCTTCATTGGAGACATCAAGCGCTTTAGCTCTCCGGCCAAGCTGGTCAAATATGTCGGGCTCAATCCCGCCTTTGACGACAGCGGTGAGGGCAAGTGGAGCGGGGGCATCGGAGGCCATGGGCGGGCCGATCTGCGCAGCCTGCTGGTAGAAGGAGCGCAGGCGATTCTGCGCACCTCCCTAAGTCCGCTCGCTCAATGGGGACGCAAACTGCTGCGGCGCAAAGGACAAATCAAGCTCGTGGTAGCGGCCCTCGCTCGGAAGCTGACGGTGGCCATTTGGTACCTGCTTATGGGCCGCTGGACTCCCCTCGAACACATCGATGAGCGCCTAGCCATGAAGGTCAGCAAGATGATCACCGCAGTCGGGACCGAGAAACTCGAGCTCTTGGGAATGAACCGGACAACCTATCGCGAGCAAACATTTCTGTCACTTAAGGTTGGCCGAGTCTACCGTTTGGATCCTGATATAAAGTTTGTGCCACGCGCGATGGGCCAACCCGTGCAGGCCGCGCCAGCAACTGCGTCGGCCGAAAGAAAATAGAAGTGCAGAGGAAAACTGAGTTTAACGCATTATCCGTAGCTTGCGGAGGCAGTCCTCCAAAGAAAACTCCCGGCGCCAGACGGTGCTGGACCGGGAGAGGATGCATCCGCAATCCACGGACGGCTGGGCGCTCAGGTTGCACTCCTGCAGAGCCCTATCCTCCCAGCCGCACCAACAAAATATATTAAATGTCAGACTTTTGAAACTCTCGATTTGACAAACCACATACCCGAGGTTCGCTGCCGCCGGTTAGGCACCTGTCTCCAATATCTCAAACGGAATATGTACTCTCAACGCTCTCTCCGGGTCGGCGGGTGGTTCCAACGCGCTAAGGGTCTGTGCAAGAGCAAGTGTCGGACAGGAAGTGCAATTCAAACAAAATGCCCCTCACCCTGCCCCTCTCCCGTCCGACGGGAGAGGGAACAGCGTGATCCGTCTCTTGCACCTTCTCTGAGGCACTCCTCGCCATCCGCACCGCGCTCTCACAGGCGGAGAGGTCCAGCCACATTTTTCTCGAAAAGATTCTCTAAAGACGAATCCTCCGATTATGGTCGCAGTGATTATTCCGACGTTGAACGAAGCTGAACTTCTCCCGGAAACGTTGAATTGCATTCGGGCGAATGATGCAGACTGTGAACTATTGGTGGTGGATGGCGGCAGCGGCGATGAAACGGTGCCGCTCGCGAAGGCTGCCGGTGCGCGCGTGATTCTCAGTCCCAAGCGCCAGCGCGCGTATCAAATGAACCTGGGCGCTCAACAGGCGCGGGGCGAAATTTTCCTGTTTCTTCACGCCGACACGTGGATCGGCCCGCACGCCTTGGAACAAATCGAAAAGACCCTCGATCAACCGGGTCTGGCTGGTGGCGGATTTGCGCGACGTTTTCAGGACGCATCACCGGTATTGCACGTGACCTGTCGGATGGGCGAATACCGATCGCGGTTGTTCGGCTGGTTTTTCGGCGACCAGGGCATCTTCGCGCGGCGGAGCGCATTCGAGCGCGCCGGTGGTTTCCGGGAGTTGCCGATGTTTGAGGATATCGATTTTTGCCGGCGATTGTCCCGCCTTGGAACCCTGGCGACGCTGTGTCCGCCAGTGGTTTCCTCGTCGCGCCGGTTCGCCGCCCGTGGCGCTCTGCTCACGACGGTTTCGGACGTGTGGCTGACGATGCGGTACCTCTGCGGCGCGGACCCTGTGAAGCTTGCGTCCCCACGAAGGAAATCATGACGACCATTCAACCGCTAGTTGACAATCCGCTGGTCAAGACCGGTGTTAGCTTCTACGTTTCTTCGAACACAATCAACCCCGCATCACCCATGCAAGCGATCAATCCCGAATCGGCAGTCAGACAACGTTACGCGGCCGCCGCCCAGGCACCGGCAACGGCGCTGTGCTGCGCCGTGGACTATGATCGGCAACACTTGAAAATCATCCCGGAAGAAGTGATCCAAAAGGATTATGGTTGCGGTGATCCGAGCCGATTCCTGAAGCCTGGCGAAACGGTGCTCGATTTGGGCAGCGGCACGGGGAAAATTTGCTTCATCGCGGCGCAAGTGGTCGGTCCGGAAGGAAAAATTATCGGCATCGATATGACCGAAGAAATGCTGGAGGTGGCACGGCGTAACGCACCTATTGTCGCCGAGCGGCTGGGGTACGCGAACGTTGAATTTCGAAAGGGCCGCATCCAGGACCTTGCACTCGACCTGGAGAGGCTGGACGAGGAACTGCGCAAACGTCCGATCACCGATGCCGCTTCGTTTCTCGCCGCCGATGAGCTGGCAGAGGAATTGCGCGCGCGCCATCCGCTGGTCGCCAGTGACTCGATCGATGCCGTGGTTTCGAACTGCGTCCTCAATCTGGTCGAGCCGAAATCAAAACGGCAGTTGTTCAAGGAAATGTTTCGCGTGCTGCGCCGGGGCGGGCGCGCGGTGATTTCGGACATCGTTTCGGACGAGCCGGTTCCGGACCCGTTGCAGAACGATCCGCAACTCTGGAGCGGTTGCATTTCGGGCGCGTTCACTGAGGAAAGCTTCCTCGAGGCATTTGCCGAGGCCGGGTTTTACGGAATGCAGATCCTGGCCCGGGACAAACAACCGTGGCGCACGGTCGAGGGAATTGAATTCCGCTCCATGACCGTGGCCGCTTACAAGGGCAAGCAGGGTTCCTGTGTCGACCGGAACCAGGCGGTGGTTTATCTTGGCCCGTTCAAGGAAGTCCTGGACGACGACGGCCACCGGATGGAACGCGGACGCCGATATGCTGTTTGTGACAAGACATATCAGCTCTACAAAAGGGATCCCTACCATCAATTCTTTGCCTTTGTTGATCCGCATGTTCCCGTGGAGGCCGGCAAGCCATTTGACTGTTCGGCGCCGCGCCTTCGGCAGCCGCAAGAGACCAAAGGCCACGGCTACAAAGTCTCGACCCCTGCCAGCCAGTGCTGCGACGCCGGAGACTGTGGATGATTCAGGCGTGTGGTGCGGAGGCAGGAACGTAAACTGGTGTGAAGCTCTGGACGTGCCTTCTTCATCAACCCCAGGCCGTCATTCCATCGGATATTTCAATCCCCACTGCGCGCGCAGCGTGTCGAGCGTGCCCATGATGGAGAGCGATTCATCGAGCGGCATGAGCGGGCTTTCAAGTTTGCCGGAGCGAAGACAATCCATTACTTCCTGAGCTTCATACTCGTAACCGTTACCTTCCAGCGGAAAATCGAAACGCTCGTCGGCTTTGCCATCACGCGACAATGTCATGCTGGTTGGCCGCCACCAAGGGCTGTGAATCCGGATGCGGCCGCGCGTGCCGCTGATGATGGCCTCCTGCGCGGTGTCTAGGCGGATAGCGGTGTGCAGGATCGCCATCTCCCCGCCACCGTGAGTCAGGATCATCGCCGCTTCTTCATCCACACCGGAGGAACCGAAGTTTGCCGTGCCGACGATTCTTTTCGGTGCACCGAACAGCAGCGAAGCGAGAGCCACCGGGTAAACGCCCACGTCCAACAGGGCTCCACCGCCAAATTCCAGTCCAAACAGTCGAGGTTCGTCCTGATACTCCGCGCGAAACCCGAAGTCGGCGGTCAATTGTCGCACCTCGCCAACCGTCCCGGACGCCAGCAGTTCGCGCAGTTTCTTGATCAGAGGAAAGCAGCGCGTCCACATCGCGTCCATCAGGAACAGCTTTCGTTCGCGCGCCAACTGGATGACTTGGAGTGCCTGAGCGGCGTTGATGGTGAATGGCTTTTCGCACAGCACTGCTTTTCCAGCATTGAGCGCGAGG
>Ga0207670_10001643_pt1 | contig 11672 bp, 13 predicted proteins | sample KBSS23HmetaG_FD_184339 | JGI IMG/M metagenome (GOLD analysis project Ga0207670, IMG submission 184339) | Switchgrass rhizosphere microbial communities from Kellogg Biological Station, Michigan, USA - KBS S2-3H metaG (SPAdes) (version 2) | ecosystem: Host-associated > Plants > Roots >... | reverse complement strand
CGGCGCCATCGCGCACGACTTCATCAAGAGCGTGCTGTTCAACGAATGGCTGATCTGCTTCACGCTGATCGCCGGCGGCGCGGTGCTGTTGTGGATCGACATGCTCGATCTCAAGCCGCGCTATCACGACGCGCAGAAATTCACACTGCCGATGTATTTCATGATCGGCCTGGTGCAGTGCATCTCCATGGTGCCGGGCGTGTCGCGCTCGGGCGCGACCATTGTTGGCGCCATGCTGCTCGGCGCCGACCGCCGCTCCGCCGCCGAGTTCTCGTTCTGGCTCGCCATGCCGACCATGGCCGGCGCGTTCGCCTACGATCTCTACAAGTCCCACGCCCAGATGAGCTCAGGCAACACCATGCTGACCGCCGTCGGTTTCGCCGTGTCGTTTATTTGCGCCTGGATCGTGGTGAAGACGTTCCTCGGCTATGTGCAGCGTCACGGCTTTGCGCTGTTCGCATGGTGGCGCGTGCTGGTCGGCGCGCTCGGGCTGATTGCGCTGGCGCTCGGGAAATAGCCGTCGGCTTAAGCGAACCGGCCGGTCTTGAACTGTCCGGTCTTGCGGAAACGCCAGAGGTACGACGGCACGATCACCTCCATCGCGGTCGGCACGATGCCGAGCCCGTGGAGCGTGCGGCCTTCGCGCTCGGCCGCGGGCGACACCACGTTGTCGCTCTTGAGCAGCTCGACCTGGTCGGGGGTCAATAGCGGCGTCGGCAGGTATTGCAGGAACGTCGCCTGGAGCTTGGCCAGCCCGAACGGCAGCGGGATCAGGAAGCGGCGGCGCTCGGTCACCTGCAGCACATATTCCATCAGCTGCTTGAAGGTCCGCACCTCCGGCCCACCGGTCTCGTAGGTGGCACCGGCCTTGGCCTCGCCATCGACCGCGCGCGCAATGGCTTCGGCCACGTCGCCGACGAACACCGGCTGGAATTTGGTTTCGCCGCCGCCGACCAGCGGCAGCGCCGGCAGGAGGCGCGCCATCGCGGCGAACTTGTTGAAGAAGTTATCCTCCGGACCGAACATGATCGACGGCCGGAAGATGGTCGCGTCGGGTTTTGCCGCCAGCACCGCCTTCTCGCCTTCGGCCTTGGCACGGGCGTAACCCGACGGCGAATTCTCGTCGGCGCCGATGGCGGAGACATGGATTATCTGCGCGCCGTGATTGGCGGCGGCCAGCGCCACCTGCTCGGCGCCGAACGCCTGCACGGTGTCGAAGCGCTGCCGCCCGCGCTCGTACAGGATGCCGACCAGGTTGACGACGATGTCGGCACCGCGCACCGCCGCTTCCACCGAACCGGTGTGCCGCACGTTGGCCTGCACCGCATGGATCTGGCCGACCCGGCCGAGCGGCTGCAGGTGGCCGGCGAGGTCCGGCCGGCGCACGGCGACGCGGATGCGGTAGTGACGCTTGGCCAGCGCCCGGACCAGATGGCGGCCGAGGAAGCCGGAGCCGCCGAAGATCGTGATCAGCGTGTCGTTATGGGCCTGGAGGGTCATGGCTCAGCGCTCGCGGGCGGGTCCGGTCTCCGCCGAATACAGCAAGGGTCTGAGGCCGTCCAGCGCTGAAAAGCCGCCTCGATTGACAAGGCAAAAGGCGCGCCCTTATCTGGGCCGCGAGTGCCCGGACGCACTCAACCCGAGCACCTTGCCCAGGTGGCGGAATTGGTAGACGCACTAGTTTCAGGTACTAGCGCCGCGAGGCGTGGAGGTTCGAGTCCTCTCCTGGGCACCAAGCATTTTTCTAGTTTTTCTAGGCTCTTAATTTTGTTCGGTGTTTCGAAGGCTGGCCTTGGGATGTCGGCCGCCGATTTTTGAACACAAATAAGGAACCAAATAGCTCCTGCGGCATTAGGGAGTGGATTTTGGGGGAGTTTTTGTCATGCGTAAGAAGTCTAAGGCGCCGCTCAAGCCCGCGCTGAAGTGCGAATTGTGCGAGGGAATTCTGAAGCTTAAGAAGGTCATTCCAGCCGCCCATATTTTTCCGGAGCTGCGGACCTACGCCTGCGTCGAGTGCGGCGCGCTTCGTTCGGTCGAGGATGAAGCCGAGCTCCTGATGCCGCGAGTGTCCCTTGCCAGGGTCGCCAAACAGCGGCTGCGGGTCCTGATGGGGACGCAGCAAAACAGCAACCTCCGGGACTACCAGTTTTAGAAACTTCAGTAGCCCCGGTTGGACGACGGGATAGCCGATTTTTCGACCGCTTCCCGATGGCGCTGGTCCATGCGGACCGTGCGCTCGGTGTCGAGCCGAACGATGCAATCGTTGAAGGCATCCGACTTGGGTTGATAGCCGCGCTCCACGCACCGCTCCTCGTTGCGCTTGGCCTGTTGCTCGGCGGTGGTGATGCAGCCCGCCGCGAGGGCGCAAAGCGTCAGCGCCAGGATGGGGCGGCCGAAGGAGCGGGTCATGATCGAACTGTGCCTCGTTGCCATGCTCGCGGATAGGCGGAAATTACGCTGATTTTCAGGCGCTTGCGTAGGCCCGGCGGTGGACCGGCTTTCGCCGCAATGCTAAATCGTTGGCAGGGTCGGAGATCGGAGATCGGAGACGCGCATGCGCGAGGACGTCGTCGGTCGAGCCAACGTCGAGGACACGCCCGAGCTCGACCGCTACTACCAGGAGCTTGGCCGTCAGGAGAGCTACGCGCTCTGGACGGTCGCCAACTCGATCGAGCCCTGGCACCCGCAGCCGACCTCGCTGCCGCAGATGTGGAGTTACAAGGCGATGCGCCCGCTGGTGCTGCAGGCGCTCGATCTGGTCAGTCCCGAAAAAGCCGGCCGGCGCGTCATCGCGCTGGAGAATCCCGGCCGCAAGGGCACTTCGGCCTGCGTCGGCTGGCTCTACAGCGGCTTGCAGGTGATGAAGCCCGGCGAATCCGCGACTGCTCACAGCCATGCGTCGTCGGCGCTGCGCTTCATCATCGAGGGCAAGGGCGCCTACACGGTGGTCGACGGCCACAAGATGGATCTCGCCGCCGGCGATTTCGTCATCACGCCGAACGGCACCTGGCACGACCATGGCGTCGAGTCCGATGGTGCGGTGACGATCTGGCAGGACGGCCTCGATATGCTGCTGGTCAATCAGCTCGACGCCAACTTCTACGCCGTGCATCCCGACCGCGTGCAGAAGTCGAACCATCCGCTCAACGACAGCACGATGGTGTACGGCGGACCGGGGCTGCTGCCGGCCGGCGGCGAAGCCTGGAGCAAGCCGTATTCGCCACTCTTGAAGTACGAGTGGGGCCGCACCTACGAGACGCTGGTCAACGCCGCGAAGGCGACCGACGGCTCGCCCTACGACGGCATCATGATGCAATACGTCAATCCGGCGACCGGCGGTCCGGTGATGAAGACGCTCGGCGCGCACATCCAGTTGCTGCGCGGCGGCGAACGAACCAAGGCGCATCGCCACACCGGTTCAGTGGTCTACACCTGCGCCAAGGGCAGCGGATATTCCATGATCGGCGGCAAGCGCTACGACTGGAGCAAGAGCGACATTTTCGTGGTGCCGTCGTGGGCGATGCATGAGCACGCCAATGCGTCCGAACGCGACGACGCGGTGCTGTTCTCGTTCAGCGACATTCCGTCGATGGTGGCGCTCGGCCTCTATCGCGAAGAAAATCTCGTCGACAACGGCGGCCACCAGAAAGCGACGCACTGACAATGACCATCCGTCACCACCACGGCGATCTTCCCGACCTGTCGCGCTACACCGGTCCTGCGGTCGCGGTCGACACCGAGGCGATGGGTCTCGACGCGCGGCGTGATCGGCTCTGCGTGGTGCAGCTCTCGCCCGGCGACGGCTCGGCCGACGTCGTGCAGATTCCGGCCGGCAATATTTCCGCGCCCAATCTCAAGAAGCTCATGGGTGACACCAAGATTCTGAAAATCTTTCACTTCGCGCGGTTCGATCTCGGCATGATCTTCAACACGCTCGGCGTCATGCCGGCGCCGGTGTATTGCACGCGGACCGCCTCGCGCCTGGCCCGCACCTACACCGACAAGCACGGCCTCAAGGACCTCGCCCGGGAGCTGCTCGGCGTCGATATGTCGAAGCAGCAGCAATCGTCGGACTGGGGTGCCGACACGCTCAGCGATGCCCAACTCGCCTATGCGGCTTCCGACGTGCTCCACCTCCACACCCTGAAGGACAAGCTCGACGTCATGCTGGCCCGGGAGGGCCGGGGCGAGCTTGCCGCGGCCTGTTTCCGGTTCCTGCCCGATCGGGCCCGGCTCGACCTGGCCGGCTGGGCGGCCGAGGACATATTTGCCCATTCATGACGGTTTGGCCCCGCCGGGGCCTTATTCGCAGCGGATTTTTAACCCGTTGAACCGTGATATGAATCGCCTTGGCGACGTTGGGGCGATTCTCGGCGTTTCCGGCAACTGACACGCGAGGAAGACAGCCTGTCCACCACCTCCACGCTTGGAGATCCGGGAAGCCACGCGTTCGCCGTCAGCGAAGGGCGCGATATGACGCGTGCGTTCCGGCTCGCCGCGCGCCATAGCCGGCGTGTGCGCAAGCTGCGGCTGGCGATTCCGGTGACGATTGTATTCATCCTCGGCGCCACCATCCTGGTGAGCTGGCTCGACCCGCTGAAGGTCCTGGTGCGGCTACCGATCGATTCCGGAAAGATCGTGATCTCGGGAACCAAGATCACCATGGAAGCGCCCAAGCTGAGCGGCTACACGCGCGATCAGCGCTGGTATGAGATGAACGCCAAGGCCGCGGCGCAGGACGTCACCAAGCCGGACCTGGTTGAACTGGCTGAGGTCCGCGCCAAGATCCAAACCGCGGACAAGAGCACGATCTTCCTGTCGTCGAAGGACGGGCTGTACAATCGCAAGACCAGCATTCTCAATCTCAATCACAATGTCATCGTCCGATCGACGTCCGGCTTCGAGATGCATCTCGATGAAGCCGTCATCGACACCGCCAATGGTGAAGTTGTATCCAACAAGCCGGTCGCGGCGTTCACGGCGGACTCCACGCTGAACTCCGATCGTCTTGAAATCCAAAAGTCGGGAGAGATCGTCTATTTCATCGGCAGCGTGGTGATGAACATCGATAGCCTCAACAAGGCGCAGCAGCCGGCGCCGCAGCCCACGGCGGCGAAACGATGAGCGTGAAGTCCCTCAACGCGGCATTCATCGCGGCGTTTCTGGCCGGCGCGATCTCGTGTGCGGCGGCCCAGTCCCGTCCCAGCGCGACCAGCAAAGCCAGCACGCCCGCCGAGAGCGGCACCAGCGTCCCGAACGCACTGCAGGGTTTTCAGCAAAATCGCGGTCAGCCGGTGAAGATCGAAGCCTCCCGCCTCGAGGTTCGCGACAAGGATAAAGTCGCGACCTTCAGCGGCAACGTGAAGGTGGTGCAAGGCGACACCACCATGCATTGCAAGGTGCTGGTGGTTTTCTACGAAAAGAAAGACGAGGCCCAGGGCGCCCCAGCCGGTTCCCAACCCGGCGCGCCGATGCCGGCGGCGGCGCCGGGCCCGGCTGGCTCGTCGCAGATCAGCCGCCTGGAAGCGAAGGGCAATGTGGTCGTCACGCAGAAGGACCAGACCGCCACGGGCGACGCCGGCCTGTTCGACATGAGATCCAACACCGTGACGATGACGGGCAATGTGCTGGTCAGCCAGGGCACCAACGTGCTGCGCGGCGAAAAACTGGTGGTCGATCTGACCACCGGCGTATCGCGCGTCGATGCCGGAGGCGGACTGGTGAAAATGCTGTTGAACCAGGGGGCGCCGCAACCGAATGCGCCGCCGGGCGCGCCACCGTCCAATGCCCAGCAGGGGGCGGCACAGCCAAGTGGGTCGGGTTCGCCAAAATTTGCGCCACAGCGCATCTATTGAGCGATCGGGGTGGACATCGGGGGCCGCGCCGTTGAAAGCCTGCTGCCCAGCGACTATGACCGCGTTCAGACTGCGGAGCCGGGCCCCGGAGCTGGATAGCCGACGTGCTTGACGATCTGCTCACGCTGTTTCGGCGTCGACGTGCCCCGGTGCGCCGGCGAACGCCAGCGGTCGACAGCCGCTGGCGGATCAATCTGGCAACGATGGGTGGGTTGATCGGGTTCGGCCACCCGGACCGAATCCCCCGCACCGGCCCGGCGATGAAGCCGCGTCGGCCGTATCAGGAAACCGACGATTGGCAGCCGGCGCCGTCCTATGCGCAGCCCGCAGCCCCATATGTGCAGCCGCAGCCTGACGAGAATGCCGACTGGCAGGCGGCGCAGTACGCTCAGCATGCCGAGCCTCGCGCGCTGCAGCGCGTCCGGCAGGGCGACGGAGCCAGCCGGCATGAGCGGCAGCAAACCAATCAGCAGCCGATCGAGCAGCGGCACTATCTCGCCGCCCATGCGGTGGAAAAAACCTTCGGCGACCGCAAGGTCGTGAAGGGGGCGAGCCTCTACGTCCGCCGCGGCGAGGCGGTCGGATTGCTCGGCCCGAATGGCGCCGGCAAGACCACGATCTTCTACATGATGACCGGGCTCATTTCGGCCGACAAAGGCCGCGTCGAACTCGACGGCCATGACGTCACGACATTGCCGATGTACCAGCGGGCGCGGCTCGGCATTGGCTATCTGCCGCAGGAGGCATCGATCTTCCGCGGCCTCACCGTCGAGGAAAACATCCGTGCCGTGCTGGAGGTGGTGGAGCCGAACAAGAAACGCCGCCAGCGCGACCTCGATGCGTTGCTCGACGAATTCAATATCACCAAGCTCCGTAAGTCGCCGTCGATCGCGCTATCCGGCGGCGAGCGCCGCCGCTGCGAGATTGCGCGCGCGCTGGCATCGCGGCCGAACTACATGTTGCTCGACGAGCCGTTCGCGGGCATCGATCCGATCGCGGTGGGCGACATTCAGCAGTTGGTACGCCACCTGACCAACCGCGGCATCGGCGTGCTGATCACGGATCACAATGTCCGCGAGACCTTGGGGCTGACGGACCGCGCCTACATCATCTATTCCGGCGAGGTCCTAATGGAGGGTCGGACTGACGACATCGTCAACAATCCGGAGGTTCGCCGGCTCTATCTCGGCGAGGATTTCAGCCTTTAAGCGGCTGGATCTGGGAATCGACCTCGATTTAGTGCACAGATTACAAGCACGACTCCCCGCTGGGCCCGGCGGTCAATCTTTCATAAACTTTGTAATTTCAACGCGTTAACGACTTATACCGCAACGCGGTATACAACAGCGTTGGAATTGGATAAGCAAGAACTGGACCAACAAGCGGTCATTTGATGGCGCTGACGCAACGACTGCAGATGCGGCAGAGCCAGGCGCTCGTGATGACGCCGCAGCTGATGCAGGCCATCAAGCTGCTGCAGCTCTCGAACCTGGATCTGGCCGCGTACGTTGAAGGGGAGCTCGAAAAGAACCCCTTGCTTGAACGAGCCGCCGAAGGCGAGCCGGGTGTTGTCGACGGCAACGCCGAACCGGTCGCGGCGGAATTCAGCGGCGACCGCGACACGGGCGAAATCGGTGTGGTCGCCGACCGCATCGACGAAAGCCTGGAGACCAGCCGCAGCGCAATCGAAGAGCGGCTCGGCACCGACCTCGAAAACGAATTTCCCGATGAGGCGAGCGCCGGCCCGCGCTCCAGCGCTGACATGCCCGCGCCGTCGACCGACTGGTCGGGGACCACGAGCGGCGGACACGAGAACAGCGATTACAATCTTGAGGCCTTCGTATCGGCCACGCCGACGCTGGCCGACCATCTGGCCGAGCAACTGTCAATGGCGATCACCGATCCGGTCCGGCGGATGATCGGGCAATACCTGATCGACATGGTCGATGAGGCCGGCTACCTCACTGGCGACCTCGTGTCGGTGGCGGAGAAGCTCGGCGCGCCAATGGCCGAGGTCGAAGCAGTGCTCGGTGTCGTCCAGGGGTTCGATCCGCCGGGCGTGTGCGCGCGCAACCTCACCGAATGCCTGGCGATCCAGCTCAAAGAGCGCAACCGCTTCGACCCCGCGATGGCGGCGCTGGTCGGCCGCCTCGATCTTCTAGCCAAGCGCGATCTTGCTTCGCTGCGGCGGGTCTGCGGCGTCGGCGACGAAGATCTCGCCGAGATGATCGTGGAGATACGTAACCTCAATCCGAAACCAGGCCTCGCCTTCGGCTCGACCATGGTGCAGCCGATCGTGCCTGACGTCTATGTACGTTCCGGACCAAATGGCGGCTTCATCGTCGAGCTCAATTCCGACACCTTGCCAAAGATACTCGTCAACCAGCGCTATCATGCTGAGCTCTCGAAGAACGCCAGAGCCGACAGCGCCAAGAGCTATCTGGCGGAGAATCTGCAGTCCGCGACCTGGCTGATGCGCGCGCTCGATCAGCGCGCCAAAACCATCCTCAAGGTCGCGATGGAGATCGTCAAACAGCAGGACGGCTTCTTTGTGCATGGCGTGCAGCACCTGCGCCCGCTCAACCTCAAGACCATCGCCGACGCCATCAGCATGCATGAGTCGACGGTCTCGCGCGTCACCGCCAACAAGTACATCGCGACCAGCCGCGGCATCTTCGAATTGAAGTATTTCTTCACCTCGTCGATCGCGTCGTCCCACGGCGGCGACGCCCATTCTGCAGAAGCCGTGCGGGATCGCATCAAGCATCTGATCGAGGCCGAGAGCGCCCACGACGTGTTGTCGGACGATACTATTGTCGAGCGGCTGCGTGAATCCGGCATCGATATCGCCCGCCGCACCGTGGCCAAATACCGGGAGGCCATGCGAATTCCGTCCTCGGTCCAGCGCCGGCGGGACAAGCTCGCGATGGCCTGATCAATCAGGACAAACCACCGCATTGAAACTTCGGCGGTGGTGCCTAGTTTACTCAAGGTGGGACTGGCGCTGCGCGGCGTTTGGTTCGGGACTGCAACCGGAGGTCCAATCATGTCCTTTCGCGTATCCGGCAAACACATCGAGCTTGGTGAGGCTTTGCGCGAGCGCATCAGCGCCCGCGTCCTCGAAGCGCTCGAAAAGTATTTCGATGGGGGATTTTCCGGCCATGCGACGGTCGGCAAGGAGGCGTTCGGCTTCCACACCGAATGCGTGGTGCATCTCGATTCCGGGATTGTGTTGCGCGCCGATTCGATGGCGGCCGATGCCTATCTCAGCGCCGACCAGGCGGCGAGCAAGCTGGAGAAACGGCTGCGCCGTTATCATGGCCGGCTGAAGGACAATCACAACAGCAGCCGTGGCAATGGGCGCACGCCGGACGACGACATTCCGGTGATCGACGCGCCGAGCTACGTGATCGCGGCGCCGCAGCACGACGACGAGGATGACACGACCGCGTTTAATCCGGTGATCATCGCCGAATCGACCACTGCGCTGAAGCGGTGCTCAGTCAGCGAAGCGGTCACCGAGCTCGACATGACCGGCGTTCCGGTGATCGTTTTTCGCCACGCCACTCACGGCCGTATCAACCTGGTTTATCGCCGCGCAGACGGCAATGTGGGCTGGATCGATCCGCCCGCCCTGCCGGCCCAAAGCGGCTGACCGGGGCCATTGACGGGCCGGATGGCGATCCTTATAAACCGCGGCCTTCCAGCCCGATGATAGAAATTCGTCTCCGGACCGGTTCCATGCCGCCCTCCGATCTCGTTTCGCCGAACGCGATCATCCCGGCCCTGAAGGTCAACGGGAAGAAGCAGGCGTTGCAGGAAATCGCCGCCAAGGCCGCCGCGCTCACCGGCCAGAGCGAGCGGGCCATCCTGGAAATTCTGCTGCAGCGTGAAAAGCTCGGCTCCACCGGCGTCGGCAACGGCGTCGCTATCCCGCACGGTAAGCTCGCAAAGCTCGCCAACGTATTCGGCCTGTTCGCGCGGCTGGAGCGGCCGGTCGATTTCGAGGCGCTCGACGGCCAGCCGGTCGATCTGATCTTCCTGCTGCTCGCTCCGGAAGGTGCCGGCGCCGACCATCTCAAGGCACTGGCCCGTGTCGCGCGTCTGCTTCGCGATCCCGAGGTCGCCCGCAAGCTCCGCAATTCGCACGATGCGGATGCGCTCTATGCCGTGCTCGCGATGCCGTCCGCCAGCGCGGCTTAGCGCAAATCAAGCCCGCCCCGTGCAGCTTTGCGGCAACACTGCAGAATTAACTCTCCGTTCATCCGAGTCAGCTTGGGTTCCATGGAGCTACTCCGTGTATCCTTGACACAGGGGGTTTGGATGCTGTCTCGGAGACAGATTCTGCAATCGCTGGGTGCGTCCGCTGCAGGCGCGCTTGTGCCGTCACGCGGCTGGTCCGCGATCGGCTCGCCTTTGACCCGCGCGCAGATCGTCGACTTCGATTTCGATGCGACGCCCTATCTCACGCAGCTCAAGAATGCAGGTGTGAAAACCATCGGCCGCTACTACGACCGTGCTTACGGCACGGGCATCGGCGAGGTCTGCTACCACCACAAGAGCAAGACCTTGACCAAGGCCGAGCTGACCGCGATCGAACGCGCGGGCATGTTCGTCTATGTGATTTATCAGCACTGCAACCACAGCTGCGCGAATTTCGACATGGCGAATCCCGCCACCGCCGATAAGGGGCGCAAGGACGCCATTGCCGCGGTGCAGCTCGCGCGCGATCTCGGCCAGCCTGCGGACACGCCGATCTACTTCGGCGTCGATTTCGATCCGTATCCCGGCAAGGATTGCGCGATGCCGGCCGCGCGCATCTGGCCAAGCGTCGAGCAGTATTTCAGTCAGATCAACGAGGTCTTCGCGCAAACGCGCTGGCAGGTCGGCATCTACGGCGCGGGCGTGACATGCAAGCGCTTGAAGGAGAGTGGCAAGGCCAAGTTCTTCTGGCTGTCGACGTCGCTCGGCCATGTCGGCTCGCCGGAATTCTTTAACGGCGGCGAGTGGCATCTCTTTCAGAACGTCACCGAAATCAAGCGCCCCTACGCGCCCGATACGATCGACACCGACGTCGCCAATCCCACGCAGCCTTACTTTGGCGCGTGGACGTCGCATGGGCCGGCGCCGCGGCACGATCCCGAGACGGCGACGGCGATCCTCGACAGTCGTTCCTTCATCAAGAAAGGCTGTGTCATCATGGCGGCGCCCAATCCAAAGGCGAGCATGGCGCGCAAGGCGTTCACGACGACGTGCCGCATCATGACGGCGGAAGAGCGCGGCTATTTCGGGGTGAGCTTGACCGAGGACGAGGAGATCGACGGCTACGTCCACGTCGCCGATATCATCCCCGGCGGATTGACAGGCAATATGCCGAAGTGGACGCCTGCTGGCGCTTGCTCGACTTCCATGCAAACGGTTGCACGGCCTTCAAAGCCGATATCGGTGGAAGCACTCGCGACTCCGCCCCAGCGGTACGTGCCTGCCGGGGCGGACTGATTTCAATCGCCCGTCAGTGCACGCTGACGGTTTCGAGCTCGTGCGTCATCGCGTTGGCGATGGCAGCCTCGCGGCTGTCGGTCACGAGAATCGGCGTGCCGTCCGCGGCATGCAGTGCGAACAGGTGCATGCCAGGCTGCAGCTCCGGCGCCTGCGGGTAAAGCTTGTGCACGTCTTCCGAACGGATCGGCTTGACGTAGGCGATCTTGCCGCCGCCGAGGATGGCGAATGCCTGCTCGGTCATTGTGACTTCGTTTGTTTCGCTTCCGGTTCTCTCACTCATGGCCCTCGACTCCTTTCTGGTTGTCGGTCGAGTCC
>Ga0207670_10001638_pt1 | contig 11687 bp, 12 predicted proteins | sample KBSS23HmetaG_FD_184339 | JGI IMG/M metagenome (GOLD analysis project Ga0207670, IMG submission 184339) | Switchgrass rhizosphere microbial communities from Kellogg Biological Station, Michigan, USA - KBS S2-3H metaG (SPAdes) (version 2) | ecosystem: Host-associated > Plants > Roots >... | reverse complement strand
GAAATCGGCGGCGCGTTCGGTGGCGAGAAGGAAACGGGCGGCGGTCGCGAGTCCGGTTCGGATGCATGGAAGGTCTACATGCGCCGCCAGACCAACACCATCAACTACTCCAACTCGCTGCCGCTGGCGCAGGGCATCAAGTTCGATCTGTAAGGATGTGGCAACCGTGCATCCCGGTGAACGCCGGGATGCACGACGAAGGAAGTACCTGCAGGCGCACGGTCATCGACAACAGGAGTTGCAACGATGGAAGACGCACGACCCGCACAGGTTGTACCGACGTTTAGTTCGCTGGCGATTTTCAGCTTGATGTTCGCGGTTTTTGCCTGGACGGTGCTGCCCGTGATGGGTTTGGCCTCGGCCAGTTTCAACATCTACAACATGATTGCCATGCCGCTCAGCGGCTCCGTGATCGGCTCGATCTGCGCATGGATTGCCGAGCGGAGAATTCGCCGCTCGGATGGCATGTTGCGTGGCGAAGGCCTCACCAAGGCCGCAAGAATCATGGCCTATGGGCAATATGCGCTGTTGGCGCTTTGGCTGGTCATCGTCGCGCTGGAAATGCCGTTCATGGGGCCGAACAAGATCTATATCCACTGACCCTGATCGGCCATTGCTCGCAGGTAACCTCTCCCACTCGCAGGAAGTGCACGACATGAGCTACCAGCCCGCCGCCAGTCGCACGACCAATACTCTCGCCGTGATCAGCCTAGTCTTCGGCATCGCCTCGTGGACCGTCTTGCCGCTCGTGGGCGCCGTCCTCGCTATCGTCTGCGGACACCTGGCGCGCAAGGAAATCCGTAGTGCGCCGTTGAATTCGGTGGAAGGCGATTCAATGGCTGTAATCGGGATGGTACTGGGGTATCTACAGTTTGCTTTCCTTGTACTGGCCGTGCTGGCTGCCTTCGTACTGACGGCCCTCGGCGTCGGGCTCTTCCTGCATTTCTTGCCGTGGCACGCGTCATGACGAACGCGACAGACGCCCTCAAGCCTCCCTTCGATTTTCGCGATTACCGCGTCGTCGTGGCGGGGGGCAGCAAGGGCATCGGTCGCAGCATCGCGCTGGCGTTTGCCGAAGCGGGCGCCTCAGTATCGGTATGCGCCCGTGGCGAGGCGGCACTCTGTGAAGTGCGGCACGAGATCGCGGCTCATGGGGTGACTGCGCATACGCAAAGCTGCGACCTCGCCGACGCGGCTTCCATCGAAAGCTACATCCACGATGCCGCCGATGCGCTCGGTGGCATCGACGTGCTGGTGAACAACGCCAGCGGCTACGGTTTCAGCGATGACGACGACGGCTGGCTGGCCGGCTTCAACGTCGACCTGATGGCGGCCGTGCGCGCCTCGCGTCATGCCCTGCCCCATCTCAGGAAGTCGTCGCACGGGTCGATCCTGCACACCTCGTCGATTGCCGCGTTTCATCCGGGCGTGCGGGGGCCGGCTTATGCGGCGGTGAAGGCGGCGCTGAACCAGTACACGACCTCGCAGGCACTGCAGCTCGCCGAGCATCGCATCCGCGTCAACGCCATTGCGCCCGGCTCGATCGAATTTCCCCATGGATTGTGGGATCGCCGCAAGAGCGAAGCGCCCGAGCTTTATCAACGCACGCTGGCGAAGATTCCCTTTGGCCGTTTCGGCAAGCCCGAAGAAATCGCCCACACCGCGCTCTTCCTCGCCTCGCCGTTCGCCAGTTGGATCACCGGCCAGACGCTGTGCGTCGATGGCGGCCAATTGCTCACGGGGTAATGTCATGACCGACTTGAAGTCCACCGAACGTTTCAGCGACCGCGTGGCCGACTACGTCCGTTTCCGACCCGACTATCCGCAGGCCATGCTGCAGTGGCTGCAAAGCGAGTTCGGCGTCACCCCGCACTGGCTGGTGGCCGACATCGGCGCCGGCACCGGCATTTCCAGCAAGCTGTTTCTGGATGGCGGCTACCACGTGATCGCGGTGGAACCCAATGCACCGATGCGCGCGGCGGCCGAGAGCTGGCTGGGCGACGATGAGCGTTTCAAGGCCGTCGATGGACGAGCCACCGCCACGGGACTCGACGATGCCAGCGTCGATCTGATCGTGGTCGCCCAGGCCTTTCACTGGTTCGACCAGGAGGCGACGCGTGCGGAATTCCAGCGCATCCTGCGCCCCGGTGGACTGGCGGCGATCATCTGGAATTCGCGCCGGCTGGTCGGCACGCCGTTCCTGGAAGGCTACGAAGCGCTGCTCAAGCAGTACGGCACCGATTACACCAGCGTCGCCGAACGCTATGGCGACGAGCCTTCCCTGCGCGCCTGGTTCGGCGAGGGCTATCTCGGCATGGGCCGCTTCGACCACGGCCAACGCCTCGATTACGAAAGCCTCAGCGGACGACTGCTTTCATCGTCGTATGCTCCGCGCGAAGGCCACCCCAACCATGCACCGATGATGCAGGCCCTGCGCGAGCTGTTCGATCGCTGCGCGGTCGATGGACGCATCGGTTTCGACTACGACACTGTTATCTACGTGGGCCAATTGTCCTGACTATGTACGACCTCATTCGCCCTCTGTTGTTCGCGCTCGATGCGGAAACGGCGCACCGCGCGACGCTTTACGGCCTCGACGTGGCCCACCGCAGCAACTTCCTGCATCTTGTGGCCAAGCCGCCGGAAGAGCTGCCCACCAGCGCATTCGGCATCCGCTTTCCCAATCCGGTGGGTCTCGCGGCCGGCCTGGACAAGAACGCCGATCACCTGGACGCGCTCGGCGCGCTGGGCTTCGGTTTCGTGGAAGTGGGCACCACCACGCCGCGCCCGCAGCCCGGCAACGACAAGCCGCGCATGTTTCGCCTGCCCAGGCACGAGGCGGTGATCAACCGCCTGGGCTTCAACAACGATGGCGTCGACGCGCTGGTGCGCACCGTGCGCCAGTCCAGCTATCGCGGCGTGCTCGGCATCAATATCGGCAAGAACAAGGACACGCCCAACGAGAAGGCGGTGGACGACTACCTGTTCTGCCTGGAACGCGTCTACGCACTGGCCAGCTACATCACGGTCAATATCTCCTCGCCCAACACGCAAGGCCTGCGCGACCTGCAGGAAGAAGCCACGCTGCGCCGCTTCATCGAAACCCTGCGCGAGGCACAGGAACGGTTGGGCTCGCAGAGCGGCGCGCGCAAGCCGATGCTGCTGAAGATCGCGCCGGACCTGAGCGAGACCGAACTCGATGCCATCGCCGACGTGCTGCTGGCCGCCAAAGTGGACGGTGTGATCTGCACCAACACCACCATCGACCACTCGGCCGTGGCGAGCGATCCGCACGGCAACGAAACCGGCGGCCTTTCCGGCAAACCGTTGTTCGCCCGCTCGACGGCGGTGCTGCGCGGCATGCACCAACGCGTGGGCAAGCAGCTCGGCATCATCGGCGTGGGCGGCATTCTCGACGGCAGCGATGCGGCGGAGAAGATCGCTGCCGGCGCATCGCTGGTGCAGCTCTATTCCGGCATGGTCTATCGCGGTCCTGCGTTGATCGCCGAGTGCGTCAACGAAATCCGCCGTCAGCAGGAAAACATCCATGCCGCCTGAACGTATCGACATGGGCGGCTACACGCTGATTGAAAACGCATCGCTGGCCACGCGCAACACGCTGCGGGTGAATGCGCGTGCGCGGCTGCTGGCGGAAATCCACGACGCCTCCAAGCTGGCCGAACTGCTCGACTTCCCCGCCGTGCGCCAGGGCAAGCTGCTGGTGCTGGGCGAAGGCAGCAACCTGCTGTTCACCGGCGATGTCGACGGCACCGTGCTGGCGATGGCCACGCGTGGCGTGCAGGTGGAACACGATGGCGACGTCGCCCACATCGCGGTGGCCGCCGGCGAGCGCTGGGACGACTTCGTGCGCTGGACGCTGGGCCAGGGTTTCGCGGGCCTGGAAAACCTCATCCTGATTCCCGGCACCGTCGGCGCCGCGCCGATCCAGAACATCGGGGCGTACGGCACCGAGGTCGCGGAGTTCATCGATAGCGTGGAGGCGTGGGATACCAGGGAGAACCGCGTGGCCGTGCTCGATCGCGCCGCCTGCGCGTTCACCTATCGCGACTCGGTGTTCAAGCACGAACCGGGGCGTTACATCGTCACCGCCGTGCGCTTCGCGTTGCCCCGTTCGCGCGAGCTGCGCATCGACTACGCCGGCATCCGCGAGGAGCTGGCGCGCATGGGCATCGAGAAGCCGGCGCCGTTCCACGTCGCCGAGGCCGTGGTGCACCTGCGCACGAAGAAGCTTCCGGACCCTGCGGTGATCGGCAATGCGGGCAGCTTCTTCAAGAATCCCATCGTCGACGCATCGGTCGGCGAAGCGCTCAAGCGCGAACACCCGGAGCTGGTGTCGTGGGTGGGCAATGACGGCCGCTGGAAGCTTTCCGCCGCGTGGCTGATCGAGACGAGCGGGTTCAAGGGCGAGCGCGAAGGCGACGCCGGCATCTCCAATCGCCATGCGCTGGTGTTGGTGAACCATGGGCGGGCTACGGGTGGCGAGCTGTGGGCCTTCGCGCAGAAGGTGATCGAGGGCGTGCGCGCAAGATTCGGCGTGACGCTGGAGCCGGAGCCGGTGGTCGTCTGACCACCGATGGCTTGGCTGCTGTCCCTGTGGGAGCGCACTTGTGCGCGACAGCAGCGTAACCGGCTTCCGCTCCGTTGGCTTGTCGCGCACAAGTGCGCTCCCACAAAAAAAAATGCTGTTCCGATGCGGTAGCCTCATAGGGTCTGCCCTGCACCGGAATGTCCGCATGCGTATCCGCAACGTACTAGTCCAGACCATCCTCGCCACGGCGCTTGCCCTGGCCGCCACCGCCCACGCGGAAAACCCCGTCTTCCCCGGCTGGTACGCGGACCCCGAAGCGGCGATCTTCCAGAACCAGTACTGGATCTACCCCACCACGTCGGCGCGTTACGGCGAGCAGACGTATTTCGATGCGTTCTCCTCCACCGACCTGGTGCATTGGACGAAGCACGAAAGCGTGCTGCGCATGGCCGACGTGCGGTGGGCGAAGAAGGCGATGTGGGCGCCGGCCATGGCCGAGAAGGACGGCAAGTACTACTTCTTCTTCGCGGCCAACGACATCCAGAACGACAAGGCGCTGGGCGGCATCGGCGTGGCGGTGGCCGATCGTCCGGGGGGCCCCTTCAAGGACTTGCTCGGCCGGCCGCTGATCGACGCGTTCCACAACGGCGCGCAGCCGATCGATCCGTTCGTGTTCCACGACGACGATGGCAGCTGGTATCTGATCTATGGCGGCTGGAAGCACGCCAACGTAGTGAAGCTCAAGCCCGATTTCAGCGGAGTGGTAGCCACGCCGGACGGCAAGACCTATCACGAGATCACGCCGTCGCCGCAGTACGTGGAAGGCCCGCTGATGTTCAAGCGCAACGGCAAGTACTACTTCATGTGGTCGGAAGGCGGCTGGACCGGCCCCGATTACTCGGTGGCCTACGCCATCGGCGATTCGCCGATGGGGCCGTTCAAGCGCATCGGCAAGATCCTCCAGCAGGATCCGAAGATCGGCACCGGCGCGGGGCACCACTCCGTCTTCCATGTCGCGCGCGATGACAGCTGGTTCATCGTCTACCACCGCCATCCGCTGGGCGATACCGACGGGAACCATCGCGAAGTGTGCATCGACCGCATGACGTTCGATGCCCAAGGCCACATCGTGCCGGTGCAGATCACCCGCGAGGGCGTGCCAGCGCACGCCCTCTGAGGATCACGCTCAGGCGGTCTTGCGCTCCAGGTTGGGCAGGAACGCGGTGATGATGCCGATCAGCGGCAGGTAGGCGCACAGGCCGTACACGTATTCGATGCCGCGCACGTCGGCGATGTGCCCCAGCACGGCGGCGCCGATGCCGCCCATGCCGAACGCGAAGCCGAAGAACAGCCCGGACACCATGCCCACGCGGCCTGGGATCAGCTCCTGCGCGTAAACGAGGATGGCCGAAAACGCCGAGGCCAGGATCAGGCCGATGATCACGGTGAGCACGCCGGTCCAGAACAGGCTGGCGTGCGGCAGGATCAGCGTGAACGGCGCGACGCCGAGAATCGACGCCCAGATCACCCACTTGCGGCCGATGCGATCACCCACCGGGCCGCCGATCAACGAGCCGGCCGCCACCGCGAACAGGAAGACGAACAGATGCGTCTGCGCGTTCTGCACGGACACGCCGAACTTGTGGATCAGGTAGAACGTGTAATAGCTGCTGAGGCTCGCCAGATAGAAATACTTGGAGAAGATCAGCAGGCCCAGGATCAGCAGCGACCACGACACCTGCGCCTTGCTGAGCACCATGTGCGACGCGCGCCGGGCCTTGGCCTTGCCGCGCTCGGCGTGGTGATCGCGATACCAGCGACTCACCTGCAGCAACACCACGATGGCCAGCAGCGCCGCCAGCGAGAACCACGCCACGCTGCCGCGCCCGTGCGGCACGATGATCCATGCGGCCAGCAACGGACCCAGCGACGCGCCCGCATTGCCGCCCACCTGGAACAGCGACTGCGCCAACCCGTGGCGCCCGCCAGAGGCCATGCGCGCCACGCGCGAGGATTCGGGATGGAACACCGACGAACCGGTGCCTACCAGCGCAGCGGCCACCAGCAGGATGCCGAAGTTGGGCGCGGTGGCCAGCAGCAACAGGCCGCACAGGGTGAAACCCATGCCCACCGGCAGCGAATACGGCATCGGCTTCTTGTCGGTGACCAGGCCCACGGCCGGCTGCAGCAGCGAGGCGGTGATCTGATAGGTCAGCGTGATCAGGCCGATCTGCGCAAAGCTGAGGTTGAAGCCGCTCTTGAGGATCGGATAGATCGCCAGGATCAACGACTGGATCATGTCGTTGAGCAGGTGCGAGAAACTGATCGCACCCAGGATACGGAAATCGGTGCTGTGTTCGGCGTTGCTATCGGCACGTGCGGGGGACGGCGCGATCAACGGCATGTCTTCGACGCGGGTTTGCATGGGGACTCGTGGGGAGAGTGTGGCAAGACGACGCGGTTGCGCCGCCGGGAAGCACACCTTAAAGTGCCCCGTACCGGCCCGCAAACAGCATTGGGTCAATTTCTGTCGAAAATGGGCCAAAGCCATGCGCAATGCCCGTGCCGAAACCTACGACCGCACGCCCCGCGACGTCATCGCCACCGGCAACGACTACGCGCCGCACCAGGTGCTGCCCGCGCATTCCCATCGGCGCGGGCAGCTGCTGTACGCATCCACCGGCGTGATCACCACCATCACCAGCGAAGGCAGCTGGGTGGTGCCGCCCCGGCGCGCGCTGTGGATTCCCCCGGGCGTGTTGCACGAGGTGCACATGGGCGGCCCCGTCTCCACGCGCAGTGCCTACGTCACGCCGGAAGCCGTGCAGCAGGCCGGCCTCTCGTCGCGCTGCCAGGTGCTCAGCGTCTCTCCCCTGCTCCACGAATTGCTGATGGAAGCGGTGGACCTGCCGGCCGAATACGATCTCGATGGCCGCGATGGACGCGTGATGGCGCTGCTGCTGGAGGAGATCCGCCGCATGCCGGTGTTGCCGCTCAGCACACCCTTGCCGCGCGAGAAGCGTCTCGCCGCACTCTGCCGCAGCTTGCTGGAACAACCGTCGCAGGAAGTGAAGATCGACGACATGGCGCGCCGTGCCGGCATGAGCCGTCGCCACTTCACGCGCACCTTCCGCGAGGAAACCGGCATGAGCTTCACCGCCTGGCGGCAGCAGGCCTGCCTGCTCTCGGCGCTGACGCGGTTGAGCAATGGCGAGGCGATCACGCAGGTGGCGGTGGATCTGGGTTATGGCAATCCCAGTGCGTTTACGGCGGCGTTCCGGCGTGTGTTGGGGATGGCGCCGAGTCGTTATCTGGCGACGCCGGTTGGGTAACAGCCCCCTACCACCGACATTGCGCCGCAGTCGCGCACAAGTGCGCTCCCACATAGGAATCCGCAAGATCACGGCCCCATAACATTCGTGTCTGCACTGTCACAGAGTCGTCAGATGCGATGGGCAATATGTCGGTCATATGACAGCGCATGTCTGCGCTTTCCTGCCATGGCCCGGTCGCAATCGGCGGCTTACCATGCTTTCCATTCGCGGATAGCGCGGCTTCCCTCGCGCCCGCCCATCGAACGGTGAAACGATGAGTAACGATGTGGTCAGATCCAGCGCAGAGCGCGACGCCCCCATCACCGACAAGGCGCCTGCCGCGCCGGTCGAGGCGCCTGCCGCCAGCGCAGCGCCCGACTTGAATGATCCATCGCTGTATATCAATCGCGAGCTGTCGCAATTGCAGTTCAACATCCGCGTGCTGGAGCAGGCGCTGGACGAAAGCAAGCCGATCCTCGAACGGCTGAAGTTCCTGCTGATCTTCTCCAGCAACATGGACGAGTTCTTCGAGATTCGCGTGGCGGGCCTGAAGAGCCAGATCGCCTTCGATCACGAGATCGTCGGTTCCGATGGGGTGTCGCCACGCAAGGCGCTGGCCGAGATCAGCGAGATCACGCACCAGCAGATCGAGCGGCAGTACACCATCCTCAACGACAAGATCCTGCCGGTGCTGGCCCAGAACGGCATCCGCATCGTGCGTCGCAACGAGTGGTCGCACAAACAGAAACTATGGGTGCGCCGCTACTTCCGCCATGAAGTGGCGCCGCTGGTGACGCCGATTGGGCTCGATCCCACCCATCCGTTTCCGCTGCTGGTCAACAAGAGCCTCAACTTCATCGTGCAACTGGAAGGCACCGATGCGTTCGGCCGCGATTCGGGCCTGGCCATCGTGCCCGCGCCGCGCGTGCTGCCGCGCCTGATCCGCCTGCCCGACGAGGTGTGCGAAGGCGGCGACAACTTCGTGCTGCTCTCCTCGATCATCCACGCGCATGCCGAGGAACTGTTCCCGGGCATGTCGGTGCGCGGCTGCTACCAGTTCCGCCTGACCCGCAACGCCGACCTCACCATCGACCCGGAAGACGTCGAGGATCTCGCACGCGCCTTGCGCGGCGAATTGTATTCGCGCCGGTTCGGCGATGCGGTGCGCCTGGAAGTGGCGGACAACTGCCCTGCCGAGCTGACCGATTACCTGCTGAAGCAATTCGGCCTCACCGCTGCCGAAATGTACGAAGTGAACGGGCCGGTGAATCTCGCGCGCCTGTTCGGCTTGGCCAGCAAGATCCAGCGGCCGGAGCTGCAATACCCGCCGTTCACCCCGTCCATCCCCAAGGCGCTGAAGAAGGCCGAGGACCTGTTCCAGGTGATCGGTCGCCAGGATGTGTTGCTGCTGCATCCGTACGAGTCGTTTGCGCCGGTGGTGGATCTGCTGCATCAGGCGGCGAAGGATCCGAGCGTGTTGGCGATCAAGCAGACCCTGTATCGCAGCGGCGCGAATTCCGAGATCGTCGATGCCTTGGTCGACGCGGCGCGCTCGGGCAAGGAAGTGACCGTGGTGATCGAGTTGCGCGCGCGCTTCGACGAGGAATCCAACCTCACGCTCGCCTCCCGCCTGCAGCAAGCGGGCGCGATGGTGATCTACGGCGTGGTGGGCGTGAAAACGCATGCCAAGCTGATGTTGATCCAGCGCCGCGAAGGCGAGGAACTGGTGCGTTACGCCCATCTGGGCACCGGCAACTACCACACCGGCAACGCGCGCCTTTACACCGACTACAGCCTGCTCACCTCCGACCAGGCGCTGTGCGAGGACGTGCACAAGCTCTTCAGCCAGCTCACCGGCATGGGCAAGCTGCTGCAGATGAAGAAGCTGCTGCATGCGCCGTTCACGCTGAAGAAGACGCTGCTGGAAATGATCGCGCGCGAAACCGCGCACGCCGCGGCGGGCAAGCCTGCGCAGATCATCATTAAGGTCAACGCGGTCACCGATCCGAAGATGATCAAGGCGCTCTACAAGGCCAGCATCGCGGGCGTGAAGATCGACCTGATCGTGCGCGGCATGTGCTGCCTGCGACCGGGCGTGCCGGGCGTGTCGAGCAATATCCGCGTGCGTTCCATCGTGGGGCGTTTCCTAGAACACAGCCGCGTGTACTGGTTCCTCAACAGCGGCGACGAACAGTTCTACCTGGCCAGCGCGGACCTGATGGAGCGCAACCTGGATCGTCGCGTGGAAACGGGCTTTCCGGTGCAGGGCAAGAAGCTGCAAAGCCGCCTGAAGAAGGAGCTGGAGCTTTATCTTTCGGACAACGCCAGCACCTGGCTGTTGCATGCCGACGGACGTTATTCGCGTAGCCGGTCGGGTCCGAACCAGACCCCACGCAACGTGCAGACGCAGTTGCTGGAAAAGATCTGCGGCTCCGGGGCCAGTGCGGACGTTTGATAGTCAACCTGTTCCACGTCGTGCGCGCATGTAGGCCTAATCGTCACGCGTCCAGGAAAAGGCCCGCAAGGATGACGGCAGTTCCCGACCTCATTGCCTAAGCTTCGCCTACTTCGCGATAGTCCGCAGATTCGTATGGTAGCTCCGATATTCGTCGGCCATTCCGGCCCGCTTCTTTGGAGTTTTCCATGCGCAAGTTCATCGCAGCCATCGTCCTGACCGGCCTGGTCGGGCACGCGTTCGCCCAGACCCAGCCGGCAGTCGAGCAGAGCCATAACAACAAGGCGTATGTCGCGCCGGACGCCGCACATGCGACCGAGGCCTCGGTGGGCAACCTTACCCCGCTGTACGTAGGTGCAGGCGTGGTCGGTGCGGCGGTGATTGCCAGCGCGATCAATGGTGGCGGCGACGGCCGTCATGACCCCGCCGGCGGCGGTGGCGGCACCAGCGGCACCACCGGGACGAAATAATCCCCCGGGCACAAGGTCCCTCGGTCGGCATGGGGTGCCCCTGACCGACCCTACCCTGAGGTGCACCTGAGCCGTATGCGCCGCCCCTGTCCCGGCAGGGGCGGCGCATGACGTTTTTGGCTGAGCCGCTCAAATCAACCGTGCCGCCTGACCCAGGCGACATAACGGTCGACGAAATCCTGCAGGAATTTCCGCGTGCCCTCGCTGCCGATGGCGCCATCGGGGCCGAACAGGCCTTCCTTGTGCTGGATGAATACTTCCGGCTGGGCCAGCGTGGAAACATCGAGATAGGCCAGCACGTTGCGCAGGTGCTGCTGAGCCATGGCGGTGCCTTGCGCCCCTACCGAAACGCCCAGCACGGCGGCCGGCTTGCCGGCGAACGAATTGGTACCCCAGGGACGCGAGGCGATATCGATGGCGTTCTTGAGCACGCCCGGGATCGAGCGGTTGTATTCGGCGGTCACGAACAGCAGCGCATCGGCGGCGCCGATCTCGTCCTTCAGGCGCCGGCATTCCGCCGGGTAGTCGCCGTCGAAATCCTGGTTGTACAGCGGCAGGTTGTCGATGCGGATGTGCTCGAAGCCGAAGTCCTCCGGCGCCAGCTTTTCCACCGCGCGCGCCAGCTGGCGATTGAACGAATCCTTGCGCAGGCTGCCCACCAGCAGCGCCACTCGGGTCTTGCTCATGCCCTTTCTCCTGAAGCGAGAAGAAGGCCCGCAGGATGGCATCGCGACCGGTGAACCCCTCGTGATAGGGCTATCACACGGCCGCTCTGGCCTTGTGGCATGCTAGTCGCCTAGCCTTCCATACGGCTTGTCAATATCCTGCGTCACAAATCCAGCAAGGCTTGCCGCCTAGATCAGCCTCGCTGGACCCAAGGACGACGTCCGGCCCGCGCC